>Ga0315298_1003386_pt1 | contig 25484 bp, 17 predicted proteins | sample WHS_1_MG_FD_203077 | JGI IMG/M metagenome (GOLD analysis project Ga0315298, IMG submission 203077) | Extremophilic microbial mat communities from Washburn Hot Springs, YNP, Wyoming, USA - WHS_1_MG | ecosystem: Environmental > Aquatic > Thermal springs > Hot (42-90C) | place: USA: Wyoming... | reverse complement strand
TCCTCATTCGTCTTTAGGTTATTTGAGTCCAATTGAATTTGAAAAACTAAATAATTATAAAAATGTTGCCTAATTTTTCTCTACTCTTTTTATCTATTTTTTCTCTTGCTTTTAAGGGTGCATTACAGGATCAATATACAATTCCCTTTGAGACAAGACTGCAAAAAAATTTGCTAAAATTTGATTCGCTACATTGCGGAAATTGAACTCTGAGCCCGCAGTTTTTTAAATAAATAGAATGCGTGATCGTCAAACAGCAATTTCCGCTGATCATTCCGCTCATCAAATTTCTTAACGCAATTTTTTTGAGGTCGATTTTTATTCAATGTATAATGTATAATTGATAATATATGATGAAGAACGGACAATGATTAAATAAATGATTGACTGATAGCAAGGTGGTTAGAAACGCAAGCGAAGAAAATAAAAACTAATTTACACAAAGGGTTATTTTTAAGCCACTGCTCAGCCCAGAAATACAGCTTTGAAAGCTAATACCGAAAATTATTTTTAATTAACTTTGTTAACTAATTTCAAAAAGCAACTTACATTTATATGCAAACTTTGTAACAAAACAAATGCCGAATTGAAAACGCGGTCAGCTTTTAAAAAGTTGTTAGGCGCATGGAATATTATTCAATTTTTCTTTTTATTCCTTGTGCTCTATAAATTAAATCTATTGGATAATGATTTGACTCGATTTTTATTACAAAGTAATTTTCATTTTGTTTAACTACTATCAGTTTTGTGCTATCTGGGAAAAAACCATTAAACTTTACTTCTAAGGCAGGGGGAGAAGCAAATGGTTCTGGATAATAAAACTCATGTGTTCCGTTTGAATATACAGTAATATTTTGGGAATAGGAGGTTAAATTTTTATTAGGATTTGTTAAAATAGCATTAATAAGAAGTATTGTAGAGATATGCAAAATAATAATGAATATAGGAGATAGAATTTTTAACCATTTGAACTCTTGCATAATAAGTAAAGAAGATGAATAAAAAAAGAATGGTGTGTATAGCAAAGTTGAGATTATATCATTTCTTATTGGATCTAGCATAATAATAGCTGATGCAGAGCCAATACCAAAACCAATTGCAAACATTTTAATCTGCTTAAATTCTGTAAAATAGAATAAGATTATGCATATTAATATCCCAATGAAAAACGAAAAGAGTTCATAATAATGTAATGGGAAAAAATTAAAAACAATAAATCCCCAAAATTCTTCTATTGCTCCACTTGGATATTCTAAGAGTACTTTTTTGTTTGAAGAAGGAGTATGACCAAATAAATAATAAAGAATCGTTAATAATATTGAACCAAACAGAATACCTAAAGGAAAAGATATCCTCAAAAATACTTGTTTATCAAAGTGACTTATTCTATCAAATAGAATACCTATTTTATTTTTAGTAATAATAGCTTCATCATTATTCTGATTTATTTCTTTTGCTGATAATATTTGTAATAATACAAGTATGCCGATAATTAAAATAAAAATTAAAACAAATAACAGAGTTGACTTCATAAATAATGAGGTAATACTTGATGCAAGAAGAGAAAAGAAAGCATAAAGTATATTATATTTATTTTTCAATATAATATTCATATAATCTTTTACACTTAACTATAATTTAACCTGTTGAAGGATATTGTGTTTTGGAAAAATATCCAACGGCATTTTATTTATTTTTATTTAATATTCGTAATTGCATGCTTGCTATATCTCCCACCTAAATTATACTATCTACTGGACTTCTAACACTAAGAAATATTTTAAAAACAATATGCAAAATCACCACCAATATTCTATATCCATAATTTGCAATTATAATTTATAAATTGTTTTTTTAGAAGCCCTCTGAACAGTAAGAAAACTAAATGGAGTATTGGCTTATCACTTAATTTAAGTTAATTTTTATAAGTATTTGTGTCAAGAAAATTTTTATGAATTTTAAAACATTTTCGAAGCTATTTAATTGCACACTGATTTACACAGATTGAAACAGATTTGCACTGATTAAATCTCTTTACATTCTCAAAAAACTATAGAATCGGTTCAAAGTTTTTCACCCAGCGGTAAATTATTTGAACTATTACAAGGACTATTGATGCTCATAAGAACCTTAAAAAATAGAGAAAGCAGTTCGAGAGAAGAAATTTCTTTTTACAAACAATTTAACACAAATTAAGGTACACGACTTTTATCCAAGTTGAATATGGAATCTACTACATTAGACCAATCACAAATAAGAGAGTCAGCACATCATTAAAGAGATTGTAAATAGAACTTCAATGTTTTGGGAATGTAAGTGACAACACTCTCATCACAAATTTAATAGAAAGAAAATCAATCCTTATAGTTTTCACTCGAGAGTTAACAGCACTTATGTTAATAAAATAGTCTAATACTTGTCCAATAAGTGTAACCGAATTTTAGAGGTGAGTTGCAAATTATTTTGCTGTTTCATTCACAGATATGCTTGCTATAAGATAATGACTGTGGTAAAAATATTCTTTCGCAGGCGGTAATTTCTACTTCAGTTTCTACTTCAGTGAATTTTTCTTTAAACAAAAAAAGCCTTGTAACTTCTTTAATTACAAGGCTTTAGTTAGCGGGGCCGACGAGACTCGAACTCGCGACCTCCTGCGTGACAGGCAGGCGTTCTAACCAAGCTGAACTACGACCCCTTAAGAACTTTTATTAAATGCGCACAAAAATAGTAATTATATGTTATCCAAACAAGATTATGTTATAATTTTTCTGTCCCAAAACTTACTCCTACTGCACTTGCTGTTAATACAGCCTGGTCATTTTGCTTAACTAATTTTTGCTTTGAAATGGCTTCAGAAATTGGAACACTTTTTATTTCATTTCCTTTAAGAGCTACCATTCTTCCAAATTGCTTTTTTATTGCAAGATTAATTGCATATGTTCCAAATTTAGTAGATAAAATTCTATCAAATGGTGTAGGACTCCCACCTCTTTGTAAATGTCCAAGTACTGTATAGCGCGTTTCTAATCCAGTATCTTCACTTATTTTTTTTGCAACATATTCACCAATTCCACCTAATTGAATGGGATCTGTTCTTTTTACATCTTTGCCTTTTATAATCATTCCTTCTCCTTTTGGTTTAGCTCCTTCTGCTACACATACAATACTAAATCTTTTTCCCATCATATTTCTCTCTAAAAGTTTGTCGTAAATTCTATCCCATACAAAAGGTAATTCAGGAATTAATATGACATCAGCCCCACCAGCAAGTCCACCATTAAGTGCTATCCATCCGGCATATCTTCCCATTACTTCAATAACCATAACACGATGGTGAGAGGATGCAGTTGTATGCAGTCTATCTAATGCTTCAGATACAACAAATACAGCTGAGTCGTGTCCAAAAGTTAAGTCTGTTGCTTCTAAATCATTATCAATAGTTTTTGGTACACCAACAATATCCATCCCCATATCAATTAATTTTTGCGAGATGTGCATTGTTCCATCTCCTCCTATTGCAATTATAGCATCTAGATTCCATGCTTCGTAATTTTTAAGAGCATCTTTTGAGCGGTCAACAATTTTAATTTTTCCATCTACTTCTTCAGGCCAATGAAATGGATCTCCTTTGTTTGATGAACCAAGAATTGTTCCTCCAGTTGCAAGTATTCCAGATACATCTTTGTTGTAAAGTTCAATTGCTTTTCCTTCGACCAATCCCTCAAATCCATCAAGTATGCCCAGTACTGTTAAACCATTATCCAGTGCTGGTTTTGTAACTCCTCTTATAACTGCATTTAAGCCGGGACAATCGCCTCCACCTGTAAGTATTCCAATTCTTTTTACTTTTGTTTTTGTTGCCATTTTTTAATCTCACATTTTTATGTATACAAAAATAATATTTCTCTTCTTCTAAAGTTCAATCAAAATTTTTTAATGTTTTAAAATGAAGTTTCGCATAACTTCTTAAATTTTCTTTACCAATTTTTTTTATTAAATCAGCAACACATTCTTCAACTTTTTTTGACGAACCTTTAACTAAATTTATTCCCTTTTTTGATTGAGCCTCAAACCACTCATTAAATTTATTTCGCGCAAGTATAGATGCTGCAGCAACACCAATATATTTTTCAGCTTTTGTAATTTGTAAGAATTCTATTGATGAATAATTTTTATCCAAGTGAATATTCAATTTTTGATTACTGAATTTATCTGTGATAACTTTTTTGCATTCATTCTTCTTAAGAATATTTTCTATTGCCTTTGAATGTGCCCAGTTCAACAACTTGTTGAGATTTTTAAATTCATTATAAAGTTCATTGTACTTTTCAGGAGCTATAGAAACAATATTATAATTTTCGCCAACAATTTTTATTATGTTTTTTGACATGTATGATATTTGTTCATCTGATAAATCTTTGCTATCTCTTACACCAAGTTGTTTTAATTTGTTTTTTGTTTCTTTATTTACAAAAACGGCTGCAACTACAAGCGGACCAAAAAAATCACCTTTGCCGCTTTCATCAGTCCCAATATATTCATCGGGTTCAATAATTTCAGTATCATTATCTGTTGACAAATCTAATTCTATTTGTTCAAAAATTAGTTTGCGAATATCCGTGTATTCTTTTGATTTTATATCTCCCTGTAAAATTGTTCTTACACCCTTTTTACCATAGTATACCAGAACTTTTATTTTCTTGTTATTAATTTTTACAGTGAATTCATAATTATAATTTTTTTGTTCGATGTTTGTAGTTATGTAATTTAGTGCAGTTAGTTTTTTCTTGAGTTGATTAATATAATCGTAAGCTTTTTTTGTAATATCCATTATGAATGTTTTCGAAATTGTTTTGCAAAGCAAAATAGTAAATAATAATTATTTACCATAGAATTAAATTATTTGTTGGAAGGTTAAATTTGGATTTAAGGAGAATTTATTAACAGGAAATGAAGAATTAAAAAAAATTTTGTATTGTTGTAACCGCAATTTTTATAGTTCTTTAAAAAATTGGGATATTCCAGAGTGGTTTGGCGAAGCCATCCCTTTGGGAGAATGCGGCGGTCTTGAAAACTTAAAAATTAATTTTAAGAATATGGAGAGGTGGCAGAGTGGTTTGGCGCAGCCATCCCTTTGGGAGAATGCGGCGGTCTTGAAAACTTAAAAATTAATTTTAAGAATATGGAGAGGTGGCAGAGTGGTTTGGCGAAGCCATACCTTTGGGAGAATGCGACGGTCTTGAAAACTTAAAAATTAATTTTAAGAATATGGAGAGGTGGCAGAGTGGTTGAATGCGGCGGTCTTGAAAACCGTTGTCCGTGTAATGCGGACCGGGGGTTCGAATCCCTCCCTCTCCGCCAACCTACGCCAAGGCTTCGGTTGGCAGGCCAAAGTTTCAATAAAGTTTCGGTTGGCTAGCCAACATTTCAATAAAGCTTCACTTGACAGGCAAAAGTTTCATCAAGGCTTCGGCTGGCTGGCTAAAGCTTCGGTTTAGTTAATCAAAATCCCAATAAATTTACTTGACAAATTAACTTGCACTTAGACTTCTATTAGTAGATAAAATTCAGTCTTCAATTAACAATCATATACAACACAATTTTTTTTATAACTTTTCATAAACTGATATTGATTTATCAAATTATCTATTCATTACAAAATCTTCTGAATTAAATTTTCCTACATTAAAAATTATACTTTCCTTATCTTTATAAAAGTCAATCATTAATCTTAGAAAATTATGTATATACTCGGAATATCAGCATACTATCATGATAGTGCGGCATGTATAATTAAAGATGGAGAAATTATTGCAGCTGCTCAAGAAGAAAGATTTACACGCAAAAAACATGACCATAGATTTCCAATTAATGCAATCAATTTTTGTATCTCTTCAACTGGAATTAATGTTAATGAATTATCTTATGTTGCATTTTATGATAAACCTTTTCTAAAGTTCGAAAGACTTCTCGAAACATATATTACTTTTGCACCAAAAGGTTTAAAATCTTTCCTCAAAGCAATGCCTCTCTGGATTAAAGAAAAATTATGGATTAAAGATTTAATCAAAAAAGAAATTAACTTTGATGGAGAAGTTATTTTTCCAGAACATCACGAATCTCATGCGGCATCTGCATTTTTTCCATCTCCTTTTAATGAAGCTGCTTTTCTGACACTCGACGGCGTTGGCGAATGGACAACTACAAGTTATGGCATTGGTCAGGAAAATAAAATTCAAATTTTAGCAGATATTAAATTCCCTCATTCACTTGGACTACTTTACTCTGCATTTACTTACTACACTGGATTCAAAGTAAATTCTGGTGAATATAAGGTGATGGGTTTAGCTCCTTATGGTGAACCTAAATATGTAAAATTAATTTATGACAATCTGATTGATGTAAAAGAAGATGGCTCGTTTAAACTAAACATGGATTATTTTGATTATTGCACTGGATTAACAATGACTAATGAAAAATTTCATAAACTATTTGGAGGCAAGCCAAGAAAACCAGAATCAAAACTAACTCAGCGAGAAATGGATATTGCTGCGTCAATTCAAGTTGTTACAGAAGAAATAATATTAAAAATGGTAAGGCATATTAAAAAAGAAACAAATATGAAGTATCTTTGTCTTGCAGGTGGTGTTGCACTAAATTGTGTTGCTAATGGAAAAATATTAAAAGAAAATTTGTTCGAAGATATCTGGATACAACCAGCAGCTGGAGATGCTGGAGGTTCATTAGGTGCTGCATTGTTTACATGGTATCAATATTTAGATAATAAAAGAACTGTTGATAAAAATGATAAACAAAAAGGCTCGTTCTTAGGACCTTCTTATGAAAATGGTTATATAGAAGAATTCTTGAATAAGAATAAAATTCCATACAAAAAAATTAATCAGGAAGAGATTGCTAAAATTGGAGCTGAATTAATTGCACAAGGAAATGTTGTTGGATGGTTTCAGGGAAGAATGGAGTTTGGACCACGAGCACTTGGGGCACGCTCAATTTTAGGAGATGCAAGATTTCCCGATATGCAGAAAAAAATTAATCTAAAAATAAAATTCAGAGAAAGTTTTAGACCTTTTGCACCTTCAGTTCTTGAAGAAAAAGTTTCTGAATATTTTAATCTCGATAGACCAAGTCCATATATGTTACTTGTTGCAGATGTTAAAGAAGAAAGAAGAAAAATGATGACAGAAGAACAAAAAAAATTATTTGGAATTGATAAATTGAATGTTGTAAGATCAGATATTCCTGCTGTAACACATGTTGACTATTCTGCACGAATTCAGACTGTCAATAAAGAAACCAATCCTATTTACTATGATTTAATTAAAGAATATGAAAAATTAACAGGCTACAGTGTAATTGTAAATACATCTTTTAATGTAAGAGGAGAACCGATTGTCTGCAAACCAGAAGAAGCTTATATTTGTTTTATGAGGACCAACATAGATTATCTGATAATTAATAATTATTTGTTAGACAAAAAAGATCAAAAACCACTTTCAGAAGATATCGACTGGAAGAAACAATTTGAACTGGATTAATTATGATACTTGAAGAAATTAAAAATATTGATTGTAGCAAAAGTGCATTAAAAAAATTTGGATTTACTTTTGCAGTAATCTCATTCTTAATTAGTATTATTTCACTTATAAATCATTCAAAATTCTTTTTCTACTTTATTCTTGCTGGACTGCTGCTTTTAGTAATTTCTATTTCTATTCCCCAATCTCTAAAATATATTTACAAAATCTGGATGACCTTTGCTTTAGTCTTAGGAATCATAACAACCAATCTTGTATTAACTATTCTTTTTTATGCAATCATTACACCAATAGGATTAATAATCAAATTAAGAGGCAAAAACCTCCTTGACCTTAAATTCAATAAAGACAGCAACACTTACTGGAATTACAGAAAGATTAAAGAATACAAAAGAGAATATTCCGAAAGACAATTTTAACGAGGCATATATGAGCAAAGCATCTGTAGTAAAAGAATTATGGTTTTTTCTAAAAGAAAGAAAAAAATGGTGGCTTTTGCCAATTGTAATATTTCTAATAATAATTGGCGGATTAATTATTCTTACTCAGGGTTCAGCATTAGCGCCATTTATTTATGCAATTTTTTAATTAAGATTTCACAAAATGAAGGCTGTCTTAAAAGTAGTTATTCAAAAAATATATCTGAGAAAATTCATTTTATTTTTGTCATCAGCATTTCATAATAAGTAAATTTAAGACAGCCTCATTATCAAAATGTTAAATTTTTTCTTGACTATGCTGCAGCGCATGGTCAGCATCTACATCACTAACAAACATAGTCAAAGCAGCAGCAACAATCATAGAAATTCCACCAAGAACAAGTGCATAAATTGCTTCTCCTTTGAACAATGTTCTAACAAAGAATCCTAAAATTGCAGCAGCAGTAATTTGAGGAATTACAATAAAGAAATTAAATATTCCCATATAGACACCCATCTTCTTGGGAGGAAGAGAACCTGTTAATATTGCATACGGCATAGCTAAAATTGATGCCCATGCTAATCCAATTCCCAATTCTGAAATCAATAACATTTTTGGGTCTTTAATAAAATAAAAAGATAGTAAACCCAATCCTCCACAAATTAAACTTATTGAATGAACAGTTTTACGACTTGACTTTCTTGCCAAAGCAATTAATAAAAAAGCCATAACTGCTGCAAATCCATTATAAACTGACATTAAAACACCAACCCAGTTAGCTCCTTCATTATAGAGAGTTGAAGATGCATCAGTTGCACCATAAATATGATGTGTTACAGCAGGAGTTGTGTATATCCACATTGCAAACAAAGCAAACCAGGAAAAAAATTGAACAAATGCTAATTGAATCATCGTTCTCGGCATGTTATACAAATCATTAATAATTACAACCAGTCCATTTGACTTCTTCTTATTAACAAAAAAACTAACCAGCAACTGCAGTAATCCAAAAGTAAAAATTCCAGAAAAGAATATGGCAAGTCCGTAATCCATATAAATAAAAAATTTAAAAACTAAAAAAAGCAGTAAACCTGCAGTGCTCCATTTAATTCCATTTAGGAAAAACTTTTTATGTTCTTTCAAATCATCTAAAGGATTTTCTTTATCTTTTGAAGAATCAACACTTGATTTTGATTGAGAGAATTTTTCGAGTTCTTCTGGAGAATACTCTTTAGATTTTACAACTGTCCAAAGAACTGCAAAAAAGAAAACTATTCCACCAATGTAAAATGAAAATTTTACACTGTCCGGAATTTCTCCTGGAAGAGCTGTGTTTTTAATTCCTAAAAAGTTTGTCATCAAATACGGTAATGCAGAAGCTATTACTGCACCTGTCCCAATGAAAAAGCTTTGCATAGAAAAGCCAAGAGTTCTTTGAGAAGAAGGCAGCATATCACCAACAAAAGCTCTAAAAGGTTCCATTGAGATATTAATTGATGCATCCATTATCCAGAGCATACCGGCCGCAACCCACAAAGCTGGTGAATTTGGCATAATCATTAATGCTATCGAAGCAAGAATTGCTCCTGTAAGAAAATATGGTTTTCTTCTTCCTAATCTATTCCATGTATTATCACTCATGTGACCGATAATTGGTTGAACTATTAAGCCAGTGACCGGTGCAGCAATCCAGAGAATTGGAATATCATCGATATTTGCACCAAGTGTTTCAAATATTCTGCTTACATTTGCATTTTGAAGTGCAAAACCAAATTGAATTCCAAGGAATCCAAAACTCATATTCCAGATTTGCCAGAAACTTAAGCGAGGTTTTTCCATAAATTTTTTCCTTCTTTATTTAACCTTAATTAAAACTATATATTCCCACGGCTGCATCTCAAATTCTTGATTGGATTTAATTTTTATTTCTTTGCCAGTAAAATAATTTTTATATGTTCCTTTTAGTTTCCCAAAATTTATTAATGCATGCTGATTCTTAGATGAAAAATTAAAAACAGCAATTACTTTGTTTTCTTTTTTCGAACGGCAAAATGTCAAAACATTATCTTCATTATCATTATTTAATAATTTTATTTCTCCACCATATTTACCATTCCATAGTGATTTATTTTCTTTCTTTAATTTTATCAAGTCAGAAAAGAATTTTTCATACTTCATGTCATTCCAGAAAATTGTATCTTTATCAAAAAAACGAAGTCTCTTGTTTAAGCCGGCTTCCTGCCCGCTGTAAAGAAGAGGAATACCTCGAGTAACAAAGATAAATGTATTAAAAGCATCTACTGCTTTTCCCAATCTCTCAAATTCAGTTCCGCTCCAGGAATTTTCGTCATGATTTGTAGTAAAGTTAAGCCGATATCCTTCTTCTGGGTAATTCTTTTTTTCATCTTTGATATGATTAATCAAAGCTCGAGCGTTCAATTTTCCTTTTGCTATATCATTCATTAAATCTTTTAATTGCCAGTTATAAGTAACATCAAATGCTTTGTGAAGGTATGGTTCACTTGCTTCTGCGAGCATGAAGAGCGGTTTAATTTTTTGTAGTTTAGTTCTTGCTTCAATCCAGAATTCTAAAGGAACACCAACAGCATAATCACATCTAAAACCATCAACATTAAATTCTTTTACCCAGTATTCCATAGCATCAATCATTTTATTCCATAATTCTTTATTATCATAATTAAGGTCAATCACATCAGTCCAATCAGCAACAGGAGGATAAAATTCACCTTTTTCATTCTTGCTAAAAAAATCTGGATTTGTTTTTGTCCATACATTATCCCACGATGTATGATTACCAACCCAATCAAGCATAACATACATTCCAAGTTGATGAATTTTTTCTACAAGTTCTTTAAAATCTTCTTCAGTTCCAAATTCCGGATTAATTGCTTTATAATCTTTGATAGAATAATAACTCCCTAAAGAACCTTTTCTGTTTTGTTCCCCTATTGGATGAATTGGCATAAACCACAAAACATCAATTCCCATCTTTTTTAATCTTGGCAGGTGTTTCTCGAATGCTTTGAATGTTCCTTCGGGTGTGAACTGTCTTACATTTACTTCGTATATAACAACATTCTTTGTCCACTCGGGAAGATTAAAAAGACTTTTTTCAAATAACTTCTTTTCCTTTGGGAAAGAATCAACAAAAAGAACTAAAAATAATATATAAACTAAGTAAACAAAGTAATTATTTTTTTTAGAGCTAATAAACATAAGTTCTCCTTTTTATTTTATGAAAAACTACACTAATTTTTTGTTGTGAACAAATACAATTTCATAATGCTATTAATGATTATATTTGGTAACAAAGTTAATAATGATTAATAAATAAGAGGTCAGTATGAAATACAATCGTTCTGCAGGAATTTTGCTGCATCCTACTTCTTTGCCATCCAGATATGGAATTGGAGACTTCGGATATGATGCTTTTCGGTTTGTTGACTTTCTTGAAGAAACAAAACAAACTTTGTGGCAAATTTTACCTCTCGGACCGACTGGTTATGGCAATTCACCCTATCAGTGTTTTTCTGCATTTGCCGGAAATCCTTTGTTGATTAGTCCTGATAAATTAAAAGAAGAAAATTTACTCGAAGATAAAGATTTAGAAAATTTTCCTTTCTCAAATCCACATCAAGTTGATTTTAGTGAAATAATCAATTATAAATTTACTCTTTTAAGAAAAGCTTATAATAATTTTAAACAAACAGAAGAATCAGAAGATTTTATAAAATTCAAAGAAGAAAACAAATTCTGGCTGGAAGATTTTGCATTGTTTATGGCTCTAAAAAATTATCACAATGGAAATGTCTGGTCAAAATGGGAAACTGAGATTGCCTTTAGAAAAAAAGATGCAATTAAAAAATGGAAAGAAAAATTAAAAGAAGAGATTCAATTTCATGAATTTGTTCAGTTCACTTTTTTCAAACAATGGAAAGAAATAAAAAATTATGCGAACAATAAAAAAATTAAAATTATTGGTGATGTGCCAATTTATATTGCATACGATAGTGCAGATTTGTGGGCAAACAGAAACTTATTTACAGTTGATGACGAAGGCAATTTAGAATTTGTTGCAGGTGTTCCACCTGATTATTTTAGTAAAACCGGTCAGTTATGGGGCAATCCACTTTACAAATGGGATGTAATGGAAAAAACAAATTTTGATTGGTGGATAAAAAGATTTTCCAAAATGTTTGAACTGGTTGATATTGTTAGAATAGACCACTTTAGAGGTTTTGAAGCTTACTATAAAATTCCTGGCAATGCAAAAACAGCTGAACATGGTGAATGGGTTAAAGCACCGGGTGAAAAATTATTTAAAACAATAATTGACAAACTTGGTGATGTCCCAATTCTTGCTGAAGATTTGGGTGTGATAACAAAAGAAGTAAATGAATTGAGAATGAAATTTAATTTCCCCGGAATGAAAATATTACAATTTGCATTTGGCAAAACAGGCGAAAAAAGATTTCTTCCTCATAATCATGAAAAAAATTGTGTTGTCTATACAGGTTCACATGATAATGATACAACAAAAGGATTCTTTAGAAAAGAAAAAGAACTCAATTCTGATGTATTCAGACATGCACAATTTTATATGAACTACTATGGCGATGATATGTGCACTGCTTTAATAAGATTAGCTTATTCTTCTGTTGCTGATATTGTTGTAATTCCAATGCAGGATATTTTGAATCTTGATACTGATGCACGCATGAATTTTCCAGGAAAACCTGATGGCAACTGGGCATGGAGATTTACATGGGAACAAATTAACGAAGAAATCAAGAGTAAGATTGCAAAACTCATTTTGCTTTATGAAAGATATCCATACGAAAATGAATACTCACATGTTGTGTTCTAAAAGAAAATTACTTGCTTACAATATTTAATAATTCATTATATAAAACTTGTGCGCCGGGATATTGGGAGTCTAATTTGAGTAATTTCTTTACTGTTATTAAAGCTTTGTTATATTCTTTGTTCAACGCATAAGCGCCTGAAAGATTATAAATTACTTGAGTATCTGTGCTGTCGTATAAAAATGATTCCTCAAGAAATTTTATAGCAGGTTGTACATTACCTGAATTTAATTCAATTTGTCCAAGCCATTTCGATGAGAAAGCATTCGGTTTAATTTTATATTCTGCAATTAATATTTTATATGCATTTTTATAATCCTGATTTTTAAGATACTTCACTGCCAAAATTTCAAGCTGATTAAAATTTTCCTTGATGAATGGATATTGATAAATCAAAGCAGAAATGTGATTCAAAAAACCATCAAGATTGTTTTTTCTTAAATAGTGATTTGCAGCTTTTTCATGTGCTTGTATCCATCTCAACTTGTTATCAAGATATTCAAGTGCTATGCTATCAATAAATGTTTTAGGATTGCATACTTCTTCAATAGTTTTTTTCTTCAAAGGATTAATAAATGGCCATTCATTTTTTAATAATCTTATCCTGAAATCAGCAATGGTTGAATCGAGTTCTGAAATAATAAAATTAGATACAGTAATACTATCCTGAATGCCATATTCATATTTGGGTTTTGAATTATCTGGTAAATAATTCATTTCGTTCATTTTATCATAAAAAAGTTTTCCAATTAATTGATAACCCCTTAATGTCGGATGCAGATGGTCTGTCATCAAATTATTTCCAATAATATTATTGGGACTGATAGAAGAAAATAAAGAATCAACATCAATGTAAGGAATATTATAAGTTTTAGATAATCTGCGAATTATAGAATTAATCTCTTCAGGTGCTCTGAATCTTAACCCATCCAAATCTTTTGCAAATCTAAAAAGTGAATCTGCTTTTTTGAAATTTCCTTTATCATAGAACTGAATAGCTTCATTGTATACACTTTGAGCAGTGTAATTTTTATACTTTGTTGATATAAACGGAGGCTGGTCTTTGATATTGCTTGCTACTGTCGAGATTATAACTGGAATTTTTTCTTCTTTGAGTTTTCTTAACACATCACCAATGTTTTCCTTAAATTGTTTTAATCCAGCTTTGTAAGTTTCAGAATTAAATGCAATATATTTTTCTTTTGCCATTCTCGACATCAAAGTTCCGGAACTATACGGATTTTCAGGTTTGGCAATTAATGAACTAATCCATTTTAGAAAATTTTTTATCAATTGAGTTGTTCTAAATTTGTTCAAAAACAGCATCGCATTGATAATTTGTCTTGAACCTGTTCCAGTTTCTAAGGAACCCACACCAAGTGCACCGTAATATTCATTGTGTCCTGCATAAATTAAAATGAGATCGGGTTTTTGATTAATTACTTCAGGAATAAAATCTCTGATTGTAAAACTATTTGTTGCTGTAAGACTTAGATTAACAACTTCAATTTTTTTATGGGGATAATTTAATTCAAGTCTTCTGCGAATATATCTTGAAAAAGAACCCATTGGCATATAAGGATAACCTGCTGCACTGCTTTCTCCAAGAACAAAAACTCTAAAAGCATTTTTGTCTTTCACTTTATCAAACACATCTTCAATTGAAGAAGGAGTATTTTTAACATTAGAAAAATATCTTCTTGCTACATCGGGATTAAGCATTAATTTACCTTCTGCAACTTCCTCCCACATACTTAAATCGTAACCATAGTCAAAAATTGTTAAACACAATTCTAAAACAATAAAAAACAGAAATGGAATAGAAATCATTATCAAATAAAAATAAAGCGGGCTTTTTGAGGGCTTGTTCTCAATAAAAATTGATTTTCCTTTTTTTGTTTTTTTTCTTCCGAAAGTCATTAAAAATATCAGCCAAGAAATTTATTCATCCCACTTTAGCTAAAATTAAATCTGCTAAAATTCTTGCACTTTCTTTTAACTCATAATCGCTTATTATGGAAGTCTGACTCTCTACTTCTTTTTTATCTTTAATATCAATGCCGGATATTTTTGCTCTTTCTTCTTCTTTCTTTTTCTTTCGCTCTTCGGCTTTATTTCTTTCCTGTCTTCTTATTTCTTCATTCAAAGAGAAAACTTTTTTTGCTCTATTTTCTTTGAACTCTTCTATATCATCAAGAAGCAATTGATATTCAGGATCTTTTTTTGTTCGTTCTTCATGTTTTTTAATTAACAAGGAAATAAATTTTGAAAGGTCGCCATATTTTTCATATTGTGCTGGTTGAATTTGGTCCCATGGCAATGCACTTGGCTGAGAACTTTCCCCAAACTCTTCAGATGAATAAGGAGATGGAAAAGTGATATCCGGCTGAACACCTTTATGCTGTGTGCTGCTTCCATTAATTCTATAAAATTTTGCAATCGTAAGTTTAAGTTGACCGAGTTTTTTGTTGGCAATTGGAATATGTCTATTCAAATCAAGAAGGTTCTGGACTGTACCTTTTCCATAAGTATTTTCTCCAATAATTATTCCTCTGCCATAATCTTGAATTGCAGCAGAAAAAATTTCGGAAGCAGATGCACTAAATCTATTTACAAGGACTGCAAGAGGACCATTATAATGAATTTCCGGGTCGGGGTCTCTATCAACTTCAATTATGTTCATCATATTTTTTACCTGAACAACAGGTCCTTCTTTTATAAATAATCCGGTAAGTTGAATAGCCTCTTGAAGTGAACCACCGCCATTGTTTCTTAAATCAATAACAACACCATCAACTTTTTCTTCCTTAAACTTTTTTAAAATTTCTTTTACATCTCTTGTAGTACTTTTATAATCAGGGTTGCCTTTTTGTTGTGCTTCAAAGTCTGTATAAAATGAAGGCAGTTTTATAATTCCAAGTTTGAAATTGTAACCTTCATGTTGAATATTCATAATTTCACTTTTAGCAGCCTGTTCTTCAAGTTTAACTTCATCACGAACAAGTTTGATTTCTGTTGGAATTGCATTTGGTCCATCACTTGCTTTCAAAATTTGAAGACGAACAACAGTTCCTTTTTTTCCTCTTATTAATTGAATTACATCATCTAATCTCCAGCCAATAACATCAACCATTTCGCCATCTTCACCTTGAGCAACACCTACGATTTTGTCTTCTTCGTGCAATAAACCACTTTTTGCTGCTGGTCCACCCGGGACTATTCCAGCAACTACAGTATAATCATTTTCCTGACGCAATGTTGCGCCAATACCTTCAAGTGAAAGCTTCATGCTTATGCTGAAATTTTCTGATGCTGCCGGCGAGAAATAATCAGTGTGCGGGTCATAAACTTGTGTAACAGAATTCATGAATAGCGAAAAGACATCTTCGGCTTCATATTGCAAAATTATTTTATGAAAATTTTGATAACGCTTGAGCAAAACTTCTGCAGCTCCTTTCCAATCTTTTCCTGAAAGAATTAAATTAAGTGCATCATTCTTTAATCTCAATCTCCAGATTTCATCAAGTTCTTCTTTTGACTTTGCCCAATCTGCTTTTTCTCTATCTGGTGAAAATGATTCATCAATCGAAAAATCAAATTCATTTTGCAGACATTTTTTTACATAATTAATTCTTTCTCCTAATCTTTTTTTATAAACATTAAATATTTCGAAAGGAATATTTAAATCACCGCTGTTTAAGAAATCGTCAAATTGATAACGATATTTTTCAAATGATTCTATATCCGACTTCAAAAAATATGATTTGGCATTATCAAGATTTTTAATGTATTCATCAAATATTATTGATGACAAAGAATCATTTAATCTCTGTTTTTTATAATGATAATTTGAGAGAATTTGAACGATTACCTGATCAATTCGTTTATAAATTTCATCAGGCAATATTACCTTAGAAGAATCTATTGTATGATTTTTTTTCAACACCTCTAAAGTATTTTGAGCAAAACATATGTTAATTGTCAAGAAGACGAATACTGCAATTAAAAGTTTTTTCATGTCGTTCCCATTCTAAATTTGATTTCTCATACACTAAGATAATGGTTTTGTTTCAAAAAATTTTAGACTTAGCAAGATTATTTTCAGAAAATTTTAATCAACATAAAGATAGCGCTTGATTTTTTGAGTGGGTGTTTTTTCGAAAGGTTCACGCTGTTCAATCATCTTTGAAAGTCGAGAAAATGTATTTACTCTTTCATTAACCTGATTTAATAAATCTGATAAAATTTTATTTATAATTTCTCGAGCAGAAGAATCACTTAATTTCTGTATCTTAAATTCATTATCTATTTCATCATAATTAAGATAAACTCTTGCAATTAATTGACCATTTCGTTCATGGACAAGAGACTCAAGCACATATTTCGATTCATTAATTATAGATTCAATTTCTTCTGGATAAATATTTTTGCCATTAGAACCAATAATAACATTTTTTAATCTTCCTTTAATAAAAAGATATCCATCTTTGTCAATCAAGCCCAAATCACCGCTTTTGAACCAGCCGTCATCTGTAAATGTATTTTTTGTGCGTTCAGGGTCTTTATAATATCCCTTCATTACATTTGGACCTTTAATCAAAATTTCACCTTCACCCGTAATTGGGTCTGGATTATCAATTTTTACTTTTACAGTTGGCAATGGTTTACCTGCAGAACGAAATCTAACCTCTTTTGGATTTGTTCCTGTAACAAGAGGCGATGTTTCTGTTAAGCCATAACCAACAGCATAGGGAAATTCTGCTTCTTTCAAAAACAATTCTACATCAGCAGAAAGAGGAGCACCTCCCAGACATAACATTTTTAATTCTCCCCCAAATGTTTGCTTTAATTTTTTGCCGGCTATTTTATTTAATTTTTTTCTGATGTATGGAATTTTATATAAACTTCTTAGAATTATTTTTTTATTAATCTCGGGCAATACTTTCAGCTTATAAATTTTTTCAATAATTAAAGGAACAGCAAGAATTACAGTTGGCTTTATCTTGGATAATGCTGGAAGCAAAACTGCAGCTGTAGGAGGCTTGTTCAAATATGTAATAGATGCACCTGCAAGAATTGGTGTTACCAATCCAAGTGTTGATTCAATTGTATGAAACAGAGGCAGAATTGATAAAAGTCTATCTTCCGGTTTAACATCTACAATTTTCAATGTATCAATAGCATTCGATACAACATTCTTATGTGTTAAAACTACACCTTTAGAATGGCCTGTGGTTCCAGATGTATAAAGAATCAAAGCAGGATTTTCTTCTTCAACTTCGTCAGGATAAATTCCAACAAATTTAAGAGCTGCTTCTTTTATCTTTGCAAATTCTTTTTTTCCACTTGAAATTATTTCTTTTAATAAATCATTTTTTGTATGAAATGGTATAATTGAAAAATCATCAAGTAAAATTTGTAATTGAATATTGCCATCTTTGAAATCTTCAATTTTGCTGTATTGTTTTGCAGAAACAAAAATTGCTTTACTTTCCGAATGGCGCAATACATGATGAACTTCAGCAACACTAAATTCAGTCATAATAGGGACTGCAATTGCTCCCATTGTGGTAATTGCAAAATATGCTATTGCCCAGTTAGGCTGGTTTTCACTCAATATAGCAACTTTATCTCCCGCAATAATCCCTTCACTTTTCAGAAATGCAGAAACAGATTCAATTTTATTTTTAAATTCTCTGTATGTTAAAGGCTGAGAATCTATAAAAGCAATTGAGGGGCGTTCTGAATATTTTTCTGCACTATTTCTTATTAAGTGCAATAGTGTAAGTTTCTTCAGTTCTTGCAATTAATCATCTTCTTTTTTGATATAAAATTATATTGTCAATTTGTTAAGAGCAAGTGCAAAAATTATGGAGTAAGAATATTGACGAGGAGAAAAAATCATATAAAAATATCATACCGGGTCTATGTGTACAAAAACTTTTTGCACTTCATCAATTTCTTCAAGAGCATAACGGACACGGTTTCCAATGTCATGGGAAAGTGAAGTCGGAATATTTTTATCTACTTCGATATGAATTTCAATATGAAATTTATTTCCCACATAATGCGAACGTAAATCATTAATTCCTTTTACACCTTCGATATTCATTGTCATATTTTTAACTTTTTCAACAAACTCGCTGTCTGCTGATTTGCCCATAAGATAATCAATATTTTCTCTTCCCACTTCGTAACCGGATTTAAAAATAAACAGTGCTACCATTATGCCTGCAATACTGTCAAAATAATTAAGATTGTAGCTTGCACCAAAAACTCCAAGCAAGGCAATTGAAGATGCAAGAACATCATTTATACTGTCAACCGAAGCAGCTTTAATAGCTGGACTATTAAACTTTCTGCTTACTTTTATTTGATATCTGTTCAAAATAATTTTAGTAATTATTGTTACTATTAGAACAACATATACTTCAGGTATTGCACGAATGTTTTGTGGTTCAATTAATCTTTTAATTGATTCTTCAACAATGTTAATCCCGACAACAAACGCAAACACAGAAAGAATAAATGCTGCAATTGGTTGTGCGGCATTGTGTCCAAATTGATGTTTCTGGTCTGGTTTATCTCTTGAAATCTTTACTGCTATTTTAATTCCTATTGATACAAGAATATCAGTAAATGAATTTAATGCTTCTGATATAACCGCAATCGAATTAGAAAGAATTCCAACTATTGCTTTAATTGCAAATAAAAAAATATTAATTCCTAAAGCAATATCAGTTGCACGTTTAAGTTGCTGAGACATAAAGTATATTTCCTTCCTTAGTCTAAACTTAAGGATTGTTTCATAATTTCAAAAGTAAGCCACCAGTCTAATTCATTTAGTATTTCATTTTTATAATTTTTTTGCTGGAATTGTTCTATTAAAAACATAATCTTCTTTTTATTAATATAATCACACTCCTTAAATGTTCTTGAATTAACTAAATCATAAATGTAAGGAAATAATTTTCTAATAAGCATAACTTTCGATTCATCTATTTGTCTGTTTAATCGATTTTTTATGTAATTATAAATACGCATTTGAGTATTATTAAGCCAGTATGGATAAATAGTGTCGCCCTTAACCAAAGGATATTTAGTTAGCCGTTTATTATTATTCTTAAGTAGCAGTTTAAAAAGATTTCCATTTTTTCTAATAGTTAATGGAAGAATAAATATTTTTTCTAATAGAGACGTCTGGATAAAAGGCATATAGCATTTTATAATATTATCTAATCTTGATTGTTCATAGCAAAAATAATTTGGAAGCTTTGTTTTAATAGCAAATATTTCTATGAAATTATCAATACCTATTTTATGAGGTGATGGTAAATTGTCAAATAATATTTCGAGTTGTTCTTTACAGCCGTTTATCATTGTTTGAATAATATTTTCATTAAAAATGTTTGCTCGATTTACTCTCAAGTATTGTAAAATTTTATTAAAATCTTTTTCAAGAATATAATTTGAACCAATAATCGAAAGTTTTGTAAAAAATCCTCTTCGCCATATTTCTCCAAACGCACCATCGATTATAATTTGGTTACTGTTTTTTAATTCTTTATAGTGTCTTAATTGAATGAAAGAGGAAACCGATACATTGCCAATTGTTTGCCCACTAAATTCTAAGAATTCATTCATAAACTGTTCTAATGGTGGGAACGGTGAATAAATTTGTTTGTGGGGTATTCCTAAATCGGAAGTTATTCTTTTAGCAATAATTGAATCAGGATGACTAGGTTCACCAAAGCTGTGGGTATCCCAGTTGTAATTTATGTTTTTAAGCAGCAAAGAGAATAATAAACGTGAATCTAATCCTCCAGATAAACTTAATGATAATTTGTTTTCAATGAGTGGAAAGGATATAAGTTCATTTAATTGCTCGTGAAAATCTTGCAAGTTATAATGTTGCTCATTGAATAGAGGCAGCCAATTTTTTTCTTTTATTTTAATCTCGTTTGTATTTTTATTAATTGTTACACATTTGCCTGCGGTAATACGGTTAATATTATTAAATACACAGTTAGTAGTCAATTGACTAAATAATAACCAGCGGCTCCCAAATTCCTTAAAATCAATTTTTAATGATGTTAATTTAGAAAGCCAATCAATTCTTGTTGAAAATAGGATGTTTCCCGATTTATCATTACAATAATAAAAATCCCGCAAACCCAAATTATCTGTAATAAATAAAAGTTTATCTTTATTCCAGCTTATTAAAATGTAATGGCCATCAATATCAAATTTTTCTTCTTCGTTGTTAGCAACAATATTTTCCCAATCTAATTCTGATAAGAATTTCTTTTTATTGTTTTTAGAAATTCCTACACCTATGATTAGCCAATTTTTCTTTTCATTGTTAGAAGGATAGATTTTAAAATTGCAAGTATCAGGATTACCTCCTGCAGCAATAAATAATTTATCTTCAGAATGATTGAGCAATGGCTTATCTACAATTTTTAAAATAGAAGAAAAATAATCTTTATGGAAATTACCTATTCCACCAAAAAACCAACTCATAAACAGAGCTATAATCCCAAATTATTTTTTAGAATATTTCAAAATTGTAGAATAAATTACGATTTTTCTTCCCATACCTGTGCTAAAGTAACAATCATTTTTACTGCAGCTTCCATATCCTGAACTGCAACAAATTCAGTGTAAGCATGAAAATTATGTCCGCCTGCAAATAAATTCGGGGTTGGCAGTCCCATGTAACATAATCGAGAACCATCTGTGCCGCCGCGTATTGAAGATTTGATTGGTTTTATTCCAAGTCTTTCAAGTGCTTCAATTGCATAAGCTTCTACCTGAGGATGCTGGTCAAGAACATATTTCATATTTCGATATTGCTCAATTACTTCGAAATCGAAAGTGGAACCTGGAAAATATTCAACTGCTTTATTACATAAATCTTTCAAAAGTGATTCATACTCTTTTAACTTTTCTGCATCAAAATCTCGTATGATAAATTTAATTGTAGTTTGAGTTTCATTTCCATTAATTGAAGTTGGATGAACATAGCCTTCTCGTTTTTCTGTAGTTTCAGGTGAAAGAGAATCTTTTGGCAATAATTCTAAAAACTTTGCAGCAATTTTAATTGAATTAATCATCTTCCCTTTTGCATAACCGGGATGAACATTCTTACCATTAAATTTAATTACAACTGCATCAGCACTGAATGTTTCTGTTTCTACTTCTCCTCTTGTTCCTCCATCAATTGTGTAGGCATATTTTGCACCGAATTTTTTTACATCAAATTTTTCTGTGCCGCGCCCGACTTCCTCATCAGGTGTAAAGCAAACTCGAATAGTTCCATGTTTAATTTCCGGGTGTGTGATTAAATAATTCATTGCATCAATAATTTCTGCGATGCCTGCTTTATCATCTGCTCCAAGTAAGGTCGTGCCATCACTCGTAACAATATCATAACCTATCATATCATTTAGAACTGGATTACTCTCAACATCTATCACTTTTGTATTATCAGCAGGTAATACAATATTTCCACCTTGATAATTTTTGTGAATGACAGGATTTACATTTTTCCCGCTAACTGCCGGAGATGTATCAACATGTGCTATAAATCCAATTACAGGAACATCTTTTTCAGTATTCGATGGAAGAGTAGCCATAACATACCCATATTCATCCATTTCAACATCTTTCATTCCAATTTCTTTAAGTTCTTCAACCAAAAGTTTAGAAAGTTCAAGCTGCTTTGGGTCACTCGGAAATGTTTTTGATTCTTCATCAGAAGTAGTTTCTATTTTAACATATCTTAAGAAACGTTCTAATACTGTAAAATTGTAGTTATTGTCAAACATAAAAACCTCTTTAAGAATTTTTTTGTATTTGAAAGTTAATAGAAAATGAAGGTGAGTTTCAAGGAAAGATTTTTATAATAGTTAATTGCAATATTTTATTGTGTTATCTCAATGTGTAAGATTATTTCACTTTTCAATTAGTGGGAATAAATTTATTTCATACAAATTAACACATTGTTTATTAACTTTGAGTTGACAAATTATTGTGGATAATTTCATGAATACAATTGAATTAATTCGCAAAAAAAGAGATGGCAAACAATTATCAAAAGAGGAAATTGAATATCTTGTTATAAATTTCACGAAAGGAAAAATTCCGGATTATCAGTTTTCTGCATTCTTAATGGCTGCATTTATAAATGGACTTGATAAAAAAGAAACAGGTTATCTCACCCTTTCAATGTTGAACAGCGGTAAAATTATTGACCTATCATCGATTAAAGGGAAAAAAGTAGATAAACATTCTACAGGCGGGGTTGGCGATAAAACTTCTTTGATAATTACTCCAATTGTCGCTGCTGCAGGAGTAAATGTGCCAATGATAAGCGGAAGAGGATTGGGACACACCGGCGGAACACTTGACAAACTTGAGTCTATTCCGGGCTTCAAAACAAATCTTAATTTGACTCAATACAAAAAAGTTCTTAAAAAATGTAAAGCAGTGATGATTGGTCAAACAAGAGAAATAGCTCCTGCCGATAAATTGATTTATGCATTAAGAGATGTTACTGCTACAGTTGAATCAATACCTTTGATTACTGCAAGCATTATGAGCAAAAAATTAGCTGAAGGAATTGACGGGCTTGTTCTTGATGTTAAAACAGGTTCGGGTGCATTCATGAAAAAATATGAAGATGCTCTCAAACTTGCTGATTCATTAACAATCACTGCAAAAGAATTTAAGAAAAATGTAATTGCTTTTATTACTGATATGAATCAGCCACTGGGAAATTATATTGGCAACTGGCTTGAAGTTTATGAATCAATAAAAATTTTACAGGGAGAAAAAGTAGAAGATTTATTTGAACTTAGCTTAACACTTGCAGGTGCTATGATTTATTTGGGAGACAAAGCTTCTTCTATAAAAGAAGGAAAAGACATTGCTCAAGAAATTATTTCAAACGGAAAAGCTTTCGACAAATTTATTGAGATTGTTAAACTTCAGGGTGGTGATGTATCTTACTTAAAAAATCCAGAAAAATATCCTGAATCAAAATATCATGAAAAAATTTATTCAGAAAAAACAGGATATATTCAAAATATAAATACATATGAAATTGGAATTGCTTCGTCAGAACTTGGTGCGGGAAGATTAACAAAAGAAGATATAGTTGACCCTAAGGCAGGAATAATTTTTTATCCTAAAATTGGAGATAAAATTAAAAAAGGTGATATTATTGCAGAAATATTTACAGACAAAAAAGAAACTATCGACAATACAAAGAAAAAAATTTTATCCTCAATAAAAATTTCAAAAAGTAAAACAAAAAAAACTAAGTTGATTAAATTGATTATGACATAATTTTTTTCAATTAATTAAACATGTTTAATGGTCTATTAAGTGTATCAATTAACTAATTATAAAGAATTAATTATGGCAACACCAAAGAAAATAAAATTACACAAACAAGAATATTTAGAAATTGAATGGGACAATGGCAAAGTTTATAAGTATCCATTAAAATTTTTACGCGATGAATCACCAGATGCAGGAAATAAAGGAGAAACAATTTTGTGGAAGCACTATTCACCGCCGCCACAAGAACCCGATAAACCAGGAAAATATGAAATTGAAAAAATAGACCTCGTTGGAAATTATGCTATACAAATTACATGGAAAGATGGATATAATTATGGAATTTATTCATGGGATTTACTCGAACGATTTGGGGAATATCTCGAAGTAAAAAATAATTTGCATCAAGATTTTGAACATCACAACGAATAAAAAAAGCCAGAGCTTAAAAGTTGCTCTGGCATAATTTATCATTCTTAATTAATTACAATCCAAGAATTTTCTTTATATGATTTTCATATGTAATCTTTGGAACCAAACCTTCGTAACTTGCAACAATTTTTCCTTCTTTATCAATTACAAAAGTTGTTGGAATTGCTCTAATTCCGCCATATTGCATGTATACAGTTTGATTGCCATAAACTACAGGATAATTAATTCCTTTTTCTTTTATAAAAGGAATAACTTCATCTTTAGTATCAGTATCTACAGAAACCCCAATTATTTCAACTCCTTTTGAGCCATAGCGCTTTTTAATATCAATTAAATCGGGAATTCCTTTTCTGCATGGTGGACACCATGTAGCCCAGAAATCTATTATAACAACTTTTCCTCTCAAACTAGAAAGTTTTAACATTTTTCCATCTGTAGTAGGCAATGTAAAATCGGGTGCAAGTGCACTGCTCTTTTGTGCAGCAGGAACATAGTTTGGAGGATATGGTCCTTGCTCAGGTTCACTTCCACTGTTATTAACAACAAATAAGACAATAATTAATGCAATAAAAAAACCTGTATAAATCCAGCTGCGCTGTTTTTTAGTTAAGCCTTTTGGATTGTTTATCTTTTGCTGGTTCATTGTTTACTCTCTATTTTATTTTAAGTTGTGTAACTAAAAATAAGAATTAAATTCCATTCAATGAAAGTGTGATTTTTTTTCCTCTTCAGATTTAATTAAATTGAAGCAAAATATTTTTGATTTAGTTCCTTAACAAATTTATCAATATCATTATCACTAAAACCTTTTTCCTTAGCAGCAGTTTCTAATGTTCCCCAAATT
>Ga0315298_1003381_pt1 | contig 25494 bp, 19 predicted proteins | sample WHS_1_MG_FD_203077 | JGI IMG/M metagenome (GOLD analysis project Ga0315298, IMG submission 203077) | Extremophilic microbial mat communities from Washburn Hot Springs, YNP, Wyoming, USA - WHS_1_MG | ecosystem: Environmental > Aquatic > Thermal springs > Hot (42-90C) | place: USA: Wyoming... | reverse complement strand
CGGATGGCTTCGAAACCGAGGCGGGCGAGGGGGGCTGCCGCCGCAGGGCTGATCGCGACCGCAATGGCGCGGTGCAAGGCCCGCGCCAGCCCGGCGCTTGTTACCAGCGACGCGAAACGCCGCGCGGTTGCCGGCGAAAAGATCATCACCCGGTCGATCTCCTCGGCATCGAGTGCCGCCTGCGCCGCCGGAGCGAGGAAGGGCGCAGGTGCGGACCGGTAGACCACCCGCCGGCTCACTTTCAGCCCCGCGAGGCGCAAGGCGCGGGCGAGATCGAGACTATGCCCCTCGCCGCAGGGAAGCAGCAGACGCGCCGCGTGCGGCATGGTGCGCGCAACCAGTGCGGCCAGTTCCTTCGCGGTACCGGCGGCGCTGTGAACCCTCTGAAACCCGGCGTGGCGGGCCCGGTCCGCCGTGGCATCACCGACCGCGAAGAGGGGAACCGGATGAAACGCGTGCGGCAGGCCCGGCAGCGCCTGAGCGCTGGCGATCACGATGGCATCGCACCGCGAGGGAAATGTGGCGGGGAGTGGTTCGATCGTCAGGCACGGTGCCAGCACGGGCACATAGCCGCGCTCGCGCAGGATGGCGGCGGTCGCGCTGCCGCCGGGTTCCGGGCGGGTGACCAGTACGGTCAGCGGTTCAGTCAAGAAAAATGTCGGAGGGGCTGTCGCGTCGCAGGGAGGCGCCGAGTTCGGTGCCGAGCCGTTCGGCGTCCGCCACATCGGCGACGTCGCTGCGCTTGAGCAGGAAGCTCCCATCGGCGCGGGCGGTCAGACCGGTCAGATGCAGCGTGCCATCCGGCAACAGGCGGGCATAACCGCCGATCGGCGTCCGGCAGGACCCGTCGAGGGCGGCGAGCAAGGCGCGTTCGGCGGTGGCCACCGCTTTGGCTTCCTTGTCCTCGATCATCGCGAGCAGATCGCCGAGGGCGGCATCCTCGGCCCGTACCGTGATGCCCACGATCCCCTGACAGGCCGAGGGAACCATCGCTTCCGGATCGATCGCCGCCGAAACCTCCGATTCGAAGCCGAGCCGGCGCAACCCGGCCAGGGCCAGCAGGGTCGCGTCGTACTTGCCGGTCCGTGCGGCATCGAGCCGTGTGCGCACATTGCCGCGCAGCAATTCCATTTTTAGATCGGGCCGCGCATGCAGCAACTGCGCCTGACGCCGGACCGACGATGTGCCGATTCGCGCATTGGCCGGCAGCGCCGACCAGATTTCGGAGCCCTCCTCGATCCGATATTCATCCGACAGGATCAGCGCATCGCGCGCATCCTCGCGCTTCATGGTGCAGGCGAGAATGATGCCGTCGGGCAGGGTGGTTTCGAGATCCTTGAGCGAGTGGACCGCGAAATCGATCCGCTTGTCGTGCAGGGCCTCGTGAATTTCCTTTGCGAACAATCCTTTGCCACCGATATCGGCGAGCGGCCGGTCGGTCACCCGATCGCCGGTGGTGCTGATGATCTCGGCCTGAAAGGCATCGGGCGCGTAGCCGAGTGCCGGACAGATCTCGCGCAGGGCCGCGAGAAACATCTCGGTCTGCCTGCGCGCGAGCGGCGATCCGCGCGTGCCGACCCGTAAGGGCAGGCGGCCGGTATGGGGGGCGACTTTGGGTGCAGCCGTGGTTTCCTGGTCCATCGGCCTTGCTTTAAAGGAACGTCATGGAAAGAAAAGTGGAAATGTCAGTTTCCGATGACACGAACAGGCGTGGTCCACCCGCGATGATGCTGGGGATCGAAAGCTCGTGCGACGAAACCGCCTGCGCCGTGCTCGACGGGGAGGGCAGGGTGCGCGCCGAGATCGTGGCGAGTCAGATCGCCGATCACGCCCCGTTCGGCGGCGTGGTGCCCGAGATTGCCGCGCGCGCGCACCTCGCCGCTCTGGCGCCGATGGTGCGCGCCGCTCTCGCCGAAGCGGGGATCGCGGCGCGCGACCTCAGCGGAATCGCGGCGACGGTGGGGCCCGGTCTGATCGGAGGCCTGATCGTGGGTGCCGGATTTGCGAAGGGGATGGCGCTGGCGACCGGTGCTGCGTTCTATGCCATCAACCACCTCGAAGCCCACGCGCTGACCGCGCGGCTCCCCGGTATTGCAGCTCGGGCGCCGGATTTCCCCTACCTGCTGCTTCTGGTCTCCGGGGGCCATACCGCGCTTATCGCGGTGGAGGCGGTGGGGCGCTATCGCCGCCTCGGCACGACGCTCGACGATGCCGCCGGCGAGGTTTTCGACAAGGTCGCGAAACTGCTCGGCCTCGGCTATCCCGGCGGCCCGGCGCTCGAAGCGCTGGCAACTGAAGGCAATCCGGCCCGGTTTACCCTGCCGCGCCCGCTGCTCGGGCGGGCGGGTTGCGATTTTTCATTCTCCGGCCTCAAGACCGCCGTGGCGCAGATCGTCTCACGCCTGCCGCCCGGCAGCCTGCCGCGCGGGATGGCAGCGGATATCGCCGCCTCGTTTCAGGCCGCCGTGGTTGAGGCGATGGCCGATCGCCTTTCACATGCGCTGGCGATGATGCCCGAGGCGACCTGCGTGGTTGTCGCCGGGGGCGTGGCCTCGAATCGCGCGATCCGCGGGCGGCTGGAAGCGACCGCCACGGCAGGAGGGCTTACCCTGATCGCACCACCTCTCCGTCTTTGTACCGACAACGCAACGATGGTCGCCTGGGCCGCGATCGAACGGCGTCGTGCCGGGTATTCATCCGATGATCTGGCGGCGCGCTGCCGGCCACGCTGGCCGCTTGATGGTGCAGTGCAAAGTTTGATTGCGGGCAAGGCGGTTTCCGTGGCAGTCTGATTATGAGGCTCTAACGCAATAAACAAAGAGGTGACTTTTCGATGGATAACTCGCCGGTGCAGGACCGCATCGACCCGACCAGGCGCGCGAAAAAGCCCCTCTCGGCCGATCCGCCGCCGCTGGCACCGATCCGCACGAGCGAGGACTGGCGCGAGGCGATTGTAGCGAAACTGATCTACGGCGTCGGCAAAAACGTAGTAACCGCGAACGACCGGGATTGGTTCGTGGCCCTCGCCCTCGCCCTGCGCGACCGGGTGGTGGAGCGCTGGATTGCGAGTACCAATAAAATCTATGATCGCGGTCACAAGCGGGTGTATTATCTCTCGCTCGAATTCCTGATCGGCCGGCTGATGTTCGACACGCTCACTAATCTGGGCATGGTCGATGTCACCCGCAGCGCGCTCGCCAGTCTCGGCGTCGATCTCGACCGGGTGCGCGATGCCGAACCCGATGCCGCCCTCGGCAATGGCGGTCTCGGGCGACTCGCCGCCTGTTTCATGGAAAGCATGGCCACACTCGCCATCCCGGGATACGGCTATGGTATTCGCTACAATAATGGCTTGTTCAAGCAGGCGATCGACGACGGACGGCAACTCGAATTCCCGGAAGACTGGCTCGCCGTCGGCAATCCCTGGGAGTTCGAGCGGCCTGAAGTGTCCTACGATATCGGCTTCGGTGGGTCGGTCGAGGCGGTGCGCGACGATAATGGCGACGCCCGCCACGTCTGGCACCCCGGCGAGGTGGTGCGCGCGGTCGCGTACGATACCCCGGTGGTCGGCTGGCGGGGCCGGCACGTCAATTCGCTGAGGCTCTGGTCGGCCCGCGCGGTCGATCCGCTTCAGCTCGAAACCTTCAATGCCGGCGATTATGTCGGCGCGCTGGCGCAGGATGTCCGGGCGCAATCCATCTCTCGCGTGCTCTACCCTTCGGACGCGACCCCGGCGGGGCAGGAACTCCGGCTCCGCCAGGAATATTTCTTTGCCGCCGCCTCGCTGCAGGACATGCTCCGCCGGCATATCGCACAGTTCAAGGATCTGCGCCTCCTGCCGCAGAAGGTCGCGATCCAGTTGAACGACACCCACCCCTCCATCGCGGTGGCCGAGCTGATGCGGCTGCTGATCGACGTTCATGGCATCCCCTGGGCGGATGCGTGGGAGATCACCAAAGGCACGTTCTCCTACACCAATCACACCCTGCTGCCCGAGGCGCTGGAAACCTGGCCGGTGCCGCTGATGGAGCGGATGCTGCCGCGCCAGATGCAGATCATCTACCTGATCAATGCCGAACACCTCGAACAGGTCCGCCTGCTCGGTATGGGCAGCAACGAAAAACTCGCCGGGCTGTCCCTGATCGATGAATCCCACGGTCGCCGGGTGCGAATGGGCACGCTCGCCTTCATCGGGTCCCACCGGATCAACGGCGTCTCGGCCCTGCACACCGACCTGATGCGCGAGACGGTGTTCGCCGATCTGCACCGGATGTTCCCCGAGCGGATCACCAACGTCACCAACGGCATCACCTTCCGGCGCTGGCTCTATGAGGCCAATCCCGGCCTCACCCGCCTGCTGGTGGAGGCGCTGGGCGAGCATGTGTGTGACGATCCTGCCGAACTCGCCGGGCTGCGCGATCTGGCAACCGATGCCGGGTTCCGCAACCGCCTGATCGCCTGCCGGCGCAACCACAAGATCACCTTGGCGAAATGGGTGCGCGACCGGATGCGGATCAAGCTCGATCCCGATGCGATGTTCGACATCCACGTCAAGCGGATCCACGAATATAAACGCCAGCTTCTCAATATTCTCGAAACCATCGCCCTCTACGATGCGATCCGCGCCCGCCCTTCGGCGGGCTGGGTGCCGCGGGTGAAAATCTTCGCGGGCAAGGCGGCGGCGAGCTATCATCAGGCCAAGCTGATCATCAAGCTGATCAACGATGTGGCACGGGTCATCAACAGCGATCCGACGGTGCGCGGCCTGCTCAAGGTCGTGTTCATGCCGAATTTCAATGTCAGCCTCGCCGAAATGATCATCCCGGCGGCGGATCTCTCCGAGCAGATTTCCACCGCCGGCATGGAGGCATCCGGCACCGGCAACATGAAATTCGCCCTGAACGGCGCGTTGACCATCGGCACGCTCGATGGCGCCAATGTCGAGATCCGCGATCATGTCGGCGATGAGAACATCTTCATCTTCGGTCTCACCGCCGCCGAGGTCGCCGCGCGCAAGCGGGATGGCTGGCGCCCGCAACAATCGATCAACGCTTCACCGGCGCTCGCCGAAGTGATCGATGCGGTGTGGTCGGGGGTCTTTTCACCTGAGGACTCCGCCAGGTTTCATCCGCTGGTCCATGAATTGCGCGGCGATGACCGTTTCCTCGTCACCGCCGATTTCGATTCCTACGCCGCCACCCAGCGGGCGGTCGACCGGAAATGGCTCGATCAGGAGGCGTGGTGGAAATCGTCGATCCTGAACACCGCCGGGATGGCCTATTTTTCGTCGGACCGCGCGATCGGTGATTATGCGCAGAACATCTGGCGCACCACGGGTCTGGAGACCACATGATCCAATAGAGACCGGGACCCGCGCACCAACGACGCGGGCCACAACTGAAGGGAGCAGGCGATGATCATCGGAAACGGCAAAAGCACCCCGTTGTCGCGGAACGCGATGGCCTACGTCCTCGCCGGCGGGCGGGGCTCGCGTCTGCATGACCTGACCGACAAGCGCGCGAAGCCGGCGGTGCATTTCGGCGGGAAATGGCGAATCATCGATTTCGCGCTGTCCAATGCGCTCAATTCCGGCATCCGCCATATCGGCGTCGCCACCCAGTACAAGGCGCACAGCCTGATCCGCCACCTGCAACTCGGCTGGACCTTCTTTCGCCGCGAGCGCAACGAGAGTTTCGATATTCTGCCGGCCAGCCAGCGGGTTTCGGAGCATAGCTGGTATCTCGGCACGGCCGATGCGGTGTACCAGAACATCGAGATCATCGAGAGCATCGCGCCCGCCCACATCATCATTCTGGCGGGCGATCATATCTATAAAATGGACTACGAAATGCTGCTCCAGCAGCACGTCGCCCAGAAGGCGGATGTCACGGTCGCCTGTGTCGAAGTGCCGCTCGCCGAGGCGACCGGCTTCGGCGTGATGCACATTGATACGTCCGACCGGATCATAGCCTTCCTTGAAAAGCCGGCCGAGCCGCCGCCGATGCCAGGCCGTACCGATGTCGCCCTCGCGAGCATGGGCATCTATGTGTTCGAAACCCAATTCCTGTTCGATCTCCTGCGCCACGACGCCGCCGATCCCCATTCCGAGCATGATTTCGGTCGCGACATCATCCCCCGCCTCGTGCGGGAAGGCCGGGCGATGGCCCATCATTTCTCGCGCTCCTGCGTCCGTTCATCCAAGGAGGCCGAACCCTATTGGCGCGATGTCGGTACGATCGATGCCTATTGGGAGTCGAATATCGACCTGACCGATTTCGTCCCCGCCCTCGATATCTATGACCGGTCCTGGCCGATCTGGACCTATACCGAAGGAACGCCCCCGGCCAAATTCATCCATGACGAGGAAGGGCGGCGCGGCCTTGCGGTGTCCTCGCTGGTCTGCGGCGGCTGCGTGATCTCCGGTGCGGCCTTGCGGCGGTCCCTGTTGTTCACCGATGTGCGGATCAACTCGTTTTCGCAGGTGACGTCCGCCGTGATCCTGCCGGACGCCGACGTTGGCCGCCATGCGCGGTTAACCAATGTGGTGATCGACCGGGGCGTGCGCATTCCGGAAGGTCTCGTGGTCGGTGAAGACCCCGAAGAGGATGCAAGGCGCTTTCGCCGCACCGAGAAAGGCGTCTGCTTGATCACGAAGGCGATGATCGACCGGCTGTGATATTTCTGATCCGGTCATGAAAATCCTCTCGGTCGGTTCGGAGATCTACCCGCTGGTAAAAACCGGCGGTCTTGCCGATGTGATGGGCGCGCTGCCGGCGGCGCTCGCTGCCGAGTCCATCACCATGCGGGCATTGGTACCCGGCTATCCCGCCGTAATGGCTGCGCTCGGAGCCGGTGCCGTCGCGCTCGACATCACCGATCTGTTCGGCGGCCCCGCGCGCATCGTGGCAGGTGAACCGGATGGGCTGCCGCTCTTTGCGCTCGACGCCCCGCATCTGTTCGCCCGGCCCGGCAATCCCTACCTCGCCTCCAATGGCGTGGACTGGCCGGATAATGCCCAGCGCTTTGCCGCGCTGAGCCGGGCCGCTTCACTGGTGGCGCGCGGTGCCATTGCGGGATTTGTGCCGGATATCGTTCATGCCCACGACTGGCAGGCCGGTCTGGTCGCGGCCTATCTTCATTACGATGGTCTGCCTGCGCCGCCGAGCGTCATGACGGTCCATAATCTGGCCTATCAGGGTCAATTCCCCGCCTATCTGCTCGGCGCGCTCGGCCTGCCGGTCGCGGCTTATGCAATGGACGGCGTGGAATATTACGGCTCGATCGGTTTCCTCAAGGCCGGTCTGCAATTCGCCGATGCGATCACCACCGTCTCGCCCCATTACGCGGTCGAAATCGCAACACCTGAGGGCGGCATGGGGCTCGATGGCCTGATCCGCGCGCGAAGCAGCGTGGTGCACGGCATTCTCAATGGTCTCGATACCGCAAACTGGAATCCCGTCACGGATCGGGCACTCGTCGCGCGATACGACGCATCCACGATCGAGGCTCGCCCCGCCAACAAGGTCGCACTTCAGGCGCGAATGGGTCTCAAGCCGCACCCTGAATCCCTGCTGTTCGGCGTGGTAAGCCGGCTCGCGGCTCAGAAGGGGATCGATTTGATCATCGAAGCGCTGCCGCTGCTGGAATCGCTCGATGCCCAGATCGTGGTCCTCGGCACCGGTGATCCGGCGATCGAGCGGGCTCTGGCCGAAGCGATCACCCGCTACCCGGGCCGGGTCGGCGTGATGTTCGGATTCGAGGAGGCGCTGGCTCATCAGATCATGGCAGGTGCCGATGCCGTCATGGTGCCATCGCGCTTCGAGCCGTGCGGCCTCACCCAGCTATCGGCGCAGCGCTACGGCGCGATCCCGCTGGTATCCGCGGTCGGTGGTCTGGTCGACACCGTGATCGATGCGAATGCCGCGGCACTCGGCGCCGGGGTGGCAACCGGGCTCCAGTTCGCGCCGGTCACCGCTGCCGGACTGCGCGATGGCATCCGCCGTTGCGCCGCCTTGTTCGCCGATCGTGCGGTCTGGCAGCAGATCCAGCGCAACGCGATGGCGCTCGACGTCTCCTGGGCCGCGCCGGCACGACGCTACGCATCGCTCTATCGTCAGCTCGCACGATCCCGCCCGGGCAAATGAGGGATTACAGTATATCGAGAATGCCGAAACAGGATGTTGCACGGCCCCGGTACGGTGCCATGGTCACTGCGGCATCGATCCCGCGCGCACGATGGGCGGCGGTAATCGCCGCCAGTGTCCGCACCGCCGCGTCGTGCTCTGCGGCCATGGCGCGTTGTTCCGAGGCAAGGTGCCCCGGTCGCTGACAGGCGGACGCTATATCCGCCTCGCGCCGGAGCCTCGCCGCCCGCAAATCGGCTTCGCGCGCGCGAAGGCAGAGCCTTATGGCCTCGGCCATCGCGGCACGGTGAAACCGGGCCAGTTCCGCCTGGGCGTCAGCCGGGTGATGCCGCCATAGACGATCGATCAACGCGTTGCCTTCGATCTCACCGGACTCGATCGAATCGAAAGGCAGCATGTCGAGACCGTGGCGCTCCGATAATTCATCGACGAACAGCACATCGGGCTCGATTGCAATCAGGGTGTCGAGGTCAGGGTGGGACATTTCCACCGGAAAGCGCACGACATTATCGGCAGGATAATCGGATAAGAGGGTCATTTGATCAAATTCTCCTATCTTAATGGTTTCGTTAAGTCGGTCGGTCGTTAAATATTTGGAAGAATGCCGATGCATCCATTTTGGTGGGCGCGCAGTTATACAGCGCCGGTCATCTTTACATAAGGTCCGAAACTATACACTGTGACGCGGATCACGGAATAGCCACGCCGGATGCGGCTATCGCCTGAACCCTATTCGGCCGGCATCGTGGTGATGCGGCGCGCGCGGCGCTTGCCGAACCCCGAGAGCGCCAGATAGATCACCGGCGTGGTGTAGAGCGTGAGCGCCTGGCAGACGATCAACCCGCCGATCACCGCAATCCCGAGCGGGCGGCGCAGCTGTTCGCCGGTGCCGACCGCGAAGGCCAGAGGCAAGGCACCGAGCATCGCCGCGATCGTGGTCATCATGATCGGGCGGAAACGCTCGACGCAGGCGGCGCGGATCGCATCCACCGGCCCCATATTGCCGGTGCGCTCGGCATTGAGCGCGAAATCGACCAGCATGATGCCGTTTTTTTTCACGATCCCCATGAGCAGGAACACCCCGATCACCCCGATCACCGACAGAGGCGTGCCGGTGATCAGCAAAGCCAGCAGTGCGCCGACACCCGCCGAAGGCAGGGTCGACAGAATCGTGAGCGGCTGGCTCAGACTTTCATACAGCACGCCGAGCACGATATAGATCGCAACGATCGCGGCAAGGATCAGCAACGGCTCGGTCTGGAGCGATTTGAGGAAGTACTTGGCATTGCCGCCGAACTGGATTTTCACCGTGTCGGGCAGCGGCAGTTCGGCGATCGCCGCCTTCACCTTCGCGACCGCAGGGCCGAGCGAACTCCCCTTGGCGATATTGAAACTGATCGTTCCCGCCGGCTCGCCGTCGAGATGCGTCACCGACAGGGGCGCGGTGGTGCGGGTGTAGGTTGCGACCTGGTCGAGCGGCACCGGCCCCTTGCTGCCGGCGACGAAAATGTGGCTGAGGTTGCTCGGCGAACGATCGAGGTCGGCAGGGACTTTCATCACCACCTCGTACTGGTTCTGCGCCTCATAGATCCTAGAGATCTGCTGTTGCGCAAACGCATTCTGCAACACCCCGTCGATCGCCGCGATCGAGACTCCGAGCCGTGCTGCGGCGTTGCGGTTGATATCGATCATGATCTCGGTCTGAGCCTTGTTCTGATCGGTCGAGATATTGTTGATGTCCTTGAGCGTCCGCAACTTCGTCTCGATCTGCTGGGTCACGGTATCCAGCCCGTCGAGCGACGTATCGATCACCGAGAAACTGTATTCGCCGCCATTCGACTGTCCACCGAAAAAAATATCCTGCGCCACCTGCATGTTGGTCGAGATGCCGGGAATATGCGCGAGCTTCTTCTGCAACTGAACGATTACGTTCTGCGCCGAGATGTTGCGCTGATCGAGCGGCTTGAGCCCGATGAACATGGTGCCGCGATTGGCCGAGGAAAATCCGTTCGCGACCCCGATGCGCGATGTCGTGGTCGCCACCGCCGGATTGGCATCGATCACCTTGACCACCCGCGCCTCAAGCCGCTGCATCCGCTGGAACGAAACATCCGAGGGTGCCAGCGTCTGCGCGATGATCAGCCCGGTATCCTCCTCCGGGATGAAGGCCTTGGGGATTTTCATGTAGAGAAAGATGGTCAAAACGATGGTCAGGAAAAAACTCGCGAGCATCAGCCAGCGGTGATCAAGCGCCCAGTCGAGGCTGCGGACATAGGCGGCGAGGCTGCGGTTGTAGAGCCGGTCGATCCCGCGCGCGAGCCGCGAATCACGCCCGACCTTCGGCGTGCGCCCCATGAAATGGGCGCAGATCATCGGCGTCACGGTCAGCGAGATCAGCCCGGAAATCACGATCGCGACCGACAGGGTCATGGCGAATTCGTAGAATAGCCCGCCGATGATCCCGCCCATCAGGGTCAGCGGCAGGAACACGACGACCAGTGAGACCGTGATCGAGATCACGGTGAACCCGATCTGCCTCGCCCCGACCAGCGCCGCCTCGATCCCGGTCAGGCCCCGTTCGTGCTGGGCGACGATATTCTCGATCATCACGATTGCATCGTCCACCACGAAACCGACACAGATCGTCAGCGCCAGCAGCGAAAAATTATCGAGTGAAAACCCGAGCGCCCACATCGCCGCCACCGTGCCCGTAAGCGAGAGCGGCACCGTCACCCCCGCTGCAATTGTCGGGGTCAGCCGCCGCATGAACAGCGTCACCACCATGAGCACGAGAATGATGGTGATCAGCAGGGTCAGCTGGATGTCGGCCACACTCGCGCGGATCGTCGTGGTCCGGTCCGTCATGATCTGCAATTTCACCGACGGCGGAAGAAATTTCTCGACCTCCGGCAACAGCTTCTTGATCCCCTCGACCGTCTTGATCACGTTGGCCTGGGCGGTCTTGGTAATCTCGATGGTGATCGCCGGTTGGCCGTTCGCCGAGGCCGCAAGCTGGGTATTCGCGACGCTGTCCACCACCGAGGCGACATCGGAAAGCTGAAGCAGCGCGCCCGATTTGGTTTTCAGCACGATCCGCCGATATTGCGCCGCAGTGCTCAACTGGCCGTTGGCGGTAATGATGCTGGCGCGGTGCGGGCCTTGCAGCACGCCGAGCGGCTCGGTCTCATTGGCGCTTCGCACCGAATTATAGACATCCGTGCTGGTGAGGCCTGCGGCGGCAAGGGCCTGGGTATTCAACCTGATCCGCACGGCGGGCGACCCCCCGCCGTACAGATTGACCTGTGCAACCCCCGAGACCTGCGCAAGCCGCTGATCCAGAACCGTGTCGGCGACATTGTAGATATCGCCGAGGCTGAGCGTCTTCGAGGTCAGCGCCAGGGTCAGCACCGGGCGCGATGCCGGGTTGAACTCCTTGTAGAAGGGCCGGCTCGGCATCGCCGAGGGCAGATTGGGCAGGGCTGCGTTGATCGCGGCCTGCACCGCATGGGCATCGGTGTTGATGTTGGTATCGGTGTCGAACAACAGAATCACCGATGACGACCCGACCGAGTTGATCGAGCGCACATCGTCGATCCCCGGAATGGTGCCGAGCGTGTGCTCCAGCGGCGCCGCCACCGTACTGGCCATGATGCTGGGCGAAGCGCCGGGCTCGGAAGCGAAAACCACGATCGCGGGAATCGGAATGCTCGGCACCGCCGCAACCGGCAACTGACCATACGCCAGAATTCCCGCGATCATGATCCCGATCGCGAGCAGCGCGGTTCCGATCGGCCTCCGGATGAAAGGCTCGGAAAAACTCATCGCCTATTCGGCCGGGGCGGGTGCGCCCGGCCCATTGTTCTGACTGGCCGAAGCCAGCCGCGACGCCGGGCGCAGCCGATCCATCGCCAGATAGATCACGGGCGTGGTGAACAAGGTCAGCAACTGGCTGAGCAGCAAGCCGCCGATGATCGTGATGCCGAGCGGTGCACGCAGTTCCGATCCCGCCCCGCCTTCGAGCACCAGCGGCACCGCACCGAACAGCGCCGCCAGCGTCGTCATCATGATCGGCCGGAACCGCAGGATCGCCGCTTCCATGATCGCAGCCTCCGGCGAAAGGCCGCGGTTACGCTCGGCCTCGATCGCGAAATCGACCATGATGATACCGTTCTTTTTCACGATCCCCATCAGCAGCACGATGCCGACCAGCGCCACCAGGGTGAACTCGGTGCCGGTGATCATCAACGCCAGCAACGCGCCGACCCCGGCGGACGGCAGGGTCGAAAGGATCGTCAACGGATGAATCGTCGATTCATACAGCACCCCCAGCACGATATAGATCACCACCAGTGCGGCGAGAATCAGCCACGGCTCCTGCGCCAGCGAGGTCTGGAACTCCGCTGCGGCCCCGCTGAACGAGCCTGAGATCGTCTCGGGTATGCCGAGCTTGCGCTCCGCCCCCAAAATAGCCGATTCCGCCGCACCGAGCGAAGAGCCGTTCGCAAGGTTGAAGCTCAGCGTCACGGAGGGAAACTGATCCTCCCGGGTGATCGCCAGCGGTCCGAACTTGCGCTCGATCGTCGCCACCTGGGTGAGCGGCACCTGCGCGGGCAGGTTGGCCAGTGTATTGCTGTTGCCGGTACCCGAACTCGAACTGGTCGAACTTGCGGAGCCTGCCGTCGTGGTCGAATTGCCGCTGACCGATCCGCCCGGCCCGAGAGCCGTGGTGCTGCTGCTCGAACTCAGCCCGCTCGCCGGCAGATAGATACTGGCAAGAGCCTGCGGCGACGACGCATATTGCGGATCGACCCCGAGCACGACGCGATACTGCGCGTTCTGGGTATAGATCGTGGAAATCTGGCGCTGGCCGAACGCATCGTAGAGCACCGCCTCGATCGTCGCCATACTGATACCGAGGCGGGCGGCGGCGGCGCGATCGACCTTGATATATGTCTCAAGTCCCTGATTCTGCTGATCGCTCGCCAGATCCGCCAGTTGCGGCAGCTTCGCCATCGCCGCCTGGATTTTCCGCGCCCAGAGATCGAGTTCGGTCTGATTCGTGTCGGTCAGCGTATATTGGTACTGCGTCGGCGATATCCGGGACGACAAGGTAATGTCCTGCACCGGCTGCATATAGATGTTCAGCCCCGGAATCCCGGCCAGCGAGGATTGCAACTGGCTGATCACCGTGGTGATCCCCGGCCTCTTGCCGAACGGCGTGAGGGTGATGTTGAGCCGCCCGGTATTGGGCGTCGGGTTGGTCAGGCCCGAACCGAGCAGCGAGGTCACCCCGGCCACCGCCTTGTTGCGCAGAATGGTCGCCACCGCCTGCGATTGCAGCTTGTTCATCGCATCGAGCGAAATGCTCTGCGCGCCCTGCGTCACCGCCACGATCGCGCCGGTATCCTCCTGCGGCAGCAACGCCTTCGGAATGATGTAGAACAGGATCCCCGTGATCACGATGGTCGCGCCGAACAGCAACATCATGAACCGGCGGTGGCGCAGGCTCCAGTCCAGCCCGGTCTGATACCGGTTTCGCAGCGCCAGCAACCCGGCCTCGGCAGTGCGCGCCACCCGGCCAGGCTTTGATTGATCGGCGGGACGCAGCAGCCGCGCACTCATCATCGGCGTCAGCGTCAAGGAAATCACCGCCGAAATCACCACCGCGATCGCCAGCGTCACCGCGAATTCTGAGAACAGCCGCCCGATCACCCCCGGCATGAACAGCAACGGAATGAAAACCGCGACCAGCGAAATGGTCAGCGACACGATGGTGAAGCCGATCTGCCTGGAGCCGAGATACGCCGCGCGCATCGGCGTTTCGCCGGCCTCGATGAATCGCACGATATTCTCGATCATCACGATCGCATCGTCGACCACGAATCCCGATGCCACAGTCAGCGCCATCAGCGACAAATTGTCGAGCTGATAGCCAAGCTCGCTCATCACCGCGAAGGTCGCGACGATCGAAAGCGGCAGCGCCACCGCCGGGATCAGCACCGCGCGGGGATTGGGCAGAAACAGAAAGATCACCAGAATCACCAGCAGCGCCGATGTGATCAGGGTGATCTGCACGTCATTCACCGAGGCCTTGATCGTGCCGGTCCGGTTGGCGACGATCTGCACCTTGATCCCCGGCGGCAGATCCTTGCGCAGTTCGCCGAGCGCCGACTGAACCCGCTGCACCGTGCTCACGATATTGGCGCCGGGCTGGCGCTGGATGTCGAGCACGACGGCGGGGACATTGTTGTAGCTGCCCAGTTGCTGATCGTTCTCCAACCCGTCCGTCACGGTGCCCACCGCCGAAAGCCGCACCGGCGCGTCGTGGGAATAGGCGATGATGAGGTTGCGGTATTGCGCGGGCGCGGTGATCTGGTCGTTGGCGCCCAGGGTGTAGGCTTGATTTTTACCATCGAACGCGCCCTTGGCGCCGGTCTGGTTGGCATTGGAAATGGCGTTGCGGACATCCTCGAGCGACAGCCCGTAGGCGGCGAGCCGTGCTGGGTTCACATTGATACGGATCGCCTTGGTCATCCCGCCTTCGACCGAGACATTGCCGACCCCGGATATTTCCGAGAGCTTCGGGACGATCTGGGTCTGCGCCGCGTTCGCGATCGTGTAGATCGGCACGGTCGTCGAGGTGAGGGCAATGCTCACGATCGGCGCATCCGCCGGGTTCACCTCGGTATAGGTCGGAGGATACTGCAAATTCGGCGGCAGCGTGCCCGAGGCGGCATTGATCGCGGCCTGGACGTTCTGTGCCGCGGTATCGAGTGAAACCGAAAGATCGAACCGCAGGGTGATCGCGCTGGTATTCTGGCTCGAAATCGAACTCATCGAGGAAAGACCGGCGATTTCCCCGAACTGGCGTTCGAGCGGGGCGGTGAGCAGTTTCGAGGCGGTATCCGGCGAAGCTCCGGGCAGCTTGGTCACCACCTGGATCGTCGGAAAATCGACCTGCGGCAGGGAGGAGACCGGCAGGGAGCGGTAGCCGAGCACACCGAGCAGAAAAATCGCGATCGCGAGCAGCGTGGTCGCAACCGGCCTGCCGATGAACGGTGCCGAAATATTCACGCAGAACCGCCCGGTGTCGGCGCGCCGGTCCCGGAGGTGGCGCCAGCGCCCGCACCGGTGACGATCTTGACCTTGGAGCCGTCCTTGAGCCGGGAATTCCCTTCGGTCACCACCTCCTCGCCGGCGGTGATGCCTTTCGTGATCACGATCGTCGCTTCATCCTCGTAGCCGATCGTCACCGCCTGATCGATCACCGTCGGGTTCTTGTGGCCCGCGGCGGCCGGCTTGATCAGAAACACGAAACTTCCCTGCGGCCCCTGCTGCACGGCGACCGGCGGCACCGTCACCGCATTGGGGATGGTGCGCACCAGCGTGCGGACGTTCACATAGGCGCCCGGCCACAAGGCGAGCTTCGGATTGGGAAAATTGCCCTTCAACGTCAGCGTCCCGGTGCTGGCGCTCACCGTGTTGTCCAGCACGGAAATCACCCCGTGATCGAGCACTTTGGCGGTCTGCGGATTGCCTTCCGCCGTCGCGACGAGATCGACCTTGCCCTTGCTCATCGCCGCCGTGATCTGCGGCAGGTCCTGCTGCGGCAGGCTGAACTGCACCGAAACCGGTTGCAGCGTATTGATCACGACAATCCCGTTCGACAGGTTCGGGTTGACGATATTCCCGGCATTGACCTGCAGAATTCCGGTGATGCCCGAAATCGGGGCGGTGATTTTGGTGTATCCCAGACTGATCTGATCGGATTCGATGCTGGCCTTGTCCTGCATCACCAGCGCGCGGTCTTCCGCCGCCGTGGCATTCGCGGTCGCCGCCTGCTGTTTCGAGGTATAATTCTGCGCGACCAGCGAGGCGTACTGGCGCGCCTGCAATTCGGCGTTGACTAGGCTCGCCTGATCCTGCGCAAGCTTCGCCTTGGCCTGCGCCAGCGTCGCCTGATACGGGGCTGGGTCGATCTCGGCGATCTCCTGCCCCTTTTTCACGAACTGCCCCTCATGGAACAGGACTTTTTCGAGCGGCCCGGTGATCATCGGCTGCACCGTCACTGTGCGGTAGGGCACCACGGTGCCGAGCGCATCGAGATAGACCGGTACGGTCTGCACAACGGCCTTCGCGACCGTCACCGGTATCGCGGTCGATGCCATATGCTTCTTCTTGCCGGTCCCGTGCTCCAGCCGGATCACCACGACGGCGACCAGCACGAGCACGATAACGACAACGATCACTCTGCCCCGGCGTCTCGCCATGATTATCGCACCTCGTTCTTCGGTAACACCCAGCCGCCGCCCATCGCCTTGTACAAATTCACCGCCGCATCCAGCCGCGTGAGCCGCGATTGTTCCAAAGTATTCTCATCGGAAAGCAGGGTCTCCTCGGCATTGAGCACGGTGCTGACATCGACGACGCCTGCCTGAAGCTGCGCCCGCGCCCCATCGAGCGCCGCCTGCGCGCGTTGCACCGCGATCTGCTGCAGATGCTCCTGGTCGGTCGCGTAATGCAGCGCGGTCATCGCGGTCTCGACATCGGTGAACGCCTGAACCACCGCCTGCTCATATTTCGCGACATCCTCGCGATACGTCGCCCGATCGACATCGAGCGTGCCGGTCAGTGCGCCACCCTCGAAAATCGGCTGGCTCAACGAGGACACCGCCGAGAGCAGGGCCGAGCCGGGGTTGAACAACGTATTCAGCGCCGTGCTCTGCCACCCGCCCGACCCGGTCAGCGTGATCGAGGGAAAGAACGAGGCGAACGCGCCGCGAACCGTCGCATTGGCGCCGATCAGGGTGGCCTCCGCCTCGGCCACGTCCGGCCGCCGCTCAAGCAATTGGGCCGGTAATCCCGGTCGCAGCGGCGGGACGACGATGTCGTTGAGCGACCCGCCCTTGACCCGGAGAAACTCGGGTGCCTTGCCGGTCAGAATGCCCAGCCCCAGCGCCTGCTGGCGCAACTCGGACACCAGATTCGGAATCGTCGCCCGTTCGCTCGCGACCAGTGCCGCCTGCTGCGCGACGGTCGGCTCATCCACCACGCCGGCCTTGAACTCCGCCTTCAACTGAGCGAGCAGACCCTGCGCGGCATCGAGATTATGATGCGCGATCGCCAGTTCATCCTCGTAAGCGAGAACCTGGAAATACGTGGTCGCGACCGAGGCTTCCTCGGTCAGCGCAACCGTCGCCGCATTGAACTGCGCCGCCGCCGCATTGGCCTGCGCCGCCCGCAGCGCATCGTAATTCTTGCCCCAGAAATCGAGCTCATACGAGGCCTGGAAATTTGCCGAATAACTGTGCGTGGTCGAATTCTTGCCCGATCCCACGCCACCGAACTGCGAAAAGGCGGAGCGCGAAGACGCACCCGCCGCCCCGGTCCCGGCCTGCTGGAAGTTGCCGCTGCCCGATCCCGTAATGCTCGGCAGCAAGGGCGATCCGGATACCTCGATCTGCGCGTTCGCCGCCTCCAGCTGATCGATCGCCTCGATCACCGAAAAATTATGAAGCTTGGCGGCCTCCACCAGCGAATCGAGTTCGGGCGACCCGAAATTGCGCCACCATCCCGGCTTCGGCCACGCCGGCGCCGCGCGCGAGGGCGAGAGGAAGGCGGTCGGCACCGCGAGTTTCGGGCCATGAAACGACGGCCCCACCACACAGCCCGCAAGCAGCAAGGGCGTTGCCAGAAGCCCGAAGCGAACCAACGGCCTCGCGCCGATCACAGATCGCAAGGCCGGCAGGCGTGAAAACAGGCGGGGAGGGGAGGCGTTCTGCACATCATGTCGATCCTGCCTTACCGCCCAATTGTAACAGTGTCATTGCATCGGTGCGTGAGGTCACGGATGCCAGCGCAATTCGCCCGGCGGCGCGCCGCGCGGATCGTACTCGATCCATTGCCCGTTCATCAGCGATTGCCCGGTGAGCGCAAGAATGAACGCCCAGTGGCTCACCACCAGCGTCTCGCGCCAGTCCTCGCGCGCGGCCATCCGCTCCCGAAACGCCGCCGCCCGCCCGATCACCGATGCCTCGGTCTCGATGCGGTCCGGCCACCACGGATCGGTCAGATGCGCGAAATCGTGATCAGGAAACCGCGCGGCCAGAATGCCGCGCCCGCTGCCGATGTCGCAGGTGAAGGCATAGCGTTCGCGGATGAGCGGCTCGATCTCGATCGTGAGCTCCCGTTGCGCCAGCATCGGCGCCGCCGTCTGCAGCGTCCTTGTATAGGGCGAGACGATCAACCGGCTTAGATTCCGGTCCGCGAGCGCCTGTGCCGCCGCCACCGCCTGCTCATGTCCCGCCGGCGTCAGCGTTGGGTCCTCGATACCGGGGTCCTGTCGCGTCGCACTGAAATGAAGGTTGAACTGGCTCTGGCCATGACGAAGCAGGATCATGGCGCAGCGATACCGTGCGCCGCGCCGCGCGGCAAACCGCCAGCCCGAAGCCGCACCCGATGCGGCTCCCGGTTGCGGCTTCGGGCGTCAGGGCCTATCACGGCGCCCCGGGCCGTGCTCCGAACACAGGTGTCAACACGCGATGTACAAGGGTTTTCCGCTCGATATCGTTCTTCTCGCCCTTGTGGCGGGATTTCTGGTGCTGCGTCTGCGCAGCGTTCTGGGCAAGCGCACCGGCTACGAGCGCCCACCGCTGCCCGAACAACAGAGTGTCGGCCTGCGCGGCCCTGCCGCCCCGGTGATCGACGGCATCGTCGAGCCGATCCGCGCGCGTCCCGGCCGTCCGATCCCCACGCCGCACACCGCCGTCGGCCAGGCCCTTGCGCGGATCGCCGAAGCGGATCGCAATTTCGATCCGGTCAAATTCATCGACACCGCGGAAGCCAGCTTTCGCCGGATCGTCACCGCTTACGCGAGCGGCGATCTCACCACCTTGCGCACTCTGCTGACGCCCACGGTCTACACGACCTTCGAACACGCGATCACCGCCCGCTCCGAAGCCGGCGAAACCCACACGACCGAAATCAAGGCGATCGTCGAGGCGAGCATCGATGAAGCCGAAATGCTGGGCGATCATGCGGTGATCGTGGTTCGCTTCGTCTCCGATCAGGAAAATTTCACACGTGACCGCACCGGGCAGATCATCGTAGGTACCGAATCTGTTACCGAAATCGTCGATCTCTGGAGCTTCGAGCGGAGTGTGAATTCCTCCGATCCGCTCTGGCGCCTTGCAGCGGCGCGAAGCGGCTGACGCATGCGTGAATGGATGAACAGGCGGCCCGGCACCGCCACGGCGCCGCATGAACCCCGGCACGAGCAGAACAGGCGGCTGGTGTCCCCGATCAGAACGGCTCTGTTCTGCGCCGTCACCCTCCTCATCGCCAGCTGCGCGACACGCCCACCGGCCGACACGTCAGGCGGGCAGGGCGGTTTCACACCTGTTGCCTACAGCGCGCTGCCCGGATGGGGCCCGCAGGCCGCAATCGCGGGTCTCGAGTCCTTCACCCGCTCCTGCCGCGCGATCGATGTCATGCCGGAGGATCAGAGCCTTGGCGGCACCGGCACAGCCGCCGCCGAAGGTGGCAAGGCCGGTCTGTGGCGCAATGTCTGCGCCGCCGCCCGCGCCGTTCCGCCGGACGATGCCGCCGCCGCCCAGACCTTCTTCCAGTCGAACCTCATCCCGTATCAGGCCAGCACCGCCGCCCGGATCACCGGCTATTACGAACCGGTCTATGCCGGTTCCGAGGTGAAACTCCCCGGCTACGACATCCCGCTCTACGCCCGCCCGCGCAATCTCGTGCTCGCCAACCTCTCCGCCTTTCGGGACAGCACCGGCAAGCAGCGCATCGTCGGCCGCCTGCGTTACGGCAAGCTGGTACCCTACTACACCCGGACCAGGATCGAATCCGGCGCGATCGCCCGTCAGGCCCATGTCATCGCCTGGCTGCGCGACCCGGTGGATGCCTACATGGCCGAAGTCCAGGGGTCCGCCGAGTTGCGCCTGCCCGATGGCACACTGATCGATCTGGGGTTCGATGGCACCAACGGCCGCGCCTACACCCCGATCGGCAAACTGATGGTCGAAAAGGGCTATCTCGCCGCAAACGACGTCTCGGCCCCCTCGATCAGCGCCTGGCTCCGCGCCCACCCCGCCCAGGCCTCGGGCCTGATGGATGCAAACAAGAATTACGTCTTCTTCAAGCGTGTCCGCGACGTGCCCGATGGTCTCGGCGCGCCCGGCGCACTCGGCGTTCCGCTCACCCCGGAAGGCTCGGTCGCGGTCGATGAAAAGGCGATTCCCCTCGGCGCGCCCGTCTTCATCGCGACCAAAACCCTCGACCGCCTCACCACCGCGCAGGATATCGATGTCGGTGCCAAAGGAGCCTCGGCAGCCCAGATCTTTTTCGGGCTGGGCGACCGTGCGGCTCAGCGCGCCGGAGCCATGGACGAGGTCGGCAGCCTTTACGTCCTGTTGCCCCGTCCGGTCGCCGCAGCCCCTTCAACCGGAGCCTCCTCGTGAACGACGCCCTCCTCCACGACAACCGGCCCGATGATACCCGGCAATCCCGGCCGCGTGTCGCCCTGTTCATCACCTGCCTCGCCGATCTCTATCGCCCGAGCGTGGGTTTCGCGGCGATCCGCCTGCTCGAAGCCGCCGGCTGCACCGTCGAGGTGCCCCGCGCCCAAACCTGCTGCGGCCAGCCCGCCTATAATTCCGGCGACCGCGCCACCGCCCGCGCCCTCGCCGAAGGGCTGATCACCAGCCTCGCCGGGTATGATTACGTCGTCGCCCCCTCAGGCTCCTGCGCCGGCATGATCCGCCGGCACATGCCCGCCTTGTTCGACCAGGACCCCGATCAGCGCAGCCGCGCCGAGGCACTCGCCGCCAAAACCTGGGAACTCACCAGCTTCCTCGTCGATGTGATGGGCTTCGCCGGGCTTGATCTGACGCTCCCCGTCCGCGCCACCTATCACGACAGTTGCGCCGGCCTGCGCGAACTCGGCATCAAAGCCCAGCCCCGTGCCCTTCTTGCCAAAGTCGCGGGCCTCGATCTCGTCGAAATGGCCGAGCCCGAAATCTGCTGCGGCTTCGGCGGCACGTTCTGCGTCAAATACCCCGACATCTCCGCGCGCATGACCGGCGATAAAACCGCCGATATCGCCGCCACCCGGGCCGAACTCCTGCTCGCCGGCGATCTCGGCTGCCTGCTCAACATGGCCGGCAAACTCTCCCGCGAAGGCAAACCCGTCGCGGTCCGCCACATCGCCGAAGTTCTCGCCGGCATGACCACCGGCTTGCCACCGATCGGAGGACCACGCGGTTGAGCGAGGCATCGCCCGAGGCGTCGCCCGAACCGCCGAAGCCGATCGAAACACTCAAGCTCGCCGCCATCATCGGCGCGCTCGGCGTGGTGTACGGCGATATCGGCACCTCACCGCTCTACGCCCTGCAGGCCTGTCTCGGCTACGTATCCAAGGGCGGTCTGAAACCCGATGACGTGCTCGGCCTGCTGAGCCTGATTTTCTGGGCGCTGATCATCACCGTCACCCTCAAATACGTCACCTTCGTCATGCGCGCCGATAATGACGGGGAAGGCGGCATCCTCGCGCTGATGGCGCTCGCCCAGCGCGTCGCCCGCACCGACAAGATCCGTTACACGCTCATGATCGTGGGCATCGTCGGCACCGGGCTGTTCCTCGGCGACGGTGTCATCACCCCCGCCATCTCGGTGCTCTCCGCAGTCGAGGGGCTGAGCGTCGCCTCGCCCGATTTCAGCCGGTTCGTGCTGCCGATTTCAGTGGCCATCATCATCGGCCTGTTCCTCGCCCAGCGCAGCGGCTCCGGCGCGGTCGGCAAGCTGTTCGGCCCGATCATGGTGCTCTGGTTTCTGGTGATCGCGGGCTTCGGCCTCTACCACATCGTGCTCAATCCCCGGGTCCTCATCGCCCTGATCCCCGGCCAGGGCATCCGGTTCATCTATCGCCACGACCTGCTCGCCTTCCTCGCCCTCGGTGCCGTGGTCCTCGCCGTCACCGGTGCCGAAGCGCTCTATGCCGACATGAGCCATTTCGGCCGCCGCCCGATCCGCGCGACCTGGCGCTTCTTCGTCCTTCCCGCCCTGGTCCTGAACTATTTCGGGCAGGGCGCGCTGGTCATCGCCAATCCGCAGGCTGCCGACAACCCGTTCTATCTCCTGATGCCCCACGAGATCCTGATCCCGATGGTCGTTCTCGCAACCATCGCGACCGTGATCGCGAGTCAGGCGGTGATTTCCGGTGCCTTCACCCTCGGCAGCCAGTGCGTGCAGCTCGGCCTGCTGCCGCGCATGGAAATCCGCCACACCAGCAAGACCGAGGAAGGTCAGGTCTATGTCCCGCAGATGAACGCGGCGCTCATGATCGGCGTGCTCATCCTCGTTCTCGGCTTCCGCTCGTCGAACGCGCTCGCCTCGGCCTACGGCATTGCGGTGACCGGCACATTTCTCTGCACCAACGTGCTTTCCGCCCTTGTGTTCCACCGGCATTTCAACTGGCCGCTCTGGAAGACGAGCCTGGTCTGGGGTGCCTTCTTTCTGGTCGATCTTGCCTTCTTCGGCGCCAATATCCTCAAGATATTCGAAGGCGGCTGGGTGCCGCTGGCGATCGGCCTCAGCATCGTCCTGCTGATGACGACGTGGCGGCGGGGCCGTTCGCTGCTCTTCGCCCGCTGGCAGCAGGACAGCCTGCCGCTCGCCTCGTTTCTTGGCCGGCTGCCGCAATCGCGCATCGTCCGCGTCCCCGGCATCGCGGTGTTCCTGACCGGCAACCCGGAATATACCCCGGCCTCGCTGCTCCATAACCTCAAACACAACAAGGTCCTGCACGAGACCGTCTTTTTCGTCACCGTCCGCAATCTCGACGTCCCGACCGCCATGGGCGACGACCGGATGAAATGCGAGGAGCTCGCCCCGGGTATCTACCGCGTCCGCATCGGATACGGCTTCATGGATACCCCCAACCTGCCCCGATCCCTCGAAATGATGCGAGACCAGGGCCTGCCGTTCAACCCGATGCAGACGAGCTACTTCCTCGGGCGCGAGACGATCGTGGCCGCCACGGTGCCGAAACTCGGGTTCATCCGGCGGGCGGTCTTTCTGTTCATGCTGCGCAACGCCATCTCGGCCACCGAGTTTTTCCAGATCCCGAGCGATCGGGTCGTGGAACTCGGCGTCCGCGTCGCCATCTGACTGCCATGGTCGCGCATGTCCGCCGTGAAATCGCCGCCGACGGCACCGAACTGCATCTGGTGCCGATGCCGCCGCCGCGCCTGCCGCGCGTCGCGAAGCGCGACCTCGAACAGGCGTGGGATGCCGCCCGCGAAGCGGCTCGCGCCGGCAATGACGGCCCCGCCCGGGGCTTTCGCTTCACCAATGGACCCGATGTGATCCTGCGCGACCGCGATGCCCGGGCCTGGGCGTCCTCGGTCGATCAAATCGCCGATCTCTCGACGCCCCATGGCGTCTCGCTCTGCCTGCGCCTGCTCGGCCTCGTCGCCCTGATCGGCGATGCCGCGTGGCTCGCCCCGTTCATCGACCTCCGGCGCGACGGTGCCGCGCTCGATGGCGCGCTTCTCACCGCCGCCGCCCTGACCGGCTTGACCGAAACCGGCGGTCTCGACGAAAACCAGCTCCGTTCCCTGCTGCTTCCCAGCGCTTCCGAGGACCAGACCCCATGCTCCGCCTGACCCTGATGCTGTCCGCCGTCACCCTGCCGCTCGCCGCGTGCAGCTTCAACGCACCCCGCCCGCAATCGGCCGCCGATCAGGCCAATCTCGCGGCCTGCACCCAGCGGGCCGAAAAGGTCAACGCCGCCCGCCACTATGCCTATCTGTCCCGAACCGACCAGTTCGCCACCCCGTTCCTCGGCACACCCAACCAGGATTACATCAGCAACAAGCTGGCCCAGCTCCACGATCAGGACGACCGGATCAACAACTGCGTCCACAACGCGAACCCATCCTATGCCGGATCGGACGCGAACCTCCCCGAACCCACGATCATCGGTCCCACCCAATAAAGCCGTGTAATGCCGGCAGGAAACCGGGATCCAGACCCGTTCCGCATTGAAACCACGCGCATTGCTGCCAATCTCCTCTCCGGGCATCAACTAGGCGGGACCTATGGAAAATCACACCTACCGACTCGTGGAGCTCGTCGGCTCCTCCCCTAAAAGCATCGAAGACGCGATTCAGACGGCTCTGACCAAAGCGCACGAAACGCTCCGTCACATCCACTGGTTTCAGGTTCTGGAAACCCGCGGCCATGTCGAAGCCGGCAGGGTGGCGCACTATCAGGTGACGCTGAAAGTCGGGTTTACGATCGAGGATGATGCAGGCTGATCCGGCCTCATCTACGCCGCAATGGCCGCAGTCCCGTCACAGGGACTGCGGCCATGTTTTATAAAAACCCTCTATCTGGAAACGCAGATGGGTGTTGTTGTAATCAGGCTGCCTTGCGGTTGAGGTCGCCCTGCGCGATTTCGGTCAGCTTACGGTCGGCCGCGTGCTCCTCATCCAGCGTCTTCTGCAGGAGCGGCACACAGTCATTGTGGCCGAGCTGTTTCGCCAGAGCGATCAGGGTGCCGTAGCGGCTCATCTCGTAATGCTCCACCGCCTGCGCCGCCGATGCCATGCCCACATCCATTACGGCCGGATCCGCAATATCGCTCATGACTTCCTTGGCTTCGGCGATGATTCCGTCGATCGCCTCGCAGGTGACGCCCTCAGCCGGCTGACCCAGTTTCTGAAAGATTTCATCGAGCCGGGTGATCTGGCCCTTGGTTTCCTGCAGATGGTGGGTGAAGCCCTGCTTCAGGGCCGGATTCTGCGCCTTGTCGATCATCTTCGGCAGTGCCTTGGTGATCTGGTGTTCGGCGTAATAGATATCCTTCAACGTATGAACGAACAGATCGTCCAGCGTTTTGATCGGCGTTGAAAACAAACCCATGATTGACTCCTGTATTGATTCGAATTGACGCAAAATCCGCGTGAACCATGATTGTTGTTCGGCCTGCAGCGGTATCCGTTCTACATGGTCCCGTCGTGTTCACGTTCCACAAATTCCGCGTATCATTTCAATGAAAAATGAGATAGTCGTTTTGATCTAAAAGTCATAAATCTGACCAGCCCACCGATCGACCGAAGTAAACGCATTTGAATATTGGTAACGAAATCGAATTCAAGGCATCGTCGTGATGTGTAATACCAACCTGAGGTTCCGTTGACTCAAATGTGAGTTGGTGCGGCTCGGGCGGGTATGATTCGCTGAACTTCCCTGGAGGAGGTTTGCGATGACGGTAGCGATAACGCGTTTGGACTTGTCGCCTATGGCGCTGCGCGTGCGGGCGGCTCGC
>Ga0315298_1003379_pt1 | contig 25506 bp, 20 predicted proteins | sample WHS_1_MG_FD_203077 | JGI IMG/M metagenome (GOLD analysis project Ga0315298, IMG submission 203077) | Extremophilic microbial mat communities from Washburn Hot Springs, YNP, Wyoming, USA - WHS_1_MG | ecosystem: Environmental > Aquatic > Thermal springs > Hot (42-90C) | place: USA: Wyoming... | reverse complement strand
CGGCACCAAAAAAATTTTATTGCGTTGGTATGGACGCATGGCCTCATGCGTCCGCGTCTTTAACGCAATGCACGCAGACGCAGTTTAAGGTAGGGCGCGCAGTCCACTGCGCGCCGGTGGCGGGTTGGTCTCTGCAGAGCCGGCTTCCAGGGCCTAAATCTTGTTTTCCGCGCCCGCACGGGCGCGGCTACCGAGTGCGCCCATCTGGGGCGCAGAAGACCCCCGGCCAAGAGCGCCGCGCGCCGAACCTGCCAGAAGGCGCGCGGGCGTCCACGCCCGCAGAAACAACACTGCGCTTAATACTGCTGCATCACCTAATTTCGCGGCTCGAGAACTGTCCAGCCCGGAATAAGCCCCTGCCATGCTCCACCCAACTTGAGGGCACTGCGGCCAAGATGGCCGCGCTCCAATCCGCCCAAGGGCGCGCCACCGTCCCGGTCGCAGAAGGCACTGCGGCCAAGGTGGCCGCGCACCTGACAGCACAATAACAGATGCACGGCCACACCGACCGGACGCCTCAGCGATGTGTCGGCACCTAAAAAATTTTATTGCGTTGGTATGGACGCATGGCCTCATGCGTGCGCGTCTTTAACGCAATGCACGCAGACGCAGTTTAAGGTAGGGCGCGCAGTCCACTGCGCGCCGGTGGCGGGTTGGTCTCTGCAGAGCCGGCTTCCAGGGCCTGAATCTTGTTTTCCGCGCCCACACGGCCGCGGCTACGAGGTGCTGGTTTATTGGTGCTGGAACAAAGCTGCTAATTCTGGATGGGGCGGGCAGAGGACTATGCGCTGCAGCGATTTATCTTTCGGTGCGCGGCTTGACTGCTTGAATTGTGACTGAACCAGGCCGCAACCCAAGTGCAGTGGCCTTGACGGTTATTTTACCGCACGGTGCAGTCGCCTTGACTAGTGCAACGCAACTGCCCTGGAAAGCGTGCCGGTGTGTCGCATGAAACGGTTCATGACTTGTGTTGTCTGCACTGTCAACTGCGGCAATCACACCCGGGCCGGCAATGTTAAAGGTAATCACGTTTGTCGCGTAAGGGACAACAGTTCCATTTGAATCCACAACCGTTGCTGTAACAACGCAGACATCGTCCCAGCAATGCGCGAGTTGCGCGCGGTCAGCAGCAAGAAGAATTCGTGCAGGTTTACCGGCAGTTCGCAGCTCATGCTGCGCAACAACTCGACCCTGATTACGCCCGACGACTTTGAGTACCCCCGGCTCAAACCTCACTTTCCAAGTGCGCGGTGTGTCGTCATACGGCAGCCATTGCACCCCGAGCGACCGACCGTTCAGGAACAGCTCAACCTGCTCGCAGTTGCTGTACACCTCGACTTCTTCATCGTGCGGCTCGAGATTGCTCGGCGTCCAGTCCGCAAATAACATCCTGGTCGGGAGCAACGGCACAAAACCCGGGTCAACGTCTAATTTGCGTTCGGGCGCAACCCTACGTGCAGCATAAACCATCGGCTTGTTACCCCACCAGCTCTGTCGCTGATATGCAATTGGGCGCGGTTTACCCGTCCGGTCAAGTAACCCCGACCCGGCAGCGACAATCGGCCAGCGCCATGCTTCACCCAAATAATCCACACCGGTCCACAAAAACTGGCCTGAATGCGACGGGTTATCGCGTAACCAGAGCCACGTCTGGCGGTCGTGCCTTTGCTCTGTACCGATAATCTTCCACCACGGCTTAGCCCGCTGTGCAGCGAGCAATTCGTTATCGCGGTAGTTTGTCCCGACCACATCCAGCAGGTCGGCCAGGCCATTCGTGTAGTCGCCACTTACATTTGGCCGGAACAATGCCTGTGTAACGGGTCGGGTCGGGTCGTTCTCGTGACATACAGCAACCAAACCACGCGCAATTGGGATTGCGATTTCTGGCTTTTGCGTATCCTGAATCTCATTGCCGATGCTCCAGAGAATCACGCATGGGTGATTACGGTCGCGCCGTACCGTGTCGCGCACGTCAATCTTCGACCACTCATCGAAGTACAGATGGTAATCGTATGGGTTCTTGCCCATGGTCCAACAATCGAAAAATTCGGTCATGACCAGCAGGCCAAGTCGGTCGCATAGATCGAGGAATTCAGGTGCGGGTGGGTTGTGCGCAGTCCGAATTGCATTCACGCCAAGCTCGCGCAACTTGCGCAGACGCATTTCCCAGATGCTCAACGGCACCGCCGCACCAAACGCGCTGCCGTCATGATGCAGGCAAACACCTTTGATCTTGAGATTCTTGCCATTCAACCAAAAACCTGTATCCGACCTGAACTCGAACTGTCGAATGCCAAACGGTGTGATGACTTCATCAACAAGCTCAGACACGGAACTGCTTGCAACCGCTGGCTCAGCAAAAACGCGTGTCACAAGCTTGTACATGTTCGGTTCATCAACGCTCCACAGTTGCGGTTCTTCAACTACAAACCGCGTAGTTAACTCGGCAGATTCACCTGCTGCGATTGTCTGAGTCCGAACAGCGCAGTTCGTTACACACAGGCCTGCTCCTGCCCAAGCGCCGTTCTGGCTGGTGGCAATTACGTGATTTTGCACCGTTACTTTCCGGGCCGAAGCTGATTGATTGACGATAGTGGTGCCTACCTCGACCGTGGCGCGGTCTGGCTTTACCTCCGGCGTCAACACAAATACTCCCCATTGCACGATATGGACCGGGTCGGTGATAACCAGCCGCACATGGCGGTATATCCCCGCGCCAGTGTACCAACGTGACGCCGGCTGCTTTGAGTTATCCACCCGAACAGCAAGCACATTTGGCGTATCGCCCAAATTCAAATGATCGGTCAGTTCGTAGCTAAAGCTGACGTAGCCGTATGGCCGGTGTCCCAAATGATGACCGTTAATCCACACATCGCTGTTGGCCATGACACCGTCGAACTCGATAAACACACGTTTGCCGGTGTACACCGTCGGCAGTGTGAAATGTTTCCTGTACCAGCCTATACCTGCAGGCAAAAAACCGCCGCCTGGCCCGGTTGCATTTGTCTGGCTGAACGGTCCTTCAATGCTCCAATCATGCGGCACATCGAGCTTACGCCAAGCAGAATCGTCAAATTCAGGTCGCTCTGCGCCTGGCACATCGCCTTTCCAGAACAGCCAATCCGCATTAAAACTTAAGGTGACACGTGGCCCGCGTTGGGCGCTTGTGGCGTTCGGAGTCCAGGCTGTGTCAGCCGCGAAACCATTGGTCATTAGCGCAACCAGCGCAAGCGCACCAACTAAGCCACTTCTAATCCGCGCGTGCAGTTCGAGTTTCATGCCTGTTTTTGCGATGCAGGATTTCAAAACTAGAAAGATTTTCCAAGCCAATGATGCCAAAGCCGTGTCGCGCTTGCTCGGGCGGGTAAACTCTAAACGTTAAACATCACAAAAGGAACGCTGTGGAGGGTGTCCCTCGATCTTGGTTTGACATGGCTTCTCTCACACCTTTTGCTCTTTCGAGGCGGCGCGGGCCAGCGAGGTCATCCCGTCCCGCAAACGCAGGGCGAGGGGCTGTCATATAGACCGCATCGCCGACCCTGCTTCGAAGGAAATCGCTTTGCCCAAGTGCTTGCTCAAATACCCAATAACGCCCTGGGTCGCCACGCCTAGCCGGTTTCACTTCAGTGCTAGAACACGCAATGGCCCCCGGAGGCCAACAGAGGCCAAACGCTTTGCATGCTTTGAGTTCGCTGTGATTGCAATGGGCGCGCCGGTTGAAAGCCAGTAAAAATCATCCTGTGTCAATTTGTGAAGCGCCGGGGCTTGAGTTTGTAACCAGTTTTTCAGCCATCGGAGTTTATCGGGCATGACCGCTATGCTGGTGGACGACGCAGGGTGGACTTCTACCCAGACAGCTACCTCTCCATTACCGCGTCGAAGTCCGATTCCGTAATCCCAGCGCTTTGCATGCGGTTGCGCAGCTCGCAAGGCAACATCCACGTTGACACTGCCGGTCAGCCGGCGTGAATTGGCGCAATGAATCCGCTGGGCATCATGCTTTGATAACGCTTGCAATCCAGGCCGGTAAAAAGCAGCAACGCTGGGCGTGGATTCAACCGCAAGTCGAAATGTCATTGGTCAAATCCTGGAAGTTGAGGGTGATTCACCACGCTGGCAACTACATCGTTGACGCGCCCACTGAATTCACTCAAACCGCCCCAGCCCGCTTCGCTAGCGTCCTGTGACCCAGGGTCTAAGTTGGAAATGTCCTTGGTCCATCCGTCGCGGTCGAAATAATACACTCGCACTTTTTTCTTACAGACATCGTTCGCCACACGTTTCATTGGCTCTGTCTTCCCGACTTCAAACACGTCCAGCAGCCGGGTTGAGTCGGCATTTCTCTGCTGGATCGTGCGCAGCGCCCACACTACATCCAGCACATGCGGCGAGTGCGTCGAAAGACAAACCCGGTATCCGCGCCAGAGAAGCTCCATCACCAACAACAATACCACTGAGATCGCGTTCGGATGCAGACCCATTTCCGGTTCCTCAATGACCACCCACTCGATTTCTCCCCTGCGCTTTACCTTGGCTGGCGGCAACAGCCAGTACAACCCCATCAACAGGGGCACGAATTCCCGTTGCCCGGCCGACCATGCCATGTAGGGGATGGGCTTGCTCGTGTCGGTGTGCCGCAGTACCAATCGTTTCTGCGAGCCGTGCCGGTCCACACGAAGCCCAAACCCACCGAAGACGTGCTGCGACAACAAATCGCGGTATTCTTTCTTGAGACGGTTGGTTTTGGGAAACAAGGCGTCAGTCCGGCCAAGTTCCTGCTCCATCAAAATGCGAAACGTTTCGCTGAAATCCCGCACGGAGAAAGGGTCTTCACTGCTGAACGCCGTGAACGGGCGCGGCCATCCATTGGCAAGCGAGAGCACCCGCTGCGCCGGGATGTAGAACACCGAGGCTTTCTTGCTCCGGCGCAGTGGCCGAGCCAAATCTGTCGCATCAATCGGTTCATTGTTCACGGTAATCGTGCTCGCTTGCTCGCCGTTATGCCAGAGCTCTCGCATCCCCTCACCCAAATATACATCGAGAAACTCCGGTAACGACCGCTTCCAATCAATCCCGTGCTTGCGAAGCTGATCGTGGACATATCCCGTGTCGGCCACCAGTTTTAGGAATTGCAGAAAAATACTTTTGCCTGTGGCTTGGGGCCCAACCAACACGGTCAAATCACCAAAAGAAATGTCGGCCGTTTGGATTTGTCCAATCCGCTCAAGCTTCAATGAGGTGATGTTCATCGTTCCTTTTTTATCATAACGTTACAGTTGGCGCGAGTCTTTTGAGTCGCCTCCTCCACAATCTTGATTTCCTCCGGCATCAGGCCGGGTTGCATGCTGAGACCTCGGCGCAGGCAGATAGAGGCCACAGACGTGTTAGTAAATCGTTGTCGTGCAACAGCGCCGATCGCTTTCCCACCGTGCAACAGAAGCTCCTATGAGTGATTCAGCAGATGCACAGGCAGGAATGCCTGTGCCACACTTTCCCGCGCCACCAACAGCGCTCGCAAAGCGTTAATTGACACGGCAGGTATGGTAGGTGGCCTTGATGTTCTGAATCGGCGACTTTCATTTGCGTGGGGCAAGGTTTCACCCGTGGAGTGTTTGTTTACTCGGCCCAGGTCCACACCTGCCACCATTAAATGTGTCCCTCGATCATTGAACTCGAACTTGTAATTTAACATGGGCTGTTGGTTTCATACGCAGCGCGTCTTTCTCAATTCGAAGAACCGTAGTATTTCAGGATGCAGGTCAAGCCGGTCGACTCTGGCCAACAACTGGCGAAGGCGATTGAATCCCTCCGCCTGGCTGTCTTCCGGCAATAATGGTAGATTCCACAACGGCACTGCCAGAGTGACGGCCTCCTCAAGAACGCGTGGTTCGCTGTCAATAGGCACGATTTCCTCGACGAATTCGAACAGTACCGCAGAGAGTTTCCGGGCATAATTCGGACCGGAGCGCCTTCGTTTGGGTAGTTTAGACTTCATTAGCAGATGGGTCTATGGCCTGAGCCGGCACATGCATGCGCTCAGGCAAGCTCAGGTCCCGTTAACATCCCTGTTATTTTCACCGCTACTTCTCCCGGCACCGTGCGTCAAGCAATTCAATTACAGCTTTAAGTATGACCACCGCCAGCACACCGTTTTCCTCCGAGTTCTTGTGGCGCGGCAAAATGCTGTCCCAATCCTGGATCAATTCCGCCGCCAACACGCGCACCATTGCAGGCTGCAATCCTTGCTCCAATAAAAAGCGGTTGATCGTCTCTTCACCGCCCTTCGCCGCAGAAGCGAGCGCTTCCAACTGCTGTCCGAGCGCTGATTGTAAATCTTCCAGTTCGATGTTTGGACCGTAGCAGCCCGGCGGCACAAACGCGAACCATACCCGTACCAAATAACTTTCCAGAACCATGTGTTCATCATCGGTCAACAAGTTCCCGATTACCGTGCGGACGTCGTCCACAAAAACCCCGCCCGCCGCAGCCATCGCGTCTATTGCCTCTTCCAATGTCTCGAACGCCGTTAGGCTGGCCAGCAGCCGTTCCAGTGCTTCTTCTTTTGTAAAAGGCCGTGGTGGCAAAGGTGGCCAGTGGTCCAGGTCATCCGCGATTGCATACTGATTGTCATCCTCAACTTCATCATCCGCTGGTTGCGGTGCCGCACGCGGGGGCGGTGGATCGAAAATGATCTCGTGCGCACCCAGTTCCTTCAGCAACCAGTTGATGTCCACTGAACTGCCCGTTTCCAAGTTTCTTTTGTCAACCCGGCGCACCCGGTCTTTCAAAAGCCTGATCAATTTGGGCCGCAAAGCCGGGTCGTGCGCCGCTTGACGCGGCGTCTGACCGTTAAGCGCTGGCACAGATTGATCCAGCCACGCCCGATCAAGCTCTGCCGCATAATTCGATTCAAGTTGAGCGGGTGAGTCTGCAGGTGCGGTTGACGCAACGCGGCTTGAGAAAAGCACAATCTTCATCGGCTGCTCCAGCAGGCGTGGCGGGACAAGCGCACGGTCGTACGTTGGCTCCTTCGACTTCAAGTGCGCCGTCAGGTTCTCAACCGCCTCGCCACTGAATCGCACCCGGTCGCCCAATTCGCGCTCAAACTGCGTCCGTAGCTGCACGAACCGCTCAGCGCCCATGGCTTCCAAACGCCAGTGCGTCTGGCCCAGCAGTACGCGACCGAGCACCGGCCGTGTGGTTTGAGTGGCCGGGGCGAACTCGGCCGATTCATCGAACCACACCCGAGCTTCGGCGAAACCTTCATTGCCCTCGACATCTGTCAGATCATCGAGCGCCACTGCCGGGATTGCGTCCAGCGCATCGCGACAAGTGGCGAAGGGCGCACGCAGTTCATAAACTGCCTTGCCGAATTCAGCGTCCATGCCTGCGAACATCTGCTCCTGCCGCGCCCGGGCCACCGCTTCCAGTGCGGCGGCGAAACGCGCCAGGTTGAGGGCAAACCATTCGGCCCAGGCATCGCGTTCCGCCGGCCCGCCCAGATGGCGCACTATCTCCTCGACCGCCTCTTGCGGCGCGCATGGACCGTACTCGGACACAGGTAGCGCAAACCCAAAAAGCCGCCAGTAATACGGCAGCGGAAAAAACCACCCCACAACCGTCGTAAACCGGCAGGCGCGCGCAGCCAATGCGCGGTCACAGATCAAAAACGGTTTTGGGTCGGCTTCCAGTAAATCCACCGCTTCGATCAGTAAATCATCCAAGACCCTGTGCACCTCGATGAGCCGCAGCCGCAATTGCATCGTTGCGCGTTGGACCACACGTTCGTCGTTGTTGAGTGTTGGGAAACCGGCCGCAGCCCAACGTTCAGCGCAAGTGCGGCCACTGACGTCGCGCTTGTAGTAAATCTCGGCTAGCTCATAAGCCTCCAGCTCGATGTCGCTCTTGTCTGCTATTTGAGCAAGCTCACGCACCCTTTGGGCGCGATCGGGTGAGCTATCGAGAAACCAGTCCAAGCTCTTGCGCATGACAGCAGCTTCGACCTGCAAAAAGGTGTCGTACTGCGCCGGTGAAAACGGGTTGAATGGGCACGTTGCTGGGCAGTTGTAACGGCTTATGCGGTTCGCGCCGCATTCAGCAGCGCTGATCTGCCGCTGCGTTGCCGGGCACGGGCGGCGTTTGGTGGCCTTGCTCATCTGGCCGCAAAAATGCCACAACCAGCGCCTCGTGCCAGCAGAAAACAACGCTACGCAATGGAGACCGCTGCGCCGCGAGCTTGAGAACCAATCTTTTCGCTCCCTTTACGCAGAAATTCGAGCGCACATGCATGACAATCTAGCGGGCGGGCAATTGCAAAGCCCTGCCCAAGCAGTTGGCCATCCAGCGCAACGCGGCTTCGTCCCGCCCGGCCAACAGACCAATTTTCTTGCCTGCAACCGTATGAATCTGCAATTCAATCACAGGACGGTTGCTGACTTTCATGCCACTTGCATTAGCCGGGATGGCCGCCAGCTCGCTCCGATGCCATTCCAACCGTTTTGCCCCGAAGAGGCCCTTTGTTTCCACACATAAACGCCCCCCTGCGACTGTTAGCGTAGCCGTGCGCCGACCCATGTTAATTGCTGCGGCTAACATTCCAAGGCCGACCGCCCAGAAGCCAATCACAAAAGCGGCTAGTCCCCATTCGATTTTGTTGTTTTTCAAAGCCGAAGTTGCCATGCCAGCCGTGAATACGATCATGAATCCGCACCAAAGCAACCCAAACAAAAACACCCCTTTCGATACCCCTTGAACGCCGGCAGGCGACACAACCAACCGCAGACCTGTAGCGTGCTCATCCAGTTGCACGTTACTTGCCGCAGGCTGGTCCAGCGGTTCGGTCTCATCGCCGCCACCTGGCGCGCTTTCGGCGCCTCCAACTGCTCGGGTCGAAATAACGACCGGTTTCGCGCCTATGTAACCGCACAGTTCATGCGCCAAACCGACCAACCAGTCCTTCGGGTAGCCCAGCACGACCACTTTCTTTGAGCCGTCATCGAACTGAGCCTGCAACACGGCAAAGACCTGCCGCTCGCGCGATGCTGCATTGCCGATTTGTGTGCTGGCCGCGCCGACCACGAGTCTGCGGATGGGTTTAGGCGGCACTCGTCGGTGCCAACGGAATGCACCGATGATTTCCGTGCAATGCAACTGGCCGTCTTTCCATTCTACCAGGTAGCGCCCGAACAAAATTGCCAAGCCAAGCAACAGCGGCACGCTGCCTGCTGCTACGAACACCAAAAGAAAAACTACAGGCATTATTTCGGCTGGCTCAGGCCAACCTTCAAACACTTTCCGCCCAATCTGCCATAACCAGCCGAGTGGCCAAGCAACGAACACCACGCCAACGACGGTCACCCCCACGCCAACCAGTCTGAGCGGGTCCAACGGACGTACAGGTAACTCGAACCGCGCTTCACTGCCAACGCATTCCTGCCGGATGTGACATGTCCAATCGCTGCTCATTACGTCGCCCGTCCTGCTGAACTTTTTGAATGAAATGCCGGCCCGCGGGCAATGTCAAGCCAGCCGGTATCGGACGGCGTAGCAGCCGTCCCTCCAATGTCTGCGGACGGCGCGGATGATGTCCCTCGGTCTTGGTTTGCCATGGCATCTCTCACACATTTTGAGCTTTTCCGAGGCGGGTGCGGACCAGCGCGGGCACGGCCTCATACGTCTGGCTGCGCCGACCCGCCTGGTGCGCTGTTCGCAGCGCGGGCAGGGACTTCGGCAGGCAGACCGCCTCGCTCTTGCCCGCCGTCAAGCCCAACACGTCAAACACCACATCGTCGGGGAGAACGGCTGGAATCCGTGCCGAGGTCGGGTTTGATCATTCGTGCCAGGGCAAGACGTTCAATTCGCCTTGATACGGCCAAAGCTCGGGTGATTCAACCAGCCCGGCTCGAACGGGGTTTTGACGAACGCATTCCCATTTGGCGGAATAGCTTTGCCCACAGTGAAGTTGTGTATCCCAAAAGTCACGTTGCCAAAAGCGTTTGGTGGGCCCGGTTCCACCCCGGCCCGAGGACGAAAATTTGTTGTAGGGCCCGGTTTCACCCGGGCCGAGGGACGCGGCGGAACGCGTCCATCCATCGGACGGCGTAGAAGTCGTCCCTCCACTGCACGGCGTGGAAGCCGGCCCTCCACTGGATGCGGTGGAACGTGTCGCTCCAATTTTTCCTTTTTCTGGATTACTTGCCTGCTTCCTCCACAAACTTGATTTCCTCCGGCGTCAGGCCGTAGAGCCGGTAGAGACGCTCGTCTATCCCTGTCCCGCAACTGCGGCGGCGGTCGCGCGCCCCCTGTGCCACAGACATTCTTGTCTGTGATTCAGCAGATGCACAGGCAGGAATGCCTGTGCCACACTTTGCCGTCGCTGCGTTCGCCCGCCAGTCTGCTGTTTGTTGCGTTTGTTGTCATGGTTGCTTGTCCGCTGGCGGTCTGCCGGGTGCGCCGACAATGAACAGGTCAAAGACCGATTGTGCGAAGTCTTCGCCGCAGGCTTATGTGGCAACTAATGGATCCTCGACCAGCGGCAGATCAGCGCTTGGTGTGACGTCGAGCCATCCAATGGCGGCAAGTTGACGAATGGTCAGCGCAACGGCCGAGTCATTCAATGGTGGCCGGCGTTTTTGTTTCCATTGCATGACTGTCTCCAGCACTTCACGCTCGCTCGGTTTGCGTCCGAGTGCTAGGCGCAACTCGCGCGTTGCGAAGAGCACGGTCGCCACCAACTCCGCCTGCTGCGTGTTCAACCGCAAGAACAGGTCAGTGGTTTTTTCTATAATTGGTTCCATCTGCCGTAGCGCGCCTTCGTAGGCTTTCTTAGCATCTAGATAGCTGGGGCCAACACGGACTTGATACATTCTGCCGAGTCGTTCTTCTCGGATCAGACCGTGATTCAGCAGGCGCCCGATCATTCTCTTGACCTCGCTACAAAACGGGCCGTAGCTGCCCCGCTGATAGTTCAGGCCGGTATCCAATCCTTCTTCGGTAGCTACGTAGGCGATTTTCTGAAACGTGGTTCTTCCAACCGGCCAGTGATACGGCTCAACTTCTAGTCGGTGCAGAATTTCGACCAAGGCTACCCAGGCTGGTCGAATCCACTGTGGTTCGGGCATTGCAACCGTCAAATCACCTTCGCGCCCTGCTGCGCCCAAGAACGACGGCTGCAGCTCCGCGTGCGGGGTGCCGTAGGGCGCATAAAGTTCCACCAGGATATCTAAAGTACTCAGTAGCCGATACAAGGTTGGGCCAACGATCCGCCACTCCAACTGTCCCTGCCCGCAACCAAGTGGCGGTACCGCTAGTGACGTGATACCCCACTGTTTGTAATTGTCACGCAGGTACTCCAACCCTTTTACAATTGCTTGCAAATCTGCCACATCGCGCCAGTGCTTTTTTGTTGGGAAGTTCAAAATCCACGGTAACACAGTGCGCTTGTAAAGGTAAGGTCGGCCAAGTTGCACCTCACCCCGCGCACAGCGAGCGACGTAATCCTCGAACATGTCGGGGAAACGCTTTTTGAACTCCAGTGCGATACCTTTGCCCATCACGCCGACGCAGTTGACCGTGTTCACCCACGTCTGCGCCTTGGACTGAAACATGTCGCCGATGAGCACTTGGATCATATAACCTTCATTTTTTTACTGAAAAAACAGATGCGCGTCCACTGTTATCGGAAAGCAGAAACCCGTTGCGGCGAGCGCAACCTGTGCCGCTTGGCACGAAACGTATGCACCAATTATGTAGCAGATCTCGATTCGATCCGGCACTAGCACCTCCGCGCATTTGGCGCGGGTTTTTCGCCATTTCTCAAATATGTCATCATCCGTCCACCATTCCGCAAAGACCTCATCCCTGCTCAACAAATGCAAACCTCCCTGCGCGGGCCAAAAGCGCGTGTAATCGCTTGCGGCGTTCCCGTCGCAGATGATCGCACCGGGCAAGTCGAGCATGTCGGGGCAGATCCGCAACACGCAGAGCCTTTCATGTTCCGCTCGAAGTTTGTAAAGCATTGGATTGCGCGCGTGAAAATACAGGTTCACGTAATCGTGCAACGGCCGTCCGCCCGGTACAACCTTTTCGCTACGGCGCCGTTGGATTTCCGGCATTGCCACGGATTGATGAACGACTTTTTTGGCCTGATTGTACGAGAGAATGCCGTGCTGAAGAATAGACGCGACATTGGCAATGGGCGTGATGTAGTGCAATTCTTTTACGTCCTCACGATTCATTGTGCAGCATTACACCCGCTTTTTGGCTTATTCGAGCCGGGCGCGCAACATTGTTTTCATCCCTCATCTTTCATCCTTCATCCTTTGCTTGCCGCGTCTGCAAACTTGATTTCCTCCGGCGTCAGGCCGTAGAGCCGGTAGAGACGCTCGTCTATCCCTGTCCCGCAACTGCGGCGGCGGTCGCGCGCCCACTGTGCCACAGACATTCTTGTCTGTGATTCAGCAGATGCACAGGCAGGAATGCCTGTGCCACCTTGCGCCGCAGGGATGCGCTCCACCAGGTTTATCACTGTGTCATCTACCGCCCCCCGTATTGAGGTCAAGGCCGGTAAGATCTGGGGTTACCGGCTTGATCAATCCCAGACGGCGAGCCAACTCCGACCAGCCGATGCAGGGAACGCCTTCCAGCGCACAGGCAAGTTTCACCGCTGCATCGTCGGAAACCGCTACACCTCCTAGCAGTTTCGCAACAGCTACGACTTGGGCGTCCGCCGCTCTTCGCCCAGCTTTGCTATGCCAGAATCCCGCGTGTTGCTGTGTTCCAACACGGATCGTTTTGCCATACAGCCTTTCCAGCCTGGGTATTTCTCTGTGTAATGCGGGAAATTGGCGGGCCGCAATCTCAAGATGCTGCCGTTCCTTTCGCGCGAATCCGGCCAAGTTATCCGTGGCATGAATAAGCTCGCGAACTACACCTTCCGGCAACTTTAGAGCGCCTTTCTTGCCCCAATCGCGCAACGCACGGATTGCCTTCCGCCCAAAATGCCGGTGCAAATTGATCAGGCAATCGGCGTCGCAAACATGGGTTTCGCTTGTGGGCATTGGTCATCCTCATTTGGCGCGCTCTTGTGCCCACTTCAAAAACGCTTCCGCCTTTTCGACCTTCATGCCCAATACCGACGAGGCGTCCACCCACGAAAATGACGGTTGGCTTGCCGATCGCGCCAAGACTCCGGTCAGCGAATAGCCCAGCTCATGAAGTTTTTGTTCGTGCAGTGGCGGGCGCTTGCCGCCGCGCGAGAATGGTTTTCGGGTTTCCCATTGCTGGCGCTTGCGATCGTAGAAATCCAGTGGCGCAAGCTGCAGTTCCTGCAACAGAATCGTCACCACGTCGCGGCTGGCAAAAAACGGTTTGCGCAGTTTGTCGAGCAGCGAGTCCGGCCAGTCCGGTCGTCCGCGGTCTTCGCCAAGCTCGCGCAAGCGTTTTCGCAACTCATCCGGTGTCACCAGTATGCGCGCGGCAAATCGGTTTGCAAACGGTTCGGGGTTGTGGTCATGGGGCGCGCCGTGGAAATCGCACACGATGCCCTCTTTGGCGCTGATCAGGTGAGCAAACTCATGTAACAGCGTGAAAATCCGGCCTGGGGCAGCCTCGAGATCGCGGTGATTGACCAGTATGAACGGATAGCCATTCAGCCACAGCGCCGCGCCCCGAGTCTCCTTCGGATCAAGCGGCATCTCGAAGCAGAATATGCCCTGCGATTCGATCACGCGCCGCCACCACTTGAACGCTTCGTGCGGTTTGCCGGCCAACTGCTGGCGTTGTGCAGCGTTCCAACCGAACCGTTGCCGGTATTCTGCGGCGAGTTGGTCCGCACGGGCGGTCTGTGCCGAAACCTGTGCAGGACGGATGTTGACCTGCCACCGTTGACCGGTTTGCCCCAGCGTCTCCACCGTCCACTGCGCCAGCTCCATAAATCGGCGCAGCGACCGTTGTGAAAGCGACTGCAACTGCTCGCGGGGCTTCGTCAGTCCCCGAAAGCTCACCGGCAGCAGCTCATCGGGTCTCGATTCCAGAAAGAAGTAGCCGACGGGGCAAGCGTAGATTTCCGACAGCGTCTCAAGGTGCGCCAATTCAGGCTCGGAGACGCCCTCTTCCCAAGCGGTCAGGTCTTGTTCGGAAATGGCGGCAAAATGTCGTTTCGCGAGTTTCTTCGACTCTTCAACGACCTGCTCAACGGTCAGGTTGAGCCGTTCACGCGCCCAACGCAGCACGTCGGGATTTGTCCATTGTTCGGTTACAGGCATGATTTGATTATCTCACACGCTTTGGGCTTTGTCGAGGCGGGCGCGGACCAGCGCGACCACCGCCTCATAGACCGCCTCCCGCTCGCCCGCCGTCAACCCCAACACCTCAAACACCACCTCGTCCAATGCACGCCGGTCGGGCTGTGAGAGTTCGTCCAGTATCTTATAAATTGGTCGTGAGCCTAAATCCTGAAACGTTCTAGTTAATACTTGCACTTCGTCTGTGGCGAGTTGTGATGGGTCTGGCAAAACAACCTGTCCTAGCTCAGGGCCGTAGATGTTGAAGCGTCCCTCAATCCCTTGGCGGCCAATGATTTCGAGCAGGAGATAGCTAAATGTGCAGTTCAGCAGAGCTGACGCGACCCGTGGTCGCTTATTGACGTAACCATGAAAAAACATATCTGTTTCGCTCAGCCCATCAGGGTTATCTGCAAAGAAAAACCTTTCCCGAATTAGTCGGGGAACAATGAAAGAACCGGGGGAGTGTGGCTCTACGCAAAACCAAGCTGGAGAGTGATTTTTCACCGTGGGAGCTTTAGGAAGCGGCACGCCTCCTATTGTATGCTTTCCTTTGCTTCGAGTCTTTTGTTGTGCACCCCACGCGATGTAAGACAAAGCTGCATCACAACGTCGCTGCTTTAGCTGCTCAATTGGTAACGGACAGGAAAAGAGGAATGTTCTCACATCCACCCGCCGTATTATCAAACGTGAGATGTCCTGCATGGAACTGATGACCGGCTTCAGGAACTCCTCCTCGATCTCGCCTTCCCAGCCGGCGCCGTTGCGGACGTGGAGAAAGCCTTTTGAGGCTGGTTTGCCTGTCGGTTCGAGGTAGAAAAACTCATTGGCGCCGGTCTTGATGCCGAAGCGAACCTCGGCGATGTCGCCCAAGCGGACGAGCTTGCCTTTGCCCTTTTCGAGGATCGTGAAGAAGATGTCCGGTGCGCGCAGGTATTTGCCGCCCCATTTGTTGCCGATGTAGCGGGCAGTTTTGATGAGCGGGCCACGCGATTTCTTTGCTGTGGCTTTGGGCTGGCCGGCGTCCTCGTCGGTATCGTCGGGCTGGAGGCCTTCTTCGAGCAGTTGCCGTTGCGGGCAGACACAGATGCGCCACTGGTCGGTGGCGCGGCGTTCGGCGGCGGATTCGATCTGTTTGAAGACGTCGGCGCGGAGGATGTCCTCGAATGGGGCTTTGAACATGACAAAGCGGGCGGTCTGGTCGAGGCCGGTTTCGCGGCGGTCGTCGGGCGGGGCGAGCAGGGCGATGATGGTGTTGACGTCGGCCTGGGCAAAGGAGCGTTTCTTTTCGTTGTCGAGGATGAGTTTGACGTGGCTGTGTTTGAGGAGGAACTCCTGCAAATCCGCGCCGTAGCCGACATCGAGCCAGGAGTTGGAGGTGATGAAGCAGAAGCTGCCGCGAGGGTTGAGCAGGGCGAGGCCGTGGAGGTAGAAGTAGATGTAGAGGTCGCTTTTGCCGTCGAGTTTGCGGAAGTCGAGCGAGCCGGGTTTGTAGCGGAAGAACCTGGGCCATGCGGCGGCGACGGATTGTTGGAGTTTTTCCTTGTAGGCTTTTTTCTGCTCTTTCCAGCGCGCGGAGTTTTCGCCGCCGAAGGCTTTCGGGTCGAGCAGCGGCGGGGCGATCATTTCCTGGCGAACGTAGGGCGGGTTGCCAATGACGATGTCAAAGCCGCCGGCGTCGCCCTCGAAAATTTCCACAAAGGCGATGTCCCAGACAAACGGGACAGTTGGGGCCGTGCGTAGGGCACTGAGCGCTTGCTCGACGCGCCGGAGGTCGGCCTGTTTCTCTTCGCGCTGGGCGCGCCATTGGGCTTCGAGTTTGAGCTGTTCTTGTTTGGCGGTGCCAGTGGCCAAACCGGCCAGTTCGCCTTGTTCAAGTCGGGATTCGACTTGGCGGGTGATGGTGGCAATTTCTTTTTGGAGGGCGATGCGTTTGTGGTCGAGGATGTCGCGGAAGAGATTGCGTTCTTCCTGTTTGAGGTCGGCTTCGCGCAGGCCGGATTCCCCTTGGTAGAAGCGGAGTTTTTTGCCTTTGAGCTGGGTGATGCGGCCTTTGAGGTGGGCGGGGATGTCGAGGTGGTGACGGTGGAGGCCGAAGTTGATGCCGCCGATTTCCTGCACGAGGCTGTCACCCTGTCGGACTTTGAAGGAGAGGTTGGGCAGCAACGGGCGGAGGTGCAGTTCGGCGGGTTTGAGTTCGGTTTCGACGACCAGTTGCAGCCAGAGGCGGAGTTCGGCGACGTGGACGGCCCAATCCATGACATCCACGCCGTAGAGTTGTTCGCCGATGATGCGGCGTCGGCGTTCGTAGGGCGTCTCGTCCAAGCCGAGCTGTGTATTGGCACGGGCCTGCAGGTCGTCGAGCACCAGCAACATGCCGACGAGGAACGAGCCGCTGCCGCAGGCCGGGTCGCAAACAGTGACATCGCGGAGGTGCCGGTTGAGTTCGGGCCAGAGGTTGCGGTCGGCCAGGGCGCGGTCGGCGGCCTCTTTGTCGGCGGGGTCGTAGGCGAAAATGGCGTCGTAGAGCAGCGGTTTGTGGTCCGTGCCGATGCGGTTGGCGAGGGCGTCGGCGAGGCTGAGGCGGCACATCAGGTCAATTTCGACGCGCGGAGTGTAGAAGATGCCCGCGGTGCCACGCAGGTCGTCTTCGGTCAAGCCTTCGGAGGTGATGTTGACGAGGCTTTCATAGACTTTGCCGATCATCTCGGGGTCAACGGCCACCTCCATATCGAGCGGGGTGGATTCGGCGATGGTGAAATTGTAGCGTTCGAGGAAACCGGGTTCGCTGCCATCGAACTGGTCAAAGAGCAAAGTGAAGAAGTCGTCGGTCAGTTCCGGGTCGTGCGCGTCATCGAGTCGGTTCTCGGTGAACAGGCCGCCGTTAAGGTAGGGGGCTTGCGCGAGGGCGGCGCGGATGTCGTCCGGGAAGTGGCGATGTCCGCCGTGGAATTTTTTGTTGAACGCCTCGAAGAACAGCACCTTCAGCCAGCGGTCGAAGAATGAGTCTTTCGGCTGGCGCTGGTCTTTGTAAGCGCGCCAGAAATCGGCGATGAAAGAGGGATTGCCGCCCAACCAGCGTTTGCGCTGGATGAAATAGAGGAACATCATTCGGTTGAGCAGTTGCAGTGCGTAATCATGCGCCCAGACATTGTCTTTGGAGACCTTGTAGAGGCGCGCTTGCAAGTTGGCAAAGACCTGTTTGTAGTCCTCAAAGAACCGTTTTGTTACGGCTTCGACGTCGAAGGCGGCGTCCAGGCGGTGGCGGAGATCGAGCGGGCTGATGTCGGGTCTTTCAGTGATGTCGAGCAGGGCGAGCCGTTCCGAGGCGGTGCGGTAGCGTTCGCCCGGGCCGAGCTTGAACCGGCGGAAGACACGGCGGCTGCCGTCAGCTCCGCTCTTGACATTGACGATGTGCATTTCGGCGCCTTCCGGGCGGTCGAGCGTGTCTTTGCGGGCGAAGATGAACAGGGCATCGGGAAAGGTTTCGAGCAATTTGGTGGCGAGGATGCGTTGGCGGGTGTAGTCGAGGCGGTCGCCGTCCAGCTCGGCGTAGATGATTTGGAACCCGTCGTGGCCGGCCAGGCGCAGCGGACGGCATTGTTTGGCCAGATCGAGTGCCTGACCGCGCCCGAAGGTATCTTCGCGAGCCGGTATTGGTTGTTCAACGCGGTCGAAACCGAGGTCGGTGACAAACAACCGCAGTATATCGTCGCGGTTTTTTACCGGCGCATTGAGCCGGTCAAAGACGCGCTGTTGCGCGGCTGGGCTGGGCATATGTGTGATGGTAGGCATAGCACCGAGAAAGGATGAAGGTTGATGGATAAATTATAAAGGGTTGTTCATGCGTGACGTGGCTTTGTTTGTGGTGGTGGTGAAGATGGCAAGCTGTTCATTGGTTTCCTGTTGAAGGCACGTCATGCGCTCGGTGGGAACAACACCGCTTTCGACCAGCAGCTTGAGCCAGTAGGCCGGTTCGTCAAGTATTTTGAGGCAGGCGCCGATCTTCGAGACAAGCTCAGGGCCTGACCATGCGCGGAACGCTTCGCGGTAATTTGCGCCGGCTGACGTGCCTGAGCGCAATGCCTGCTTGCCCAAGACATGCGCCAGCTCAGTCTTGGGTAAGGCGACATACATGCGCATAAAGCGCAATGCAAATTGCTTTGTGCGTAACCGTAAATCAGTGTTTGCATTCACTGGCCGACGTGAACTTTGGTTCAGGGTTTCATCCTTCATCCTTCATCCCTCATCTTTTCGTTTTTGGCCGGTAATCACGCGGATCGAGGCAGGCGTCATATGTGGCGCGGTCAAGCCGGATCCAGTCTGTGCCGTTGATGCCGCGCGGGTCGCTCACAGTTGGACTGACCGGAAATGCGGAAGCGATCTTGATCCAACGGTCTTGGAGCCGGGCAATTTCGCGGACTTCGTTCGCCAACTCAGAAAGGTCTTGGTCCTGGCTGAAGATTAAGAGTACATCCGCCTCGCTGCGGTAAGCAATGGCAATAGCATCGAGTGCCAAGCGCAAGTCAATGCCCTTCTCGCGGCCAACCAACACAGTGTGTTCTGAGCCGTCGGCAAGGCGAACCCGTTCGTTCCGGTAACGCAACGGGCGTGGGAAGACATGCACACCGTCCCGCCCCATTTGGGCGAGTTTGGCGATCCAGAAAGCATTCCAGCGCGGATCGTCACTGGCATCGGGTACACCTGTGTAAAACCGGACTTGAACAAGTTGCCAGCCTTTACTGGCGCAAACGGCGGCGGCAAGCTTTTTCACATCGTAGTTGGGGTATGTATAGCCGAAAGCTGCGCGGGCCGAATGGTAAAGGTTTTGCCCGTCTATGAAGGCTACAGTTCGTTTGATGGTTGGTTCAACACGCATGGCCTAAAAAGAATAACCCCGGCCGAGGCCTTTCGGCGTGTCGGACGGGGACTAATTTCTGGACCAACATATACATGGTGCGCTGTGGCAAGTCAAGCCCGATTTGATCCATTAAAAACGACGGCGGCCGAGCCGCTTTGTTCGATGCGGTCGAAGCCGAGGTCTGTCACGAACAGGTGCAGTATATCGTCGCGGTTTTTGACCGGTGCATTGAGCAGGTCGAAAACGCGCTGTTGAGCCGCTGGGCTGGGTGTAATTTGGCCTGTAGGCATATCCGATCAGCGTTTGCTCGGTTTATAGGGTAACCTGCGTTGTTTAACGCCTGCGACGGGTTCAAGTTTGGGGTCTTTGTGAATCAGCTCGGCGCCGGCGGCTATTGCCTGCGCGGTTATGATGGCGTCGGCGGTCGAGAGTTTATGTCGTGCGCGCAACCAGCCTGCTGCCACACACTCGTCAGTGGTGGGTGGCTTGAATTGCACGGGCATCTCAAGCAAGAGACGTAAGTCGTCCCTAGCAGTTTCTTCACCGTGCAACCGTGCGACTGCGGAAACAACCTCGGTTAGCGAGACGGCAGATACCAGTACCGCAAGTTCGCCTCGTTCGGCTTTTTCGAGCAACTCACCCACCTTACCGGCCCCTGGTTCGCCGCGCAAGAGCGTGAGGATAGCAGAGCTATCGAGCCAGCTTGGCGTTTTCGCGTTCACGATCTTTCCTCCGTTGCGCGAGCAACTCTGCGACAAGGTCGCCGCCCACCTTATGTTTGCCGATGAGCGCGCGCCAACCCTCACGCGGTAATGGATGGCCGATGAGTTTTCCGTCGGCCACATCCCAGACAATCTGTGTACCCGGCTGCAGATTCAGCTTGTCGCACAGCGCTTTTGGCACTGAGACCTGCCGCTTTGCTGACAACGTGGTTTTCATACTTATAAAAACGCAGTAAAGCTTCTTTCCAGTCAATTTTACCTGACCCGCATCAGACAAGTGCTTCAGCGCAGATGATGACCGGCTCAGTGGCGAGTTGGCTCGCTTCAGATTGCCGCTCGGCCAATGTGTCGAGTTTATGCTCGAAGGCAAGGGCCTCGAGGTCGGTGAGTAATTCGGCTGGGTCGGCCTTTTTACTGCGTAAGCCGCGCAGGGCGAACTCGGCGCGACCATCAAGCGGGCTGACGCTCCAGAGTCGGCGGAGGCGTTCAAGCCGGTCGCGCTCGGTGTCGGTGGCGGCAACCCGATGCGCGTTGCGGATTAGGTCAAGTGCCCAACGCTGTGCAGGCGAGAGCCTATGTGGCACAGCGCCGGCGGCGAGGTAGTCCTGGTATTGGCGGTCGAACTCCGTCTTGAGTTTCGAGACGATAGCGTTGAGATTGGGCGGCAGCACCTGGCGCGGCTCAGTTGGCGTGCACGCAATAAGGTTGAGCGCAGTTTGATTGTCTTCGGTGAGAATATTGCCGTGTGCATCTGCGAGCCAAAGCCGCTGGAAATCACCGGCTTGAGCAAAGAAAAAGACGGCTGGTTTTGTGGGACCCAAGTTCACGGCTGTTGGACAAAACGTTTTTGCTGAGCGGATGGCGTTGGGCAACGATGTAATGCGTTCGAACAGCTCGGGCTGCTGGCGTTTGATGCGGCGCAGCAGGTCTTCGGCCTTCTGCACTTCAAGGTCAACGGCGGATTCGATGGCGTCTTCGAAGGCTTCAAGCTTTTTGCCGTCGCCTTCGTAGATGGCGTACATGGCATTGGGATTAAGCTGTTCGTCCGGCTCGAGTATGGGGGCGTCTTCACCGATGGTTTTGTGAATTTCAGCGATGCGGTTTTGAAGAATTTCGCGGATATGCAGGTGTTTTTCCAGTTCAAGTTCGGGCAGGAAGTTGAATGCAAAGATTTCCTTGTGGGGCGAATTGATGCGGTCAATTCGGCCGAACCGCTGGATGAGTCGGACCGGGTTGAAATGCAGGTCGTAGTTCAGAATGAGTGCGGCGTCCTGGAGGTTGAGACCTTCACTGAGCACGTCGGTGGCAACCAGGATGTGGATTGGATTTTTAACCTGGCTTTTGACTTCGTTTGCAATGGGTGCGAACCGGTCAACCAGGCTCTGGAGGTCGCTGCGTGAGCTGTCGGCGTATTCGATAGTCTCAGGGGGCCGGATTTTTGCACATTTAAGCTGTTCGGTCAGGTAATGTGCCGTGTCAATGTACTGGGTAAAGATGAGCAGCTTGTGCAAGCGCAGGAGCGGCTCGGCATCGAGCCATTCGAGCAAACGCTGGAGTTTGGCGTCCTTGTCGGGCGTGATTGGGGCAACATGTTCAGCCATTTCCTGGAGTGTGGCCAGGTCCGACTCGACGTCACGGCGTAGGTCTTCGACGCGGAAGTCAGCCAAGTTGTATTTGTCACTGAATTTTTGCAGCTCAGCCAGGATATCGTCGCGTTCGGCGTCGCCCGGTTCGATACCTTTGAGGAGGTCTTCGACATCCTCGCCGGCGATGACAAAGCCCTCATCGAGGCCGCGCAGGAAGATTTTGTGCCGTTCGACAAGGCCAGCGACGGTCTGGCGAAATGCCTCGACACTGGATTCAAGCCGTTTGAACAGTAGCGTGCGCATGAGGCCGCGGAGACGTTGGCCTGCGCGGGCGAGGTCTTTGTAGGGGTCAACCTGCTGTTTGTCGGGCAGGACATACCAGTGCAAGCCGTACCGTGCGTAGGTCATGCCGTGGCGTTTGCGGCGGTGCGGGTCAGGCGGTTCGATCAACTCCCGCAGTCGGTTATAGAACCCGCCATAGGTTTTCTCGATCGAGTAGTCAATGGTCTTGAGCCGGCGTTCGGGAAAGTGCACGGGCCGACCAGCAATTTTCGCATCTGGCCAGTGTTCGCGGATGTGTTTCCGTGTCCGGCGGATGAGGAAATGCTGGAGCAACGGCGGCAGGGGGCGTTCGCCGTTTTCCACAAGCTTGAAGTATTGGGTCAGCGAGCGCGGCTCGACACCTAGCTCGATGCGGTCGTCTGTGTGGAACAGCCGGATTTGGTTAAGGATGTCGCGTGCGCGGCTGTTTCGTGGCGTGGCAGTGAGCAAAATCATGGGCATGCCCAACCCGTGCACAAATTGATAAAGGCGGTCGTAGCGAAGTGTATCGGTGTGCCGGAGATTGTGCGATTCATCGAGCACAACAAGATGTTTGTTTTGGAACCTTTCATCGGCCCAGTCGAAGTCCGGCTGGCTGAGCATGCCAAGGCTTAGCACCTCCGCGCCGAGGTCGTAGCGATCCACAAATTTTTCCCGCCACATTTGCACGAGGTGGGCCGGACAAATGATGAGTGCGCGCTGGCGTTCGCGCACCTTGAGCCATTTTAGGATGGCAGCGGCGATGAAGGTTTTCCCCAGGCCAACCACGTCGCTGATGAAGACACCATTCCGCAACTTGAGAATGCGCAGTGCGCTTTGGACGGCAGCCCACTGGAAATCTGCCAGAGGCGGGAAATCCGCCGGCATGGGCACGTCCGGTTCGTCTAGTCTGTCTTTGGTCAAGTGATACAGCACCTTCAGATACAACTCGTAGGGTGTGATCGAGTCATTGAGTGCCCAGCACAGCCTGAGTTCGTCCATCAGTTGTTTGTCGAACGGTTCGGCTTCGGCCCAGAGCCGGTCAAACCACGCACGGAGCTGCTCGTGATTTGCGTTGCCATGGACAATAACATTCAGCTCGGTGTTGTCGTGCAGGCCGGCAAGCGAGAGGTTCGAACTGCCTACAACGGCGACGCCGCGTTCGAATCTGTTGGCTGGGTAATCGAAGATGTATGCCTTGGCGTGCAGCCGTGCGCGAGTGTAAACCTTGACCTTCAAGCGATTTTCGCTGATCAGGCGGCACAGTTGCATAACCAGCGCCTGGTCTTCGTCGGTCTGGTCGAGTCGTTCCAGGCGCGCACGTATTTTCTGCGCGGCGGCAATGACGCGGGCAGCACGCTGTTTTGGCGTAAGAAACTCGGCATCGCGTTGGAGCGCCTGAATGGCGTTACGCGCGTAATTGCCTTCCGCAAGTTGTTCAATAGTAGCGGGGGTCGAGGTGTTGCCAATGAGCAGGCGCAGTTCTTTGACAGATTCAAGCTCTTTGGCGATTGCCTTGAACCCGCTCAAAAAGAAGAAACCCACCGCAAAATGTGCGCGCTCCGACTGCAACAACAGCGATCGCACCGCGTCGCCCAGGTGCGTTTGGCGGTTGTCAATGACATCATGCGGCATGGCTTAATTGTATTGAACCTGTCAAAAAGCTGCCCATTTTGGAAGTCAATTTTCCGTGTCGGAACGCGCATCTGTTCGCTCGCATCGCCAGTGGCAGTTGACCGGGTCGGAGCGATTGACTCACCCCCAAATCTGCCGGTCGAGGCTGCGGTATTGAATGGCTTCGGATACGTGCTCGGCCAAGATACGATCTGAACCAGCTAAATCCGCAATTGTACGTGCTACTTTCAAAATCCGATCATAGGCACGTGCGCTCAGGTTAAGGTCTGCCATGGCGAACTTGAGCAGGTCTTTGGTCTGCTCGTCAATTTGGCAAAATTCCTTGATTTCCCTGCTGCCCATGCGTGCGTTGCACGTGATCTTTGGTTTGTTAGCGAACCGCGTCTGCTGGCATTTGCGCGCCTCAATCACACGCGCGCGGATTTGTGCCGAGGTTTCCCCCGTACGGTCGCCGGCAATCTCGCGAAACTTCACCTGGGGCACTTCAACGTGCAGGTCAATCCTATCAAGCAACGGCCCCGAGATACGGTTCAGATAATTGTGAATCTCGCGTGGTGAACAGCGTGATTCACCCGGCATTTTGCCATCCGGCGTCGGGTTCATTGCCGCTACGAGCATGAACTGCGACGGGAATGTCATTGTGCCGGCTGCACGGGAAATTGTCACACGGCCATCTTCGAGCGGTTGACGCAGCGTTTCGAGCACACTGCGTTTGAACTCGGGCAGCTCGTCCAGGAACAGCACGCCGTTGTGTGCGAGCGAAATTTCGCCCGGAGTCGGGTTGACATTGCCCCCGAGCAGGCCCGCATCGCTTGCCGTATGATGCGGTGCGCGGAAGGGTCGGCGTGTGACAAGTGCCTGGCCTGGCGCAAGCAGACCTGCGACACTGTGTATTTTGGTTGTCTCGAGCGCTTCATCGAGTGTCAGGGGCGGCAGAATTGTTGGGAGCCGTTTCGCGAGCATTGATTTGCCGGTGCCAGGCGGCCCGATCAATAGCACGTTGTGTCCGCCTGCAGCAGCTATCTCGAGCGCGCGTTTGACGGATTCCTGGCCTTTGACCTCAGCAAAATCGAGTTCGTCTTCGGCAGGTTGCGCAAAGATTTTTTCGACATCTACCGTGACAGGTTCAATTGTGGTTTTGCCTTCGAGAAACGCCGCTGCCTCACGCAGGTTGCGCACCGGATAGACACGCGCGCCGCCAACCACGGCCGCTTCAGCGGCGTTTTCGGGTGGGACAAGAATGCCGCGTTTGCGTTGTGCCTTGGCCAAGATGGCGATTGGTAATGCGCCTTTGACGGGTCGCACCGCGCCGGTCAACGCAAGTTCGCCGATCAACATGTAATGATCGAGCTGGTCGGTTTGCAACTGGTTACTTGCAGCGAGCAGACCGATTGCAATCGGTAGGTCGAAACTTGGACCTTCCTTCCGAATGTCAGCGGGGGCAAGATTGATTGTAGTTCGGCCCAGAGGAAATTTGTAACCTGAATTTGTCAGGGCGGTTGTGACACGGTCGCGTGATTCTTTGACAGCGGCATCAGGCAGACCAACTATGACAATTGTTGTATCGCCCCAGCCGACATTGACCTCCACTTCGACTGCGTAAGCGTCAATGCCGTTTATTGCCGCTGAACAGACCCGCGCAAGCATGCGAGCATTATGCAATTGGCACGCGCCGCGCGCAATTCGGTTTTAACCTGCGCTGGGCAGGCTTGTACACTTGGCGGGACACGGACTCATCGCACACTTACCGGGTGTTGGCTTGGTACGCGCCTGTTGGGCATATTGAACTGCCGAGACCCAGAGTTCGTAAGGCGCGCAGTCCACTGCGCGCCGGGGTAGGTTATGCCGGCGTGGCTTTCGGGTTTGAATCTTGTTTTCCGCGCTCTCGCGAGCGCGGCTACGAGCTGTCTGAAAATATCCGGCGGGCAGAGGACTGCCCGCCCTACCAGACACCGCATTTTGGTAAAGCAAAATCCTCTAGGGAAAGGCTGTGGGCCGCTGGGTAGTGTTCTTTGATTGTCAGTTGTGACTGGAAAGATTAAGGCTCAACCAAACTGCATTATATGGCTGAGCCTCGTGTTGAGACGGCACAATATACCGTATCGGTGTGTGCCACCGTC
>Ga0315298_1003378_pt1 | contig 25508 bp, 23 predicted proteins | sample WHS_1_MG_FD_203077 | JGI IMG/M metagenome (GOLD analysis project Ga0315298, IMG submission 203077) | Extremophilic microbial mat communities from Washburn Hot Springs, YNP, Wyoming, USA - WHS_1_MG | ecosystem: Environmental > Aquatic > Thermal springs > Hot (42-90C) | place: USA: Wyoming... | reverse complement strand
ATTTTTTATTATGTCGGGGGATTGGGTGTCCACCAACCCAATGTAACAGGTACGTGGATAAGTGAGATTCCTGGACAGGGTCTTGTCACTCGGACCCAGCTTTCAGGGTCAGAAACTTATTACGATGTCGAGATGAATTTGACCCAAGCTGGAGACACCGCTAGTGGCACTATAAAATTAACTGTGGTGAGGGTCGGCCATTTGATTTCCAAAGAATGGATAGGCAAAACTTTCTCTAGCCCGGTAACCGGGAAAGTTGTGGGCGACAGCATCGAATTAAAAATTGGTGATAAAATGTTTAAAGGAGGTTGGACAGAGGATTATATAAGTTGTACTTCTCAATGGATAGAGCAGGGGGGGCCGGTGGGAGGGTCTATTCCGCAAAAGGGAGAAGCGGTGTTAAAGGTGAAAAAGGTGTAAAGGGATGGCCTTTCCGAAAAAGAGGCCACGCGAGCTTCCTGAGGAGAAACTTAAGGTAAGAGTTGTTCATCGTCCCCCCGAAGGGTCCGGCGGAGTTTACCCAGCGAGTCTTATTTGAGCCCTTAAAAGCGGGCCCTCAGGTTCCAGCAGAAGGTCTGAAAGAGGCACCGGCTAAAGCCCCAGAAGTGATGGGCGAGGCAAAAAAGGGGGTCGGAGTGCGGAAGACTCGCTCCACCATGCACAAAATTCTAGCGATGGTTATGGTCATCATCATCGCCATCACCGTTTTTGTGATTTACACGCCTGTCATCCCGCCTCCAACCCCTGCCAAAGATTATGCAGCTCTTATTGAAGTAGCGCTTTACAAAGCGGACAACGAGTCCTTACGGGCTTATGCCTCTATGGACTTTGAAGACTTCCAAGCAGCGAGAGAAAGTTTGTCTAAGGCTGAACCGCACATTCTCGAAGCGTACAGGCAGTTCCGAGAAGGGGGAAGGTGCTTCCCGAGCCGGAGAGGGTGAAATACAAAACCATACTTAAGGTGTATAGCTCCTTCTATGAACTGTCAATAAACTTTCTCGATACGACATGTGCGTGGACAGAGCTGGAAAAAAGGAAATAATCGATGCTGAAAGTGCTCTCCAGACCCTGCCTGAGATGGAGCTCGTCTTGGAAGGCTTACAGAGGTGGTACGATAACGCGTATGGGGTCTTTAAAGAAATCAGTGAGACACTACTTGAGAACCCAGCCGTTGAGAAATGGTTTGACATAAAGGCAGAGAAGTGGGAAGTGTGGGGAGAATATGGCTACGCTGTCTTTCTTGGACATCACATGGGGGTTATGTGGGTAACTGCGTTGAGATTAGAAAACTCCATTCGAGATAACATAACCGCTTTCGAATTGGACCATATACCTTTAGATGAAAGGACGATACCCGAAATCGTTGACGTTTCGCCGGTATCACCAGAAATAATCCCGCCGGATCTGGCCGCATTTTTTAGTGGATTCGACTCCGATGGAAACAGAGCGATTGATCTGGGGAGGCCAAAGCTTTCTTTTACTGGGTAAAATCGAACATCAAATACAGATCCGACGATGAGAGTGATACAAAGGGATTGAATAGACTTGAGATGGGATTGATAACATCGGCACAGCTCGGCGACAGAAGGCCAGAAAAGGAATACTGGCAAACGCCGTATGAGACTTGGACCGAAAGATTGGGAGACTGCGAGGATATGGCGATACTGCATGTAGCTTTTTACAATCATTTCAGGATTTCGGCTTGCGTGACCACGGTTAGCACGCAACCTAACGGAGTGCTCGATCATGCCATTGCTGTTGCTCAAATGGGAGGTACGCCTGAGGAATTTAAGAAGAAGTTAGGAGGGCTTGTTTACTATGTAATCGATGGCAAATACCACATGCTGATGGACAGAGCGTATTCAAATGTGTTTGATTATCTGCACCAGGAGCTAAATGAAGGTGCATTTACTATGAAGCCCTACAGGAACGGACAATATCTGTTCACCCTGAAAGCATTTGATATGGACAAAATATCAGAGAAGCCACGTAATCCTAAAGTTTTGTTTTAAATAAATTCAGATTAAATTCTTAAACTTCCGGTCAAGATAGTCGCTTTAAACCTGATCCTTCAAATCAATCTCCATATGGTTTTTAGAGGGATTGATTATAATATCAGGAAGCTCCTAGCGATCGCACTCTGGATACGATCGGATCCAGATGCAATCGTGCTCGTGAAACAGTAGTCCGTAAGGCTCATTATCAAGATGGCATGGCAGAGGAGATCACCTTTGGGCGGGTCTAAGTGTGCTCAATTTAACAGAAAGAAAAGAGGTCTTGAGGCGAGTCCTTAGCAGTATTTACCAACCTGTGTGTGTCCTCTTAGTTACACTTTCCACTCAATGTTTCTTCATGTCGAATTTTCTATAATTCTCCCAACCCATATTCAGCCCAATGATTCTATCAGGGAAATTATATTTATAAAGCCGAATAGCCACCAGACCAGCAGCAATGCGCCCGCCGCTATCGGGAAATAGCACATGAGTATATCTAACCGCGTTCTTGCCCAGCGTTTCAGAGCCACTTCGCCAGCGACTATTGCCAGCAAATAGAATAGCCAGGGGAAAAGGAGTCCCGTCCAGCCAATTATGCAGAAGATTATCCCAACGAACGGTAGCGCTCCCGCCCCGCTGCTGCGAGGAGGTGCCTTCGAAGCCGGTACCCATTTCCCTCCATAGTAGACCTCTTCCTCTTTAACGAATGCGGGTGTTGCAGGAGGCGCGGTGACTTTGAATGCTACCGTGGGCGCGGGCGTGGGGGCCTTCGCCTTTGGCGCCCCGAAGACTTTGTCCGCGTCGCTCTTGCAGTAAAGTTTGCCGCCAATTTCAACTGCGCATTTATCGCAAATTCCCTTGCCGCACTCGGAGCAAACGCCAACGGCATCGACTCCAGGATGCTTGTAGCACTTCAAACTCCCACAAATGCCGATATGCTAAAACACTATTAAATATCTTGCCACAGGGGCGTTCTTTTGACTGCTTTAGAGTGGCGCCATCCTCATGTAGTATCCCAACTCTGAAGTCAAGTTCCCCAAAGTAAGTGGAGCAGAATGGAGTTGGGGCAGAAGCATCAGAAAACGCTTGCCCGTGACAATCAGTCTCGATCCCGCTGCCGTGAAGGAAGCACGAGAATAGGGGCTGAACCTCTCAAAGGTCGCTGAAACTGCGGTAAAGTTGGCGTTCGAGCGCCTAAAAGGAGATGACTGCCCCACTTCCGACCATCAGACTTCCGACAAAGAGTGATGCGGGAGAGTGGATTCGCGTCCCCGAACTGCTTGGGCCGTCAAAACTTAACCCACGGCGCGTTGCACATCACTAAAAATACCCATCACTCCAGAGCCGCTATCCTGAGCGCCCGAGGAGGGCAATTTCACGTCCTGATATAGGGGCCCGCACCCATTGTGGTACGGGTACCGTCCGGCCCGTGAGTAAAAGTTCTTAATTTTTCTAATTTGTTAAAATTCCTTCCATCTGGTCTTTATTTTTATGCCTGCTTTTTTGTCAATCTCTTCGCTGATATCCAAGACTCTCTCAATTATGCCCGCTTCGTCAATTGTCTTGACATTCCCGTTCTCCACGACAATTTTCCCATCGATTATCACGGTTTCAACATCGGCACCAGTTGCCGAGTAAACGACGTTGGACACCAAGTTCCTGTGCGGCACCATATGCGACTTCCTGGCATTTATGAGCACGATGTCCGCTGCCTTTCCCCTCTCTATTGACCCGATCCTCTTATCCCAAGAAAGCGCTCTGGCGCCATTAATAGTGCCCATCTCTATCGCTTGCTCCGCCGTCACAGCGGTCGGGGACAGCAATCTTCCCTTGTGTATCAGGGCGGCCATTTTCATCTCCCTGAACATATCGTGGCAATCGTTGCATGGAGATTCGTCGCAGCCCAAAGCAACGTTGACGCCTTTCTCAAGCATCTCCGGAACCTTGGCGAAGCCCGATGCCAGCTTCATGTTGGAGGAGGGACAGTGACAGATGTTGGTGCCGGTTTCAGCGAGGATCTTTAGGTCTGAGTCGTCCAGCCAGACCACGTGGTTCAAAACGACATCGGGGCCCACAAGGCCCACCTCTCTGGCGAATTCCATCAATGACTTGCCATACTTTTTTCTCACAAGCCTTGCATCCTCCTGTACTTCACCCCAGTGCTGGTGGATGCAAATGTTGTGTTTTCTTGCCTCATCGGTGACTTTTCTGTACAGTTCTGCACTGCAAACTTCGACAATTCCAGCCTCAAACCAGATCTTGATGTTATCACTCTTTTTTCTCCATCTCTTGGCCAAAGCAACACCGTCGCTGATGAGTTTTTCCGGTGGTTTCAGGTCAGACGGTCGCAGCGTTGACTCATGATCGATCAGTGTGGCCAGTGCTGCTTTAATTCCGGTTTTTTCCACCACTGTGGCAAGTCTGTCTAGGTTGTAGTGCGGCAGGACCATTGTGCTCAGGAAGCACGTGGTGCCACTTTTAAGCATCTCCAGACAGCACAGCTGGGCGCTCAATGAGGCAAGTTCTTCATCAATAGCGCTCATCATGGGCCACAATCTTTTTTCCAGCCAGTCCAGCAGCGACCAACCGTCTTCTATACCCCTCAATATTGCCTCCGTCGAGTGCACGTGGCAGTCTACGAGTCCGGGCAAGGCCACCTTACCAACCGCATTTATCTTGGCGTCGGCTTTGTGTTTCTTTTTCAATTCTCTAGCTTTACCGACTTCAACAATTTTTCCCCTGTCCACAGCTATTGAGCCATCTTTTATCACGCGCCTTTCTTCATCCACGGTAATTATCGAGCAACAGTTTTCGATCAGTAAATCTATCAGGTGTTCAAACCTCCTTTTTTATTTTTCGGCCATTGGAGTTAACTGAACCTCCGTTAAATAAAACGACACACAAGTTATAAAATATCGCATTACTTGGACTATGTGGTGTTCTAATGGTTGAACTGTATGGGAAGGATTTTATAACCACGCAGGAGTGGAGTATCGAGGAGCTCAGGTACGCCATCGATATCGCGAGGAAGCTGAGGGCCATTGTGAAGAGAGGAGACCGCCCGCCGAGAGTCTTGGATCGCAAGAATTTCTTCATGCTGTTTTACGCCCCCTCCACCCGCACGCGGGGAGCTTTTGAGGCGGCCACCGCGATACTCGGAGGCCACCCGGCTTTCATAGATGTCTCGACGACCAGGATGGAAGAGGCCGTGAAGGACATGGCGAAAATGTACGACTCCTACTCCGATGGGATCGGCGTCAGAATTCTTGACAAGTACATCGACTTTATCTACGGGGCTGGGCTGAAGGTCGTCAGGGAATTCGCGAAAGTGGCAAGGGTGCCCGTCATAGATATGGCCGACTGCACTTTTCACCCGACGCAGGGGCTGGGGGACATAATGACGATCGAGGACAAGATAGGGAAGCTAGAGGGCAGGAAATACACCGTCACCTGGGCTTACTCCAGCAAGCCGCGCGGCAGATGCAGCATTCAGGAGGAGGTCCTGATTGCCACTAGGTTCGGCATGGACGTTACGCTGTCCCACCCGGAGGGTTTTGATATCGACCCGAAGATAATCGACTGGGCGAAGCGGAACGCGAGGGAAAGCGGGGGCAGCTTCGAGGTCTGCCATGACTTTGAAGAAGGCCTCAGGGGGGCCAATGTTGTTTTTCCGAGAAGCTGGGGCTCCGCGGAATTTCTCAGGATCGGGGCGAGCAGATTCGGCGTCGAAAAAGAAATAGCGGGATACGGTAGGTACAGGGATTGGAAGCTGGACCAGCGCCACGTGGACGACCTCATGAGCAAGCCAGCTATAGTCACTCATGTTCTTCCAGTGATGCGGGGCGAAGAGGCGACGGACGCGGTCATGGACGGGCCCAACTCTGTGATCTACGACCAAGCCGACGATAATTTCTACGCCAAGATGGCTTCAGTGGCCCTGACGATGGCGAAGGAAGTGCCGCTGTGAACTGAAAAGTACTCAGATGTTGATTTTTCCAACTATGGGAATTTCACGTCCACAGCTGGTGCACCGGTTAGTTTTCAGGTTGACTCTTGACAGCTTAAGCCCGAAGCGCTCGATGAGTAACTTCCCGCAACAGGGACAATATGTGTTTTCATATTTATGGCCTGGAACATTGCCGATGTAGACGAACTCAAGTCCCTCAGAAAGAGCTATGCGGTGTGCTCGCTCGAGGGTTGAAACTGGTGTGGGCGGTGCTTCGAATTGGTAGGCAGGGTAGTAGGCGGTGAAGTGGAGCGGTGTTTCCCTTCCCGCTTCCCGCAGGTGACGCCTCACCAGCTCCCGCAGTTGCTCGTCCCGATCGTTCACATTGGGGATGACTAGGTTGACCACCTCCAGGTGAATTCCGAGCTTCTTCGCCTCCCGTACGTTCCGCCAGACCACTTCCACATTGGTTCCACAATATCTCCGAACCACTTCGGCATCACCCTTGACATCGATGTTGATCGCGTCGAGGCCTGCCTCGTGCAGCTTGAGAAGCGCTTCGGTGGTCATGTAGCCGTTACTGACAAAAGTGTTGTAGAGACCTTGTGTGCGGGCTAGCTTGAACACGTCAAGGGAGTACTCAAACATCATCGTTGGCTCGTTGAACGAGATAGATGTTCCTTGACAGTGTTCCCGCAGCGTTTGTTTCACCAAGTCTTCTGGGCTAAGGTAGTTTGCCGAATTAGTTTCTGGAGGTGACTTTGAGATGGCCCAGTTTTGACACCATGGACATTCGAAGTTGCAGCTCCAGCCGCCCACGGTCAAGGCGACGCTGCCCGGCCAGAAGTGGTAGAAGGGCTTCTTTTCGATCGGGTTCGCGGAGATGGAGGAAATATCGCCGTAGACTAATGTGTAAAGATTTCCGCCAACGTTTTTCCTCGTCCGGCAAAACCCCACTTGCCCGGCTTGGATCACGCAATGTCTTTCACAGAGCCCACATTTTACCCGGTCCCCATCCAATTTGTCATAAAGCAGGGCGCTTCTGACCCAAGGTTGCTTTTGGTTTGGTTTTATGTTCATCGTTTTTTAGTCTGCTGTTCATGGGCTTAAGTCATGAGTGTTCTGACAGGCGGATAGCTCCTTTTGGGTGGTATCCATCGTCTGTGCGAGAAAGCAGCTCAAGCGATAGGTTTTGTCTCATTTGTTATAAATATAACAAAAGCTTTATATAGGGGTTATTTGTTATAAATATAACAAAAGTTCCCGAAAGCACCGTTCTTTAGAAATTTAACACTTTTTAGAAAATCATTCACCTGACGTAGTCCAACCATGACTTGTACTTGGGCTCCATCCCCCGAACGGCGTTGAAGTATATACGCTGGAGCCGCTCCGTGATAGGTCCTCTCCCTCCGTTACCTATCTGGTGTCCGTCCACTTCCTTGATCGGGGTGACTTCGGCAGCTGTCCCTGTGAAGAAGGCCTCTTCCGCCGAGTAGAGATCTTCCGGCGCGATGTCCCTCTCCTCAAAATCAATCCCTTCGTCCTGAGCTATCTTTATCACCGAATCCCTGGTTATGCCAGAAAGCGCTCCCGATGAAATGGGAGGGGTGATGAGCTTACCCCCTTTGACCATGAAGACGTTTTCCCCTGGCCCCTCCGCTATTTTTTCATCTAGGTTGAGCAGGATCGCCTCGTCGTATCCCGATTCGAGGGCATCAACTTTGGCCAGAATTGAGTTGGCGTAGTTTGCCACCACCTTCGCCTGCGGGGGCATGATGCTCGGGTGGATCCTACGCCACTTTGAGATCTTGGCCCTTATCCCGTGCTTGAGCCCCTCCTCCCCCAGGTAGGTGCCCCAGGGCCACACCGCGATCGCCACGTTTACCTCTGAGCCCTCGGGGTTCAACCCCATAACGCCATAACCGTAAAAAGCGATCGGGCGGATGTAGCACTCGTTGATGCGGTTGGCCCTTATCGTTTCCTTGGTGGCGCGCGCCAGCCTGTTCGTTGAGTAAGGAAGCTTCATCCCGACCAGCTTGGCGGAATTCTCAAGCCTGAGGAGGTGGTCCCTGAGCCTGAACACAGCTGGCCCCTTTTCAGTCTGGTAGCAGCGTATTCCCTCGAAGACGCCCATCCCATAGTGAAGGGTGTGGGTGAGCACGTGTACACTGGCCTTTTTCCAAGGCACCAGCTTTCCGTCCATCCAGATCAGCTTGGTCGGGGTTAGCGCCATGTAAACCACTAACAGGTCTTCTTCAGAACTTTATAACAATTCTCCAGCTGTGGCAATAGTTCTTTCAGCTCAAAACTTCGCCCAGCGCTTGAAGCATCTCTTTGATATCCTCAGGAAGAATGTACCCCATGTTGCCTATCCTAAAGGTGCTGTCTTTCAGCGATCCGTAACCCTTGGCTAGCTCGATGCCTTTTTGTCTCATTCGTTTGTATACTTCGAGTCCGCTCATTTTTTTTGGAGCGTTAACGCAGGACACGGTCGGGCTCTCGCAACCGGGCTTGGGGAAGAGTGAAAGGCCAAGAGCTTCAACCCCTTCCTTTATCATCCGGCTCCGTTTTTGGTAGAGCTCCAGTCGCTTAGCCTTACCGCCTTCTTTTTCGATGATCTCCAGTTCCTTGTTGAGCGCGGCTATCTGGGGCACAGGCGGCGTCATATGGGTGCCCCACTCCTGCTGGTATTTCTCATAAAGTTTAAAATCAAAGTACCAGCCCCTGTTCTTTACCGTCTCAGATTTCTTGAGCGCCTCTTCGCTTATGCTCGCCATCGCCAATCCCGGCGGGATGCCGAAGCACTTCTGAGAGCTGGTAAAGCAGACATCTATTCCCCAATCATCCACCTTTATCTCGGCTCCGCCCATCGCACTCACCGCGTCGACGAAAAGCAGCCGGTCGTTTTCCTTCACGACTTTGGCCAGCTCCGGCAGCGGGTTTATCACTCCTGTGCTCGTCTCATTGTAGGTGATGGTCACAGCTTCAATGTCAGGAAACGTGGATAGCTTTTTCTCCAGCGCTTCGGGTGTGGTCGGGCTGCCCAGCTCGGTCTCCAGCCGCTCGACTTCCCTCCCGTTTGACATCCCAACCTCAGCGTAGCGCCTGCCAAACTCTCCATTAATGCAGCAAAGCATCTTTTTCTCCACACAGTTTCTGACCGTGCCCTCCATTATCCCTGAGCCAGAACTCGGGAACAGAAAGACCTGATTTTTTGTCTCAAGGAATCTTTGCAGCCGTTCAACCGTCTGCCGGTGTAACTCTCTATACTCTTCGCTGCGGTGGCTGAACATCTGTCGCCCCATCTCAGCGAGCACCTCCGGTCTGCATGCGACCGGACCAACTGTGAAGAGCTTCACATCAACCCCTCGCATTAAGAAATTCATCATTTTTACTTATAAGTTTCAACTTTGCGGGTTGTGCTTCGGATCTGAGGCAATGGTAAGATCTAAAAAGGCCCTATTTTGAATTTTAAACCCATATGGCGGAACTATTGGATTGTGGCCAGAGTTGATTTAAAAGCCTCTTTAAGAATTTGGAGTTCAATTTGCGGGGTTTGGTACTCTTTTACCTCATAATTAACGCAGAACCACGGCGAGCGTGGATTCAGATCGAGACCAGAAGCAGCCCCAACCCTGTCAATACCATCCCCAGCACTGCCCTTCTGGTAAACTTTTCCTTGAGTATCAGCGCGCAGAAGATGAATCCAAAGAAAGCTTTTCCACCAAGAAATGAGGAAATAACGCTGGCAGCTTCCATCTTTAGGGCCTGCAGCCAGAGCACGAATCCCAGGAAAAACGCTAGAAATCCGGAGATGAAAGTGATTTTAAATGCCCTTGAGGGAGTAGTTTTCCTTTTCATCGGTGTTCTACGGGCAAGTATGAGGACGTTGCAGCCGAGAAGGGCCACAGTTACCCGGACCAACTGTACGGCCGTCATGGACATTCCTCCCTCAAGGCAGTGCTTGGTGATGGGCAGGGAGACCCCCCACAAAATCGCAACTAAAGCGGCCAGCCCCACTCCGCTTTGCAAGTCTCCCCTGGAGCCTCTCCTGCTCTCCCAATTTAGAATGAAAACTCCCAGCGTCACCAAAGCCACCGAGACGAAGACAACGATTTCGGCTTTTTCACCCAGAAGCAAGATGGAGAATACAGAGGCCCACAACGGGTCGCTGTTTCCGACCGGTATCACTAAATTTGCCTTGCTCTTTTCCATCACGTAAAAATAAAGCTCAGCTCCAATGAACTCAGCCAGAATCCCTGCCAATGCAGCGAACACTATCAGGTCCAACCCACCCCAGGCTAGCCGCTCCACAAACAGGACATAAGGGAGAACAAAAATCAGGGCGAATGCCGGCCTCATGGCGTTAAAGGTCAGAAAATCAATATCCCTCAATGAAAGTTTCCCCAGCACTTGGTCCATTCCCCAGCATAGGGTGGCTCCTATGGCAAGCATAGCTGCAATTAGTTCCATGTAAAGCTCCACTCCAATTAACCGGAGGGGTAGTTGACTTTATCAACCGAGGATTTCATGTAGTGTAACGCGAGTTGATTTTCACATAGTCGTAAGTCAGGTCGCACCCCCAGGAGGTGGCGCAGGCCTTGCCCGTCATTAGATCCACATGAATTTCTATCTCCCTACTGCGCAGGATGTCCCGCGCCCGCTCATGTGCACGCTTTGAAGCGGGTTTTCCCCTCGTCACAAGATCCACTCTGCCTCGCTCGCTCACGAGTTCAATGCTGATCTTTGATGGATCAAAAATTGCACCCGAGTAACCCAGCGCTGATGCAATGCGGCCCCAGTTCGGGTCTCGCCCGAAAACTGCAGCTTTGACAAGGCTTGAGCCAGCGATTGCTCTGGCAGCCGTGCGGGCGTCTTCCAAGTTCCTGGCGTTCTTGATCAGTACTTCTATCAGGTGAGTGGCACCCTCACCATCTTTCGCTATCATCCAAGCCAGTTCCCTCAGTACAAATTCCAGGCCTTCCCAGAACTCTTTATCCTTTCTCTCCAGGGTGATCCTGCGGTTTTTCGCCCTCCCGTTTGCCATGACTAGGACCATGTCGCTCGTGCTCATGTCGCCGTCTATGTTGATCATGTTGAAGCTCTGGTCGACTGCAGGCTGGAGTGCCGCGCGCAGGGCGTCTTGTGTTATCGAGGCATCCGTCACGATGAACGCCAGCATTGTGGCGGTCTTCATCCTTGGGGCAATCATGCCAGCGCCTTTCGCTATGCCTCCGATATTCACGGGTGTACCGTCTTCAAGCTCTATCTGGATGGCGATTTCTTTAGGTACCGTGTCCGTCGTCATTATGGCCTTCGCCGCGTTGAGACTGGCCTCCCTTGTGTTTGAAAGTTCTTTTACCGCCGCACGAATTCCGGCCTCTATTCTGCGCATGGGCAGGTAAGCTCCAATTAATCCCGTTGAGGCTACACCGACGTTGGCAGGTCGCATCTTGAGTAATCGCGCCGTCAGCTGGGCCATCCTGCGGGCGTCGCGAAGACCACGGGCCCCAGTGAAAACGTTGGAAATCCCGGAGTTGGCCACGATGGCCCCGAGCTTCCCTTTCCTGATATTTTTTGATGTCAGTATCACAGGGGCGCCTTTAACCAAGTTTGTGGTGAAAGCTCCTGCCGCAGCGACAGGCCCGTCCTCGCTGGCTATAAGCATGATGTCCAGCCCACGACGCTTGACTCCTGCGCGGACCCCCGCGGCTGAGAAGCCCGGGACTTCGGTGATACCTCCCTCAAGAACTGTGGTCATGTGTACACCAATGAAAAGGGGACCTTTCTCCTTTAACTTTTTGTGGCGTGCAAAATGCCGTTCTTTAGGCTCCCGTATTTTACCAGCGCTGAAAGGGAAAGAGCAGCCCTCACTGGAGTGGGGTAGGTCGGGATCCCATTTTCCTCAAAAAGCTCTCTGATTTCAAACGAAATCCGACCGCCTGGGAGACAGACGACCAGAGGCTTGTCGCTTTTGCTTTTTGTATCAACGACGATGTCTACAAAAGACTCCAAGTCAATGGCGGGTGTGTGGGGTATACACACCATAAGCAAAGAATCCACAAACCTATCCGCAAGCACTGCGTTCATCGCTTCCCGATATCTTTCGTTGTCCGCGTCGCCACCAAGGTCCATCGGGTTGCGCAGGACAACGTGAGGTGGGAACTTTGCCTTGAGTTCCTCCAGAGTTTTTTCCTCAATTTCCGCGAGCTTCATCCCCTGTTTTTCTATTTCATCTGCGATCATGACCCCGGCGCCACCTCCATTCGTTATCACAGCAACCCTGTTTCCCCTGGCTTCAGGCTGGTAAGCGAGAACTCTCGCTATGTCGAACATTTCTTCCCAGTCGTAAACCCTTATCATGCCGGTCTGTTTTACTACTGCGTTGAATATTTCATCAGAACCAGACATCGAACCGGTGTGCGACAAAGCCGCTTTGGCGCCGGAGCTTGTCGAGCCGGACTTCAACACGATGACTGGTTTGGTCTTCGTCACCTCGATTGCCACCTCGGAGAACTTCCTGCCTTCCTTTATGCCCTCTAGGTACATCGCAATGACTCTGGTTTCTTCGTCAGTTGCTAGAAACTCCAAAAGGTCTGTCTCGTCAACATCCGCCGCGTTTCCGTAGCTCGCGAATTTGCTTATCCCTATTCTCTCGCCAGCAGCCCAATCCAGAAAGGCTATCCCCGAAGCACCGCTCTGGGAGATGAATGCGATTTTTCCCCGGGGGGCTCTCTTCAGCCTGTAGCGGGGTATGAAGAGCGTGTCCACCATGGTGGAAGAATTGAATACACCCATGCAGTTGGGGCCCATCAACCTGATGTTGTACTTTTGTGATATCCTTACAATTTCCTTTTCCAGCTTGGTGCCCTCACCTCCGATCTCCTTAAAACCGCTGGAGATTATCACCGCTGCTTTTACCCCCTTCTCACCACATTCCTCCAAGACCTCGGCAACAGCCTTTGCCGGGACTGCTATCACGGCCAGTTCCACCTCTTCAGGGATGGACTTCACATCTGGGTAAGACCTACAGGACAGGATTTCCTGAGTGCTGGGATTGACCATAAAAATCTTCCCTCTAAAACTTTCGATAAAATTTTTTGCAATAACATAGCCGATCTTTTTCTGTTTAGCACTGGCACCCACTATAGCGACTGAGCGGGGGTTAAAAAATGGCTCAATCGTTTGAGGGCCATCTGAAATTCTTTGTTCAGGCATGTTTCTCAATATTTTATTCACTTAAGATAAAATAGTCCCCCTCTGTTTTTGTTTATCCTCAAATTTTCCTTTTCAGGGCCGCAATGCTGAACCTCTCAGCCCCTCAGCCTCATCATACCCCAGCATGATGTTCATGTTCTGAACAGCTTGCCCCGAGGCTCCCTTGATGAGGTTGTCGATTGTGGCCACCAGCACCACTCGGTTGCTTTTGACATCGTGTTCGAGGCCTATGTCGCAGTAATTTGACCCCACGACAAAGTTGATCTGTGGTAGCTCTTCCCTTACGCGCACAAATGGCTCTCCCGCGTAGAAGTTTCGGTAAATTTCCAGAAGGGCCTTCTTTTCCACCGGTTTTTTCAGGAAAACGTGCGCTGTGGAAAATATGCCTCTGATGATCGGCAAAAGATGCGGTGTGAAGTGAGCCCTGACATTCTCTCCAGCAAGCTTGCTGAGTTCCTGGTTTATTTCAGGAGCGTGGCGGTGTGCAGTGGCGGAATACGCCATGACGTTAGCTCCGGCGATTGGGTGATGCGTGGATTCAGTAAGGGTGGCACCGGCTCCGGAAGTGCCTGTTTTTGCGTCCACTATTATGTGTTCAAGGTCTATCAGCCCCATCTTTAGCAGCGGCGCCAAGCTGAGGATCGCCGCGGTCGGAAAACAGCCCGGATTAGCTACCAGTATTGCCTGCTTTATTTTTGAACGGTATAGTTCGGGAAGTCCGTAAACCCCTTTCAGGTCCGGGCTCTCGTGCTTCGTGTAGTAGGCTTCGAAGGTCTTGACGTTGTCGAAGCGATAATCTGCGCTGAGGTCGATAACTCTTATGCCGCTTTTCAGCAACTCAGGGACAAACTTCATGGCGACTCCGTGCGGGGTCGCGATAAAAACCAGCCCCGCCGTCTTACCGATCTTGTTGTAATCTGGTTCCTCAATCTCGATATCTACAATGCCGCGCAGGTGTGGGTTTATCTCGCTGACTTTTTTGCCCGCATTTCGTATGTCGTATGCTCCCGCAAGTTCAACTCTCGGATGGTTTGATATCAGCCTGAAAAGCTCTGCCCCGGCGTATCCAGACGCCCCGACCACAGCAACTTTCATGGCCATCAAAGTCTCCTCTTTGCCTCTCTCAGTAGTTTTTCCTCAGACTTTATGATAGCGCGCCTCCAAGCCCGCAAGAGTTTATAATGCTTTTTGATTTTCTGTTTAAAAATAATTAACTGCTCCTTAACGGCCTTTGGAGCTGGTGCACCGATTATTTTTCTGGAAGCCACACATTTTTTAACATCGAGTGCCGCTTTCAGTTCATCGGGGTTTATGGTTATTTCTTTTCCCAGTATTTCTTTTGTAGCTGTTTTGAGATCCTCCGCGGTTAGTTCCTCCGCAGACTTTTTGCTTTCAATTGCCTGCGCCACCATCCGCCCCACTACAGAGTGAGCTTCTCTGAACGACAGCCCGGTCTTCTGCACCAGATAGACCGCAAGCTCTGTGGCGGCCGAAAAACCGCTCTCGGCGCGTTTGAGCATCACGTCCTTCTTTGGCATTATAGCACCGATCAACTTCTCCATCACCTCGAGGCTGTTTACAGTTTCATCAATGGAGTTCCAAAGCAGCGGTGTGAGTTCCTGCAGGTCAAGGTTATAAGCTTGTGGCAAGGCCTTCAGTAGGGCCAGGGCACCTGTCAGATTACCAACCACTCGACTCGCTTTTGCCCGGGCCACCTCTGCAACAACAGGATTTTTCTTCTGCGGCATTATGCTGCTGGTTGACACGAACTCATCGGGAATATCTATCATCGAGAATTCAGCTGAGGACCAAAGCGATATCTCCTCTGCCAGTCTGCTGAGGTTGATCATGGTCATGGCGGCGGTGCTCATCGATTGGATGATGAAATCCCTCGAGCTGACAGCGTCCATGGTGTTTTCTTCGATACGCTTGAACCCGAGCAGGTGTCCAACCCTTGCGCGGTCTATCGGAAAGCTTGTCCCGGCAAAGGCACAGGCGCCCATGGGACAGGAGTTCGTTACTTCATAGGCCTGCTCGGCACGTTCGACATCCCGGAAGAGGGCCGAGCTGTAGGCTAAAAGGTAGTGGCCGAAAGTGGTTGGTTCGGCCACCTGGAGGTGAGTGTATCCGGGCATGATCGTTTCTATGTTTTTTTCGGCTTGTGCCACTAATGTGTTTATCATCCTCAACAGATATTCACCCAGCTCAAGTAGCCTTTTGCGAAGGGCGAGCCTTATCGCCGCAGAGACCTGATCATTTCGACTCTTTGCAGTGTGCAGCTTTCCGCCAACTTTTTTGTCAGTCTTCCCTGCCACAAACTCCTCTACCGCTGCGTGTACATCTTCGAGTTCAGGCTTTAGGTCCAGCTTGGAAATGCCGCCCCTGTAAAGGTCAAGTAGCGCACGCAGAAGAGCTGAAGCATCTTCAGCGGAGATTATGCCGCGTTCAGCCAGCATTATGGTGTGGGCGATGTTAATCTGGATGGTGGGATAAAAAATTCTGACATCGTCTTTCATGGAGGAAGTGTATTCGCTGGCGATTAGTTCCATGGGTCGCTTAAAACGTCCTCTGCGCAGCAACTTATCACCTATATTTTATTTATCCCAGGTTGTTATAAGTGAGTTTAATCGAGCATCTGGCTCATGAATGATGTTTCTGATCCTTTTTTTCTTCTGGACCAAGCGATCCTCTGCTGCATCCCGTATAGCTTAATAAAGGACTCAGCGTCCGATCCTTTCCATCCTGCTGCCTGTGCGTAACGAGCAATTTCCTCGTTGATAAGAGAATAAGGGGACGAAACACTTTCCTGCATCGCGACCATATTTTGCAAACAAATGATGACATCTCCGGTCACAACTTCCTGTGTGGAATCAACGAACTTTTCTATGTCCCGCATGACAGGCTCGTAGAACAAACCACGGTAGGATAGATCAGCGTAGATGTTACCCAGCAGTGTTTTGGTGGTGAGTTGGTGGTGTGTTAGGACAAGATTCTCGAGTGCTTTGTGCGCTTCGATCAGCAGGAGCATGCCAGGTGCTTCAAAAGCCTGATAGCCCTTTATTCCGAGGGTCTCGTCCTCTATATACAGCCCTCTTCCATAGCCGTGGGCCCCCGCCACCTTGTTGAGCTTCTGCAGGATATCCGTACCATGCATTTTCTTCCCGTTAATCGCTTGGGGAATGCCTTTTTTGAAACTGATTTTTACACGCTCCGGCTCTTTTTTGCTGACTTTGCTCAGGACCCAAGCGTCCTCGCTTGGTGCCCTATTTTTGTCTATTTCGGAGCCGGAGATGGTGCGCCCAAAGACGTTCTCATTTATCGTGTACTTCTTCGTCTCGCTTTTCAGTTTCACGCCTCTTTTTTCCAGGTATTCTATTTCCTGTTCTCTTCGCATGCCGAGTTCTCGGATCGGAGCAAATATCTTAAGCTCTGGAGCCAGACTGTTTACAGTCACGTCAATTCTAACTTGATCATTGCCCGCACCCGTGCAGCCATGCGCAACTGCTTTGGCCTTTTCCTTTTTTGCGATGTCTATCAAGTATTTCCCAATAATGTAGCGATCTGAGCACATGAGCGGGTAAACACCCTGGTAGAGGGCATTGGCTTTGATGATGTATGAGATTATCTCATCGAATATTTCCTTTTTTGCATCAACGAAGTAGTGCTTCATCGCTCCCAGCTCCCTCGAGCGGTTTTCTATGTACTTCAGCTCTTCCTTACTCAGCCCGCCCGTGTCAATCGTGGCGGTGATGACGTCAAACTTTTTCTCTTCTCTGAGGTACATCGTGCAGAAACTGGTGTCCAGCCCGCCGGAGAAAGCAAGCACGATCTTCTCAGCCATTTTAATCAACCACTTTATTTCTTTTCACAGATTTAAATCGTTGTGTTTGCGGGTCGCCCTACGAAAAGCCTTTTAGAGGCTTTCAATAGTGTTATTAGTGTTAAAAACTTGTCATAGTTGGGAGGAAATACAGACAAGCATTAAATCTCCAAAACCGTGATGTGATGGAAGTCGTTGTCCGATTAAGCGATGAACTGCGTAAGCAAGCGGGAACCGACACGATAAAGGTCCCGATTGATGAGAATGAAACAGTAGACACTTTGCTTATGAAGCTCAGCCGCAGGCACCCCCGGCTGATTGAGCTGGTCCTAGACCCCACCACTGGCGAGGCCAAAGGTGACTATGAAATTCTCATCAATGGCCGTCGCATCCGGCACCTCCGCGGCATTTACACCAAACTCAAGCACAAGGATGAAGTTTTGATAGCTCAGGCTGTGCCAAGTCCTCCTTGAATGGCATCCGTTCAAAATTTTGTTTTTTGAAGCATCTGTTTTTGAATTATTTCAACGGCCATCTCGACCTTATGTTGAGACCTATACGCTTGTCGACATCTGGGCCTACATCCATCGCGCGCTGTATTACTTCTTCTTCATTTTCAGTAATTATCTTTCGTCCCTTCATAATTATCTTTCCATCTATTATCACGGTATCAACATCTCCGCCGTTAGCCGCGTAAACCAAGTTGGATACCGGATTTCTTACCGGGACAAGGTGAGAGCTAAACTGGTTGATTATTATTAGATCTGCTAATTTTCCGCGTTCGATCGACCCAAGCTCTTTGCTCCAGAGCGTTGCCCTTGCGCCGTTCAGGGTGGCCATCTCAAGAACAGTTTCTGCCGGTAGCGCTTCCGGGTCGAAAAGCCTTGCCTTATGTATGAGAGCTGCCAGCTTCATCTCACGTATCATGTCATAGCAGTTGTTGCTGGGTCCGCCGTCACACCCGAGTGCCACGTTAATGCCAGCGTTCAGCATCTCCGGGATGAAGGCGAAGCCTGAGGCCAGTTTCAAATTGCTCGCCGGGCAGTGGCACACGGTGCCTCTCGTTTTGCGTAGAATTTTGAAATCACTGGGCGGAATCCAGACGCCGTGGGCATATATAATGTTAGGTCCAACCATATCACAATGGCGCATGAATTCCATGGGAGTCATCCGGAACTCCTTGCGCAGGAATTGAAGATCTGTTTTTACCTCACCCAGATGTATGGTGATGCCGGTTTTGAATTTGCGCGCATTTTCAGATATCTCACGATAGAAATCTACAGTGCAGGCTCCAGGTGTGCGCGCGCCGAACCAAATGTGGATCCTGTTGTTCGCTTTGCCGTGCCACCGTCTGATCATCTCGATGGTTTGGCGCATAGTAGTTTCTCCATCCTCGACCATTCCCTCTGGGATAGCGTCCTTATGGCTAGCATATCCAGGGATGTTCATCAGCGACTTTGATAGCACGCCTCGAATTCCTATTTTTTCCACCGCTCTTGCTATCTCGTTAAATCCATATCGCCAGTGCAGTAGGCTTTCGACAAAAGTAGTTGTCCCGGATTTTATCATCTCGATACAGCAAAGCTTGGCGCTTAACTCGCCTTCTTTTGGAGTATACGTTCCCTGCAGAGGTAGCACACGGTCGCGTAGCCACGGGATCAATGCCATGTCGTCAGCACAACCTCTAATCAGCGCCTGTGCTAGGTGAACGTGGCAATCTACTAAGCCAGGGAGTACCAGTTTTCCGCTGCAATCAATTTTCACCTCGCCCCTGTGTAGTGATTTGATCTTTTTTGTCTTTCCGACATCTATTACTTTGTTCCCTTCAATCGCAACAGCCCCGTCTTGAATTATTTCACGGCGCCGGTTCATGGTGATGACCGTCGCGTTTAGCAACAGTATATCCGCCATATAGACCCTGAAAAAGTCTATATCAAGTTCTTTAACTTTTTCTGGTCAGCGCCGTTAGCTTAACGAAACAATTTTGTTAAACGTGCGGGAGGATGTTAATTTGGTTCAGATGGAGATTATACTGGTGGGCAGATCCAACGTTGGCAAATCTAGCGTTATACGCCAACTCACCGGTATAAAAGTCCGCATTGGAAGGCGCCCCGGGGTCACGCGCAGGATAACCCGCTACAAAGTCGGGGGAATAGAAATCGTGGACATGCCTGGGTTCGGGTTCATGAGCGGAGTACCGAAAATTGTGCAGGATAAAATCAAAACAGATATAGTTCGTCACATCGAGCAGAATCGCGACAACATAATGCTCGCGATGGAAGTTGTGGATGCAAAGTCTTTTTCAGATATAGTTGAGAGATGGCAGAGAAGGGGCCAGATTCCGGTGGATGTGGAGATGTTTTCATTTTTAAATGAGTTAAATCTAAATCCAGTCTTGGTCGCCAACAAAATAGACCTCATTAGCCCGGTAGAGCGTGACGCTGTTTTGGACGACATGTGTGAGAAACTGGGTTTGCCACCACCTTGGCACCAGTGGAACGACACAGTGGTCCCCATATCTGCTAAGACAGGGGAAGGGTTGCCAGAGCTGAAAAAACTCTTAAGGAAAAGGTTGCGAGGGCTGGGTAGGGATCGCTTTCTGGGCTGGCTGAAATAACACCTCAATTTTTTATAACTATAAAATGAAAACCAACTTAATGTCCACCTTTGCTTCCCTCACCCTTTGGTTCGATCAACACTGCGTCAACGGTTCCCACCTGACCTGGGCGGCTGGTGACCTTTGCTTTTCCCAGCTCTGTGTCAATTATCGCTCCCCTAGTCAGAATGTTTCTGCGGACGAAATGCATGTCTGCCGGATTATGAACCACAGTTATGATTTTTGCCTTCTTCGCTCTTCCGGTGTTTGGATCCATGACATTAGCAGTGTCTGTGTAAAGCAGGTTGATTTTTTCGCCGCCGCCGAAGGTTCTTGTTTTTATACATTTTCTCTGACCTATCTTGGGCTCGAGGAACTCGCTACCCATCTCCCGTTTTCGCTTGCTCCTGCTCGCCCATATGCGCCCGCCACTGGGCTTTTTTAGAGATCTTCCCTGCCACTTTGCCATGACAACACCAGAGGAGTTAGGTGTTCGTTATATATAAAGAAACTACCGCAGGCGATTCTGTATTTCTTCACGTATTTTGTCCATGTCATCTTCAAAGCCAAAATAGCTGGCAAATTTCTTGGTGGTGCGCAGCATCCGCGTCCTGCCATACGGTTTGGATTCCACGAACCCTAAGCTAACCAGTTGCCTGATGTGTTCATAGACCCTGTTCCCGCGAATTTCCGCAAGCTTGGCCTGAGAGAGGTTCTGGTTGTAAGCAACCACGGCCAGGGTCTTTATCGCTCCACGGGTCAGCCTGATCTTAGGAATGACCCCTTCAAGTTTTGGGATGTATTCATCGTTGAGCCGAAGGGTGAAGGTATCTTTGCCGGTCTCCACCATTGAAAGAGGGCCGCTGCGCTTTCCATAGTCATTTTTTAAATCTTCGATTATTTTACGAACATAAGTTTCAGATGAAGTTCCAATCAATTTTTTAATCTCGGCCAATGTCAAAGGCCGGTCTGCGACATATAAGGCCGCTTCGATTATCGACCTATCCTGTTTAATTCCCATTCTTTGCCCCCTGCTTTGGAACTGAGATATATATCTCTCCAAACATCTCTGGCTGGTCAAGCGATATTTTGCCATCCGCGCAGAGGTAAAGCAGGAGAAGCAGCACCCTAGCGATGACTATTCTTGACCTCTCCTCGACCAGCGCGGTTAGTGTTAAGGCCTTTCCAGACTCCATAAGTTCTAAAATTTTTTTATGCAGAATCGCCATGTGTTTGATTATGTTTATTTCGTACTCATCTAAGGTCTGGATGACCTTCTCGATTTTTCTGCTGACCACCGGCTTTTTTTCAGGAACTTCTGAAAGGGCGTCCTTCAGAGCACCGAGAAGGTCCGCGAGGGTTATTTTCCGCGGAGTGCTCTGAATTATGTTTATCTGGCCCAGGTCTGGTAGGTCCAAATCTAGCATGTCGTCAATTTCCTCACTGTCAGCTTTCTTTGCGTGCCCGTTGAGTGCATGATCGGATTTTATCCTCAATAACACCGATGATGAAAGCAATGCTCTCCCGGAAGCTCTCAGGTCCACCTCAACTATCTCCCGCACGCGCTGGATGTATAAATACGCCAGTTTTTCAATGTCAATGTCCCAGGGATCCAACTTGTGCTGCTGTACTAGCTCAAGAAGAGTTTGGATAGGTTGATCGGTGAAAGTGACCATTTTTTAACCCCCGACTCTTGAAAGCTCGACCGAATAAAGACGGGAAATGCCATTTTCTTTTGTGACTCCAAAGAGCCTGTCAGCTACTGACATTATCGCATCGTGTAAAGTTACCACGACAATCTGAGACTCGCGCGAGAACTGACGCAGCATTTCCGCGATCCTGGTCCTATTTTTAGGGTCTAGGTGCGCGTCTATCTCATCCAGCACGTAGAAAGTTGTGGGCCTGTAGCGCTGAAGCGCGAATATGAAGGCCAGTGCCGTCAGGGCCTTCTGGCCGCCGGATAGAGATCCTATATATGAGGCTCCTGATCCCTCGGGCCGCGCTATTATCTCAAGACCCCCTTCAAAAGGTGATTGCTCGTTCTCCAGTTTCAACATAGCATCCCCGTCCGGCGATAGCTCCTTGAATATTTGGGTAAAGTGTTTTGAAATATCATTGAAAGTTTTCATGAAAACGTATTTCTTTTTTTCATCTATCTCCGCCATAAAGTCCAACAAAGATTGCTTTTCTGCCGTCAGCTTATCATGTTTAAGCTTTTCCTCATTGTACCTGCGTTCAGAGTCCCTGAAATCCTGAATAGCCCGCAGGTTAACCCTTTCACCAAGAGACGCTATCTCTGCTTCGATTTCTTGGGCCCTCTTCTCCAAAGCGGCAGGGTCAGCATTTTTGGGCAAGTTTACCTCTTCAACTTTTTTTAGGTTGGCGTTTATTTCCTCTAGGTCATTTTCTAAAGCATCCCGTTGAATCTGGAATCTCTGCAAGTCGCCCTCCATTTCTCTTATCCTAGCTTCCAATCCTCTCTCCCTTTGAACATAAAAGTCGAGCTTCTGTCGCAATGCGCTCTTTTGGGCAGTGAGCGTTTCAATTGAGGATCTAATTTCCTTTTCCATGGAATCGGCGCCTTTCAGTTTTGTTTGGGCCTCGCCAATTTTTTTGTTTAGTTCCAAAATCTGTTTGTCAAGTTCGTCCCGTGTCCGCTGTAGACCGGCGAACTCTTCACGTAGTTTGTTCTCGCCCACTCCATGTGAGTTACCTCTTTTGTATTTTTGCGCCTCAAAGTTTTCTGAGATCTTTTCTATGGTTTTTGAAATGTCGTCCAGGACTTCTTGAAGTTGTTTTAGGATGGTTCTAGCAGAGACCAGTGATTCACATTTGCTGAGTGAATTGCATAGTTCCAAAAATTTTCTGCGCATATCCCCAAATTTTGTTGACAGCGATTCAAGTGTTTCTTCTTTGGAAACCACTTTCGAAGCACTCAGTTTCTTTATCTGGGTGGCAAGTGCGTCTAAATCGCGATTTAGGGCAGATTTCCTTTCCTCAGTTCTCTTTAAAATATCAGTCAGGGTGCCGATCTCGGTTCGTGCCCTTTCCGCTACCACCAGCACGTCTGAACTCCTTTTTTCATCTATGAGGCAGGAAACCTCAGCTATTTTACTGTCTAACCTTTCCTTATCCTCCAATATCTTTTTGTGTTTAATTTTTAATTCTTCGACTTCCTTTGCCAATTTAGATGTCCTCAGCTTCAGCTGGGTCATTTTCTCGACATACCTCTCCTTTCGGATTTGCAAAAGCGCGCCCTGAATTTGGTCGCGTTCGCGTTTCAACTGTTTGAAATATATCGCAGTTTCCATTTGCCCGCGTAAGTTTTCCATCTGGCTGGATATCTCCGTGAGAACAGCTCCCACATTATTCAGGTTAGCCTCAACCTTCTGGAGTTCGTTTAAGGACTTTTGCTTTTTTTCATCATACTCGGCCACGCCAGCAAGGTCATCAATTATGTTTCTGCGCTCAACTGGATCCATGTTGAAAAAGCGGTTGACCTCCCCCTGCATCACAAAATTGTATCCGCCGGGACAAGTCATCTTTGGCGCCAATAGATCTATTATCTCCTCGCGTGTCGCTCGGCGCTTGTTTATCCTGTAAGTGCATTTTCCGTCACGGTGCAGTTGGCGCGTGATGACGACTTCTTTTGAATTTATCTGCAGACCTCCGTCGCTGTTGTCAAAATGTAGAGAAACTTCGGCAAATGCAGCGGGCCGGCTTCCGTTGCCTCCGTTGAAAAGCAAATCTGAGAACCTCTCTGCGCGCATCATCTTTGCACTCATCCATCCCAATACAAAACACAGGGCATCTATGATGTTGCTCTTACCCATCCCGTTTGGGCCAACTATGGCAGTCAGTCCTTTGGAAAGGGGAATCGTGATTTTCGTGTTTCCAAATGATTTGAAGCCTCTTAGCTCGATTTTGCTTATGTATGGCACTACATCTACCCTGGGGGTTGTTCACGCTACCCCTCTTAAACCCGCCTCCAAAAGCAATTTAGATTCTTTGTGATGGGTTAAAAATTTTTCGTTATTGTGGATAAATTCCAAAATAACAAGAAATGTGGCAAAAATTAGCTAATTTAATCCTTTAAAACCAAAAAAGAGCATTTTAAATCGCAAGTTTGACAGTTGAAACTACCCCTCAAATTCTTTGAGTTTGAAGGCTCTAGCTCAGATTTAAAGCCACTTTTTTGGAGCTGCGTTTTATGTCACTACATAGAGCTCAGAGAATTCGTGGAGGGGTCTCCACCTCCAGTTCTTTTAGAATTCTCATTTGCTCTTCATCCAGTTCGGTGAGTACTCCTACCTCTTCTCCTTCAACATCCATCATCGCGACTCTCACCCTCTTCAGTTTCTGCAAGGCCCTCCTCGCGGGCACGTTGAGCTTTTTTTGCATCATCGCCTCTAGCAAGAGAGCCAGCACGCACACAAAAACGTGGGCTTTCACGCGGCTCTCCTTTCTGTGAAAGATTGGCCTGAGTCTCACGAAGCTCTTCAGCTCCTGAAAAACCCGCTCGATCTGCGCGAGCTGCTTGTAAGCCAACATCGTCTCGCTTTGAGACAGCCTCGCAGTCGTCACGAGCAGGAACCTGCCGGCGATCGCTCGCTCGTAGTTCCACACCGCCTTCCTCAAGGAGTATGAGAACTTCCCGTCTGAGAGTTCCCACTCGAAGAACTTCGAGGCATTGCCTATGGTTCGCTTCACCAACTTGTTGAGGAGGTCTCCCCTCTTTTTGCTCCCAGCCAACTTGGCTCCCAATCGCTCGAGTTTTTCCTCGGCCTCCACCCTGAGGTGGTCCAGCTCCTCAAGCGTTTGCTCCCTGACTTCGGAATTCAAGCACAGGATGAACCGTCGGTTCCCTTCCCTGCGAACTTCCCTCGCGTAAAGCCACTCTTCGATTTTGTCTCGTGCTGTGAGCTCCTCCATCGTGAGTTCCCTGACGAGTTCGCCGGTTCGCCGTTTGGTCGCGAGGATGTACTCCAGGCCAGCCTGCTCCAAGAATTCCAAATTTTCCTCGCTCACCAGCCCTCGGTCCCCGACGAAGATCACCCGCTCGAGCTTGAACTCCCGCTTCAGGTATTCGATTGTCTGTCTCAAGGTGGTTTTGTCGGTCGTGCTTCCGGGAAAAACGAAGTGCGCGATCGGCAAGCCGTCGGCGAGCACTATGCCGAGCACGAGTTGTTTCTTGCCGAGTTTTTTGTCTCGCGAGTAGCCGAACTCTGCGAGCACGCAGGTGTTGCCCTCGAAATAGCTCGAGGTCAAGTCGTAGAACACCTTGCTCAAATCGATCGATCGTTTGAGTCTGTTGAAGATTGCTCGCTCGATTTTCGTCTTGTTGGCGACGAGTAGGTCGAGGGCACGGTAGAGGTGTTGCTCAGCGATCTCCTCCTTGCCTTCGACGAAGGCCTCTTCTTGGATCCACTCGTAAGCCCTTAGCTCGCTTTTCGGCTCCGAAAGCCTGTTCACGGTGAGGAGGAAGACCACTTTCCCAAAATCGAACCTGCGTTTTGGAGTCGTGGGACCTTCGAGGATTTTCGGCATGCCGAGATCCTCCCATACTTTTTCTGCAACGTACAGTGGACCAAATTCCAGGCACCTTTTTATCTTGAGGTCGCTGAGCGTGACGAGTTTCTCCCCAGCCTTCAGCCTTCCCAAAAGTTTCTTCGCCCTCTCCCAGTCCGCTTCGCTGTCTATTCTCCACAGGCTTTTGACGATCCTTTGCTTCACCTTTCCTCGTTCGTCCCTATAGTTCTCCACTATCTGGGCGTACTCCCTCACTTCGCCCTTGTACCGATACCTACACCGTCTGAGGAACACGAATTTATTTTCGAGTCCACCTATATAAAGCTTATGTTATCTTTATGTTACTACTAAGGCGAGGATTCGGTTTTCTGAGGCGGATTGACAACTAACTGTCAAACTCACGTT
>Ga0315298_1003377_pt1 | contig 25513 bp, 19 predicted proteins | sample WHS_1_MG_FD_203077 | JGI IMG/M metagenome (GOLD analysis project Ga0315298, IMG submission 203077) | Extremophilic microbial mat communities from Washburn Hot Springs, YNP, Wyoming, USA - WHS_1_MG | ecosystem: Environmental > Aquatic > Thermal springs > Hot (42-90C) | place: USA: Wyoming... | reverse complement strand
ATAGAAAATGGGCAGGTGAAAATTCAAAACTCCCTGATCATCAACTGGCGGCCGAGAATTTAGTCAGGAGTCCTCCTATGCGTCTATATACTATTTCCTTGAATAACCTAAGGCGCCGCAAGGGAAAGACGATTTTCCTCGTGCTGGGGCTCATGATCGGTATCGCCACCATTGTGACGTTAATTACCTTGACAAAGGCAATGGAGGAAGATGTGGGGAAAAAACTCGATGAGTTAGGGGCAAATATCGTAATTACCCCTAAATCCCATGACCTTAATCTAAGTTACGGTGACTTGACCGTGGCAGGAGTCTCCCTCGAGGTGATACCCCTAAGAGGTACCGATATAAGCAAGATTTATACGATTAGAAACAGGGAAAACATAAGTATCGTGGCACCAAAGCTTATCGTATATTATAAGGTAAATAAAAAGGAAGTTCCCCTTGCGGGGGTCATCTTCAAAGAGGAGCTGCGCCTAAAAAAGTGGTGGCGCCTGGCATCTTCTCAGGTAACCCTTTCGCCAGCGGAGCAGGATCACACCATGCCCAAAGTAGAGGGGAGAAGGGCCTTTACCCTTTTGGACAGTCTTGAGGATAGGGACGTTATCGTAGGGGCAGGGGTTGCTCAGTTTTTGGGATTGAAGGAAGGACAATTACTGGAGATCAAAGGTGAGCGATTTACCGTAAAAGGCATCCTCGAAGAGACGGGCTCTCAAGACGATGTTCTTATTTTTGCCAACTTAAATCTCATCCAACGGATATTCAGAAAGGGTGATGAGATTTCCCTCGTGGAGGTGGCTGCCTTTTGCAATACCTGCCCCATCGAGGAAATGGTGGCCCAAATAGCAGAAGTCTTACCCCAGGCGAAGGTTATGGCTATCAAGAAGGCCGTAGAATCCCGGATGGAGATGGTAAAACACCTAAAGCGTTTCTCTCTCGGGATCGGGGTGATAGTCGTAATCATCGGTTCCCTTATTGTTTTTACTACCATGATGGCGCAGGTAAACGAGCGAACACAGGAAATAGGCATCTTTAGGGCCGTAGGCTTTAGAAAGCGCCATATCGTTTCTATCATTTTGCTCGAGGCCCTGATAGTAGGTTTTGTGGCCGGGATTCTGGGCTTTTTGGGAGGTCTTGGATTCTCCCATATCGCCCTACCTTTTTTTCTTTCCGGGAGGGGTGAGTTCTTGCCTTCAGGTTATATACTTGCTTTTTTTGCAGTAAACCTTTCGATGGCACTGGCAATTTTGGCCAGTATTTATCCTGCCTTGAGGGCAGCGCGGCTCGACCCTGTTGAGGCTCTGCGGGTAATATAAGGAGTTGATCGATGGCCTTTATAGAATTAAACAGTATAAGTAAATGTTACGCCGTCGGTGAAGAGAGGGTTTTTGCTTTGAGGGAGGTTTCACTGTCCATAGAAGAAGGGGATTTTGTGGCCATCATGGGTCCCTCGGGGTCGGGGAAAACGACGCTGCTCAGCATCCTTGGGGGACTTTGTCGCCCCAGTGGGGGGAAATACACCATAGACGGCATTTCTCTGTATGACTTAGATGAGGAAAAATTAGCCGATTTTCGACGGGAGTATGTCGGTTTTGTTTTTCAATCGTTTCATCTTATCCCCTATCTTACGGTCATAGAGAATGTAATGTTGCCTATGGCCGTGGTTTGGGGGCAAAAAAGTTTCAAGCGAAAGAACGCTCTTTTGTTATTAGAACAGATGGGGCTTACGTCCAAAGAAAGGCGTCTTCCTACCCGATTATCGGGTGGTGAGCAAGAAAGGGTGGCAATAGCCCGGGCTCTCATCAACGATCCCCCTCTAATCCTTGCCGATGAACCTACGGGGAATCTCGATTCAAAAACGGGGAAGGAGATTATGGAACTTCTCAGAAAATTAAATGCTGAGGGTCGCACGATTATCATGGTTACCCACAATCCAGAAAATGCGGCCTTTGCCCGGCGGCTAATTCGCTTGCGTGATGGGCTTATTGAGGGGGAGGAATTGGTGAGCCTAAAGTGGGTGAAGCGTCTTCCCGTGGGAGAAATTTTTTAGAAAAACCCTTTTGAGGAGCGATATGGAAGAAAGGATGCTTGAAACTAAGGCTATTCATGTGGGGCAGAAGCCGGAGGCCCTTACCGGTGCTGTAGTGGTACCGATTTACCAAACCTCTACCTTTGAGCAGGAAGGTATCGGAAAACCACGCCACTACGCCTATTCCCGGGCGGGGAATCCCACCCGCTCGGCCCTCGAAGAGGTTCTTGCGTCTCTCGAAGAAGGTAATTATGCCCTCGCCTTTGCCTCGGGGATGGCGGCGACGGCGGCCGTTTTCCATAGTCTTCTAAGAAAAAATGACCATGTTATTGTGGGCGACAGTATCTATGGTGGTACCTATCGTCTCCTCGAGAGGGTCTTTCGTCCCTGGGGGCTTGAGGTGACCTATGTCCCCGTCGATGATGTTGCTGCTTATCATAAAGCTTTAAATGCGAGGACGCGCCTTATTTGGGTCGAAACACCCACCAACCCCCTTTTGAAAATTGTTGATTTACACGCCCTTGCTCGTCTCGTCGAGAAAAGCTCATGTCTTCTTGCCGTGGATAATACCTTTGCCACCCCCTATTTTCAGAGACCTCTTACCTTAGGTGCCCACCTGGTAGTCCACAGTACCACTAAATACATCGGGGGGCACAGTGACTTAATCGGGGGAGCGGTGGTAACCAGAGAGAAGGATCTCTATGAGCGCCTGAAAAATTACCAATGCGACACTGGCGCCGTACCCAGTCCTTTTGATTGTTGGCTGACCCTGCGGGGTATAAAGACACTCGGAGTAAGGATGCGGGAACATGAAAAAAACGCCCTTTACCTTGCCGAGTATCTTAAAACCCATCCTAAGATTGAGAAGGTTTACTATCCAGGGTTACCAGAACATCAAAACCACGATATTGCTCGAAGGCAGATGGACGGTTTCGGAGGCATGGTGAGTATAGAATTAAGAGGTTCGATAGATGATGTGGAGAGATTTGTTAAAAACCTTAAAATTTTTACCTTAGCCGAAAGTTTGGGCGGAGTGGAATCCCTTATTAGTGTACCTGCCCTTATGACCCATAGCTTTTTTACTGCGGAGGAGCGCCAACGCAGGGGAATCAACGAGAATCTCGTACGATTGTCGGTTGGTATCGAACACCAGGAGGATTTAAAGAAAGATTTGGCCCAGGCCCTAAATCTATAAAAGAATGGAGGAAAAGGAAATGAAAAAGATAATTTTTATAGTGTTTATGGTTTTGCTTGCTTCCCAAGTTGCCGTGGCGAAGGATTTCGAACTGAAAAAGAAGGTAGGGAGCATAGAGGTGATCTTGAAGCTCGATAAGAACCCACCCATCGCCGGGGATAACAATCTATCGGTTATCTTGAACGATGAGGGAGGGAAGCCCATCAAGGACGCCAAGGTGCAGGTGGAATACTCTATGCCTCCTATGCCTGGCATGCCTGCCAGTAGTTACAAGGCGAATTTAGATTTCAAGGGCGAAGCCTATAAAGCAAAGATTAATTTTTCCATGTCCGGTGCCTGGAATGTAGCAATAAAGGTAAATCGGGCGGGGAAAGCGGTATCGGCAAAATTCAACATAGACGTGAGATAGAAGATGGTAATTAACCCGAAGAGGGGGAAAGGGACAACCTGGTGGGGGATGGGGAGAATTATCTATCCCTTGCTGATAGTTTTTTCCATTTTTCCCCTATCTCCGCTCTGTGCTCAAGAGGCGACTTTGAAACTATCGGACCTGATTGTTGAAGCCTTAAAGAACAATCCCGAGATCAAGGTCGCCTCTGCCCGGGTGCAGGCGGCGGGACATAGAATACCGCAGGCTAAGGCCCTCTCCGATCCCATGTTTATGATTGGTTATGAAAACGAGGGCACCGATCGCCTCTATAGTTTCAACGGGGAAGTCAAAGGCATGCCCGCCGATTCCCGTTGGATGTTTTCCTTCTCCCAGATGCTACCTTTCCCGGGTAAACTTTCCCTGAAAGGGGAAATGGCAAGCCGTGACCGGGAAAGTTTGGTGGCGATGGAAGAATACACGAGACGTTCTACGGTGGTCAGGGTTAAGGAACTCTACTTGGATCTTTTCCTATCCTATGCCACGATTGATCTATTAAGAGAAAAAACCATTCTCTTTGCCCGCATCGAAGATTTAGCCTTAAGTCGCTACAGCACCGGAATGGCGCCGCAGCAGGAAGTATTGATGGCTCAAACGGAGAAATACATGCTCATCGAGAAAGAAGAGATGGAAACACAAAAAATCCAATCTATCGCTGCCATGCTGGCTGCTACCTTAGGTCGTAATGGTGCCCAATCGTTAACAGGGAGACCGGAGCGCCTATCCTTTCAATCTTTCCCTTATACCCTTGAAGAGCTCATCGAGTTGGCAAGAAAAAACAGTCCCCTCGTGCAGGCAAAAGAAAAAATGGTTAAAGTGGCGGAAACGAAGGTTGAAATGGCAAAGAAGGAATTCTATCCCGATTTGACCCTTGGGGCCTCCTATTTTGCTCGAGGGAGTGAGTTTCCCGACATGTGGAATGTAACGGCTACGATAAATCTTCCCCTGTACTATAAAGACAAACAAAAACAGGCACTCCTCGAGGCGGAGGCCAATCTTTTGGAGGCTAAAAGGGAGCTCGAAGCGACAAACTTAATGATTACCTCTTCGCTAAAAGACTATTTTTCCATGGGGAAGGCGGCGGAACGCCTGATGAACCTTTTTCAGGAAGGGCTCATCCCAAAGGCAGAACAGGACCTTGAAGCAGCCCTATCCGGTTATGCCGTGGGGAAGGTAGAGGCAATAACGGTGATAAGCAGATTGAAATCATTGATCGATTATGAGCTCCAGTATCTAAAACAGTTTGTGGAAAGAGAGAAAGCAATTGCGCGGATGGAAGGGATAGTGGGAATTAAGGATTACGGAGGCCGGGCTAAATGAGAAGGAGGTTTTTTGCTGTTGTTTTGGTAGTCTTAATTTTAAGTGGTGGAATTTTTTTTGCCCTTTACGATAGTACCCTATGGTCGAGATTCCTTCGCGTTGCAGGTTTTATGAAAGGGGAAAAAAATAAATCCCCTGGGCTGTCGACTCCGAAGGAAGGAGGTCAGAGGGATACCGCGGGCGAAATGAGTTTAGAGACGCCACCTACCGTGGAGATACCAGATGATAAAAGAGACCTCATTGGCGTTAAGGTCGTAAAGGTGACCCTGCGTCCTTTGAGCAAAGTAATTCGTACCGTGGGACGGATTGAGTATGATGAGCGGAAACTGGTCACAATTAATACCAAAATCGAGGGATGGATAGAAAAGCTCTACGTGGATTATACGGGAAGATTTGTACAGAAGGGAGAACCCCTTGTGGAAATATACAGTCCCGAACTTTTGGCTACCCAGCAAGAGTTTATCAATACCGTTAGGTGGATGCAGGAAGGTGAAAAGATTAAAGACGAAAGAATTGCCCGTCTTATCACCATGGATGCAAAAGGAGTCTATGAGGCGGCCAAGACAAGACTTAGGCTCTGGGACATAAGCGATGTCCAGATAAAAAAAATTGAAGAGTCGAAGACCCCCATCAGAACATTAACAATTTACAGCCCCGTTAGCGGTTATGTTCTGCAGAAGATGGCCCTCCAGGGGATGCGGGTGATGCCGGGGGAGAAACTCTTCGATGTGGCCGATCTTTCTACCCTTTGGGTTGTTGCCGATATCTATGAATACGAACTACCCCTCGTCCAGATCGGACAAAGGGCAAAGATATCCTTAAGTTATCTACCGGGCCATGAATTCTCGGCGGCGGTGGACTACGTTTATCCCACTTTAAATGCCGAAACGAGAACGGCCCGGGTTCGTTTCACCATTCCCAACCTCGGGGGCAAGCTGAAACCGCAGATGTATACCAATGTGGAAATCAAAGTAGGATTGGGGGTAAGGCTTGCCGTTCCTTCGGATGCCGTCATAGATACCGGTGTAAGGCAGATCGTTTATGTGGATAAAGGGGAAGGTAATTTTGAGCCCCGTGAGGTTGCCGTCGGATTAAAAACGGAAGACATGACGGAGATAATCTCCGGCCTGAAAGTGGGTGAGAAGGTTGCCACGGCGGCTACCTTTCTTATTGATTCGGAAGCCCAACTAAAGGGTATCACCGCGCCGGCTAAAAAGCACAGCCGCTAATCTTTGCATACGTTCAGTGTTATCTGAAGGCGGAAGATGATTGCAAAAATAATCGAATTCAGCAGTCGCAACAAATTGATGGTTGTTTTGTTCGTGTTTTCCCTGACCCTCTGGGGTATATGGGCACTTAAAAACATGCCCCTTGATGCTATTCCTGACCTAAGTGATACCCAAGTAATCATCTATACAGAATGGCCGGGTCGAAGTCCTGACTTGGTGGAGGACCAGATAACCTATCCCATTTCTTCGACCCTGCTTGCGGCACCAAAGGTTCAGGTTGTCCGGGGTTTTTCTTTTTTGGGCAGTTCTTTTATCTACGTGATTTTCGAAGAAGGTACCGATATCTACTGGGCAAGGAGCCGGGTCCTGGAATATCTGCAGGCTGTAAAGGAAAAGATTCCCGCCGGGGTAAACCCTGTCCTCGGTCCCGATGCTACCAGTGTGGGTTGGGGGTTTTCCTATGCTTTGGTGGATAAGAAAGGGAAATACGACCTCTCTCAACTGAGGTCCATCCAGGATTATTACGTAAAATTGGCGATAGAAAGTGTTCCCGGGGTATCCCAGGTGGCGAGCCTCGGTGGCTTTGTGAAACAATACCAAGTTGCTGTCCACCCGAACAAACTTCTCTCTTTCAACATACCCCTCATGGCCGTTATGGAGGCGGTAAGAAAGAGTAACAGTGATGTGGAAGGTAGGGTTATAGAATTTTCGGGTATCGAGTACATGATTCGAGGCAGGGGATATATCAAAACCTTAAAAGACCTGGAAAACATTTCAGTAGGCACCGATGGTCGGGGCACCCCAGTTTTGCTTAAAGATGTCGCCACGATAAGTCTCGGTCCGGAAATCAGGCGGGGCGTTGCTGAGCTGGATGGAAAAGGTGAGGTAGCAGCCGGTATTGTAGTTGTGCGATTTGGTGAAAATGTTTTGCAGGTGATTGAACGGGTAAAGGAAAAGATAAAAAAAGAAATTATCCCAGCCCTCCCGGAAGGGGTAGAAATTGTTACCACTTATGATCGCTCTGACCTCATTTTGCGATCCATCGATACGTTAAAGGATGAAATTATCAAGTTGTCCCTGGCAGTGAGCGTCGTATGTATTATCTTCCTTTTCCATCTACCCAGTGCGCTCGTGGTGATTCTTACCCTTCCCATTGCCATTATTGTGTCTTTTGTTTTCATGTTTTATCTTAAAATTACATCAAACATCATGAGTTTAAGCGGAATTGCTATTGCCATCGGAGCCATGGTAGACGCTTCCATCATTATGGTGGAAAATGCCCATAAAAAGTTGGAAGTCTGGGAGGAAGAAGGGAGATTGGGAAAGCGCGCCGACGTTATCATCGAGGCGGCCAAAGAGGTTGGCCCCTCCCTCTTTTTTGCCCTTTTGGTGATCAGTGTCTCTTTTCTTCCCGTTTTTACCCTGCAGGCTCAGGCGGGGAGAATGTTTAAGCCCCTGGCCTACACCAAGACTTTCTCCATGTTGATCTCCTCTTTTTTGGCCGTAACCCTAACTCCCGTCCTTATGGTGGTTTTTGTGCGCGGCAGAATTAGGCATGAAGAAAAAAATCCCGTCAGTATCATGCTTAGGTGGCTTTACAATCCTATTGCCCATTTGTCCCTCCGTTTCCCAAAAATGGTAATAATGGTTGCTCTCCTTGTGATGCTTACCACGTTCTATCCCTTTATGAAATTGGGTTCAGAGTTCATGCCGCCCCTCTATGAGGGAACGCTTTTTTACATGCCCGTAACCGTTCCCGCTGCTTCCATTTCGGAAGTTACGAAACTGCTCAAGCTACAGGACAAACTTTTGAAAGAAATCCCTGAGGTAGCCCAGGTGTTCGGGAAAGCCGGTCGGGCAGAAACAGCAACAGACCCGGCACCCCTGGAAATGTTCGAGACGGTCGTTAATCTAAAACCTGAATCTATGTGGCGCAAAGGCATGACCGTGGAGGCTCTGAAAAACGAAATGAACGATGTCTTGAGTATCCCGGGGGTTGCCAATTCTTTCACTATGCCGATAAAAGCGCGGATTGACATGCTCTCTACGGGGATTAGGACACCCGTGGGGATAAAAATTCTGGGTCCGGATATCAACGAATTGGAGCGAATCGGCAAAGAGATTGAAAATGCCGTGAAAGATATCCCGGGAACCCGCAGTGCCTATGCCGAAAGGATAACGACAGGGTACTTCCTGGATTTTAATATCAAGCGGTGGGAGGCAGCGCGCTTAGGCCTCAATGTGGACGATGTCCAGGCCATCATTCAGGCAGCCATCGGTGGTATGAACGTAACAACTACCGTAGAAGGTAGGGAAAGATATCCGGTAAATGTACGTTATGCCCGGGAATTGAGAAACGATGTAGAAAAATTAAAAAGGGTTCTGGTAACGGTAGCAGCAATGGGTGGTACGTCTAATGGGGCAGGGATGGGGGGAAGTACTTTAAAACAAGTGGCCCAGGTGCCCTTAGGTCAACTGGCGGACATCAGGATTATCAAAGGACCCACCGCGATTAAAAGCGAAGAGGGGATGCTTGCCTCCTACGTTTATGTAGATTTTACGGGAACGGATATAGGTGGCTACGTTGAGGAGGCAAAGAAAAGGGTAGCACAACTCAGGATTCCCGAGGGTTATCGTTTGCAGTGGAGTGGGGAGTACGAGTATCTCGTAAAGACCCATGAGCGATTGAAGATCATTTTACCACTTACGGGACTAATCATCTTTATCATTCTTTTTCTCAATACGCGGAGTATGACGAAGACGGTAATTGTTCTCCTTGCCGTACCTTTTTCCCTGGTAGGTTCTTTCTGGCTTCTTTATCTTCTTAATTATAACATGAGTATTGCCGTTTGGGTGGGAATCATCGCCCTGGCCGGTCTGGATGCCGAAACGGGGGTGGTGATGCTCCTCTACCTCGACTTAGCCTATGAAAAGTGGCGCAAGGAAGGTAAACTTAAGGGTATAGCCGAACTTAGGGAGTGCATTATAGAAGGCGCGGCGAAGAGAATTCGTCCCAAAATCATGACAGTCTCTGTTATTCTTGCCGGCCTTGTGCCCGTAATGTTCAGTACGGCAACAGGAGCCGATGTGATGAAACGGATTGCGGCGCCCATGGTAGGAGGCGTGATCACCTCTACTATCCTGGAACTTCTCATTTATCCAGCCATTTATCTCCTGTGGCGAAGGAGAGAGTTGAAATAAATCAACTTCTTAAGAGGCGCAGCATAATCCTTCGTGGAAAATAGCGGGGATGACGGAGTTTTCTTTGGGCTTCTCTTAGGAAAGAAAGACGCTCCTCATCTATGGTAATCCCCCCGTAAACGGCCTCTTCATAGCTGCTTCTGATTATTCCCATGTCCTCTGCGAGAGCAGGAAAGGCTTCTGCCAAACGCCCCTCGTATTCTCGCGGCGTTTCCCAGAGATGACGGGGGATACCACTGTTTCGCCCCCACGCTTCAAGGAACGTAAAAAAATCTATAGCCCCCTGGGGTATTTTTCTTTGCCATGGGATTTTCTTTAACCAGGCCATTAAGGCGAGCAGGAAAGAGAGTGGATTTGTCTTCTTTCTCTCGGCTGCCGAGGTTTTCGAAAGGAGCCATTGGAAAAGAAAATAGATGATGGTACCGACCAGCATCAGGAAGACCACGGCAAGCAAAAACCAAACAAAAAAAGTAAGAATCCGCCCGATGAGTTCCATCCACCAGCTGAACTCCATCTTCCCCTCGAGTTTGGGGAGCTGGGGTACGGGTTTTTTAACTTCTTTAATTTGCCATTCCTCGGGGGTGCCGAAAAGAAATCGGAGCAGGAGTAGGAATAAAGAACTGACGGGTTTTGCCCCTTCCTTTATCAAGTCGTAACTTTTGGTTGCAACTACCGTGAGATAAGGAAAGAAAAAGGAACCCAGTCCCGCCGCGAGAAACACGGTTATGAGCATAAAGCCCAAAATTACCCCGATTAATTGAAAACCCGGTAGATATTCGCTATTTGTCTGTGATTGTCTGTATTTAGCCGTCCCGATGGCAAGCATACTAAAGAGAAAGAAAGAGAAGGCAAAGAATTCTGCAGAAATTTTCGGTTTTGTGGAAAAAATTAACTCAATGGCAAATAGGATAAAAAAAGCAAGGATCCCTAAATCGAAACGGTTACCCACCGTTCTGTAATCATGTGGGCGTAGAGCCGTACTTATGCCCCCTACCCAGAAGGGGAAAACCCAAAGAATAACGAGTATCATGACAAACCAATCGGAAATGGCTGAAGTCCCGTATAGGGGGTCGGCAAGAAGCCATTTCTGAGCAGCAAAAGAGGGAGACCAGGAGGCAAAAATTTTTATTACCTTGATGAGAAGAGGTATGAAAAAAATTGCCTGCAGGGCCACAAGGTAAATTATCCGCCAACCGCGATTGGCCGTAAGGTAGGTAAGGAGGCAAGAAAGGCCAAAGGCACCTGCTGCCTCCGGAAAGGGAAAGGGTCGATTTAGAAGGGTAGTCGTAAGAAAGGTTACCCAGGTGTAATACCAGCTCACCTCCATGATGCTGCAGGCAAGGAGAAGCAAAACCTCGCTCATCGGCGGTCCCCCCCTTCGAGGGTAAGGGATTTAAGGCTATGGATGGGGCAGGTTGTGTCCGGCGACAAGGTGGCAGTTTTGCCATGGGAAACAAAAAAACAGGCCGGTATCTTTGCATGCTTGAAGATTTCCCAAACGGTTGTGAGCGAAGGGTCTTCTTGATAGAAAAAGCATACGGCGCTCGTCCCCCAGGGCAAGGTAACTTCTTCCCGTAAGATATCCTCGAGGGGTCGACGAGGTCGCATTATAAGCATGGCTAAGACCTCAAGAAAGGAACTGAATTGTTCATAGTTCCTTGCGATGGGGAGAAGGGCTCTTCTACCCATAACGGTGAGGCCGTTGGTGACGAGGCCCAGGGCATGTCCTTTTTTATCTAAATTATAGGCCAGGGATGCGGCACATTCTAAGGTTTGTTCAAAATCTTCTTTTGCCTGTTTGCGGGCGAATCCCTGTACCTCGACGATGATAACCACCTTTTCCTGGGTCGTGGCCTCGAAAATCTTTTCTTGCAGATGAAGACTACGGGCACTGGCCTTCCAATGGATGTATTTTGACGGTCGGCTGGGTTGGTAATCCCGGGTTCCCAATATATAAACGGGGTCGTGAAAGGGACTTTTTACCCCCGGTATCCCAAAAAAATCACGCTTGGTGATGGAGAAGGGTTTTATCGGTATCAGGCGAGGGTAGACAATTACCCTATGGACTTCCGTAAAGGGAAGTTTAATAGGGAAGAAGGCAAAAAGATCGGCACTGCTAAGGCGTGGCGGTCCCACTTCATAGATTCCTCTTTTTTCCGCAAGGATTTCCCATTTAAACTCTGCCTTCTGATACCAGAGAAGGGTGCCCTCTTTGGTAAGGTTTTGCCTTGCTGTTTCGGGGCAGGATAAACTTTTAAATGGTATCGTAACAGAAAGAGTAATGGGCAGTATCTTTCTATTTTCCGCGAAAAGGGTGAGGACAAAATGTTCGCCGGGAAAAAGCTTTCTTTTGTCGAGAGAAAAATAATTGAGGAGGTGGTAGGAACTACCTTTTGCCCAGAGCTTTACGGTTCCTATAAGACTAAGCGTGAGAGAAGCAAAAATAAATAGTTCCTCTGCCCGAAAGAGCAGGGCTACGAACAGGATTATTCCCATGAACAACGAGATAAGGGGTATAACGAGGATTGTGGGTATGCCTTGATCTTGAATGGCCATGAAGGTTTTCTATGCTATGGGAGGGGGTATGGGGGTGTTGTTTATAATATCGGCCAGAATCGTCTCTGCGGTTTGACCCCTTAGCCTTTCTTCTTCCCTGAGGATTAAGCGATGGGCAAGAACGGGGACAACTAAGTATTTGATATCATCGGGTATGACGTAAGTGCGTTCTCTGAGCATGGCCAGGGCTTGACCGGTCCGCAGAAGTCCCAACGATCCCCGGGGACTGGCGCCCAGGCGCAGGGCCGGGTGATTTCTTGTTTTTTCAACGAGTTCGACAATGTATCGCCGTACCGGCTCCGCTACATAGATCTTTTTTCTTGCTTGCTGTAACTGGATTACCGCCTGTGGTGTGGTAATGGCCTCAAGTTTGGGCAAGGGGTCTTCTTCCTGGAAACGTTCTAACATGGTTATTTCTTCATCTTTTTGGGGGTAACCTAAGGGGATTTTCATGAGAAAACGATCCAACTGTGCCTCGGGTAGAGGAAAAGTTCCCTCCAACTCAATGGGGTTCTGTGTTGCGATAACGAAAAAAGGGTGGGGCAAGGGGTAAGTCTTGCCGTCAACGGTTACCTGTCGCTCCTCCATGCTCTCGAGGAGGCTTGCCTGAGTCCGGGGAATGGTACGATTAATCTCGTCGGCAAGGAGAACGTTGGTCATCACGGGTCCGGGGGTAAAGATGAATTCCCCTGTTTCCTGGCGGTAGGCGTTAAATCCGGTGACATCGGAGGGGAGAAGGTCCGGAGTAAATTGGAGTCGCCGGAAAGACCCTCCGATACTTCGGGCGAGGGATTTGGCAATCAAGGTCTTTCCCAGACCCGGTACATCTTCGAGCAGAAGGTGTCCCTCGGCAAGAAGGGCAACCATCATAAGCTCGATGACCCTTTCTTTGCCCACAATAACTTGGGAAACATTATCCATAATTTTTTTGCACAGTTTGGAGTCCAATTTGTTTCGCCTTTCTCTGAATTTTCTGGTACAGTAACAAAAATATTTTACAATGCAAGGTGATTTATCATTACCAAAAAAGGGGGGAAAGATGTTTGTCAAATCATTGATTTTTCTTGTTTTTATGTTTTGTTTTTGGTTTTGCCTTTCTTTTGCGGCTGAGGTTTCGGGGGAAGCAAAGGTAAGGAAACTACCTCCCGACGTTTTTCCCGAATCGGGTTTCCGTTTACCCCTGCCCAAAAGGGAGGATTTCGATGAGGAGGGAAAGAAGATTTTTGATAAACGCGTGGGGAAGAAAGCCCGTTCATTACGGGGGCTCAGGGGACCATCGGGGATTAGACTTTACAGCCCAAAGCTTGCTGAGTATACGAATCTCGTAAGTCAGTATTTGCGGTTTGAAGCAGGGTTTAGTCCCCGTATACGCGAGCTTGCTATTCTTGTTACGGCACGAGAGATGAATTCCCAATTTGAGTGGGTAGCCCACGAACCGGAAGCACTCAAGGAGGGATTATCAAAAGAAATTATTGATGTGGTAAAGTATCGTAAGTCCCTCGAGGGAGTGCCCGAAACGGAGGCAATAATCATTCAATTCGGGAGGGAAATGTTCGGGAAAAATAAAGTTACCTCTGAGACTTTTGCTAAAGCCTTGAAGATTTTCGGTCCCAGACAGCTTGTTGATCTTGTTCACCTCATGATTAACTATCAGGGAACCGCCTCACTCCTTGCAGCTTTTGATATGCAGTTGGACCCGGGACAGGAGGAGCTCCTCCCCATCCCGTAGAAGGATCCCCTCAGAAGAGCTTTTTTACGTATTTTAGATGATTGCGATAAGGTGGATAACGTAACATGAGGTCAAGGGAAAAAGGGCGCTTTAAGACGCTTCTCTGATAAGTAAAAGTGGCGAAACTTGCCTCACCGTGATACCTTCCCGCTCCACTTTGCCCGATTCCCCCGAAGGGTAAATAGGGCGACGGTTGGTGCAGCATCACATCGTTGATCACGATGGCACCGGATGAAGTCCTTTGCCTTACGTATTCTCCTTTTTCTTCATCCAGAGAAAAAAGGTAGAGAGCAAGGGGGGAGGGAAGACTGTTTATGAGTGTTATCGCCTCTTCTAAATGCTCGTAAGTCATAACGGGCAAAAGAGGTCCGAATATTTCTTCCTGCATGATGGGAAAGTCGAATGCAACCTCGTCTATCAAAGTGGGCGCAATATAGAGGTTTTCCTCATCTATCTCACCTCCTATAATGATTTTACCCTTTTTGAGGAGTCGGCAGAGACGCCCAAAATGACTTTTATTTACTATCCTTCCAAAATCCGGACTCTCTTGCGGTTTCTCACCGAAAAATTTTCCTATATAGTATTCCATACGTTCGATAAGTGCTTCTTTTACTACCCCATGAACAAGGAGATAATCAACGGCGATGCAGGTCTGCCCGGCGTTAAAAAATTTGCCCCAGACGATGCGGCGGGCTGTGACATCAAGGTCGATTTTCACATCCACGATACAGGGACATTTACCGCCGAGCTCAAGCGTAACGGGCGTGAGGTACTTGGCCGCGGCCGTCAGGATTTTTTCCCCTACCGCCCTGTTGCCGGTAAAAAAGATATAATCGAAACGATTATTTAAGAGCTTCTCTGCCACTTCTTTCCCCCCTTCCGCGACGGCCATATGTTGTTGGGCAAAATGATCTCCTATAAGTTTAGATATAAGTTGGGCACTGGCCGGGGCGTACTCTGATGGTTTCAAGATAACACAGTTTCCCCCGGCCAAGGCTCCCACGAGAGGGATGAAGGTAAGCTGGAAAGGGTAATTCCAGGGGGCTATAACAAGGACTACGCCGTAAGGCTCACGGTAGATGTAGCTTTTGCCGGGAAGGAAGGCAAGAGGAGTCCTTACCTTTTTTGGTTTTTGCAAGATCTTTAGATTTTTTTGAAAAAATTCTATTTCCTTAATTATCGGCGCGATTTCCGCGACATAAGTTTCCAAGGAGGGACGTTTCAGGTCGACAAAAAGGGCTTCATAAATATCCCTTTCATAGGTTGAGATAATTTTCTTTAGTAATTTAAGTTGATTGAGGCGAAAAGAAAAATCTTTGGTCTTACCCTGGGAAAAAAAGTCTCGTTGTTTTTTGATGATTTCTGCCCAGTGATCCATCGGGGATTACCGCCAGTATTGACGGGTAAACAAGACTAAAACGGTAAAGATCTCTAAACGGCCCACGATCATCAAAAAAGAAAGGATCAATTTTCCTAAAAGGGGGAGGTGGGCATAGTTTTCCATAGGTCCTACCGTTCCTATGCCTGGTCCTACGTTTCCCAAGGTTGCCGCCACGGATCCCACGGCCGTATCCATATCTAAACCCAATGCTGTCATCGCCATTACCCCGATAAAGAAGATAAGAATATAAAGAGCGATAAAGCTGAGGATATTTAAGACTACCCCCTCAGGGAGGCAATCCTTTCCCACCCAGAGGGGGAAGACGCCATGGGGTTGGAACAATTTTTTTAGTTCTGTTCCGATAAATTTAAGGCTCACCAAGACTCTAATGTTTTTTATGCCTCCGCCGGTTGAGCTGGTACAGCCACCGATGAACATTAAAGCAATAAGGATGATCTGGGTGAAAAAGGGCCAGGTCTCATAATCATGAGTCACAAATCCTGTGGTAGTCAGAATGGACACCGTCTGAAAAAGGGTGCTGCGGAAGAATTCTTCGGTAAAGACCTCCCCGTGGGCAAGGCGGGCAATCATAATGAGCAAAGAGGCAATTAAAGTAACAAGGCAGTAAAAACGGAATTCTGGATTGTAGAAGTAATAACGAACCTTGCCTCTTAAGGCCCAGAAATGAAGGGAAAAATTAGTTCCCGCTAAAAACATAAATAAAGTCACTATATAATGAATGAAGGGAGAGGAGTAAGCGGCGATGCTTTTGTTTGTGGGCGTGAATCCGCCGGTAGCCAGGGTACCAAAAGTGGTACACAGGGCATCGAAGAGTGAAAGGCCTCCCACCATCAAGAGGGCTACTTCGGCAAAGGTAAAAAGGAGATAGACACCCCAGAGGATTTTGGCCGTTTCACTGATTCGGGGAGAGAGCTTATCTTTTATCGGTCCAGGCACTTCCGCCTTAAAAAGCTGCATCCCCCCTATTCCCAGGAAAGGTATAACGGCGACGGCCAGAGCGATGACCGCCATTCCGCCCACCCATTGGGTCATGTTGCGCCACAGAAGTAAACTTTTGGGAAGAGCCTCGATATCCTTTAAGATTGACGCTCCCGTGGTGGTAAAACCGGAGACAGTTTCGAAGAAGGCATCGGTGAAAGAGGGAATGTGGCGGGAAATCAAAAAAGGTAATGCGCCCAAAAGGGAAAAGGTTACCCACCCTAAAGTCACGATGAGATAAGCCTCCCTAATGGTAAGGGTTGCGGGTTTCTTGCAGAGAAAAAGGGTGACGATACTCATGGCAAAAAGGGCCAACATTTCAGTAAGATATAAGAAAGACAATCCATCTTGAATGATAAGGGAAAACAGGAGGGGAAGGGCAAGAAAGCCGCCGAGAAAAAGCCAAAGCATGGACAAGATATAGAGAATATGGGTAAGGTGCAACTTTTTCCTTCCTAAGAGAATCTTTTTTCTACGGCCTGTACGGCTGCGGGGAGAGCAAAGACGATAACTTTGTCGTTAGGTTCTAAGGAACTGTTACCGTCGGGGATGAAAACCTCCCTTCCCCGAACAACGGCAGCAATCAGCGAACCTTTAGGTAACCCCAAGTCTTTTAAGGGTTTTTTTGTTATTTTGCTCGTTTGGCCAATTTCAAATTCAATGACCTCCGCATCTATTCCGTGGAGGGCGGCGGCCGAAAGAATGTCACCCCTTCTTATGAAACGTAAAATGGCACTGGCCGTGGCTATGTGAATATTGACAGTGGAATCGATGCCGATGACAGGAAGAAGGGGGAGATAGGTCTGTTTGTTTATGAGCGCAATGGTCTTTTCCATCCCAAAATGTTTGGCCAGGAGACAGGAGAGGATATTTGTTTCATCGTAGGGTGTCACGGCAATGAGGGCATCCATATGCAGCAAACCTTCTTTTGCGAGGAGATCAATTTCCGTGGCATCGGCTTGATAGACGGTGGTTTTCTTCAATTGAGAGGCGATCTTTAGGGATTTTTCTCTGTCCATCTCAACGAGGGTAACTTCTGCTTTGCTTTCCAATCTTTGTGCCAGTCCCCTGCCTATCTTTCCTCCTCCTAAAATCATGATTTTTTCCAGAGGCTTTTCCTCTTTACCCATGAGGGTGAAAACTTTGGGTAGGCTTTCTCGTTTGGCTATGACGAAAATTTGGTCGTTCTTTCCCAAACGGTCGTCTCCGCTAGGGATAATGGTTTTTCCCCCTTTCACCATAGCCACAACCCTTAGATGCCTTCTCTCTTCCCTTGTGCCGATTTCTCTTAAAGGATTGTTTATATTGGGACAATTGCCGTCTAATTTTAATCCTACCAAGACGATTTTTCCCTCTTCAAATTCTATCACTTCCGAAGCGGAGGCCCGCAGAAGTAAACGAATGATTTCGTCGATCACTTCTCCTTCTGGGTTAATCAGCATGTCAACGCCTAGATCTGAGGGTTTGAGGATAGAGGTTTCTTCATAATAGTCAGGGTTCCTAACACGAGCTACCTTCTTTTCTACCCCCAATTTATCAGCCATCATACAGGCCATAAGATTGATTTCATCAATTCCTGAAGCGGCGATGAGCAGATCGGCATCTTTAAGGCCGGCTTCGTTTAGTACCTTTTGGCTTGCGGCATCTCCGGCAATTACGGCTACATCGAGGCTCTCTCTCATGCGGGCGCATTTATCGGGTTTGTTGTCTATGACGACAATGTCATGTTTTTCCTGAGACAACTTTTGTGCCAGATAAAATCCCACTTCTCCCGCGCCAATAATTATGATTTTCATAGTTCTTCCAGAAATTTTTTTTAAATTATCAAGAAATGGTCATTTGAAGCAAGGGGTTTCTGCTCTCCTCCGATACTTTATAGCTATTTTGTATTTAAATTTTTGCTTGACAGGGATAGGTAGAGTAAGGTATCGAAGAGATGCTTTTATCATTTTAGGGTTGGCAAAAGGCTCATGATGGTTTCCCTTTGAGGTTTTAGATGGTCGATTATTTACCAATCCTCATCATGATGTGTTTTTCTCTCCTCATTGCCTTTCTTATCGTAGGTGCCTCCTATCTGTTGGGGCATCGTATTGCAAAAAAAACAAAGCTATCCACCTATGAATGCGGTATGCAAACCATTGGTCCCACAAGAATGCGGATCAATATTCGTTACTATATCGTTGCCATGCTTTTTCTTATCTTTGATATTGAAATTCTCTTCCTCTATCCCTGGGCTTTGGTGACAGGTCAATTGAAGATTTTCGGCTTCTTGGAGATGTTAGTTTTTATAGCCATTCTTTTTGTGGGTTACCTCTATGTTTGGAAGAAGGGGGCATTAGAATGGGAATAGAGGATAAAGCGATGGCCTCGCTACAGGAAGTTATTAACTGGGCACGGAAGAATTCCGTCTGGCCCGTGACCTTTGGTCTTGCCTGCTGTGCCTTGGAGATGATGGTGGCCAGTTCCGCCACCTATGACATTGCTCGCTTTGGTGCTGAGGTTTTTCGCCCCTCACCGCGACAGGCCGATTTGATGATCGTAGCCGGTACGGTAACCAAGAAGATGGCGCCGATGTTAAAGCGCATCTATGAGCAAATGCCGGAGCCAAAGTGGGTGATTGCTTATGGAGCCTGCGCCTGTAGCGGAGGGATATTTAGGACCTATAATGTTGTGCAGGGGGTTGACCAGATTGTGCCCGTGGATGTTTATGTACCCGGTTGTCCTCCCCGCCCGGAGGGGCTCCTTAAAGGATTGATGGAACTGCAGGCAAAGATTGCCCGAGAACCTCTGGGAATGAGAAAAATCGTAAGCTTACCGGGAGAGAACAATGGATAGGTGTTTGGCCGGCGATTTGCTGAAGGGAAAGTTTCCGGAAGCTGTAGAAAAGATAGAGTATTTTCGTGGTGATACGGCGATTACCATCCGCCGAGAATTTTTGAGAGAGGTTCTTTGTTTCCTAAAGGATAAAGAGAGTCTCAACTACGAGATGCTCGTCGACCTCACCGGCGTCGATTTCTTTCCCGCCGATCCCCGTTTTATGTTGGTTTATCTTCTCCATAGTATGAAACTAAACAAACGGCTCCTGATCAAGGTTTGGATTGGCGAAGGTGATACTGCTGAATCTGTAAGTGACATTTTCCGGGCGGCCGAATGGTTGGAGCGAGAAGTTTTTGATATGTTCGGCATAAAATTCAAACATCATCCGGACTTAAGAAGGATTCTTTTGAGTGATGAGTTTTCCGGTTACCCATTAAGGAAGGATTTTCCCCTCGAGGGGCATGATTTTGCAAAACCCTTTTCCGTTCTTTTAGAAGAGGAAAGATAGATGGCCGAAAGGCGTTTCATGACCATCAATATGGGACCCCAGCATCCCGCTACCCACGGGGTGTTGCGATTATTGTTGGAATTAGACGGGGAGGTAATCGTTAAGGCCACCCCCCATATCGGTTATCTCCATCGGGGTGTGGAAAAACTCTCCGAATCCCTAACCTATTCCCAGGCCCTCACCTTAACGGACCGTCTCGACTACACCAGCGCTCTTTCCAATAACCTGGCCTACTGTTTGGCCGTAGAGAAACTGCTCGACATAGAGGTCCCTAAAAGGGCTCAGTACCTACGGGTAATGTTTGCCGAGTTACAACGGATTGCCGCTCATCTCCTTTGGCTTGCCACCCATGCCCTCGATATCGGGGCGATGACAGTGCTTTTTTATGCTTTCCGGGAGAGGGAAACGGTACTGGAAATCCTTGAGCTGGTCACAGGTGCCCGTCTTACTCCCAGTTTTATAAGGATTGGAGGCCTGGCACAGGATATACCAGAGACTTTCCTTCCCCGGGTACGGGAATTTGTTCAAGAATTCCCCCGGCGGATCGATGAGTACGAGACCCTACTGACAGATAACATCATATGGAAAAAACGGACGGAAAACATCGCTCCCCTTTCGGCAGCTGATTGTATCAGCTACGGCGTGACGGGGCCGGTCTTAAGGGCTTCCGGTGTCTATTACGATGTCCGCAAAGCTTATCCCTATTCGAGCTACGAAGATTTCGATTTTGAGGTACCCTTAGGGACTAGGGGGGACGTCTACGATCGTTATCTCGTCCGTTTGAAGGAGATGCGGCAGTCAAACAGGATAATTTCCCAAGTGTTGGAGAAACTTCCCGAAGGGCCCATCGCCAACTTTGCGGCAACCCAGTTTGTGCCGCCTCCCAAAGGGGATGTAACCAGGGATATTGCTGCCCTAATTAGACATTTTAAGCTTATATCAGAGGGTTTCCGTCCACCTGTGGGTGAGGTTTACGCTTCTATTGAATCTTCAAAGGGGGAATTAGGCTTTTATATCGTAAGTGATGGTTCCCCTAAACCCCTCAGGCTACGGATTAGACCTCCTTCTTTTTTGAACTTGGGGGCCCTACCCAGGATGATTGAAGGACAGATGGTGGCCGATGTGATTGCGGCCATAGGCAGCATTGATATCGTTTTGGGGGAGATAGATAGGTAGTTTATGCAAGAGGTGATCTTCAGCTCCTGGCGAGGAGAAGTGGTGGATAACCGTGGGCTTGCGGCAGAAGAGCGAAGGAAGCCCACCAAAATCCAGTTGCCTTCCGAATTTCGCGCCGGTGAGCCTATCAAGGCTTTCATAGGCTGGGATGGGCTTGTAATCTGTGATGCCGATGTAGATATTATTGACCTTTGTGTGAAGTATACCGAAGCCCTCCAGGAGGAGTCCTGTGGTAAATGTTTCCCCTGTCGGGTAGGAACGCGCCTCGTGGCGGATTACTTAAAAAAAATCGCCAATGGGACGGGAACAGAGGAAGATATCGAGGCAATCGAGCGTCTGGCATCTTCTATTTCCGCCGGGTCTAAATGTTCCATCGGTCAGACGGGAATGGTACCCATCCTTCATGCCCTGCAATTTTATCGGGATAGCTTTGTCACTTATGTCCGTGAAGGCAGGAAAGCAAAAGAGGGTACGTACCGTCGATCCCTTACAGCTCCCTGTATGAATGCCTGTCCCAGCAGTCTCGATATACCCCGTTATGTGGAAGAGATTTCGGAGCTGAAATTTGCCGACTCATTAGAGACGATTAGGCAAAGCATCTGTCTTGCCGGCACATTGGGCCGTGTTTGTATTCGTCCCTGTGAGTCTAACTGTCGTCGGGCAAATGTGGATGAAGCCATTTCCATTAAATACTTGAAGCGTTTTGTAGCTGATTGGGAGATGGAACGGAAAGGCGGGCCCAAAATCGTGAAGGGTCCGAAAACAGGTTGTAAGGTCGCCATCATTGGAGCAGGTCCCGCGGGGCTGTCCTGTGGTTACTATCTGGCTTTATGGGGTTATGGCGTGACAATCTTTGAAAAACTACCCGAACCCGGCGGTATGGCCGCGGTGGGTATACCCGATTACCGTTTGCCCCGGTCTGTCTTGCGGCGAGAGGTGGATATTGTGAGGAGTGTGGGGGTTGATATCCAATATGGTGTGGAAATAGGGAAAGACCTCAAGTTTTCTGAGATCAGAAAAAACTACGATGCTGTTTTCATCGCTGTAGGTGCCCAGGGGAGTTCTCCGATGGGGGTAGAGGGAGAGGATGCTAATTATCGCGGATTCATTCCCGGGGTTAAATACCTCCTCGACATAAATATGGGAAAAGACCCCTATCCCGAAGGGAAAAAGGTGGTGGTGGTAGGAGGGGGGAACGTGGCTATTGATTGCGTTCGTTCTTCTTTCCGGATCGGCAAGAGCGATGTGAATCTCGTCTATCGCCGTTCTAAGGCGGAGATGCCTGCCGACCCTGTCGAGGTTAAAGATGCCGAAGAGGAAGGGGTAAAATTCCATTTTCTCTGCAATCCTACGAAAATCCTGGCGAAAGGCGACAGGGTGGTGGGTGTAGAATGTATCCGGATGGAGTTGGGTGAACCGGACCAGAGTGGTCGTCGCCGTCCTATACCGGTTCCCGGCTCAGAGTTTGTAATTGAAACAGATATCCTCATTCCTGCCATCGGACAAAGGGTAGACCTTTCCTTCCTCGAAGAGGCGGACGGCATAAAGCTTACCCGCTGGGGTACCATAGAAAGCGATGGAGAAACCTTTATGACCTCTCAACCAGGTATTTTCGCTGCCGGCGACTGTGTTACCGGTCCCGATGTTTTGGTGCGTGCTACAGGTAACGGGAAAAGGGCGGCCGAGAAGATCCATCAGTATCTTACCACAGGTAAGGTAGAGGCTTCCCTGGAGGAGAAGTTTAGAATCCTCTTTTCCATGATCGGTGTTTACGAGAAGGAGGAAAAAATCTGGATAGTGGGCGGGAGCAAACGGGCCCATCTGCCTATGCTTCCTCCAGAAGAGAGGAAGTGGACCTTCGCTGAGGTGGAGGGAGGATTTAGGATAAACGAGGCGGTAAGTGAGGCGACGCGTTGTCTTCGGTGTTACCGCCTGGGCATGGTGGCTTTAGGTAGGTAGTGAAGTGGGTATGATCACCTTAACCATCGATGGGAAAGAAGTCGTTACACAGGAAGGAAAGACAATCCTCGAGGCGGCTCGACAGGCCGGCATTTATATCCCCACCTTATGTTACCACGAGGAACTACTCCCCATCGCCTCTTGTCGTCTCTGCGTGGTGGAAGTCGAGGGATACGAAAAGCCCATGACGGCCTGTAATACATTAGCTCTTGCGGGCATATCCGTCTATACGAATACGGAAAGAATTAAAGCGATGCGTGAGGAGTTTCTGAAAATCATCTTGACCAACCATCCCCTCGATTGTCCGCAGTGTGACAAAGGCGGCGAATGCCGGCTCCAGGACCTGGTTTATGAGCAGGGTATTGAAAAAGCTCCTTACTTTGCCGAACGAAAGCTTGATGAAGAAGCCTATGCCACACCGCTTATACGCTATTGGCCCCATCGGTGTATCCTCTGCGGACGCTGTGTGCGAGCCTGTCGTGAGATTTCGGGTCGTAGGGCTATTGATATTTCTGGAAAGGGGTTTTCCGCCCGGATTACTCCCACGGAATCAACTGATTGCATTTCCTGCGGTGAATGTCTTTCCCTGTGCCCCGTCGGTGCCCTGACGGAAGCCCTTAGTCCCATCAAGTCGCGACCGTGGCAGAGTGAAAAGGTGGATACCACCTGTTGCCATTGTGGCTTTGGTTGCCGTCTAACGATGACCGTGCTTAACGGCGAGGTAATCACGAAGGTTGTAAGTGAAAGCCCCACGCCTCCCAATTTTACCTCTCTGTGTGTGCGCGGAAGATTTGGATTTGACTTTGTTGAGAATAAGAAGCGATTGAAAAACTGCGAACACCGGAGGGCCGATGGTGTTTTTCCCCTTTCGTACTCAGAGGCTATGTCTATTATTATAGATAATTTGAAGAGACTCGCTGGAGAAGGGAAGGGTATCGGGATTCTCCTTTCCCCACGGGTGACGAATGAGGAGGTCTTTCTTCTTGTTCAGTTGGCGAGGCAGTTTAATCATACAAAGATGGCCTCGTCGGCCTATTACCATACAGGCAGGGCAATGGAAGCCTTAAGAAAGGCAGGCATCGATCCTTCCTATGATTACGAAAAAATCGGTGAGTGCGACACCCTCATTGTTGCGGGTGCCGGTCTTCTCATCAATAACCATGTTCTGGCCAATCAGATCAGGAAGGCGGTAAAGCTTAAGGGGATAAGACTTATCGTGGTGGATCCCTTGCCTGGGGCATTGACGGCGATAGCCGATGTGCATCTTCAGGTAAACCCCAAAGGAGACGCCTCACTCTTTAATGCTTTTTCTTGCCGTCTTTTACAGGAAAATCTCCATTATAACGGTTTTGCCGAGGGTTTTGGTGATGTTGTTTCATTTCTGAAAGATAAGGAAGAAGATTTTAAAAAGGCCGGTATTAATCGTGATGATTTCGAGAAGGCCTATAGACTCCTCAAAGAGGGGACCATCGGCGTTATCTTTGGTTCCGGTATTACGGACTGTGAGGGCAGTTTGGCGGCCCTGATTAATTTTTGTCTCTTAAGGGGAATTGATGAAAACGGTCTTGTCATGCCCGTATCACACCAGGCAAATGCCCGAGGGGTGGTAGCACTCGTTCCGGAGCTCCTTGCACCCGAGGAGCTGATTAATGATGATTCTGTCGCCTCTCTGATCATTTACGAGGATGACCCCTTCAGTTATCTACCTTCGGGGGAGATCGAGGGGGCCCTGCGTAAGAAAGAATTTATCGCCCTTTGTGACCTTTTTCCCTCCTTTGTTTATCCTTTTGCCCATCTACTGTGGCCGGCTTCCAGCTTTGTGGAGAAGGAAGGTACCTTCCTTTCCGGTGACGGGAAGATAAGGGAATTAAAGAAGGTTCTACCCAGGGGTAGCTTTGAATCCTTTGATTTTCTCAGGGAGTTGCTTTTCCGCCTGGGTGGAAAAAATTACGCTCGTCCTACGGAAGTGACCCAGGAAATAAACGAAGGGAACCTTTTACAGGGAGTAAAGAGGGGAAGAAGGTATATTAGCGGGGCGGTGAGGGAGGATGCCCTTAAAGACGGTGAGTTTTATCTCATAAGGAGAGATTTCTTTATGAACCATCATTTGGATGGTAAGGAAACATACGGAAGGGCGATGGCGAAAATAGGGAAGGAAGAGCTTTTTATGTCTCCCGACGATGCCCAGGAGCTCATGATCGGCCATGGACAGGAGGTGTCTGTGGAAACCGAAAGGGGGAGTATAACGCTTCCTGTGACCCTCAAGAAAGGGATGAAGCGGGGTATTTTAGAGATTGTCCTTTTCCGCAGGAGGACAGAGATGCTTAACTTATCTACCCGTCCCGATAAGGTAATTAAGGTCAAATTAAGGAAAGCTTAGGACAATGGGAAGCTTTGGCGCTTTATTAATAGAAATTATTGTGAAGAACCTCGTGGTTGTTACCTGCCTTATGCTTTTTGTGGCCTATCTGACCTTGATAGAGAGAAAGTTTTTGGCCTATCTCCAGGTCCGTGTGGGTCCCAACCGCGTAGGTCCCTGGGGGCTTTTACAGCCCATTGCCGACGGCATCAAGTCTTTTTTAAAAGAAGACATCATTCCCCTCAATGCCGATAAGCCCGTTTATATTATGGCACCCATGATTTCTTTTTTTGCCGCCCTTTCCATGTTTGCCGTGATCCCCTTCGGAAAAACGGTAGAGCTTTGGGGACGGGAAATAAAACTCGTTATCGCCGACGTGGACATAGGCCTCCTTTACCTCTTTGCCCTGGGTACCTTAGGTGAGTACGGAATCGTGCTGGCCGGTTGGTCCTCGGGCAACAAATATGGCTTGCTCGGCTCCTTAAGGGCGGCAGCGCAGATGATTAGTTATGAGGTGGCCTTAGGTCTTATCGTGATGGGAACGATTATCCTATCAGGCTCTTTGAGGTTAACCGATATCGTAGAGGCCCAGAGGAACATGTGGTTTGTGGTCTATCAGCCCTTTGCTTTT
>Ga0315298_1003373_pt1 | contig 25542 bp, 22 predicted proteins | sample WHS_1_MG_FD_203077 | JGI IMG/M metagenome (GOLD analysis project Ga0315298, IMG submission 203077) | Extremophilic microbial mat communities from Washburn Hot Springs, YNP, Wyoming, USA - WHS_1_MG | ecosystem: Environmental > Aquatic > Thermal springs > Hot (42-90C) | place: USA: Wyoming... | reverse complement strand
CCACGCCGCCTATCGTTCCCTCTACCGCCTCAGAGCGGGACTTGCCGCCCTCTGGCAAAGACACACCCCAAGCTTCCAGGGTGTCCCCTGAAATTCGGGGTGTGTCATGCCATGTGCCCCAAGGACCTGTCTAGTGAACCAGTGTCGTGGCCGCCACCCTGGCGAAACCGAGGAACGGGTCGGACAGCACCCCCAGCGCCAGTACCCCCACAACGGCCACCACCAGTGAGGTAAAGGCAACTGCCGGGAAGCGAACTGGCTCCTCGCCCGTGGGCGCCACCAGGTACATCTGACGGATCACCCAGACGTAGTAGAAGAGGGATATGGCCGAGTTGATCAGCCCCAGCACCACCAGCCAGATCAGCCCCGACTGATAGGCGGCGGCGAACAGGTAGAACTTGGCAAAGAAACCCGCCATGGGGGGCAGGCCCGCCAGGGAGAGCAGGCTCACCGCCATGGCGAAGGCCAGGAGGGGCGCCCTTCGATGGAGACCTGCGTAGCCGTCTATCCGATCGTCCGGGATCGCTCTGGACGCCAGGATCACCACCGTGAAGGCTGCCACGTTGGTGACCGTGTATACCAGGAGATAGAACATGACGCTGGATACCCCTGCATCGCTGGCGGCCGCCACTCCCAGGAGAAGGTAGCCGGCGTGTCCGATGCTGGAGTAGGCCAGCATCCGCTTGATGTTCTGCTGGGTCAGGGCCACCACGTTGCCCAAGGTCATGGTGAGGGCCGATAGCACGGCGAACAGGGACACCCAGTCGGCCTGGACGCTGCCGAGGGCCACGGTGAAGACCCGAACCACCACCGCGAATCCCGCGGCCTTGGAGGCCACGGACAGAAAGGCAGTCACCGGCGTGGGGGCCCCTTCGTACACGTCCGGCGCCCACATCTGGAACGGAACCGCGGCTATCTTGAAGCCGAATCCCGCGGCAAGCATGGCGACAGCCAGAAGCATGGCCGGCGACACACCAACCGCAGCCGCCTTGGCGATCCCGGCCAGCTCGGTGGTGCCAGAGAGCCCGTAGAGCAGCGCCATACCATACAGCAGCACAGCGGAGGAGAGGGCTCCGAGAAGGAGGTACTTCAGGGCGGCCTCGCTGGACTTACTATCGCGCTTGGCCAGCCCCGCCAGCAGGTAGAGGCTGATGCTGGTCAGCTCCAGGGCCAGGTAGATGGAGATGAGCTCGCGTGTGCCGGCCATCAGCATCATCCCCGTGGTTGAGAAGAGCATCAAGCCGTAGAACTCGCCCTCCGCTCCGGGATAGCGCTCCAGGAACGGCACCGCCGACATGGCGACCAGCGCGGCGGCCAGGAGGAACGCCAGCTTGAAGAAGATGGCGAAGTCATCCACCACCAACATCCCGTAGAAGGATGTGGTGTTGCGACCGACCAGCGACAGCGCGGCCGCCGCTGCCAGGGCGATCCCGGCCAGGGTCAGGTAGAGGTTGGCCCTCTTCGCCGAGGGGGAGAGGAACAGGTCGACCAGGATCACCAGGGAGGCGAAGGTCGCCAGTATCAGTTCGGGTGCCAGCAAAGCTATGTTCAAGTCTCTTAACCCTCCGCTACATCCCTGCCAGTCTCTGCGCCATGGGAACCACGCCCATCTTGATGACGTCTGTGAGGACGCTGGGGTACACTCCCACGCCCACTATCACTGCTACCATCACTCCTACGGTGAATAGCTCCAGCCGGCTGGCGTCGCCGAGACCCGCCCACTGGGGCGGCAGCGGACCCATGAAGACCCTCTGCAGCATCCAGAGCAGGTAGCCCGCGGTTATCACGATCCCGAAGGCGGCTAGGATGGTGGCGGCCTGCCAGACCGGGAAGGCGCCCACGAACACCAGGAACTCTGCTACGAAGCCGCTCATCCCCGGCAGCCCCAGCGAAGCCAGGCCTGCGATCACGAAGACCACGGCGATGGCCGGCATCCTGGCGCCCAGCCCGCCCAGCTTGTCGATGATGCGGGTGTGGGTGCGGTCGTAGACCAGCCCCACCATGAGGAAGAGGAGACCGGTGATGGTGCCATGGGTGAACATCTGAAGCACGGCCCCCTGCAGACCCACGCCCGTCAGAGCCGCTGCTCCCAGCAGAACGTAGCCCATGTGGCTCACGCTTGAATAGGCGATCAGCTTCTTCAGGTCCTCCTGCACCATGGAGACCGCGGCCCCGTACAGCACGTTGACCACCGCCAGCGCCGCGATCCACGGTGCCAACTCCCTGGCGGCATCGGGAAGCATCCCGAAGGGGAGGCGGATCAGGCCGTAGCCGCCCATCTTCAGCAGCACCCCCGCCAGCAGCACGCTGATGGCCGTCGGGGCCTCCACATGGGCGTCGGGCAGCCATGTGTGGAAGGGGAAGACAGGGATCTTGACGGCGAAGCCGATGGCCAGCAGCATGAAGACCACCAGTTGGAAGCCGGCTGCGTACTGCTGGGCTGCCAGCACCGTCATGTCGAAGGTGCCCTTCCCGGACGAGAAGTAGAGGGCGAAGATCCCCACCAGCATGAACACGGACCCAGCGATGGTGTAGAGGATGAACTTCATCGCCGCGTACTCGCGCCTGGGCCCGCCCCACACTCCTATCAAGAGGTACATGGGTGCCAGCTCCAGCTCCCAGAAGAGGAAGAAGAGCATCAGGTCCAGGGCGGTAAAGACGCCCATCATGGCGGTCTCGAGCACCATCACTAGGGCGAAGTACTCCTTTGGCCGGAGCTCCAGCCGCCACGAGGCCAGCACCGCGATGAAGGTGAGAAGACCCGTCAGGACCACCAGCGGCAGGCTGATCCCGTCCACCCCTAGGAAGTAGGAGACCCCGAACTGGGGGATCCAGACCGCCTTCTCGGTCAGCTGGAAGCCTGTGGCCGCTCGGTCGAAGATGGAGAAGGCCTGCATGGAGAGCGCCAGCACAACCAGCGATGCGGTCCCCGCGATCCATCGCGCCCAGTCCCTGGGGGCCAGGGCGATGGCCATCGCTGCCGCAAGGGGCAGGAAGATGATCAAGCTCAAGTACGGCATCTCTGAGACTCCCCACATGGGGTCGCCGGGTGGGCCCGGGATCACCTCCTCGGCCTCCCCCGGCGCCCGGTCCACGGGACCCTATCTACCGAATTGCATCGCCAGCGTCGCCAGGGCGATCACCACCACTCCCGCGTACATGGCCCATCCATAGCTCTGCAGCCTCCCTGTCTGGACCTGGCGCAGGCTCCTGCCGGCGCCTCTGGTCAGGGCGGCTACCCCGTTGACGGCCCCGTCCACCACGGTCACATCGAACAGCCTCAGCAGCCTGGCCGTGCCGAGGACCAGGCGGCGGACCACGATCTCCTCGTAAAGCTCATCGATCCAGTACTTGTGGTAGAGGACCTGGTAGAGGGGACCGAAGGCCGCTGAGACCTTCTCCGGCGAAAGCGACCTTGCGCCGTACATCATCCAAGCCAGGTAGATCCCCGCCAGGGCAGCCACTACCGAGGAGCCCATGACTATCATGTTCAACGGCTCCGCCGCAGCATGCCCGCCCTCCAGGAAGGCGGCGAACCCGTTGCCCATGAATGGGGATCCCCAGAACCCGCTCAACACACTCGGTATCGCCAGCAGGATCAGCGGGATGGTCATGACCCAGGGCGACTCGTGCACGTGGATCGAGTGATGAGAGCCGTGGGCGGCATGCTCGGCTTCCGCCTGCCAGCGAGGTTCCCCCCAGAAGGCCATGAACCAAGCGCGGAACATGTAGAACGCCGTCAGGAAGGCGGTGAATAGGGCCACCGCGTACACCAGGTACTGCCCGTGCTGGTAGGCGGCCGCCAGGATCTCGTCCTTGCTCCAGAAGCCGCTGGTGACCAGCGGGAAACCGGAGAGGGACAGGGCGGCTATCAGCATGGTGGTGGCCGTGATCCTCATGTGCCTTCCCAGCCCGCCCATGAAGCGCAGATCCTGGCTTCTTAGGGAGTGGATGACGCTCCCGGCGGTGAGGAAGAGGAGTGCCTTGAAGAAAGCGTGGTTCATGAGATGGAAGATGGCAGCGCCCTGCGCGCCCACCCCCAGGGCCAGCATCATGTAGCCGAGCTGGCTGACGGTGGAGTAGGCCATCACACGCTTGATGTCGTAGGCCACCAGCGCCATGCTCGCCGCCAGTATGGCCGTGAAGGCGCCGATCCCCATGACCACCACCATGGCCACCGGACCCGCCTCGAAGATGGGGAACGCCCGGGCGACCAGGTAGACGCCGGCCGCCACCATGGTGGCGGCGTGGATCAAGGCGCTGACGGGGGTAGGGCCCTCCATGGCGTCAGGGAGCCAGACGTGCAGGGGGAACTGTGCCGACTTGCCCACCGCCCCGCAGAAGAGCAGCACCCCGACCAGACTCATGAAGCCGGCGTCGAACTTGCCAGCAGCGATCATGTGCTCCAGCTCGGTGAACTGCAGCGTGCCTGCCCGGCTCCACAGCAGCAGGATGCCTATTAGCAGGCCGAAGTCGCCGAAGCGAGTGACGATGAAGGCCTTCTTGGCGGCAGCCGCCGCCTCCGGCTTCTGGTACCAGAAGCCGATGAGTAGGTAGGAGCAGAGGCCCACTAGCTCCCAGAATATGTAGAGGCCCAGGAGGCTGTTGGCCAGAACCAGCCCCAGCATGGACATGCTGAAAAGGGAGATGAAGGCGAAGTAGCGGCTATAGCCGGGGTCTCCATGCATGTAGCCCTGGGAGTAGATAATCACCAAGGAGGCCACGGACGTCACCACGATCAGCATGATGGCCGTGAGAGGATCCACCTGGAAGCCGACCTCCAGGGCGTGACCCGACTCGGCCAGTGGCAGCCAGGTGAGCTGCCTCTCGATGTGTGCGCCCGCCAGCACCTCGCCAAAGACCGGCAGCGCTACGAAGAAGGAGGCCACGATGCCCGCGACGGCCATGTAGCCGCTGAGCTGCCTCCATGGCCTGGTGACGAAGGAGATCACCAGGAAGGCTCCCAGCGGGAATACCGGGATCAGCCAGGCCCACTCGATCATTGCATCACCTCAACCAGGGGGTCCAGGGGGCGCAGCCCCGTGGCGGGGGTTTGGAGCGTCCCCAGGCCGCCTATACCAGCAGGGGTCCAGGGGGCGCAGCCCCATGGCGGGGTTTGGGGTGTCCCCAAGATCTCTTTGTACATGCTCCCCCCTACCACTTCATCAGGTCGATCTCATCCACCTCGACCGTCTTGCGGTCGCGGTAGATGGCGACGATGATCGCCAATCCGACGGCCGCCTCCGCGGCGGCCACGGTGATAATGAAGATGGCGAAGATTTGCCCCAGGAGCGGCACCGCCGAGTCCACGAAGTGGGAGAAGCCCAGCAGGGTGACATTGACGCCGTTGAACATCAGCTCGATCGACATAAGGATGGCGACGGCGTTTCGGCGGGCCAGCGCCCCGTACAGGCCGATGGAGAACAGCACCGCCCCGAGCAGCAGGTAGTGGTTGAGAGTCAGAACCATCTCAATCCTCTCGAGCAATCAGGATCGCGCCTACCATGGCCGCCAGCAGCAACACCGACGCCATCTCGAAGGGCAGGACGTAGCTGCTCAGCAGCACCCGCCCGATGGTCTCCGTGGTGGGCTGCTCGGGCTGCCCCGCGGCCACCGGCCATCGCGTTGCCAGCAGGGTGTAGCCGGCGACTCCCAGGAAGGCCACGGAGACGAGCCCCGCTGCCAGCCTCTGCGCCCATTGGCCGGGCCTCCTCCTCTCCACCTGCCCTGGGGTGAGCATGATGGCGAACAGCATGAGGATCATGATGGCGCCGGCGTAGATGAGAAGCTGCACCACCGCCAGGAAGTCGGCCCTGGCCAGCAGGAAGATGGCCGCCACCCCGAGGAAGGAGGCCACCAGGAAGAGGGCGCTGTGCACGAGCCGGCGCGATGAGATCATGCCGACCGCGCCACCCACTGCCACCAGACCGAAGACGTAGAATGCAATGGTGGAGAAGACTTCAGTCACTGTGCCTCCAAGGAGCTCCGGAGGAGCCTCAGGATCTCTACGGAGCTGGCGGACCCGAGGGCTGAACCCCAGGAGCCCGCCGAGCTCTCTATGTCATTTCATCTGGCCTAGGCCGGCCACCCGCACCCGATGCGCGTCCACCTCGGGGGTGGCCACCACCGCTATCCCCTCCCGCGTCTGGTCCGCGCCCTTCCGGCTGTCCACCGCCAGCTCTCTCTCGGGCGCCATGGTGAGCGCCTCGAAGGGGCACGCCTCCACGCACAGCCCGCAGAAGATGCACTCCAGCAGGTTGTACTCGTATCGCTCCGGATAGGGCGTGGGCTTGCCGCTCTCGTCCTTGGCCCGGACGATCTGGATGATGTTGACCGGGCACGCCTTGGCGCAGAGCCCGCATGCCGTGCAGCGGTAGCGCCCCGTCTCCGGGTTCACGACCAGGCTCACTCGGCCCCGGTAACCCAGCGGGAGGGGCAGCACCTCCTCTGGGTACTGCACCGTCACCGGTCGCTTGAACAGGTGCTCCAGTGTGGTCTTAAGCCCCTTGGCCATTCCAGAACCGAACATAGTCTATCCCGTCCCCTTGTAGGGGCGACCCCACGTGGTCGCCCTGAGCAGACCCGCGGGTCTTGCCCCACGAGTCATCCCACCAGCATCTGGTACAGGCTCACCCCTATGCCCGTCACCACCAGGTTGGCCAGCGCCACCGGCACCAGCACCTTCCAGCAGAAGCCCATGAGCTGGTCCACCCTCAGCCTGGGGAGCGTGGCGCGAACCCAGATCATGGCGATGAAGAGCAGGATCGCCTTGCCGAAGAACCACACATACGGGGGCAGTAGCGGTCCCTGCCACCCGCCCAGGAAGACGGTAGTGGCGATGGCCGCCACCGCGAAGGCGTTCAGGTACTCCGCCAGGAAGAAAAGGGCGAACTTCATGCCACTGTACTCGGTGTGGAAGCCAGCTATGAGCTCCGACTCCGCCTCCGGCAGGTCGAAGGGCGACCGGTTCACCTCGGCGATCCCCGCGATCAGGTAGATCACGAAAGCCACCGGCTGCAGCAGCGCCAGCGGCACCACCGACTGTGCTCCCACGATGTCCACCATGGAGAGGGAGCCCACGATCAGGATGGGGCTGACCAGCGCCAGCACCAACGGGATCTCGAAGCTGATCATCTGGGCCGCCGCCCGCATGCCGCCCAGCACCGAGTACTTGTTCCCGGATCCCCAGCCCGCCACCACGATGCCGATGGTGGTGACGCTCCCCACCGCCACGATGAAGAGCAATCCCACGTTCACATCGGTGATCTGCATCCCCTGTCCGAAGGGGATCACCGCGTAGGCCAGCAGGGCCGGGACCAGGACGATGATGGGCGCCAGAAAGTGGACCACCGGGTCCGCCGTCCGCGGTCGGATGTCCTCCTTCAGCAGCAGCTTCACCACATCGGCCACGGGCTGAAGCAGCCCCCACTTGCCGACCCGGTTGGGTCCCCAGCGGTCCTGCATGCGGGCCATCACCCGCCGCTCCAGGTAGACTTCCAGCATCACCACCAGAATGAGGAAGACGAGCGCCGCCGTTATGGCAAGAAGGGCCATCACAGCCGCCACCACCCAGTCTGGGAGGAAACCGGCCAGGAGCCCCTCTATTGCCCGGCTAGCGATCCCGAAGATCCCGTTTATCGCTTCCATATGGAGCTACCTGTCCACCTCCCCCAGCACGATGTCGAAGCTCCCCAGGATCACGATGGAGTCGGCCACCTTGTGGCCGATCACCAGCGGCCGGAGCGCTGTGAGGTTGATGAAGCTGGGCGCCCGCACCTTGGCCCTGTAGGGGTTCGGCCCCCCGTCGCTGACCAGGTAGTAGCCCAGCACCCCCTTGGGGTTCTCCACCTGGGCGTAGGCGTCGCCCTTGGGCGGCCTCATTACCTTGGGGAGCGACGCCCTCGCGGGCCCCCCGGGAAGCTGGTCCAGCGCCTGCCGGACGATCTTTGCGCTCTCCCGCATCTCCTGAATCCGCACCAGGTAGCGATCGTACACATCCCCCACCGTCCCCACAGGGATGTCGAACTCGAACCGATCGTAGATGGAGTACGGCTCGGCCCGGCGGAGGTCGTAGGGGACGCCGCTGGCGCGCAGCACCGGCCCAGTCACGCTGTAGTCGATGGCCATGTCGGGCGGGAGCACACCCACGTTGCGGGTGCGGGCCAGGAAGATCTCGTTGGTGGTAAGCATCCGCTCGTACTCGTCGATGTTGCGCGGAAGCTCGTCCAGCAGCTTGCGGCAGGCGGGGACGAACTCCTCTGGCAGGTCCCGGCTGACCCCCCCGAAGCGGATGTAGCTGTAGGTCAGCCGCTGGCCGCTCACCATCTCAAACAGGTCCAGGATCTTCTCGCGGTCCCGGAAGCAGTAGATGAAGGGGGTGTAGTAGGTGCCCACATCGTTGGCCAGGGAGCCCACCGCCATCTGATGGCTGGCGATCCTGTTGAGCTCCACCATGATCACTCGGATGTACTCGGCCCGCTCCGGCACCTCGATCCCGGCCAGCTTCTCCACGGCCAGGGCGTAGGCCAGGTTGTTGGACATGGCCGCCAGGTAGTCCAGCCTGTCGGTGAAGGGCACACCCTGAAGATAGGTGCGCGACTCCGACAGCTTCTCCACCGAGCGGTGGAGGTAGCCCATCACCGGAACGGCGTCCACGATGGTCTCCCCCTCCAGCTTCATGACCAGCCGGAAGACCCCGTGGGTGCTTGGGTGCTGCGGTCCGAAGTTGACGACGAGGGTCCCGTCGTCGGTGTCCATGGGGAAGGTGGATATGGTCTGCTCCGTGCGGAGCGTGATCTCACTCATCGATGCACCTCCCTCTCCACCTGGTAGGGGTTTGGCTGAGGGCCGCCGCTCTACTCATGGAGGAACCTCCCGGTGCTCGTCTCGCCCTTCACGGCGCCGGCGTAGCCGGGGATCCTCAGGTGGGGCATCAGGACGTAGTGTGGGTCCTGCTCGAAGTCCTTGCGCAGGGGGTGCCCCTGGAAGTCGTCCGCCAGCAGGATCCGGCGCAGGTCGGGATGGCCCACGAAGACGATCCCCATCAGGTCGAAGATCTCCCTCTCCTGGAACTCCGCTCCGGGCCAGAAGGGGGTGAGGGACGGCGCCTCCGGGCTCTCCACCCTGGGGAGGTCGAAGCGGAGGACGATTGGGTAGGCGGAATCCAGCCGGTAGAGGTGGTACACCAGCTCGAACCGATCCTTCCAGTCCACGGCCGTCTGGCTCATCAGGAGCCGGTACCCCAGCTCGTTCTTGCAGGTCATGGCCACTTCCAGCAGCCGCTCCACCGGGGCGGTGACCTCCAGCCGGTCGTCGAGCTCGCGGAAGCTCAGCCCCTCGTGAAGCCTCTCCAGCTCCGCTCGGGCCGCGGCGAGGGCCTCCGGAAGGGCGGGCTGCCCCGGGGTCGGCCCTTGGGCCCCGTCGGGGCCCGCGCCCTGAGGAGCGGGTCGGGTGGGGTCGAGGGCGTCGTTACTTTCTGCCATTCCGCCTCCTCAGATGGGTCTCCTTCTCGATCTTCTTCTGCAGCTGCATCAGCCCGAAGAGCAGGGCGTCCGGCCGGGGCGGGCAGCCCGGGACGTAGATGTCCACCGGGATGAAGTGGTCGATCCCCGGCACGGTGCTGTAGGACCCCTTGTAGGGCCCCCCTGCTGAGGCGCAGCTGCCCATGGCGATCACGTACTTGGGCTCCGCCATCTGGTCGTAGATGCGCCGGATCATGGGCGCCATCTTGGTGGTGACCGTCCCCGCGACGATCATCAGGTCGGCCTGGCGGGGGGAGGGCCGCATCACCTCGGCCCCGAAGCGGGCGATGTCGAACCGGGCGGTCATGGCGGAGATCATCTCGATGGCGCAGCACGCGAGGCCGAAGCCGAGGGGCCAGAGCGAGTTCTTCCTGGACCAGTTGACCAGGTCGTCCACCTTGGCCAGGATGACGTTGTCCCTGATCTCCTCGGGGATCTCATCGGAGCCCGATGGGGCGTGCGGCCCCCGGGAGCGCGTCCACGCCGCGTCGCCTGACGGGGTCTGGGGCGTCCCCAATTCTTCCTTATTGATATCGTCGCTCATCCTATTTCCACTCCAGTGCCCGCTTCCTCCAAGCGTACACCAGGGCCACGACCAGGAATGCGATGAATATCACCATCTCGACCAGGGCGAAGAGCCCTAGCTGGCGATAGGCCACGGCCCATGGGATGAGGAAGACCGCCTCGACGTCGAAGACGACGAAGATGAGGGCGAAGAGGTAGAACTGCGCCCTGAACTGGATGTTGGCGGGGCCGAAGACCTCGGCGCCGCACTCGTAGACCTCGTCCTTATAGGGCAGAGGCTTCCTGGGCGCGATCAGCTTGGCCAGGCCGATGGGGATCAGCGGGAACACCACCGCCACCGCCAGGAAGATGGCTATTGGAGCGTACGAAACCAGCATCCACTACCTCCAAGCAGAACCGCCGGATCACAAGCGGGTGGTGTCGATCCCCTGTTATTGGGTCGAACGCCGAGGTCCGCTGGGACGAAGAGACAGGGTGAGAAGAAACCTCGAGGGCGCCGAGAGGTTTCGCCGCGGACGTGCACCACGGCGCGCGGGAAGCATCCCACGTAGGGCAACCGTCGCCCCGGGGCCATCCCGGCAGCAATCGACACCGCCAAGGCTTCATCGCCCCATATGCACAAACAGGAGTATAGCATCACCGAATCCCCGGAGTCAAAAATCTGGCAGGTGAGGTTCATCGCCGCGAGCGTCGTCGAGGAAGACGAACAAGCAAGTTCCGTGCCGGAGGCGGGCGCAACCGAAGAGCAACGGCCAACCCGTGCGACGACCGTAGACATTGCCGCGTCGTGGTGGTATGCTGAGGTCCAACAACAACCCGGAGGCTCAGGTCGGGTGGCGGCACGCCTCCTGGAGTTGCCTCAGATGGGGGCGAAGCCTCTTCCGCCGGCCCTGGACGTGTCCGCCGGAGCCTTCAGGACAGATCATTGACGGCCTTTCGATCTCCGCCTGAACCTGCTGTCGTGGCAAGTTGATGGAGGCAGGAGGGACGGCACCTTGTCTGCCGCCGCACCGTTGGACCCGCCGATGGAGGGCAGACCCTCCGCATGACACTATCACTGGACTGAAGCCACCCTGGCGAACCGGGCCGCTCCGTCTGAGCGGCAGCCCCGGGACTCACTTCGAGGAGATCTCCCGCGCGCCTACCGCGGAGTAGGCACAGCCCGATGTATCCTGCGGCTGCTTGGTAGGCTTCTGTTGTTCGGATTGTAGATAAGCCTGTATGATCGGGCTGCATCGGGCGGGAGGCGAGGATGGAGCGGGCGACACGAAGCATGGCGATCGCGGTTGGCGTGCTGGCGGTCCTGCTGTGGGCCATGAGCGGGTGGGCCACCGCGGAGGGGAGGCCACAGTTCAAGATGGGGTTCAAGGCGTTGGCCGAGCAGATATCGGAGGTGGTGGGCGATCCCCTGGAGGATGAGAGGTACAACCCGACCAACGGCGACGCGCTGCAGAGGACTACCACGGGGCTGATGGTCTGGAGGAAGGCGGACAATTGGACTGCCTTCACCGACGGCGCGCGAACCTGGGTGATGGGGCCGGCCGGGGTGCAGGTGCGGCTCAACCAGGAGCGCTTCGAGTGGGAGCATGACCCACCGGCGACCCCGGCACCTCCCACTCCCACCCCCACGCCCATACCATTCTCCGATTGGCAGCCAGGGCCGGGCGCCGTGGCGGGGCAGCCCATCATGGGCGTCATCGACAGCCCGAAGGAGGGGGCGAAGCTGGCCGGCGATCTCACGGTGACCGGCTGGGCAGTGGACCCCAGGGATCCAGACCACCCATGGAACGGGATAGATGACTTCCGCGTCTACCTGGACGGCCCGGAGGGCAGGGGCAGGAGGGTGGACACCGGGAAGGCGCAGTCGCAGCGCTTCGACGTATCCACGGCACTGGGGAAGGCGGGCTACTATCGCTCGGGCTTCGCCCTCACGGTGGATCGCGGGTCCATACCTCTGGGCGGCCACTCCCTCTACGTCTACGTCCACTCGCGGCTCTCCGGCTGGTGGTTCAAGGTGGTCAACGTGGTCCTGGACGTTCCGATGATAGGGACCGCGTACGTCGACGGTCGGCAGCTCCTGACCAATCTCAGGTGGGCCAGCTACGGCTTCGACGACCCCCTGCTCCGCGGTGCCCTGGCCTACGCCTACAACTACTCGCCCGAGTGGCGGATTCTGGCCGACTTGGCGGCCATCACGGAGACGAAGGTGAGGTGGGGCAGCCTGCCCGCCTCGGTAGGGGGTCTCTACGACCGGGAGCGCAAGACCATCTCCATCAACTCGCGGCTCAGGTACGAGAGGACGCCGGTCCTGGCGGCGGTGCTGGCCCACGAAACCTACCACGCCGCGCTGGGCGGCTCCGACGATGCCTTCAGCTGCTTCCAGGATGAGGTGAACGCCTTCCGGTGGTCCGCATACGTCTGGCTCCAGCTGCGACCGTCGGCCGTCATAAGCGGCTGGGAGCGCTCCATGGACGCGCTGGCCTGGGCGTGGGTGACCTCCAAGGATGCCCTGGTGGACTGGGTGCTGACCTCGCCAGGGTACCAGCAGCAATGTTTGGGAGGGGTCGTGCGATGACCAGCGTATCCGGCTTGTCGGGCCGAGGCGGCGGTAGGGCGACCCTCCGTTGTGGGGGATGGCCTCAGCTGGCCGGGGTCCTCGCCCTGGTGATGGCGTTCCTCATCGCCCCCTCGCCCGCGGTCGCCGCGGACGATCTGGGCAGGCTGCGGTCGCAGATGGACCGGGATCGGGCGGTCTTCGACCGTCTGGACAGGACACTGGGAGGTGCGCCGGTGAAAACCCGGTCCGATGCCCTGGCCCTCGCCTCCGCCTTGGAGAGCGCCGCCACCGAGTTCGAGGCGTCGGCCCAGGCCTATCGTGGCCTCTCAGCGAGCGGCACTGTCGGGACCATAGCCACCATGTTGGCGGAGGGGGTCGGCGAGATGGCGGCGGGGCTTCGGAGCGCCGCTGCCGCGGTCCGTAGCGGGAACAGCTCGAGCTATCAGGTCGCGCTCCGACGTGCCGAGAGCGGGGTGCAGAGGTTCAACCTGGCGGTCGAGCAGTACAACGCCTATGTCAGGGCTCATCCATCGAACGGCTCGTCGCGGGGCGACCCGACGGGGTCGCCTGGACAGCTCACCATGCTGACGGCGCCCCTGGTGGCCGGCATGGGCGGGTACCTGCTGATCGCTGCCGTGGTCCTCAACAGGCTGTTCAGCTCCAGGCTGCGGAGACTGGTCGGCGGGCTGGAGAGGAGGGCCGGCTGGGAGGCCATAGCCGGTGCGTACGGGCTCCATCTGATCCTCGTTGTGGCCCTGGCCTACCTGGCTCTCGCCTTCTCCGCGGTGGCGGTGGTGGATTTCGGTCTCGTGGCGGCGGATCTCATTCTGCAGGCCCCGCGTGTTCCTGCAATGCTGGTGGTGGCCCTGCTCGTGGTGGTGGTGGGCTCTCTCCTGGGGATACTCAAAGGGCTTTTCGCCGCCGAGAAGGGCGGCAGCTTCGGGATTCCGGTGGGAGAGATCGAGGAGCCGGGTCTCTGGCGGCTGAGTCGGGAGGTTGCCGGTTCCGTGGGCACGTCTACGGCCGACACCATCGTGCTCTCACCCCTACCCGGGATCAGCGTTCACGAGGAGGGCGGCCTGCTCGATCTGCTGCTGGGGCGAACGCGCCGCGTCCTGACGGTGGGGGCTCCCTCCATCGTTGGGCTCACGGTCCAGCAGTTCAGGGCGATCCTGGCGCACGAGTACGGGCATTTCTCGAACCGCGACACGGCGTGGAGCTCCCTCACCTACCGTGCTGGATCCGCCGTGAGTCAGACCCTCAGCACCATGCAAGGGGTGAGGGCCATGGGGGGCTGGTTCAAGGCGGTGGGTTCCATCAACCCAGCCCTGTGGATCCTTTGGCTCTACAGGTGGCTCTTCGCGTACCTGACGAGCGGCTTCTCCCGTCTCAGAGAGGTGTGCGCTGACCAGGAAGCCGTGGAGAGGTATGGCGCCCGGGCGTTCGTTGGGGGGCTGGTGGGCGTGGTTGTGAACGACCGGCTCTTCTGGGGGGTGGTCTTCCCCCGCGTGGTCGAGCTGGCTGGCCAGGGCCAGTACCTGGCTGACGTGAACGCCGTCGTGGCGGTGGCCCGGGAGCGGCTCTCCCAGCCGGAGCTGGAACGGATGGTGGGAGAGGCCTCGGGGCACAGGCCATCGCCCTTTGACAGCCACCCGGCCCTGGGAGACCGTCTCGCCTACGTCAGGCGGTTCTCCGACGTGCGGGCGTCCGAGACCGAGGAGGGGGCGGAGCCGTTGGTGGATAGATTCGCCGACTGGGCCGCGCGGTCAGCTCAGCTCTCGGAGCTGCTAGCGGGAGGGCTCCTGGCGCTGCCTAGACAGAGCGCGGCCACGGGCTCGGCCAAGTGACGCCGGCGGGCGGATAGAAGGGAGGACGGATGCCGAACCCCGAGGAGTACCGTCGGACCCGACGGATCATCGATCTGATGCTGAGGATCGCCAACCAGCCGAGGAGGTGGACCCGGCGCGACCTGGCGGCCCACTACGAGGTGAGCGAGAAGCAGATAGACAAGGACATCACGCTGATCCGCCACGGGCTGGTGATGCCGCTGCGCCACTCTCCCCACGGCTACTACTTCGAGTCGCTGGCGACCCTTCCCGGTCTCACCCTGAGCCTGCCGGAGGCGCTCTCGCTCCTGCTGGCGGCGCGGCTGGGGCAGCAGATGCCTGGGGTATCGGGAGCGGACCTCTCGGCGGCGGTGGCGCGGCTGGAGGCGCTGCTGCCCCGCGAGCTGCGGCCACTGGTGGGAGGGCTGGCGCGGGGCGAAGGGGACGACGGGCCCCGTGCGGCCACTCTGAAGGAGCTGCAGCTGGCCATAGCGGAGCGTGCCAGGCTGCGGATCGCCTATCGGAGCGCCTCCGGTGTCGAGGCGACGTCGGTGGACCCCACGGCGGAAGCAGGCCTCGGCGGGGGCGATGGGGCCGGCGGGCGTGTCCAGGGGGTGACGGCCGGCCCGACGGCGGCCGGGGACAGCCAGGGGGCAGCCCTCCTCCCTCTGGCCTCCCCGGCCGGTTCCGGCCTCGCCGCCCCCGGGGACGGGGGAGTCGGCGTCCAATCGGGAGCCCCCGGGAACGCCCGCGGCCGCGCCGATGCTCCCCATGCCGCATTGGCGGGAGCCGCCGGAACCGGGGCCGTGGCCCCGGCGAGGGAGCGGGTGGTGGATCCCTACAGCCTTCTACCCTACCTTCGGAGCTGGTACCTGGTGGGGTACTGCCACCTGAGGGGGGAGGTGAGGATGTTCAAGGTGGACAGGATAGAGTCGCTCTCGAGAACCGGGGAGAGGTACGAGATGCCGGCGGATTTCGACGTGGCGACCTACCTCGGGGAGACGTGGGGACTCTTGCGCGGGGAGGCCGGGGAGCCGGAGGAGGTGGTGGTGGAGTTCGCGGCGGAGGCGAGCCCGTGGGTGAGGGACGAGCAGTGGCATCCGAGCCAGCGGGTAGAGGATCTGGGGGATGGGCGGGTGCGGCTCCACTTCCGGGCGGGGATCACGGCGGAGCTGCGGCGCTGGGTGCTGGGCTTCGGTCGGCAGGCGCGGGTGGTGCGCCCGGCGCACCTGGCGGAGTGGGTGCTTGAGGAGGCCCGGGCCGTGGCGGAGCGGGGAGGGTGAAGGATCCTTCAGCGGATCGAGAGGGTCTGATTTCAGATGATCCTACATTCACAACTTTCCGTATCCTTGGTTCCATAGGCGCTGGGTCGTGGTGGAGTGATAGTGCAGTTGGGGAGGTGGAGAGAGCATCGCCATAAATGCACAATGGCCGCAACCAAATACATCAAGCAGTATAGTGGCCTACACAGCGAGGCTGTTGTCGTAAAGTGGGCTGAATGGGCGAGGATGTACTAATCACAGGAGGCTGCACATCATGCTCAGATATGTCGGGCACCCCTTCGTTGATGTGGGTGCGGCAACGATCGCTGCGTTAGTGGGTAAGGTGGATCCGTCAACCCTGAACGAGGGTGATCTGGATCGGGTGGCCGACTTCATTGCCCGCGAGTATGTCGTTGATCCGCTCAAGTCATTCTTAAACGTGGCGTTTCCCAATTCTGGATACACCAACCCGGCTTTCGAGAATCGCCCGGAGAAACGGGGGGAGTACGCCGACAGGGTCCTGCGCGGCTATCGGCTCAGTACCCCAAGGACCGAGAGCAGGTGCGTTTTTACCGGGCAACCTGCCACCGCAATAGCCTTCTCTGACAAACTGCCGCCGGGGCGGGGTTTTCGGCAGCACATACCACTGACCATGGGCGAGGGGTACATCAACTTCTATCCGTGGGGCGACGCGGGCTTGCCCGTTTCGGGGGAAGCGCTATTGTGCATCCAGGCATTCCCTCTAGGCTGCGCCAAGTGTGGCGGCAAGTTGCTCGCGGTGCACTCGGACAATCCGGATGTCACCTACGACTTCGCCAGCGAGTTTCTGAGGCGCAACCGAAGCGCCTTGCTCATAGCGCACGCGGAGAAGAGCAAGAAGATGCCCGAAGCCCGCACTTCGCCTAAAACGTTGCTGATAGAGACCCTGGTCAACCTGGAGCAGAGGCGCCAGGACGAGCGGAGGGAGCGTCGGCCCTGTTCAGTGACCGCGTACTACCTGACAAACAGCGGTCAGTCGAACCCGTTGGATCCCCGTAACCCTCCACTGGAGATTTACCACCTCCCCACGGAGTTGACCGCCTTTCTCGGCAGCATAGTGACTCCGGAGTACAAGGAGGAGTGGAGCGCTATCGTCGCCCGTGCGTGGCGCCTCTCGACGCAGAAGAAGAACGCCAGCAAGAATGGCGAGAAGGGGGGATTGGCTGAAGAGGACGATAGACCCAAGAGGAATCTGCTCTACGAAGATCTGTTCCAACTGCCCACAGGGTTCCCTTCCTTTGTCAGGCGATACCTCTTGCGCCTGCCCGTGCGCAGTCGCGCGGAGGATGATCCCCGCCGCAACTATTCGCTGAGGGACGAGGCGCACCTAGTTTCATGGAGCCTGACACAGCTGTTGCTCGCGAAGGTGGTGAGAATGGACTCTCAACGAATCGAACAGATCCGAATGATGGGTGACCGACTTGCCCAATACGTGGCGGAAGAGAACGACAAGCGGTTCTTCTCCAGCTTCTTCGCCGAACAGAACTACGGCAACTTCCGAAACAACCTCATCCGGGCGAACGTTGCCCACGTGAGGCGGGGCAACCCGCCGTTGATTACGCTGGATCCATACATAGAAGTCTTTGAAGAGGGAGACGAAGTGGCGTCACCCGACTGGAAGCTTGCGCGAGACCTCGTTCTGATCCGTATGGTAGAGCGTCTGCACGAGCGCGGGTGGTTGGCCAAGAATCGCGAGGCGATCCCAGAGTTTTCCGGGGAGGCGATGCCCCAATGACGGGCGGTGTGCCCGAGTTTACGCACGTAGCTGAGTGTGGGAGTGGGAGGTTGACAGATGGCTTTCGTCTCGGGGTTGATGCTGATCGACGCACCTGCATCGGCGCTCAACAATCTCGGTAGCATACCGGGTGAGCGGTACGACAACAGCGTGGGCGTAAAGATGATCCGCGCCAAGGACGGCGCCTACCCCTACGTTTCCGCCCAGGCATTTCGGTATTGGCTGAGGACCACGCTGGCGAGGACCGTAGATGGGTGGCGGTCCGCACCAGTGTACCGCGAGGAGAAGATCGCCTACACCGACGCTAACCCCCTTGATTACTGGGACGACGACCTGTTCGGATACATGCGTGCCCCGTCAACAAGGGAGTCGGCGAAGGCGAAGCGGGAGAGTGATGCCTCGCGGGCTGGGGAAACCGAGACCAAGGACACGGTTACGCGGGCCGCTCCCTTCCGGGTGAGTACGCTGGTGTCGGTGGCGCCCGTGGTTCTGACGACCGACTTTGGGGTTATGGCCCGGCAGGAGGGTGATCCAGTACCGCACGAGCACCAGTTCTACAGGACGACCCTGAAAGGGTTGTTCTCGCTCGACCTCCATGCTGTTGGAACGTTCTCCTATCGGAACAAGACAGGGTTCCGGAACCTTGATGAGGTCCGTATCGTAAGGGCCAGGGAGAGGGGCCTGGCCCTGCTGGAAGCCGAAAAGGCTTTCAGACTGCCGCTGCCGGAGCGAGTCGCGCGTGTAGCTGCCCTGTTCGAGGGGCTGGCGCTCCTCGAGGGCGGTGCCAAACAGAGTCTGCATTACACGGACGTGGCGCCCGACGTGGCGATTATGGCCGTGACCAGAGGTGGGAACCAGATCTTCGGCCATGTCGTTGGCGCAACCTCCCGAGGGCTGCCGGAGTTGAGTGTGGATGCCTTTTCGGAGGCTATGGAGGTGTTTGCGGACGACATACTGTCCGACGTCTACGTGGGTTGGGTGAAGGGCTACCTTGATGACGAGCGGGCCAAGATAGAGGCGCTGGCTCAGAGGGAGGGTAGGGTGCGGATAAGGGTGATGCATCCGCGGTCGGCGTTCCAAGAGTTGGCTGCCGACCTGCGGAAGGGCGAGAATCACTCCTGGTTGGCGTAGGAGGTGGCACCATGCGGGCGCTGAAGGTGGTCGCGGAAGGGGTTACCACATCTTTCCGCTATCCCCATTTCATGCATGGGGTGCAGCCAACGTTTGAGATGCCGCCGCCGGCCACGATCTATGGCCACGTCTGCAGCGCGCTGGGTAGTTGGTTTGATCCTCAGGGTGTCGAGTTCGCCTACCACTTCACGTACGTGGCGCAGTTTGACGATGTGGAGCATGTGCACGTCGTTGCGGGCTCCTCAGGGAATCTGCCCGGGACCAAGATCCCGAAGGCGCTCGAAGGAGCTATTAACCCCTTCAAGCGCAGCGTCCTCTTTCGACCGAAGTTGGTGCTATACCTCAACAAACCTGAATGGGAAGAAGCCTTTCGAAGCCCTCGTTACGTCGTGACGTTGGGTCGTTCCCAGGACCTCTTCAGCTACACCTGGGTCGGCGTGGTGGAACTAGAGGAGGCGGGGCGTGCCTACTTCGAGCATACCCTTGCTCCATACTCGATGGCCCTGCGTGGTGCCCCTGGCTACGTGGTGCTAATGCCCCGGTTCCTGGATTACGCCAATCTTCGTGCGCCGACCTTTGCCCGCTACTTGGTGCTGCGGCAGCGGGTCCACAGCGAGGAGTTGCTTCAATTTGGGAGGGGATTCGACCAGGGCCCATATGTGGTGGACCCGGGAGTTCCGGCAGTTGGGGGAGCTCACCTTGGGCTGTTGTTTCACTCGTTCGTAGGAGACTACGATGATGCCCCAGTGCTGGCCTGACTGGCTCGACCACCTCTGGGCCAAGAGTCCGGAGAGTGCCGAACAGCTCCGGGGTGAAAGCCTGGCAACGCACACTTGGAACGTGCTGGAGAGCCTGCAGGCCATTGCCTATTTGCGGCCGTGGCTCCCTCAGAGTCTGGGTGCACCCCGATTTTGGAACAGGCTCTTCTGGGCGGCCTGGCTCCACGACTTTGGCAAGTCCGCATCCGGGTTTCAAGCCTCGCTTCGGGGTGGTGAGAGATGGCGAAACCGACATGAGGTTCTGTCCCTGGCATTTCTGGACTGGCTTGGCGAGGCCGTATCGGAAGAAGACGAAGCCTGGATTGGTGCCGCCATCGTCTCTCACCATCGCGATGGTCGAGAGATTATCCTCGAGTACGTTGATCCTGCCGACGGTGATGACGACCCCTTGGCGCAGCTCGTGGCGCAGCTCACCGGTGACAGCTTGCAAGGGCTCTGGAGGTGGTTGAACCGTTGTTGCAGTCCGTGGATCCATGCACTCGGGCTGGAGCCTTTTGGCGTCGACGTGCCGAAGCTGCCCGACGAGGCCGAGGCGGTTGCGGCCATCCGTTGCCAGGGTCACGTGCGCATCCGTGAGCGGCTGCGCAGCTACCGGCAGTGGCTGCGGGCGCTAGATCGAAGCCCGGTCCGCTCACTGGTGGTTGGAACCATTCTGCTTCGAGGACATCTCGTCTCGGCCGATCACATGGCCTCGGCTCACTTGGCGGGCCCCATAGCGCCCGTTGAGTTAGGGCCGACCGACCTGCTTGCTAGGTGGAACCTCACACGGGAGCACCTCTTCCCCCATCAGCGGGAGGCCATGACCAGCCAGGGGAACGTGTTGTTGGTTGCTCCCACGGGCAGCGGCAAGACCGAGGCGGCTCTGCTGTGGGCCACTGCTCAGAGTACTGAAGAGCGGCCCGTGCCCCGTATCTTCTACGCACTCCCTCATCAGGCCAGTATGAACGCCATGTACGACCGGTTGAATGGAACGTCCTTTCCGGGGCTCGTTGGTCTTGAGCATAGCCGAAGCGTGCTGGCTCTGTACCGACGGCAGTTGGAGGAGACTTCAGACCCAAAGAGCGCGGAGAAAGCAGCACGCGTCAACAAAAATCTCACTCGACTGCATCGATTCCCGGTGCGGGTGTTGAGCCCATACCAGATACTGAAGGCGGCCTATCGGCTTAAGGGCTACGAGGCGCTTCTGTCGGACCTCTTCGGTGCCACGTTCATCCTGGACGAGGTCCACGCATACGAACCTGAGCGGCTAGCGATGATACTGGGAACGGTGAGATATCTGCGTGAGCAGTTCGACGCTCGCTTCTTGGTGATGTCCGCAACCCTCCCGCGTATGCTGAGGACACATCTTGTTGAAACCCTGGGGTCTTTCGCCGAGTTGCGCGGTTCACCCCAGCTGTTTGCCCAATTTAGGCGGCACAGATTGCATCTACTGGAGGGGGACCTGCTCAGCGACGGCTGGCTGCAACGGATCTCTGAGGTGGCCTCCGAAGGGCGGTCCGTCCTTGTAGGCTGCAACACTGTATCTCGGGCGCAACAGGTGTACGCTGAACTCGGGCGACGCTTGAGTGGTGCGGTAGAGGTGACACTTCTCCATGGGCGCTTCAATGGTAAGGACCGCCTCGCAAAGGAGAGGCTGGTGCAGGAAGCCACGGGAAGAAATGCTAGCCGCCCTCGCCCAATCGTGCTGGTCGCTACTCAAGTAGTAGAAGTCAGCCTGGACATCGACCTAGACGTCATCTACACGGATCCGGCACCCCTAGATGCCCTTGTGCAACGCTTCGGTCGAGTCAATCGGGCGCGCACCAAGGGGCTGGCCCCCGTCAACGTGTTCACGATGCCGAACGATGGGCAGAAGGTCTATGGTGCCGAAGTGGTGGAGGCCACCTTGCGTGTGCTTGCTGACAATGATGGCTGCCCCATTGACGAAGAGGGTATTTCCGAGTGGTTGGACACCGTCTACCAGGGGGACATCGCGTTGCTATGGGATGCAGCCTATGAGGTAAGTCGGAACGAGTTCGAGGCCGGTTGTTTGCGACCGCTGCGCGCCTTCAATTCGGATCCTGCTCTTGAGGAGCAGTTTTATCGTGCCTTCGATGGGGTCGAGGTGCTGCCTGCGTGTAGGGAGCGTCTCCACACGCGGTTGGAGGAAGCCGGGCACCCGCTGGAGGCCGCTCAACAACTCGTGCCTCTGAGATGGCGTAGGCTGGTATCGTTGCTGGAGGAGGGCAAGGCGGCGCGCAGAGGTGAGAGGGGCCTTTACGTGGTGGACGCAGATTACAGCAGCGACACCGGGCTGCAAATATGATCCCTAAGTTGCTGTTGCAGGATATCCATAGGGGGGTACCTCGAGTTGCCATACCAATCAAGCACGCAAGCGGCTGATAGCCGCCCAGCCGAACAGCGCCACAGTGAGATCTTCACCGCCCACCGCCTGACCTTCCGCTGTCGGGTGGCGGAGCCCATCATAATGCGCGAGCACAAGGGCTCCGCCATCCGCGGCGCTATCTTCGGTGCTGTCCGCTTCCAGTTCTGCGTCCGCAAGGATCTGGAGAGCTGTCACCCCTGCCCGGTTGTCACCACCTGTCCCGTCTCCTTTCTCCTCGCCACAGTGGATGCCGACGGACGCAGGGGCGACGACGTCCCCCGGCCGTACACCGTGCAGCCGCCACTCGGCGCTGCCGACAGGTACGCCCCGGGCGAGCCGCTGGAGTTTGGGGTTACCATCTACGCCCGCGGGCTGTCCCACCTGCCCTACCTGCTGGTGGCGGTTCGCAACCTGGAGCGGTACGGCCTGGGTGCCAGGACTGAGCGTCCGGACGGACGGTGGCGGCGGGGTGGCTTCCGCATCGAGCGGATCGTCGCCACAGACCCCCTGGGCGGGTGCACCGAGGTGGTGATGGGGGAGGGCGACAACCTGGTTCACATGCCCGACCTCGGTGTCACCCACCAGGCGGTGCTGCGCAGTGCACAGGCCATGGGGGAGGTCGACCGGATCACGCTCCACTTCCTCACCCCGACGCGCATCGTGGACCAGGGCCGCCTCCTCCACGCCCCCGTTTTCCGCCCCATCTTCCAGCGGCTCCTCGAGCGGATCTCTTCCCTCTGGGAGCACTACGCGGGCGCCTCCCCGCCCTTCGACTTCCCCCAGCTCATGGGGCTGGCGGAGAGGGTCCGCACCGCCGAGGACTCCACCCACTGGGTCGACCTGGAGAGCTACTCCTCCAGGCGCGGTGTTCGGACCCCGATCGGCGGATTCATGGGGACCGCCATCTTCGAGGGGCCACTCACCCCTCTCCTCCCGTGGCTCATATGGGGGGAGTACACCCACGTGGGCAAGAACGCCGTGAAGGGCGATGGGTGGTATCGCATTGAGGAGGGGTGAGCGGGGAACGGCTCCCGCTCCTGTGGACTGGCTCCGATCCATCCCAGGCTGAAGAAAAGGAGAGAAAAAACCATGAATTGTCCGAGCTGTGGCGCGGAAAACCCCGACGATGCCGTCAGTCGCTTCTGCCGGTCCTGCGGGGCCACGCTAGAAGGCCCTAGCGATCGACCTCCCCACCTTCCAGCGGCTCCCGCACCTGGTGTCGCTCCCCGCGCCGGGCTTGGGGCGGGTAGCCTCCAGGCCGCCGTCTTCCCCTACGGCGGTTTCTGGATCAGGCTGGTGGCCTACATAATCGACAGCATGCTCCTTTTCGGCGTGTACCTGGCCGCGGCCGCCGTGGCGATGCTCCTGCTTGCCCAGGATGCCCGCGGCTCGAGCCCCGCCGCCGGGCTTCTCATACTGCTCCTCTACCTGCTGGCACCCGCCTACATGGTGGTCTGGCCCCCGAGGTTCGGCGGCACCCTGGGCCTGCTGGCCGTGGGCTACCACATAGTGGACGACAACGGCAGACATATCGGCTATGGTAAGGCCATCGCCAGGCTTCTGGGCCAGATGGTGTCCGGTCTCGCCCTGGGGCTCGGCTACATCTGGATCGCCATCGACCCGCGCAAGCAGGGCTGGCACGACAAGATCGCCGGAACCTTCGTTGTCCGGAAGGAGTTCGTTCGAGAGGAGTAGGGGCCGCAGCATCCCTCTCCTCTTTGCCCGTCCAGGGCACTGTGTCAGAGAGCCAGTGCCCTCACCCGACGATCTCGAGATGTGGGGAGGGGGCTTGTCCTCCTCTGGCGCGCCCTGGGCGCGGGGAAGCCCTCGCCGGACCATCGGAACCACCGTGCCAGAGCACTGGGCCCATGAGCGAGAAGATGGGGGAAGCGAACCAAAACGAGATAGAGCAGGGAGCGACCCTTACCGAGGACGGCCACCTGCTGCTGACCGAATTCGGCTGCTTCATGGGCCTCCACAGCGAGAGGCTCCAGATCTCCCGCAAGGGGCAGATCCTACTGGAGGCTCCCTTGGTCAGGCTGTCCCATGTCCTCGTCCTCACGTCGGGGGTTTCCGTGAGCAGCAACGCCATCCGGGAGTGCTGCCAGCGTGGCATCCCCATCACCTTCCTGGATGGCCGAGGAGATCCCTATGCGGCCCTCATCTCGCCGGACCTGGTTGGAACCGTGCGGACACGCCGGGAGCAGCTCCTTGCCTACTCCGACGGACGCGGGCTTCACCTGGCCCGATCCTTCGCCCGGGGCAAGCTGGCCAATCAGGTGAACCTTCTCCGCTACGCCGCCAAGTACCGCCGTGCCAGGGATGTCGACCTCTTCCAGCGACTCCGCGACCGCTGGCTGGCCATCGAGGAGATAGCCTTGGGGCTCGACCATCTCCATGGCACCACGGTGGAGGACGCCAGGGGAGAGATCCTGGCCATCGAGGGCCGCGCAGCCCAGCACTATTGGGACGGTATCCGGGATCTGCTGGTGGAGGATCACGACTGGCCGGGCCGGGAGACGAGGGGGGCCCAGGACCTCGTCAACTCCTTGCTCAACTACGGCTACGGCGTTCTGGCATCCAAGGTGCAGCAGGCGTTGATCCTGGCAGGCCTCGATCCCTTCGCTGGCTTCATCCACGCCGATGCGTGTACAGAACTATCCGAAAAGCAGTAGGTGATGTCCAGCGCCCCGTCTTCCGCCACTCTAGCCCCGTCCACCAGGCCCTTGAAAAGGGTGCGCTTGCTCTGCAGCGCCGCTGCGAGCCGCTCGGGCTCCCCGGACGCCGAGTCGCGCTCGATCTGGTCTACTCGCTCCCGCAGGCGGGCGAGCACCGCCTCGGCGCTAAGCAGGTTGGTCTCCCGCGCCTGGGCCTGCGTCTGGCGGGCGAAGAGCGTCTGCTGACGAGCCTCCAGCGCGGCCAGTTCGACGGCCAGGGCATCGAGCTGGCTGTCGAGCTGGGCCTCGGTGATGCGCCCTTTGCGGTAGAGGGTGATGACCGCGTCCTGCTCGGCCTTCTTGGCGGCAAGCCGTCGGGCCAGGTCGGCCAGCTCCTGACTGACATCCTCGACCTCCTGCGCCTGGGTCCGGAGTCGCTGGCGGAGCGGGCGGAGCACCTCTTCCTCAGGGTTGCGGGCGTAGGTGGCCAGGTCCCGCCAGATGGCCGCCTCCAGCGCTTCGGCCCGGTGGCGGACGTGGCCCTCGGGGCAGACGTAATAGAACTGGTCGCGCTTGCGGTTGCCGTCGCCCACGATGCTCCGACCACAAAAGCAGGTGATGAGCCCGCGAAGCAGGTAGAGCCGGCGCGCGTTGCGGGAGGCCTCGACGAAGCGCTCCTGGAGGAGCCGCTGCGCCGCGTCAAAGAGGGACTGGTCGACGATGGGCGGGGTGGCGTACTCGGCCAACGCCTTTCCCGCCCGCCGGCCGGCCTTATAGCAGCCCACGTAGGCGGTGTTGTGGAGCAGCCTGGAGATGGTGCCGGTGTTCCAGCGACGCTCCCCGTCCGGCCACCGCCTGGTCGTCTGCCCCCGCTGGCCGAAGGGGGACAGCACGCCCTCGGCGTTGAGCAGCTCGGCGATGGGGATCAGCCCCATCCCCTCTTCGACGTAGAGCCGGAAGATACGTCGCACAATGGCGGCCTCGGTCGGCTCCACCACCAGCCGCTTGTCCACCACGCGGTAGCCGTACGGGGGCTTGCCACCCAGCCAGCGTCCTTCCCTGGCCGCCCGCAGGCGCCCCAGATTGGTTCGCTCGATGATGGTAGCGCGCTCCAGCGCTCCGAGGCTACCCAGCAGTGTCATGAT
>Ga0315298_1003362_pt1 | contig 25612 bp, 21 predicted proteins | sample WHS_1_MG_FD_203077 | JGI IMG/M metagenome (GOLD analysis project Ga0315298, IMG submission 203077) | Extremophilic microbial mat communities from Washburn Hot Springs, YNP, Wyoming, USA - WHS_1_MG | ecosystem: Environmental > Aquatic > Thermal springs > Hot (42-90C) | place: USA: Wyoming... | reverse complement strand
TATGCGTTGCGCGACCTCAAAGTGAACGCGATCGAGTAAGGGGAAAAGCACGAGGTCGGAGCAAGGGGGTAGGGAGATTTCCAGGAATCAGAGATTGAGCAGGCCGAAAGACTGGCGATGGAGTTCGGCGATGGGGGACTGTTGTTGTGTAACGTCGTTGATCGTCTCGGCAGTGTGGTGATTGGGGATAAATCCGGGGTTTCAGTGGCGTTTAACGGGGCTGGGTACGCCTTGGTGGATCAAATCTGAGGTTTCCGATAGCTGTTTAGCGCAGTTGGGGGGTGTTTTCTGCTGGCGACGCAAATAGAGGGACAGACACGATATTTGATGTCCGACATACCAGTCGGGAACGTTCAACTTCCAACGTTCAACTCTCAATGTTCAATGGGGTGACTGAATGGGTGCATGGTGACCGGGATATGGGGACAGACACGATGTTTGGGGGATGGCGGCGCAAATAGAGGGACAGGCACGATATTTGGGCCGGGCGACCGGACTTTTGACACGCCGGACCCGACCAAGCGCAGGTCTGGCGGTTCCAAGCCAGCTGTGACGCCCAGATATGGGGACAGATACGATGTCCGGTATGCCGATCAGGAACGTTTAACGTCCAACGTCCAACTCTCAACGTTCAACGGGGTGACCGAAAGGGCGCATGGTGATCGGGATATGGGGACAGACACGGTGTTCTGCCGGTCGGCGGCGCGAATAGAGGGACAGACACGATATTTGACCGCCGAGCGTAGCCGCGGACTTCAGTCGGCGGCAAATCTCCCGCGGATTCACGTCTGCGGCTACGATCGGCGGCTACGCGACTTCGTTACGCGGCTCGGATCGCCAAAGTTCCTATTCCGAATCTGAAGTTTTGGAGGCATACTGCAACCATGTTGCGTGATACTCGGAGTGCTGTTGTCACACTCATGACAGATTTTGGGCTTTGCGATTCGTTTGTGGGCGTCATGAAAGGCGTTGTTTTGAGCCGATGCCCGGGCGCACGGATCGTGGACATTACGCACCTTGTGCCTGCGGGGGACGTGCGCGCCGGCGCTTTTGCGCTTCTTACGGCATACCGGTATTTTCCGAAAGGCACGGTGCATGTGGCCGTTGTAGATCCGGGCGTTGGGAGCGCGCGACGCGCAATTGCGGCGCGCGGCTCGGACGTAACATTTGTCGGACCGGACAATGGATTGCTTTCGTTGGCATTGAGGGGCGAAACGAGTGTCGTGGTTCGTCGAATTGAAAACCAACGCCTCTTTCTCACGCCAGTGAGCGCAACATTCCATGGCCGGGATGTGTTTGCGCCTGTGGCAGCATATCTTGCCAATGGGGGTAGTTTTGCCGAGGTTGGGCCCGAGACCGATGAATGGGTTAGATTACCGTGGCCGGAGCCGACGCGCGGGGTTAACGGCTGGCTGGGTCAGGTTGTGCACGTGGATCACTTTGGGAACGCGATCACGAATCTGCCGAACACAACTCTTGAACCGGCCTCTGTCAACCGGTTCACGCTGCTTTGTGGACGGCGACGTGTTCCGGTCGGGACTTGCTACGCGGCGGTGCCGAAGGGGAGAGCGGTGGCTGTCGCCGGGTCCAGCGGCTGCATCGAAATTGCAGTTAACGGTGGGAACGCCGCACGGAGTCTGGGATTGAAGCGAGGCTCCAAGGTGAGGCTTGTTGCGCCCGGCTGACATTCATTTTGAATTCAGTGAGGGGAGTATCCGTGACGGATCCATGCGGCGTTTGAGGTGGGCATCGGGCTCGCCACCGAACTGTTGCCAGTAAGCGGCCTTGAAGGGATTTACGGGCGGCCCCAGTACAGTTTCGTGTTCAAGGCACGGCAGGATTCCCTGCCACCACTTGTCGTAAGCAGCCCGCAGGACGGTGACGATGTCCGGATGTTGTTCGATGACGTTTCGAGCTTCTGCCGGGTCAGTGCCAGAAACACGGGACACGGGTTCCACCTTCGTATGGGGTGCCTTTCATTCCGCGCATGCCTGCATTGTACAGGTCGCCGATCGAATGGCTGTTGTCCGAGAGGAACACGAGGACGGTGTTCTGGTCAATTTGCCACCGGCAGAGATGATTGTTGTTGCCTTCAAAGAAATCCGCTCGCGCTCGAAGATTGTATGTGTAATGCCGTTCTTGAACTTGCGTGGTCCGGTCAACAGCGCTGTGCGCTTGATTGGAATTGCGTCGGCGGAAATGGCGGGTATGGTTGGGAGGCGTGTCTCAGATGGAGAAAACAACGATGGGGCTCATTGCTGGGAATCGGTCGCTGCCGATCGAGTTTGCGCGTCTGGCGCGGCAGGAGGGGACGTTGCGGATTGTGGCTGTGGCTTTCGAGAATGAGACAGACCCGCGGATTGGCGAGTATGTTGACGAGGTTGTTTGGGTGCGGGTTGGGCAATTGGATCGGATGATATCGGCTTTTGCAAAGCGCGGGGTTAAACAGTGTGTAATGTTGGGTCAAATCGCGCCAAAAAACCTGTTCGATCTTCGTCCGGACCTGCGTGCGATGCGGCTTTTGTGGCGGCTGAAGGAGAAGAACGCGCAGACGATATTTGGGGCGATTGCGGAGGAACTGAAGAAGGACGGGATTGAGCTGGTGGAAGCGACGCCGTGGTTGAGGCCGTTGATGCCCGGGGTGGGGTTCAGACTTGGTCCTGCTCTGGGTGCAGACTGTGAATCCGACGTGCGATTTGGATTTCAGATTGCGAAACAGGTGTCAAAGCTCGAGATCGGCCAGACGGTTGTAGTAAGGCGTGGTACGGTTTTGGCCGTTGAGGCGTTCGAGGGCACCGACCAGTGCCTTGCAAGGGGCGGGTCGCTTGCAGGTTCAGGGGGTGGGGCGGTCGCTGTGAAAGTGGCCAAGGCGGGACACGACATGCGTTTTGACATTCCCACTGTGGGATCAAGGACGGTGGAAGTGTGCGCTGAAAATGGCGTGGCTGTGTTCGCCTTCGAGGCGGGAAAGACGTTGGTTTTGGAGATGAACGATGTTTCTGCGGTGGCGACAAAGCGTGGGATAACTGTTGTGGCTGTGGAGTTTGAAGCGTGTCAGGACGGCAGTACCGGTTGAGAAACTATTGGCGCCGGCGGAATTCGGGGTTAGTATTGTTCTGAGTTTTTCGCTTAATACAGAAAAAAGGCATTTGAACATGGAACCTGTTGGAGACATTGCGGTGATTGGTTTGGCTGTAATGGGCCAGAACCTGATTCTGAACATGAACGACCACGGTTTTACCGTGGTGGCTTACAATCGGACGGTGTCCAAGGTTGATGATTTCCTTGCCAATGAGGCCAAGGGCACACGAGTGATTGGGGCGCACTCTTTGCAGGAGATGGCTTCTTTGCTGAAGAAGCCGCGCCGGGTGATGCTGATGGTAAAAGCGGGCAAGCCTGTGGACGAGTTCATCGAGCAATTGCTGGGCGTTCTCGAGCCGGGCGACATCATAATAGATGGCGGCAATTCGCTGTTTGAAGACACCATTCGCCGGACCAAATACGTCGAGAGCAAAGGGCTGTTGTACATCGGAACAGGCGTCAGCGGCGGTGAGGAAGGTGCGCGGCACGGCCCGAGCATCATGCCCGGCGGCAGTCCAGCGGCATGGCCACACGTGAAACCCATTTTCCAGGCGATTGCCGCGAAAGTCACTGATCCCAACACCGGCGCTGAAGAACCGTGCTGTGACTGGGTGGGCGAAGGCGGCGCCGGTCATTATGTGAAAATGACGCACAACGGGATCGAGTACGGCGACATGCAGCTCATCTGCGAGGCTTACCACATAATGAAAGACGGGTTGGGCATGACGCCCGATGAAATGCACGAGGTTTTCAAGGAATGGAATGAAGGCGAACTTAAATCCTACCTGATCGAAATAACACGCGACATTCTCGCAAAGAAGGACGACGACGGTCAGCCGTTGGTGGACAAGATACTCGACACGGCCGGGCAGAAAGGCACGGGCAAATGGACGGTGATTTCCTCGCAGGAACTTGGAATTCCGATAACGCTAATTGCCGAGGCTGTCTATTCGCGCTGTGTATCGGCGATGAAAGAACAGCGTGTCGAAGCTTCGAAGGTCTTTCCACCGTCGAATCCGAGGTTTGCTGGTGATCGGAAGAAATGGATCGATGACATTCGCAAAGCCCTTTATGCATCGAAGATCATCAGTTATGCGCAGGGTTACATGCTCATGCGCGCGGCTGCTGAGCATTACGGCTGGAATCTCAACTACGGCGGCATTGCCTTGATGTGGCGTGGCGGGTGTATTATCCGAAGCGTTTTTCTTGGCGAGATAAAGAAGGCGTTCGACAAGAACCCGAACCTGACAAATCTGCTTTTGGACCCGTTTTTCAAGAAGGCAATAAAGAGCTGCACACGGAGCTGGCGCAAGGTTGTCAGCATGGCGGTTCGAAAGGGCATTCCAGTGCCGGCTTTGAGCACGGCCCTTGCGTTTTTCGACGGGTTCCGAAGCGCGCGATTACCGGCGAACCTGCTTCAGGCGCAGCGCGATTATTTCGGCGCGCACACTTACGAGCGCGTCGATGCGCCGCGCGGCCAGTTTTTCCACACCAACTGGACAGGCCATGGCGGTCGTGTCGCAAGCGGAACTTATACAGTGTAACTTTCGAACGCGGTCGTCATGACAGTTGGCGGCCGTCTGATGTGGGCTTCGGGAAACCCGCGCCACACCTCAGCGCGGCGCAGCGGCAACCAAACGCTCGAGGCGTAACCATTGCGCCGGTTGTAGGAATAGCGCTGTGTCGCGCCGCGCTGAAAGGGGCGACTTCGTCGCTCGCGGGGGAGATGAAAGTGGGATCAGCGGACGAACAGTTCGCAGGCAAAAGTCTCGAACCACACGCTGACCTGCGATTTCAGCGCAGATTATCCAATATTACGCTCCAAAGGCCGCCCTGTTGTAATCGTACTGCTCGCTGCCAGAGAAGCAGATACTGGCAAACGACCAAACTCGCAGTCTGAAAATCTTCGCAAATATGATCGATTTTTCAGCACAATTATTCAGCGCGGCGCAGCGGCAACCAAATGCGCGAGTCTGTTGCGCTGCGGCACCGACCAAAATGGGATGGATTTGGGAGGTGGCCATGGCACGCACGGGTTTGTTGGCGGAGCCGGCGCTTGATACATTGTAGGTCCTGCAAGGAGCTTGGAAGGATGTTCTGTAGATTCCCCGGTTCGCGCGGTGGCAGTAATGTGGCGGCATGTTGAACGGCGAAATCCAGAACGACGAAGTCCAAACCGGCAGCGGAGGCCATTCGGCGTGTCAACCAACAGCGCAAAGCGCCGATGAAGAGAACCCTGCTGCCAAAGACCTGGAAGTGCGGCTGGTATTCGAAAGGCTCGGCGAAGGCGAGGCTTTGATTGCAGACGAAAAACGCCGAGCAACGATTCCGTTGCCGAAAGCCGGTTTGTGGTTGGGTGCAGACGACGCTGGCAATCCACGGGTGATTGAAAAAGGCGAAGACGTTGAAACCGGCGTGGCCGCCGTGCCGGTGGAGAACCGGGCCGGGCAGTTGCGGGTTTTGCTGCTGCCCGGCGCAGATTGCGAGATGCGGATCTATGGTTGCGTTACGCCCCGCGTTGCGTTGGCGAGGGAGTTGGATGTTGTTCAGTGGCATCCCGGGTTTCAAGTTCACGTGGTTTTTTTCGGAACGCCGAAACACGGGCTGCCACCGTCACGGTGGGTGGGCCGTGAGTGTCCGCATTGCAGGACCCAGTTTACAGCGCAGTCGCGGTGTTTGATGTGCGTATGGTGTGGTACGCCTGTGCATGAGGAAAGCCCGGATTCAGATTTGCGTTGTGCAGCGGAACGGTCCACATGCCCGGTCTGCAACCAGCCGCTTCTGAAATCACCCGGGTATCTGAACATGCCTGATTTGGACCGATGAACTCCATTACACCATCAAGGCGAAGTCGCACGAGGCGAAACGCTGCAGCGAATCGGCGCCCGGCGCGCACGGCCCGGTTTCCGAGACTGATCGGGATGTGCACCGACGGTGCGACCGCGCTAGATTACTATATTAAGAAATCGATCATTTTTGCGAAGATTTTCAGACTGCGAGTTTGCTCAATTTGCCACCAGAGTGCGGTCTTTGCAGTCGAGTAAAATATTGGATAATCTGCGCGGCAATTGCAGATCAGCGCGTGCTTCGAGACTTTTGCCTTCGAACTTTTCGGCCACTGATCCCGCTCGCATTTCCCCATTTGGCGAGGAAGTCGCCCGTTTCAGCGCGGCGCGACAGAGCGCCCACCTTGGAACGAACGCCCTTATCTCGCCGCGGTCATTCGGCTGCGGCTGCGCCGCGCTGAGAACGTTGAGCGCTGAACGTTTTCCGGTCCACGGCCCCAAAGCGCGTTCGATCGGACGTGGAGGGTACCCTGCAAATCTCACCGGGATGAAGTTTTGGGTGTTTCGGTCTGATTTGAAGCGGTGAGATTTCCGGGTAAATGGTGCGCTTTTGCTGGACCGCGCAGGAAGCGGGAGGGCAATCTTGTGGGACATTGGATTGCATGGGTGAACTGCGCGCAGATTTGGTAGCGGCGTTGACGGGCTTGATAAGCGGGATTGTGTTGTCGGTGCCCGTGGGTCCGATCAATTTGACCATCATGAATGAGGGTGTTCGGCGCGGGTTTCGGTGGGCGTTGCTGATCGGAATGGGCGCCACGACAATGGAAATGATTTACTGCGCGATCGCATTCACGGGGTTTGCCGCGTTTTTTGAGGCATGGTGGATCAAAGCAACGATGGAGGTTTTTAGTTTTGCGTTCATCCTGTTTCTTGGGATCAAGTTTTTGGTGGCGCGAACGGTAACCGCGGCTTTGCACATCAGCAATGCGGCAGATCGTATCGAGGAACGTATCGAGGAAAGGCTCCATCCACAGTCGGCTTTCGTGACGGGGATGGTGCGTGTGGCCGGCAACGTTGGAGTGTTCTTGTTCTGGATCATATTGGCGGCGAACTTCATGTCGCGTGGCTGGGTGAAACCGACATGGGACAGCAAGTTGGCCTGTGTGGTTGGTGTCGCTATTGGCACGGGATCGTGGTTCATTGGATTGAGCTGGGGCGTGTCGCGCGGCCATGGGAGGTTCAGTGAGCGGACGCTTCTGCGAATTGAGCAGTTTTCAGGGATCATTCTGTTGACCATCGCGCTCATTCATGGCGGGAACATCGCTTGGAAGCTTGGGAAGAACCGTGTACACATGGGATACCCTCACGGAACGACCAACGGAGCCGGACTCAGTATCGGGGTGCCAGGTCAAGGTGGTGGTCCTTGAATTGGCTGGCCACATGGCGCCAATCATCCGCCGGGCAGTTACGGCAGCGCATGTATGGTCGGTCTTAGGAGAAGCCCTGCTATGATGCTATATCGCAAAATCCGCACAGAAATCGCAGATTAGCGATGGTTCGGTTGCGACTGTGCCGCGCTGAGTCATCCTTGACGCAACAAACGAAAGAATCGCCTGCCTTCGGAGATGTGCAAGATCAAGGCAGGCGGAACGTTGGTGCAAACCGGATTCCACGTGAAAAGATCGGCTGAGGATTCAAGCCACCAGAGCCCGGGCGCGTCATTGTAAATGGTGAGCCGCAGCCGGTCAGGCGCCACAAACTCGGCTCCCAGTTTTGGGCGTGCCGCAACGTGCAGCGGGCAAAGAGTGAGCCAGCCCGGGCCATGTTGATCCTGGGTTGCATTGGCAAAACGAAGGGGTTTCCCGTTTTTCAAGGGATGAACCACCCGCAAAGTGAGAAAGTAGTCGCCCGGTGGAAGGTTTAGGCTCGGGATTTTATGCTCCATTACTCGTTCGGGTGCGCCGGGCTGAATGGCGAGCAGTTTGCTATTCGTGAGCCAGGAAGCAACCAGCATTTTGTTTGTGTTGAAAGCCCCGAGTTCAAGTGGCCAGTCATAGTAGAACGGCGCAATGCCGGAATTTGTCACCGCCCATGAGACCCGCAATGGAGCGTCGGCAAAAGCCTCGTCCACTGCAACCCATGGCACGTGGAATTCGTATCCCAGCAGACGTGCACCGGCCAGCGCACGCTGAAGCTTGTCTGGCGGGAGGATGTTTTTGAAGACGCCGTGGTTCGCCAGCCATGTGACGTGGAGATTTGTGGCGCAGCGGGCAAATTCCTGCCCCGCAGGGGCGCATGTTGGGTCGTCCCACAGGCAATTCCAGACTTCCGGGCGGACTTCGCCGCCGATGGGGTGTCCGCGCCATTTGTCCACGGCGCCAGCATTTTGGAGACGCGTTTGGAAGAACCATGCATCTTGGGGCCGTCCAGTGTGCATGGTTGCCCAAGCGAAACTGTCGTCGTGATACCCGAGATTGCGCGAAGCGTTCTCGGCGTAGGTGGGATCGTTGCTGCCCGCCGGGTAGCGTGCCAAGATGCGGGTATATTTGAAAGCGGCCTTGTAGGCGTCCATGACTTCGGTTTGGACGGTTTTGGAGGCGAACAAATCGTTGCGCGGGGAATTATGCCATTCTCCCCAGAGGCCGAGGAGTCCCATGGGTACGTAAGCCAGCCTTGGATCCTTATCATACCTTGCACCCAGTGCGGCGATGAAGTTTGTCAGTGCGGCACGCAGCATTGGGTTTTCGTAGTCGGGAGTATTGCAGACTCCGGGCGGGAACGGGTCATTGTTGTAATTGGTCCATGTATAAACCTTCAGACCTGCATCGATCAAGAACCGGGGGATACCTGTGGGATGGCCGGGGAAATCAAGGTAGAAACGAGGGATGAACTGCCGGCCTTGAATTGCTGCGTTGTCGAGCTCTGCCTCCAATGGGCCCCAATCGAAGTTGGTGAGCCCGGTCATGAGCGAACGCAAAGGCAGGTAGTTCCAGACCAGGCTGTGAGGGAAATCAGACTTCGGACCGGGATAGGCAACAAAGCCTTTGAGGGGATTGTCAGGGGGTGCTGGTGTGTATTGGAGGTGGTTTGTGGCGGCTTTTGACGACGCAGTCACTGTCAACATGCTCAGGGCAATGCCGGTGGCTGTCGCCAGGGCATGTTCAATAAAGGCAAGCTTCATCGATGTGAGGCAAACAAAGCCGGCGCGCCGACTTGCGTCGGCGCGCATGACGGCTGAGATCAACCACTTTCCGGTGTTATGGATTCACGACAACCGGCGCACTTGTGTAAGAGGTCTTGGTCGGGTCGGTGACATCTTCGACCTTGATTGTCCATGTACCCGGAGTGCCGAAGTAGCTGCTTTCGGTGGGAGGAGTGAACACGCCGTTGACGAGGGCCGTTTCGAAGGGCAGGTAACCCCAATTCACCACGGCGTTCTCGTCAGTGCTTGTCAAGCGGATGGTGTTGTCAACGCCCAAGACCGGGAACCACTCTGAGTCCACGGCCTTGACTGTGAACTGGAATGGAACGCCGACCTGTTGTGGCAATGGAGTGCCTGTCTTGCCGGTGGGCGTACCAGGAGCAGCAGTTTCTCCGGGCAGCAAGAGCAACAATTTGCTGTAACCTTCCTTTATCAGGCGGAAGTACCCGGAGTTCGGGCTCGGAAGGTTACCTTGCCGAATGATCGAATAATGATTGTTTCCGGCGTTGAAACCGGTCGATGTCACGCTCGTCCAAGCCGCGGGGCTCAACGACGGGGTTGCCTGCAACCTGAATCCGGTGGCGGGCAATGTCCAGTTTACCCACCAGGCGGCGTCTGTGGGGATCTGTTGGACACCGTAATTTGGTGAAACCGCCGCGATGGTCCATGTGTTTGTTGTGTCGAGCGGGTTGTTGATGAAGTCGGCATTGATGTCGGGTCCGGCCGCGCCGGTAATCTTTACGCTTTTGACGATTGCTTTTTGGCCGACATAGTCCGGGTTGATCGGCATGACGCCAACAGCGAACTGGAGCTCGGGGATTGTTCTCCAGACGTCGATGAAAGCAGACGGAATCGTGTTGGTCATCGAGGTACCGTCCGGCGTGGTGAGCACAAAATCGGTATCGTGACTCAGCGTCAGTGTCCATGTACCGGCGCTGTTGTTGGCCCAAATGCCGCCGAAATCGCCACCCCCTTCTGCCACCGGGGTGTATTGTTGGCCGTTGCTATCGGGAGAGTTGTACTTGGCGTGTACGCTTGCCCATGCTCCGCCGTTGGGATTCGAATAGATGGCGACCATTAGAATATTGGCTTCGTGCCAATCTGAATCGGCGCGGTTTGGGTCTGAGATGCCCGGGACGAGGTACATATGCAACCGGAATCCGTCCACGGGCGCGTGCTTGGCGATCTCGACGGAGTAACTGACCGGTCTCGGTTGGCCGATCCAACCGTAGTTAGTGCCGATGGTGCGAATATTTTGCCGGTCCCACCGGCCGTCGCTTGCGGCGACAAAGGCCAGCCCGGGCACGGCTTTCTCGATTGTGAGAGTGGGGGGTGGTTGGGGTGGCGCGGTTAATTTAACATTGTCCACAAGGTAGGTGATAAGGTTGGTGGCGCCGTCGGCGACGAAGTTCAACACCAACTTGTTCAGGTTGTAGGGATAGCTGGTGAGCGGCACTTTCATGTGCTGCCATGCGCTTGTATTGGTGATTGTGATCAGGTTCCCAATGGTCACCCAGCCCAATCCTGCAGGGTTGCCGTTGGCACCTTCCCATCCCTGAAACACGACCTGTATTGCTCCGTAGTTGCCGTTGGGGTTGAGAGACGAGTTGGCCACGTCCACCTTCACATCCCACTCGAGGTTGACGTACGACCGACAATCAATTCCCGGCCATGAAAAGTCACCGCCGGTGGGGTCGTGGAATACGACCTTTGAATCGTTCCACCCCGGGTTCGTGTTTGTCCATGCAATGGCGACTTTCAGGCAACCGCTGTCGCTGTTGCCCTCGGAATCCTCGTTTGCCCACTCGAGCGTTTTGGTGCTGCTTCCTGCCGGCCACTCTCCGTAACTCCCGTCGGCCACAGCGATGTCGGTGTCGAACGTGCCGATGATTCGGTCGTCCACGGCGTTGGCGACGTAGGTGTTCAGTGCAAAGATCAGACCTGCTCCGACTGGCATCCAGCAGAGCATCAGTGAGGTTGAGAATTTAAAGTGTGGTTTCATGGTCGTGATTTGTTGAATTAACAAGAACACATTCTGATGCTGCCGGTCAAGCAGTTTTGTTGGTGAAGCTTCGCTCCGGGCCGGACCGAGAACACCTTGATTAAACCAACACATGATTGCAGACATCAGTCCGCGACTGGGCGACTGGGCCTGAATTGAGCGATATTACGGGCTGCAGACGTCGGCCAACCACCGGTCTGCAGCCCGTCGAATGATGAAGAATAAATTCGAGTTTGCCCGCCGCGTTCCGCCGGCCTACAACGCAGAAGCGTTCTCGGGTTCTTCGGTCTCCAAAAAGCCCTGCAATTGCCGGATGCGCGTCGGATGACGCATCTTTCGCAATGCCTTGGCTTCTATCTGCCGGATGCGTTCGCGGGTGACTTTGAATTGTTTGCCCACCTCTTCCAAGGTGCGTGAATAACCGTCTCCCAACCCGAACCGCAGTTCCAATACTTTCCGCTCGCGCTCGGTCAATGATGCCAGCACATCGTTCAGTTTCTCCTTCAACAGACTGTAGCTGGTCATTTCGGACGGGTTCTCAGCCGATTTATCCTCGATGAAATCTCCGAAGTTGGTGTCGTCGCTGTCTCCCACGGGCGATTGCAATGAGATCGGCTGCTGAGCCATCTTGAGCACGGCACGAACGCGCTCGACCGGCATTTGCATTTCGTCGGCGATTTCTTCCGGGGTGGCTTCCCGTCCGAAATCCTGAACGAGTTGTTTCTGCACCCGCATCAGTTTGTTGATCGTCTCGATCATGTGGACTGGAATGCGGATTGTGCGCGCCTGGTCGGCGATCGACCGGGTGATGGCCTGTCTGATCCACCACGTGGCGTATGTCGAGAATTTGTAGCCGCGCCTGTATTCGAACTTCTCGACAGCTTTCATCAAGCCCATGTTGCCTTCCTGGATCAGGTCAAGGAACGAAAGCCCACGGTTCGTGTATTTCTTTGCGATTGATATCACCAGCCGCAGGTTTGCCTCGACCATTTCGGTCTTTGCCTGATGCGCTTTGCGTGTGAAATGCTGAAGCTGTTTGTAAGCAGTGAGATATTCCTGATACGGCATCCGGACGAACTCTTCCAGTGCCTGGATCTTTTTCCGTTCGCCCTCGATGATTTGCTGCTGTTGTGGGGTTTTGCGCTGTGACTCCAGTTCCTGAATGGCGCGCAAGCTCATCTGAATCTTGTCATAGATGTTATCGGCCACCAGCGCCATTTCTTCGATCACCTTCTGCTTGTAGTAGAACTTCGGAAACGACGCCTGCAGTTTTTCATCGGCCTTCTTCAGCTCGCGGAACAGTTTCTCTTTCTTGTTTTTGTTCGTTTCCCTGTTCCACTGCGCATACAGGTCATCGACGCGCTGATCCAACAGGCGCACATCCTTGATCAATTTGCGCAATGCTCTCAGGTGGTTGTCACGGCCCTCGATCTTCTTGTCAAGGATGACTCTGTCGAACCGTTCTTTCGGGGGTTCGCTGATCAGTTTTTCGGCCAGAGCGATGTGCTCTTTGCCCGCGAACCCGAAGCTGTAAATGATCCGTTTGACCTCGTTTTCGGCATCCTCGATTCTTTTTGAAATTTCGACTTCCTGTTCTCGAGTGAGGAGCGGCACCTGCCCCATCTGCTTGAGGTACATCCGGACCGGATCGTCCAGAATGTCCAGACGCGCCTTTTCATCCTCCTCATCCGGCTCAGGCTGTTTGATTCTGTCAACTTCGGCCTGGTCAACAATTTCGACCTCGAGGTTGCGAAGTTTTATGTAAATTTCATCAAGGTCTTCCGGCGTAACCACATTGTCGGCCAAAGCGTCGTTGATGTCGCTGTACGTCAGGTAACCCTGTTCCTGCGCAAGCCGTACAAGTTCCCTGATTTTCTCCTGAAGATCAAAAGTCGGCGCGGGTCGACCATCCGGAGCAACCGCCGCAGAAGCGGTTACACCGACGGCACCGACTTTTTCCGGCTCTCGATCGCCTTTGCCTCCGGCTTTTGAAACCGGGGTTGCGGTCTGACCCGATAAGGCCTTCTTGGCATCGGTCGATTTCCGCCCGCCACGCCCGCCGGACCGCCCACGACGACTTCCGGCGCGCTTTGCCGACTTTTCGCGCTTGCGCTTTGAGCCGGCGGTTTTGCCGGCGTGTTTATCTCGTTTGGTTCCGGTAGCAGATCTTTTCAGCTTTGATTTGACCATAGTGTGCGGCACAAAGCCCGTGCCCGGGAAAAAATAAGTCACCTAATATGCGCCATCCAAAGCAAAGAGTCAAGGTGCAGCAAATCCCCATCCACCCCACTCGAAATCCGCGCCTTCGCGCTGAGCCGAAGCCGGGAATCAGGCCGGCCACCCGTGCATTGCCGCAATTCTCGCCGAGCCTCGGAACCAATGACGCCGCGGAAAAAGTGATGCGAAGGTCGCGGTGGACCAGCATGGCCGCTCGAGAAACGGCGGCGGCGATGTTTACATCGGCCAGGGGCAGGCGCGTGGCCGCCCGACGCATGATTAGACCGGACTCGTGCGCGACCTCGGCGTGCCCAGGAACAATTTCCGCGGCGAGGCCCTCGCAGTCAGCGATGATCTGCCACAACCGTGGCAAAGCAACTGCAAGTTCGCGCAGCCGCCCGGCCATTTCTGCGAGGCACACGCTGTTCAGCGCGGCCCAGCCGCAACCGAATGATCGTAGCGAGATCAATTCGCTTCTTCCATGCTCTGCACTCCGCCGCGCTACGCTGAACGGGGCGACTTCGTCGCCTTGGGAGGAGACGAGTGGGATCAGCGGACGAATAGCCTTCCACGAAGTCACGCAGCTCGGACCTGATTCGGGTGTGAACTGCTGCCGGCTCCTCAGGCGCCGGAAAGAAACTTCAGAGATTCTTTGAGGCAATCGATGAAACGCTCGACCTCGGCCGCGGTGTTGTAGAAGTAGAAACTGGCTCGAACTGTCGAAATAAGTCCCAGCTTGCGCATCAAAGGTTGATTGCAATGGTGACCGCCGCGCAGCGCGACACCGAACCTGTCCATGATCGTCACGAGGTCATGCGCATGCACATCGTCGAATAGAAAGCTCACCAGCCCGGCGCGGCCTTTCGGCGGCCCGATGATTTTGATCCCACTTATCCCGGAAAGTCGTTCGTAGGCAAGTTCGCCAAGGAATCGGTCATGTTCAAAAATCAGCGTGCGATCCACCCGATCAAGATAATCAAACGCAGCATGAAGACCTATTGCCCCTGCGATGTGCGGTGTGCCAGCCTCGAATTTGTGCGGTACGACGTTCCAACTGCTCTCGAAGAAATCGACGCTCGAAATCATGTCGCCGCCCGCTTGCCACGGTGGCATTGTTTCGAGCAATTCCTGTCGCCCGTACAACAAGCCCGTGCCTGTTGGGCCGCAGAGTTTGTGTCCCGAGCACGCGAGGAAATCGCAGCCGATTTCCCGCACATCAACCGGCATATGACCGGCACTTTGTGCGGCATCGACAAGGGTGGTTATTCCCCGTTTACCGGCTCTGGCGCAGAGGTCGGCAACAGGGTTTATGGTGCCCAATGTGTTCGAGACATGCGTGAACGCGAACAACTTGACCGGTGGCACAAGCAGATCGTCCAATTGTGAGAGGTCCAACAACCCGTTCATTCCGGTAACTGGCAGGTACACCAGCCGAGCTCCGACCCGTTTGGCAAGGAGCTGCCACGGAACGATGTTGCTGTGGTGCTCCATTTCGGTGAGCAGAATGGCGTCACCGGCGCCGATGTTCGCCATGCCCCAGCTTTGTGCGACCAGATTGATTGCTTCGGTCGTACTGCGTGTGAAAACAATCTCTGAGGGCGAACGGGCGTTGAGGAATTGTGCTGCCCGGGCGCGAGCCGCTTCGTAAGCGGCGCTGGCGCGGTTGCTCAACTCATGGATACCGCGATGAACATTCGCGTTATCCTTCGAGTAATACCGTTCTATGGCTCGAATTACTGAAAACGGTTTCTGTGTTGTGGCTGCGTTATCGAAATAGATGAGCGGATTGCCATTGACCGCTTGGCCAAGGACAGGGAAATCGCTGCGAACCGATTCCAATACAGCGAACCGATCTGTCGGTTCGGCAGGCTGGCCTGCGCCCGGTGCCATGGGCAGATGGACCTTGTCTTTCGGCTTTGCTGGCGTTTCCGGCAGGTCGAGCCATGTCTGACAATCTTCCCCGGGTTGCGAAGCCGGGTTTTGATGGGAAGTGCTGCTGTGCATTCTTGAGAATCGTTCAGTCCAAACCGAGTTGAAGTCGTGCCGCCTCGCTGATCATGTTTCTGTTCCATGGCGGGTCCCACACAAGTTCGACGATCACTTCTTCAACGCGATCCAGAGCCATGACCTTCGATTGAGCGTCCTGTTGAATGACCGGGCCCATGCCGCACCCGGGAACGGTAAGGGTCATTTTCACTTGTACTCGGAAATTGCCGCTTGGCAATTCCTCGGCCCGGACATCATAAACGAGACCGAGGTCAACAATATTGATTGGAATCTCTGGGTCATAGCAGGTTTTCAGGACGTCCCACACGCGCTTCTCGAGATCTTCTTTCGTCACCGGCGCTTGGGTTGGCGCGGGCGGCGCCTCGACCGGTAAACCCAACGCGTCAGCGTCGCGCCCGTCGATCCGGTACATGTTGCCGTTGACGGTGACAGTATGGCTTCCGCCGAGGGACTGCATAATTCGCGCTTCCAGGCCGGCTTCAAGCACCGTCTTTATTCCCGAAGGAACGGTGATGGCATCGACCTTGCGCTTGAGAGTAACTGTTCTGGAAGCCTCCATGCGTCAACTCCACATTACTCTGTCGAGACCTTCTCTTCCTTCCCTTCCAATGCGGCCAGCGCAGCGTGCCATGGGAGAATGGCACACTTGACCCTCGCCGGGAACTTGTGAACACCCGCGAATACAGCCAGCTTCCCGAGGTCAGCCGAAGTCGTCTTTCCCGTGGTGACCATTTCGTGGACATGGTCGAAGAGCGCGCGGATTTCTTCGGGTGTCTTGCCTTTTACGCTCTCAGCCAAGAGAGAAGCCGAAGCCTTCGAGATTGCACAACCTGCACCCTGGAAAGCCGCCTCTTGCACGCGACCGCCCTCGATCTTCAGGTAAAGCGTGATCGAATCTCCGCACAGCGGGTTGAGTCCCTGTGCGGTCTTGTTGGCAGAAGGCAGCACACGGTAATTCCGTGGACTCCGGCTATGGTCCAGAATGACCTGCTGATACAAATCCTGAAGTTCGTCGAACATGTTTACTGATTGCTTTCTGCAACGTGCCGGGTGCGTTCAACCCGCTCCCATACAAGCCGGTCCAAAACATCCCGTGCGGCGCGACACGAAACGCGCTCGATAATCTCACCGGCGAACGCATGAATCAACATCCGTCGCGCGGTTGCGATCGGCAGGCCGCGGCTCCGGAGGTAAAACAGGCCCTCGGGATCGAGCTGACCAATCGTCGCCCCGTGCGTGCATTTCACGTCGTCGGCGTAAATCTCGAGTTGCGGCCTTGTATGTGCTGCGGCGTCATCGGACAGCAGCAGGTTCTTGTTTGTCTGCTTTGCATCGGTTTTTTGGGCATGCTGTCGGACTTGAATGCGCCCGTAGAACACGCCCGTGGCTTTGTCATCAAGCACGCCATTGAAAAACTCGTGGCTTGTGCACCCCGGCGCGACGTGGTCCACCGACAGGTAATGATCAATCAAACGATCCGCATCGCCAAGGTACAAACCATTGAAAACGGCCTCGATTCCTTCACCTGCCAATGTCGCAAGGACGTTCTGCCTTGCCAACCGGCTTCCGAGAGCAAAAGAATGGCAGTTCACATTGCTCGAGGACTCGAGCCGCGCCTGAAGCGTTGCCAGATGAAAAACCGAGCGTGCTTCATCCTGAAGTTTCAGATGTTCGAGAACCGCTCCCTGCCCCGCATGAAGTTCAGTGACACTGCTTGTTACCGAGGGTTCAGTGCCCAACCCGATGTAGTGCTCGATCACAGTCGCACGCGAGTTCGGCCCCGCCACGATCACGTTGCGCACATGCGTTCTTTCCCCGGCAATTCGCGGCGAGGAAACGAACACAAGAATGATCGGCTCATCCACAACAGTATTTGCGGGCACGATGACCACCGCGCCTTCTCTTGCAAATGCCAGGTTCAACGCGCCAAGGCTACCGTCACTGCCATTTTCTGAATCCGCCATCAGCCGGGCGCGAAGGATTTCCGATTTTTCCCGAACAGCGCGCGCAAGACCGGCAAGGTAAACGCCGTCGTTCGATTGCTCGGCGCGTGGAAGCGCCGTGATCAAATGCCCGTTCAGAAACACAAGGCGCCGACCGGAAACGGAACTGAAAGTCGAACCGGCCAGCAACTGACCAAATCGATCGTCTGGATCGGCACTGTCGGCAATTGTGAATGGGAGCGCCGACACCGCCTCGAGACTGGTGTGTCGCCAGTCCTCATCACGCCGCGTCGGATACCCCGCTTCGAGAAACCGCGTCAATTCCCGCCTGCGAAGAGATATCAACCAATCCGGCTCGCCACCGGCCAGTGCATGCGACTCGAATTGCGCAAACGCAGTTCGCACGGCTCCGAATTGCGGAGCTTGGGCGTCATCGTGACTAGGAATGGTGGAAATCGAATTCATACACGCTTCCGACGTCCTAGTTGACCCGTTTCGCCTCGCGCACAATCCAATCGTAGCCCTTGCTTTCGAGCTCGAGTGCCAATTCTTTTCCGGCGGACATGACTATCCTGCCATCGACCAGGACGTGGACCTTGTCAGGAACAATGTGGTCAAGCAGCCGTTGGTAATGAGTTATGACGAGTTGGGCATTGTCGGGTTTTCTGAGGCAATTGACGCCGTTGGCCACAATTTTCAAGGCGTCGATGTCAAGGCCGGAATCGGTCTCGTCCAACACGGCAAGGCGCGGCTCGAGCACTGCCATTTGCAAAACCTCGTTCCGTTTCTTTTCACCACCGGAAAACCCGACGTTCACCGGGCGCTTCAGCAGTTCCTCATCAAGCTCCAACAGCTTGATCTTTTCTTTGACAAGCGCGAGGAACTCGATTGCGTCCAGCTCCGGCATGCCGCGATATTTGCGGACCTCGTTCAACGCCGCCTTTAGAAAATACGCGCTGTTTACCCCGGGTATTTCAACCGGGTACTGAAAAGCAAGAAACAGCCCTTCACGCGCGCGGTCTTCAGGGCTCAACTCGAGCAGATTTCGCCCCTGGTACAGAACCCTGCCGCGGATGATTTCGTAGCCATCACGACCGGCGAGGATTGACGCGAGGGTGCTTTTGCCGCTGCCGTTCGGCCCCATGATTGCGTGCATTTCGCCCGGGTAAATCTTGAGGTTTATCCCTTTGAGGATTTGTTTGCCCTGTACACCGGCTTCAAGTTGATCAATTTCAAGTATCGGTTGCATTGACAAGTCTGAATAACACGCAGCGCCTGAAAAGGTCATCCGACGCTGCCTTCCAAAGTCACGCTCAGCAGTTTCTGCGCTTCAACTGCGAATTCCATCGGCAACTCGCGAAATACTTCCTTGCAAAACCCGTTCACAATCATGTTCACGGCGTCCTGACGCGAGATACCGCGTTGATTGCAGTAAAAAATCTGGTCTTCGCCGATCTTTGACGTCGTTGCCTCGTGCTCGACCGTTGCCGTCGGATTCATCACCTGAATCCACGGAAAAGTGTGCGCTCCACACCGGTCCCCAATAAGCAGTGAATCACATTGCGAGAAATTACGCCCGTTCGCCGCGGATTTCTTCATCACCACAAGACCGCGATAGCTGTTCTGGCCTTCTCCTGCGGAAATCCCCTTGGAAACAATCGTGCTGCGCGTGTTGCGACCGATGTGGATCATCTTCGTGCCGGTGTCAGCTTGCTGCCGGTTGTTTGTCACCGCGACCGAATAAAACTCGCCGACAGACTCGTCCCCCAGCAAAACGCAACTCGGATATTTCCACGTGATGGCCGAGCCGGTCTCGACCTGCGTCCATGAAATCTTTGACCTGCGCCCTTTGCAAATGCCGCGTTTGGTCACAAAATTGTAAATGCCACCTCGCCCTTCCTTGTCTCCGGGATACCAGTTCTGCACTGTCGAGTACTTGATTTCTGCGCCCTCGAGCGCAACCAGCTCCACAACCGCCGCATGCAATTGGTTCTCGTCGCGTATGGGTGCGGTGCATCCCTCGAGGTAGCTAACGCGACTGCCCTCGTCAGCCACAATCAACGTGCGCTCAAACTGGCCTGTTTTTGCAGCGTTGATCCGGAAATAAGTCGAGAGCTCCATCGGACATCGCACGCCCTTCGGGATGTAACAGAACGACCCGTCACTAAACACCGCGGAGTTCAGGCTCGCGAAAAAGTTGTCTGTATAGGGCACAACCGACCCGAGGTACTTCTCGACAAGGTCAGGGTGATTTCGCACAGCCTCCGAAAAAGAACAGAATATTATCCCGTATTGTTCGAGTTCCTTTTGGAACGTCGTGGCCACTGAGACGCTGTCCATGACCGCGTCAACAGCAACCCCGGCCAACCTCGCACGCTCGGAAAGTGGAATGCCAAGTTTCTCGAAAGTCTTGAGAAGCTCCGGGTCAACCTCGTCCATGCTCGAGTATCGCGCTTTTGACCGCGGAGCGGCAAAGTAGCTTATCGCCTGATAATCTATTGGCGGGTAAACCGCCTTCGCCCAGTGCGGCTCTTTCAAGGTTGTCCAATGCCGAAACGCTTTCAGCCGCCATTCCAAAAGAAACTGTGGTTCGCCTTTCCGGGTCGAAATCTCTCGGATAACGTCCTCGTCAAGCCCGGGCGGGAGCGAGTCAGTGTCTATCTCGCTTACGAAGCCGTACTCGTACTCGGATCGGACAAGTTGATCTATGTTTGTAACATTTGCGTTCATGGAAACCACTCCAGACCTCACGGGTATTCGGCAGACTCAGACCGTTTCGCCAGGCACTTCGGACAAAGACCCTGAAAAACAATCTCGAAACGCCTCACAACAAATCCGGCAGGCACTTGAAACGCAAAACGGCTTATCGAAGGCGCCGCCGGAATGTCGTATGTTCCGTGGCATTCGTCACAGTAAAAGTGGTGGTGTTCCTCCGTGTTTGCACAGTAGCGGGTCGCTCCACGCTCGTGAACAACCTGACGCACAAGGCCACACTGGACAAACGTGTCCAAGCAGTTGTACACCGTCGCCAGCGAAATGTCCGGCATCTCCTGTTTGACCCGCATGAACACTTCCTCTGCAGTTGGATGGGCCGGAGTCTCCAAGAGAGCAGTATAAACCCTTTGCCTCTGCGGGGTAGGTCGTAACCCCGTTTTCGACAGGCAATTGCAAAGGCGGTTTTCGACCGCATCGACTGACCCGGAATCTTTCATTGGTCCCAACTTAAGCCCGGCGGTGAAAGTGTCAATATTTAGAATAATTATTAAGACAATTTGCCGCATCCACAAGAGCTCAGCCGAATCAGGCCAAACCCATTGCAGATTCTCACCGCCAAGTGTTCGTTCCTCTGCCAACCATCGAAGGTCCCGCGCGAACCTTTTCCTAGCGATAAGTGCTCGGAATGTTTGCTTCATATCACGATTTCTGGTATGCAGCACGCATGAAGTTCCTGGTACGATGGACATTCCGACTGGTGCTGCTGGCGCTGGTTGTGACCATCGCGCTTGTTCTGCTGAAGGATTTGCTCGCCCGCGAAATCATCGAGAGCGCAATTACTCAGGCAACAGGGCTTGAATGCCGCATTTCCCACGTCGAAGTAAGATTGTTGTCGCCCACTCTGCTGCTGAGCAACGTGAGAATGTACCATCCTCCCGCGCTTGGCGGAGAACGGCTTGTGCACCTGTCCGAGACATTCATCGAGTACGAACCTTCTGCTCTGTCAAGGTTCGAGATCAGGCTTCGCCTGGTTCGGCTGCACATTACCGAGTTGACCATCGTCGAGCAAAATTCCGGCCAATCCACTCTTGAACTTCTGAAACAGGTGTGGGCTGACATTCCTCAACGCACCAAAAGCGGCTGGGTAAGGTTTGGAGGATTGGACACGCTCAATCTGAACGTGGACCGGGCAACTTACTTCCGACCCGGCATGCCAGGGCCACCGCAACATTATGATCTGAACCTTCGCCACCAGGTGTTTCGCAACCTGCACACAACTGAAGATTTTCAAACCGCACTGGAACGGACGTTGACGCCTGTCATCATGAGCCTCGCCACCAACCGGCCCACGGGATCGCGAGTACGCCCCCCACAAAGGTGAGGATTGGAAAGGCTCCGCCTCAGACCGACCAGCCCGGCATCCTGTAGTATTGTATTGGAAAATCTGCGCAGAAATCGCAGATCAGCGGATCCTTTGGTTGCGGCGGCGCCGCGCTGAACCGTGATACCGGACCGGTGTTACTCTGGCTTGGCAGGCTGCCCGCCCTGCCAAAAGCTCTTTGCTCAGAGCAGCAACACTCCGCTGGCGATTGACACCCAACCGGGTCAACTTAAATTGCCTCTGACATGTCGTCTGTTTTGTCCCAGCCGATGATCCGCTTGCGCGGTGTCAGGCACAACAACTTGAAGAACTTCGACCTCGACCTGCCGTTGCACCGGCTGATCGTTGTGACGGGTTTGAGCGGCTCGGGGAAGAGCTCGCTTGCGTTCGACACTCTGTTCGCTGAAGGGCAACGGCGCTACATCGAGACTTTTTCGCCCTATGCAAGACAGTTCTTCGATCGCATGGACAAACCGCAGGTTGACAGTGTCGAAGGCATCCCGCCGGCAATTGCAATCGAACAGCGCAATGCTGTTCGCACAACCCGCTCGACCGTCGGGACAATGACTGAGTTGTGCGATTATCTGAAAGTGATCTGGCCGCACGTGGCGCAACTTCATTGTGGACAATGCGGGCGTCCTGTTTTGCGCAACCCGCCTCCGCAAATCTTTGAAACCCTCGATGCTCGATATTCTGGCGGCGAAGCGCTGGTGACTTTTGATGTCCCACTGTCGGCCAAGCTCGAGTTGGATGAGTCGCTCAAACTGATTGCAAGACAGGGCTACCAACGATTGCTCATCAACGGGCGAGTTGTGCGAATAGATGAAGCGCAAGAGCATTTCAAAGTCCATAAGCCCGCTGCGCTGACCGTCATTCAGGACCGTGTTCGTCTCTCGAAGGCGAACCATGGGCGATTCGTCGAGGCCTGTGAACAAGCCTACCATTTGGGCCACGGAACAATTGCGGTCTGGTGTGGCGATTCCTTTGGTGTGCGACACGCATTCTCGATGCGCAGGCACTGCCCGGATTGCAACATCGAATACGAGGAACCCACACCTGCTTTGTTCAGTTTCAACCATCCACTCGGGGCGTGTCCGACTTGCCGCGGGTTTGGCCGAATAATCACCATCGATTACAACCGGGCCATTCCCGACCGCAGCCTTTCGCTTGCCCGAGGCGCCGTGAAACCATGGCGAACCGGGTTTGGCCGCGAGTGCCAGCAAGACCTCCTGCGGTTTTGCAAAGCAAGAGGCGTCGCAGTTGATGTCCCGTTCCGGGATTTGCCGCCGGAACACCAGCGTTGGGTCGTTGATGGCGATGAGGATTATGGGATCGACGAATCCCACGAATGGCCGCACGCATGGTACGGAGTGAAAGGCTATTTCCGCTGGCTCGAGACCAAAGCCTACAAAATGCATGTCCGAGTCTTGCTTTCGCGGTATCGCAGCTATCAAGCATGTCCGGACTGTGGCGGCAAGCGGTTAAAACCGGAAGCGCTTTTGTACCGATTGCCGGAATGGCGGCGGTCGCATGCTGAGTCCGGTAACTTGCATCCGCAGCAGGCGTTGACAGGCGTCAGCTCAAAGCTGCCGAGTCTGCCACCCGCCAATTCCAAAACCCGGCCCGCGCCGGAGAAGTTCAGCGGGCTGTCTTTGGCGGACTTTTACAGGCTCCCGATTCGCGACGCGCTCGAATGCGCGAAATTGCTGGCCGCTGATCACCGCGCTGCGCCGGGAGACCCCGTCGGAATGGCAATTGCCGAAGTAAAATCGCGGCTCGAATACCTCGTCGAAGCCGGACTGGGATACCTGACTTTGGACCGCCCAACCAGAACGTTGTCAGGAGGCGAAGTCGAACGGGTGAATCTGACAGCCTGCCTGGGTACGCGACTTGTCAACACACTGTTCGTTCTCGACGAACCCAGTGTGGGATTGCACCCGCGTGACACAGCGCGTTTGATTTCGCTTCTTGAAAGGCTTCGCGACGCAGGAAACACCGTGGTGGTTGTCGAGCACGACGCAGCGATAATCAAGGCTGCTGATCACATCGTCGATCTCGGCCCCGGCAGTGGAGAACGCGGTGGTGAAATAGTATTCCAAGGTTCGTACCGTGATCTCCTCAAGTGCAAAAACTCGATCACAGGCCAATACTTGAGCGGAAAACGGAGAATCGAAGTGCACGACCGCCGTCCTGTTGTGGGAACCGACGCATGTCCAGAAACCGCCTTGATGCAGCCGCACAGTCAACGCCGATACCCACAGTTCGCAACCGCCGATACACTCGCCGAGGCAAGGCCCGGCGCGGTATGGGCTGCCTCGCACCCCGAGGTCAAATGGCTGGTTGTTTCTCATGCAAACAAACATAATCTAAAGGATCTGTCGGTTTCGATTCCTTTGAGGCGCATGGTTTGCGTCACCGGGGTGAGCGGCTCTGGCAAGACCACGCTCGTAACAGAAGTTCTTTTGCCCGCGCTCGAAGAGAAAATCGGAAACGCAGCCGACGCTCCGGAGGGTTACGCGGACGATCTCGAAGACGAAGACAATTCCGACGCCGAACCATCGAGTGCGCCCGTCGTCGAATTACAGGGCTGGGATAACCTTACCAAGGTCGTGTTGGTTGATCAGGCGCCAATCGGTAGGACTCCGAGGTCGAACCCGGCGATCTACGTTGGTGCATTCGACGATATCCGCAAACTTTACGCCGAAACGCCTCTGGCCAAAGAACGCTCGTATTCGCCCGGCATGTTCAGTTTCAACTCGAATCTGGGACGCTGCGCAAGGTGCGCCGGAGCCGGGTTTGAAAAGATCGAGATGCAGTTCTTGAGCGACGTTTACGTTCGATGCCCGGATTGTGGCGGAAAACGTTTCAGGAACGAAGTCTTGGAAGTGGAGTTGATCCCGCCGCGACGGGCATTCTCCCGCGCCGGTGCCAATGCGCGCGGCCTTAACATAGCCGAGTTCCTTGACCTGACCGTGGACGAAGCGGTCGATTTCCTTGATGCATTCTCCAATGAGCCGTCCGCCAATGCCGCAGCCACGAGGTTGAACATCCTGCGCGAAATCGGCCTCGGGTATTTGCGCCTCGGCCAACCAATCAACACGCTCTCGGGCGGCGAATGCCAACGATTGAAACTCGCCGCAAGCCTTGTGAATGCTCCCGCCGCGCGCGCTTCCAAGCCGGCACGCAACGCAGCAACTGCCAGCGCAGCTCTCGAAGAGCTCCTGAAAAGAAAATCGCGGAACTCTGCCTGCAATCAACCGATGCTGCGTCGGGAATCGATTCTCTTTCTTCTGGATGAGCCGACGAAAGGTTTGCACTTCGATGATGTCCGGGTTCTGATCGGGGTTTTCCGGCGGCTGGTCAACCAGGATCACTCGGTGGTTGTAATCGAACACAACCTCGATGTCATTCAGTGCGCTGATTGGGTGATTGATCTCGGGCCCGAAGGAGGCGACGAGGGGGGGCGATTGGTTGTCGCGGGCACGCCCGAAGAAGTTGCTGCGTGCGAGTCAAGTCATACGGGTCGCGCCTTACAAGTTATACTGAGAAATTGATCATATTTGCGAAGGTCTTCGCCCGCATATTTCCCTGCCCGGCGTAGCAGGAACCAAAGTCCACGACGCGCAAACACGCAGTGCTTGCGCGCCTTCACAAAGCCCCGCGTCGCCGGGTTGGGGAATATCTGCTTCGTCTCCGCCGCCTGCAAAAAACCTCCCACCTCAAACCCCCTGAAAAAATACTGACACTGCCAATAGCAACGCCACAGTAGGGTTATGAAAAGCCCAGTGATAGGTGTCACCATAAAACCGTGTCTGTTCACCAATCTCGGCGCCCCGCCGGCCTGAACCGTCCGGCCGCCCGGGCCAAATACTGTGCCTGTCCCTCTATTTCCTCCGCCAGCCCCCAAACATCGTGTCTGTCCCCATATCCCGGCCACCATGCGCCCTTTCGATCCCCCCATTGAACGTTGAGAGTTGAACGTTGCACGTTGAACGTTCCCGACCGGTGTGTCGGCCCTCAAATATCGTGTCTGTCCCTCTATTTGCGTCGCCGGCACGAAACAGCCCCCAACCGCACCAAACAACCATCGGAAACCTCAGATTTGATTCAGCAAGGCGTCTCCAGCCCCGTTCAACGCCCCTGAAACCCCCGATTTATCCCCAATCACCACACTGCCGACACGATCAACGACGTCACACAACAACAATCCCCCATCGCCGAACTCCATCGCCAGTCTTTCGGCCTGCTCAATCTCTGATTCCTGGAAATTTCCCTACC
>Ga0315298_1003360_pt1 | contig 25636 bp, 26 predicted proteins | sample WHS_1_MG_FD_203077 | JGI IMG/M metagenome (GOLD analysis project Ga0315298, IMG submission 203077) | Extremophilic microbial mat communities from Washburn Hot Springs, YNP, Wyoming, USA - WHS_1_MG | ecosystem: Environmental > Aquatic > Thermal springs > Hot (42-90C) | place: USA: Wyoming... | reverse complement strand
GATTTGGTTCAAAAAATATGGAATTTACGGAATTGCAGTATTATTTATTTTACTTATATCGGTTCTTTTATCCTCAAAAATTATTGCTAAAACAAATACTCCTAAATATTGTGCAAGTTGTCATGTTATGCAGGAAGAATATTTGAGTTTAATTAAGGGAGGACTACATAATTCTCTAAAATGTGTTGATTGTCATCTTCCAAATGATTCAAAAGTTAGCTTTTATTTTTGGAAAACAGTTGATGGTGGTAAAGAATTAATCATTTTTTATTCTGGTAGGGTTTCCGATCCAATAAAAGCCTCAGCCCATGCTAAAAAAATAATTCAACAAAACTGTATCAGATGTCATGAAGGCATGGTTTCAAGAATTACAATAACTGACAGAAAATGCTGGGATTGTCATAGAAGAATATCTCATAAACATGCAGGATTAAGAGAAACAATTTGAAGGAGGTGTTTTTATGAAAAAACAAAGGTTATTATTAATGATAATTATAAATTTATTTTTAGTTTGTTTTATAATTGGATGTAAACCTGAGAAACCGAAAGAATTCAAAGCAGTGCCACTTTCAGAAAATGAGGTAGATCCTGAAGTATGGGGGAAGGTCTATCCAATACATTATGAAATGTATAACAAAGCACAAGAGCCCACCCCTGCAGGTAAGAGCAAATATAAAAGAGGATGGGATACAGATAAGGTTATATATGATAAACTTTCAGAGTATCCTTTTATGGCATTACTTTATAATGGTTGGGGATTTGGAATTGAATACAATGAACCAAGAGCACACTTTTACAGAATTATTGATCAACTTGAGATTGACCCATCAAGATTAAAACCAGGTGGAGTGTGCTTAACTTGCAAGACAACTTATGCACCTGAGCTTGAAGCAAAATATGGTCTTGCCTATTATAACAAACCTTACAAAGAAGTTTGGAGTTGGATACCTGAAAAACATAGAAAACTTGGAGATTCTTGCCTTGACTGTCATAATCCAAAAGATGCCTCTTTACATATTAGAAGAGGATTTACTCTTATAAAAGCTTTGCAAACAATGGGTGTTGATACAAACAATATTCCTCATCAGCTGATGCGTAGCATTGTATGTGCTCAGTGTCATGTTACTTATGTTGTTCCAAGAGATAAAGATATGAAACCAACAGGTCTTTTCTTTCCATGGCAAGGAAGTAAACTTGGGGCAATAACTATAGAAAATATAATAAAAGTCTTAAAAAGTGATCCATCCTATGCAGAATGGAAACAGGCAGTGACTGGATTTAAACTTGCCTATATAAGACATCCTGAGTTTGAGTTTTATTCAAATAATTCAACCCATTGGAATGCTGGTGTAGCCTGTGCTGATTGTCATATGCCTTACAAAAGGATAGGAGGATTTAAAGTTTCTGAACATAGAATAATGAGCCCACTAAAAAATGATATGAAAGGCTGTTTACAGTGTCATAGCGAAACTCCTGAATGGTTAAAAGAGCGAGTATTTACTATTCAGGATAGAACAATGAGTTTGCTTCTTAGAGCAGGTTATCAAACAGCAATTACTGCAAAACTATTTGAAATTGCAAATAAAGCTCAAGAAGATGGGAAAAAGCTTGATCAAGTTCTTTATAATAAAGCAAAAGATTTATATACTGAAGCTCTTTACAGAGTTATTTTTATTGGAGCTGAGAATTCATTAGGTTTTCATAATCCAACTGAAGCGCAAAGAGTTCTTGGTGATGCTATTGCTTATGCTTCAAAGTCTGAAGCAGTTTTGAGAACAATGCTTGCAAAGGCTGGAGTAGATGTTCCTATAAATATTGACCTTGAACTTAAAAAATATCTTAATAATCGTGGTGAAAAGAAGCTCAAATTTAAGCCAGAACAGGAATTTAAAGATCCCTTTGGAACTCAGCAAAATATAGAAGCTTTACTTAAATAAAGTTAATCTATTTTGAGCTTTTTATATTAATTTTTCTTTCTATAGTTTCTACAGGTTTTTTAGTTTACAAGCTTATGTTTTTAATTTATAATAAAGCAAATAATAAAATGGAAAAAGAAGAGTATATTTTTAAACCTATCGGATATGTAAGAACCTCTGCTACTTCAAAAATAAATAGTAATATATGAAGAAAATTAAAAAACTTAATTTAGATTTAAAAATAGGGTTAATTTTTCTATTTTTAGCCTTAATTTTAACAACAAGCCTTTTTGCAGGCGAAAGGTTCTTTATTCTTGCTACTACCACTTCTGTAGAAAACTCAGGTTTACTTAGCTTTCTTTTACCGATTTTTGAAAAAAAGACCGACATTAAAGTAAAGGTTGTAGCAAGAGGTACAGGGGCAGCTATTGAAATGGGTAGAAGAGGAGATGCTGACGCAGTCTTTGTTCATGCGGAAGAGCTTGAACTTGAAGCTTTAAAGCAAGGATACTTTATAAATCGTCGCAAGGTATGCTATAATGATTTTATCATAGTTGGACCTAAAAGTGATCCAGCTCATGTTAGAGGAGCTAAAACGGTTTTTGAAGCCTTTAAAAGGATTGCTAAAACTGACAGCCTTTTTGTTTCAAGAGGAGACCGTTCAGGAACTCATATCAAAGAGCTAAAAATCTGGGAAAAGATAGGTGTAAACCCTCAAGGGCAGAAATGGTATCTTTCTGCTGGACAAGGTATGGAAAAGACTTTAAGGATTGCTAATGAAAAACAAGCATATACTTTAACTGATAGAGGAACCTGGCTGGCTATAAAGGATAGGCTTGATTTAGCTATTCTTTTTGGAAAAGACTCTTTTTTAAGAAATCAATATAGTGTAATGGCTGTAAATCCTCAACGACATAAAGGGATACGCTATGAAGAAGCTATGATCTTTATAAACTGGATAACCTCGGAAGAAGGGCAACGACTTATAGGTTCTTTTAGAGACAAACAAGGGAACCCAATTTTTATCCCTAATGCTCAAAAATGAATTTTATCTTAGACTCATTTAAAGAAGCTTTTTATTTAATAATTACTTTTGATAAAGAGCTTGTTCAAATAATAGCTTTATCCTTAAAAGTTTCCCTTAGTGCCCTTTTTATTGCTACACTCTTAGGCGTGCCTTTTGGAGCTTTGCTTGGACTTAAAAAATTTTGGGGAAGGCAAATTTTGATTACTTTAAGCAACACTTTCATGGGACTTCCTCCTGTAGTGGTTGGACTTTTTCTTTATCTTTTATTTTCCCGTAGTGGTCCCCTAGGCTTTTTAGTATTGTTATACACCCCTTATGCAATGATTATCGCCCAAACTATTCTTGCTTTTCCTATAGTTTCTTCGATAACTCAAGCCTCTATAGTTAAAGTTCCTCGGGTTATAAAGCTTACTGCTGAGACCTTAGGGGCTAATTCTTTTCAGATAGTTCTTACTATTATAAAAGAAGCTCGATATGGGATAATGGCTGGTGTTTGTGCGGCTTTAGGAAGGGTAATGGCAGAGGTAGGTGCTATTCTTATTGTAGGTGGTAACATAGCTGGATATACTAGAGTTATGACTACAACCATCGCCCTTGAAACAGATAAAGGTAATTTTACGCTAGCTATGGCTCTTGGTATTATATTAATGCTTATTTCTTTTGTGATTAATTTACTGATGTTTTTTATTCAGAAAAAGGGAAATCTGGAACTTTTAAAATGAGATTAATTCTCACTTTAAAAAACATCTATAAAGTATATAAAAATAAACCAGTCCTTAAAGATTGTAGTTTTTCCTTTTCAAAAGACGGGGTATACGTTTTGATGGGTCCTAATGGTTCTGGAAAGTCAACTTTGTTAAGGATTGCTGCACTTTTAGAACAGCCGGATAAGGGAGAAGTTCTCTATCAAGAAGGCGAAAGAATTTTATCTAAGAATCTTAGTTTAAAAAGAAGGATTACTCTTTTATTGCCTGAAGTAGGCGTTTTTAATAGTTCGGTTTTTGAAAACATAGCTTATGGATTAAAAATAAGAGGACTAAGTAAAAAAGAAATTAGAGAGCGTGTAGAAGAAGCCCTTGATTTTGTAAATTTATTACCTAAAAAAAATCAGGATGCTTTAACCCTTTCAAGCGGTGAACTTAAACGAATGGGGATAGCAAGGGCTATGGTTATCAACCCAGAAGTTTTATTCCTTGATGAACCGACCGCTTTTGTAGATTATGAAAATGTAGCTGTTATTGAAAATATATTAACTCGTTTAAAAGAAAAATTAAATACTTTAGTAATTATTGCCACCCATGACATAGAATTAGCTAAAAAAGTAGGTGACTTTTTATTAGTTCTTCAGGAAGGTGAACTTAAGCCTTTTAATTTTTGATCTTCTTTTTTTTAGAGAAAACCTCAGCCAAAAGCTTGATGTAGGAAATATCGCAAAGAACTGAGAGCAAGTTTCTCGTTAGTTTACAAGCTTACGTTTTTAATTTATAATAAAGCAAATAATAAAATGGAAAAAGAAGAGTATATTTTTAAACCTATCGGATATGTAAGAACCTCTGCTACTTCCATTCCAAGGCACTGGAGTTATTCTGATGTAGAAGGAGAAATAATTTTAGATCCTGAATATAAAGAGGGACTTAAAGATATAAAACCAGGAGATAAAATAGTTGTTCTTTTTTGTTTTCATAAATCTCCCTCTTTTACTAAAGACAAATTAATCCAAAAACCTCCTCATAGAGATAACCCCACAGGGGTATTTAATACTTGTTCTCCTATTAGACCAAATCCTATTGGGCTTTCTGTATTAGAGGTTTTAGATATTAAAGAGAATATTATTAAAGTTAAAAGGATAGATATGTTTGATGGGACTCCTATTTTTGATATAAAACCATATAAGGCTTATTCAGAAATTTCTGAGAGGGAAGAAAATTAAAAAGGAGGGAAGGGTGGAAAGTAGAATAGCAGATGCCTTAAAAATGGTATTAAATCCAGTAGCCATAATATGGTCAAATAAAAAACCAGAAAATGCTTTGCAATTCAAAGAAGGTAAATGGGGCTGTGTGATGTGGCTTTTTGCTAATGCAACTAAAGGGAAAACTGCTGTATTTGATAGAAAAACTTATGGATGTTGGGGAGGAGGTGTTGGATTAGGTTTTGGAAATAAATATTTTGATTTTCCAGGGGGGATTGAGTGCTTTTATTATTTTTTATCTTCAGGAAACAAAAACTGGGAAAAAGGTAAAAAGGTAGCAGAAAAAATTAAACCTTACATTACAGAAGAATTTTTTGATGATTTTTTAGAAGGAGAAAGATATTTAAAAACTCCTGAAATAGTTAAAAAATTTGTAGAAAATTTACCTATTATGGATGTGCTATCAAAATATATAATCTTTAAACCTCTAAAAGAAGTTAATCCTCATGAAGAAAAGCCTATTTTGATTGTTTTTCCTGTTAATCCTCACCAACTTTCAGCTCTTATTGTACTTGCAAATTATGGAAGAGAAAGTTTTAATAATGTGATTATTCCTTGGGCTGCAGGATGTCAAACGATCGGGATATGTGCTTATAAGGAATGTTACTCAAAACCTCAAAAAGCTGTAGTAGGGTTAACAGATCTTTCAGCCAGAAAAAATGTGAGAAAACAACTTGGAGATAATATTTTTACCTTTGCTATTCCCTTTGAAATGTTTTTGGAAATGGAAGAAAATGTAGAAAGTAGCTTTTTATATAGAAACGTATGGAAACATCTTTCTAAGTTTTTATAAAATTTCAAAAAATATTCTTTTACCTCTGTTTTTATTAAAATTTAATGTTAAAATATGGCAATTTTAGAAATCTTTTTAAAAGGAGTTAAAAAATGGAGGAGAAAAAAATAATACTTTCAGAAAGAGAAATGCCTACTGAATGGTATAATATTCTATCTGATTTGCCTGAACAATTACCTCCACCTATAAATCCAGCAACAGGAGAACCTATTAAACCAGAAGATTTACTTCCTGTTTTCCCCATGGCTCTTATAAAACAAGAAGTGTCTCAAGATAGATGGATTCCTATACCTGATGAGGTTTTAGAGGTATATAAATTATGGAGACCTACCCCTCTTGTTAGAGCCTATGAGCTTGAAAAATATTTAAATACACCTGCAAGAATATATTATAAAAATGAAAGTGTATCTCCTACAGGAAGCCACAAACCTAACACAGCAGTTGCTCAAGCATACTTCAATAAAATTGAAGGGGTAAAGAGATTAACTACTGAAACTGGTGCAGGACAATGGGGTTCAGCATTAGCATTTGCATGTAATATTTTTGGGCTTAAATGTAGAGTTTATATGGTAAAAGTTAGTTACTATCAAAAACCCTTTAGAAAATCATTAATGCATGTATGGGATGCTGAGGTTTTTCCTTCCCCTACAAATTTAACTAATGCAGGAAGAAAGATTTTAGCAGAAGATCCTGATTCTCCAGGTTCCTTAGGTATTGCCATTTCTGAAGCAATAGAAGATGCTGTAACCAATGAGGATACTAAATATTCCTTAGGAAGTGTTCTTAATCATGTATTGCTTCATCAAACAATTGTAGGTCTTGAGACTAAAAAACAATTAGAACTTATTGGAGAAAAACCTGATATTTTAATAGGATGTGTGGGAGGAGGAAGCAATTTTGGAGGATTTATTTTGCCTTTCGTTCCTGAAAAACTCAAAGGTAAAAGCGAGGTTAAATTTTTAGCAGTTGAGCCTACTGCCTGTCCTACCCTTACAAAAGGTTTATATCTTTATGATTTTGGAGATACTGTAGGACTTACTCCTCTTCTTAAGATGTATACCTTAGGACATAATTTTGTGCCTCCTAAAATTCATGCAGGGGGATTAAGATATCATGGAGATGCACCAATTCTTTGTTATCTTGTTTATAAAAATTTAGTTGAAGCAGTTGCATATACACAAAAAGCTGTATTTGAAGCAGCAATTATTTTTGCTAAAACTGAGGGTATATTACCAGCCCCTGAGACTGCACATGCTATAAAGGCTGTCATTGATGAAGCTATAAAATGTAAAGAAACTAAAGAGGAAAAATGTATAGTTTTTAATTTCAGTGGTCATGGACATTTTGATATAAATGCTTATGATCAATATTTAGAAAGTAAACTTGAAGATATTGATTATGCAGAAGAAATGATAAAGAAGACCTTAGAAGAAATTAAAAAATTACCAGGTAATGTTTAATAATTTTTATATAGAATCAAGATAAAGCATTATATAGAACCCTAAGAAAAAACCTGCAGTAATTAATAGTTCATTATCTTCACCTTTGTATATTTCTGGAATTAGTTCTTTTATTGTAACATAAAGCATAGCTCCCCCTGCCAAACTCAATCCATAGGGAAGAAGGAAGAAAAATTCTTTAAAAAATAAAGCACCTATAATTACTGTAATAAATTCTGCAACCCCACTTAATATCCCCAGAAAAATGGGCGTAAATCTTTTTTGTTGGAGACTTGCTAAAGGTAAAGCTACCACTGCTCCTTCAGGGGCATCTTGTATACCTATAGCTATAGTTGTAATAAGACCATCCTTTGTATCAAAAACTAAACTAGTTCCTACAGCTAATCCCTCTGGAAGATTGTGCACAATCATAGCAAATATAAGAAGCCAAGCTAATTTAAATTTAGCTTTTAGTTCTTGAGGACCTTCATATCCTTTAATTAAATGTTCATGAGGAATTAGTCTGTCAATTATTAAAATTAACATAATTCCTAAAAACATCCCTATTGCTGTAGGGAAAAAACTATTTGTTATTTTTATGGAAGGTAAGATTAAACTTGTAAAGCTTGCAGTAAGCATTATTCCTGCAGCAAAGGAAAGATTTAAATTTATACCCCAAGAGGGAATCTTTTTAAAGAAAATGGCTATTAAAGCACCTAAGGAAGTCATAAGAGTTAGAAATAAACCTGCAATAAGCATAATAATTATTAAGTTATTATTAGAAATAATTAGAAACCAATTAATTAAGAACTTAAGAAATTCTTCTATCATAGCCTTTATCCTCTTTTTTTAAATTTCAGTTTTTTAAATTTTTATAATAAAAGTTAGAAATAAATCAATTTTATATGTAAATTTTAATACTAAAATCAAAAATATTAATAATTATTACTATTTTAAAAAATTTAATAAAAAATACTTGATTTTTCTTTAAAGTTCTTAAAAATTATAATAAATGAAAATAAATTTTGAACAAGAGAAGATTATTGAAGACCCAATTATTTTTCATTTAGTTGTAACTGCTAAATGCCAAGGTAAATGTAAAGGTTGTATTAATACCTTAGGGAAGAAAGATAGAAAAGAACTTCTATCTTTATGGAAGTTAAATCCTTATAGAGATTCAAAAGGTATTTTAGAGTTAATTAAATCTCTTAAGATCGAAAATGGTAAATCTATTTATGTTGCCTTTTATGGTGGAGAACCCTTATTAGAGTTGGATAAGATTTTAAAAGTAAAAAAGATTTTAGATAGTTATTATAATTTTAAATACATTATTTACACTAATGGTTTATTATTAAGAAATTTTATAAAATTTAAAGAGGAAGTTCTTGATTTTAAGTTTATAATCGTTTCAATTGATGGGAAAGAAAAACAACATAATATGGTAAGACCAAAAATTGATTATAAAAAAATTTATCATAATTTAAAGTACTTTAAGCAAAAATTTAATAAAAATTCTATAATAATGTGGTCAACTCTGAGAGAAGGTCAAAGTTTCAGGGATTGTATAGAAGCTTTTTTAGAGCTTTATAAAGAAGGTTTAGTAGATTACTTTTTCTGGCATTTTTTAGACACAGAGGAACCTTTTAAAGACTTTAAAAGCTTTTTTCAAATGTATAAAAATGATTTAAAATTTTTGTTAGAGCTTTATATTCATCATCTTAGGGTAGGGGAGATCTTACCTATTTTACCTTTAAATGAATTGATTTATTTTAATATGGCTCAAAAGAAAAGAAAAACTACTGCTTGTAAAGTAGAACTAATGAAAAATTTTGATATTGTTAATGGAAAAGTGGTACCATGTATAGATCTACCTATTAATTTTTATATTGCTGAATTTGATGAAAAGGGTAACTTGAGTTTTAAAAACCAAAAGCTTATAAAAGCTTTTTTAAATGATTTAATAAATTATAAAAAGGGTTTAGATTGTTTTAATTGCGAAGCCTATTATTACTGTGGTGGAAGATGTCCAGTACAAGCTGTAAGTTCTTTAGAAAGAACCAAAAATTATTGTAAGTTAACTAAACTATTTACAAGAGAGGTTGAAAGTTATTTAGAGAGGATAGAGCCAATTATTAAGCAATTATGTTCTTTAGAAAACTTTTATCTAAGATTTGTTTTCCCTGTATATTTTACCGATGTAGTTCCTTAATTAGATTTATTCTTAAAATTGAAAATTAAGTCCTTAATTTTAAGTAATAATTATATTTAAGTAGCTGTTGAAAAGGCTTTTTCCATTTGTTTTATCATGAGGGTAATAAATTTATTAACCGGAGTTTTTAATCCTTTCTGTTCAGCGAGATTGACAATAGCTCCATTTAAAGCATCTATTTCCGTTGGTTTCCCATTTTTAAGATCATAATACATTGAAGGGTAATGCTCTGCGGTTGGAGGTATAAGATTTTGGTAAAAGTGCTTTTTATAAGTTTCTGAATTTTCCCATCTAAGCTTAAATTCATAAGCCTTTAAGGTTTCAAAAATTTCATCTATAATTCTATCCATAAGAAACCTTGTTTCATAATTCTCCGCAAGTTCACCATAGGTTCTTTCTAAAAGAGCTCCTAAGGGATTTAAGGCAGAATTATAGATAATTTTTTCCCAAAGTATGGCATATACTTCATCAGATACCTTAGTAGGAATTCCTGCTTGATTTAAAATTCCTGCTATATTTTCTAAAGTCTTTTTGGGAATGGCATTTTCTGGTTGCCCAATAACTACATCATCTCCAAAAACAGTAACTTCGGTTAATCCTGGTTCTATAATTTTTGCTCCAAAGATTATTCTTGAAAGTACTACCTGATTTTTAGGTATAACTTGAATAGCTTTTTCATAATTTCCATAGCCGTTTTGAGCTATTAAGAGAAAAGTTTTGGGTTGGATAAATTCTTTAATCTGAGAAATAGCTTTTTCTGTATCAAAAGCTTTTATTGTAAGTATTATCAAATCTAAATCAAAAGATTTTAATTCCTCAGGATTGGTAAAATATCCATCAATTTCTGCTTTTTTATTGCCAAAGAGTCCTGTCATTTTAAGAGTTTTACCTTTAAGTAAGGATAAATGTTTTTCTTTAACAAAAGCATTTACTTGATGTCCTGCACTCTTTAAAGCTACAGCAAATACTGTACCAAGAGCTCCTAAACCAAAAATAAGAACTTTCATAATTTTATTTAATCTCTTGTTAAGATTTTCATTAATTATAACATTTTTTCTAAAACAACGAAGTTTAAAATAACTTCCGATAATATATATTATGTAAAATAACTCAAAATAAAAAACCTGAAAATCTTTTAATTATTTTTAAAAATTTAAAAATTTAACGCTTCAGACTTTTACAGAATTAATAAAGATAGAAGCTGAAGGAGAAAAATTTAACCTTCTCCTCCAGCTTCTTTAATTTTTAATACATGTTTGTGATATTGTTCTAAGGAAATGATAATGTTTAACATTTTGCAAACTATCTTAACAAGATCTCATAAGCCTTTTCCATGTCAGCTTCCATGATATAAGGAATACCGGTAACCTCGGCTGCTTCCTTGGTGAGGGCTACTAAGTCGCTTCTATCAAGATATTCTATGGAGAACTTTCTGGCTCCAGCCATAAGTTGTTTTAAACCGATGCTAAGCCTTTCTATAAAGGTATACATAGCTACAGCACCCCAAGGTATCTTTTCGAAATCTTTTCCATATTTCTTTTTAAGTATTTCAGCATTGATAAAAATCTGTTCTAAAGAGTCTCCATATTTTTTTATTTCAGGAGGAAGTTTTCCTTCTTTATACCAATTAGCGATGTTTTTACCTACAAACACAGGTATCATCAAAGCCCTTCCCATACAAACTGCTTTAAAGAAAGGAGCACCAAGAGCCAAAGCTTTAAAAATGTGGTCTTCAAGAGAAAAACCACCTGCTATGGCTAAATCAGGTACATATTTTCCTTTAGCAGCAAGTTCTTTAGCAAAATTATAGGCTATAGACTGTAAGTAGATGGTAGGAATACCCCACTCGTTCATCATCCTCCAAGGGCTCATACCAGTTCCACCACCAGCTCCATCTATAGTTACAAGGTCAATACCAGCATCTGAAGCAAACCTTAAAGCTCTGGCAAGATCAGTAATCCTATAAGCACCTGTTTTTAAAGAGATAAACTTAGCCCCAATTTTTCTATAATGTTCTACAGTTTTAATAAAATCATCATAATCTACCATTCCAAGCCTTGAATGTCTTTCGAATTCTTTAATTTCTCCTTTTTTAAATGCTTCTTGAATAACAGGATTTTCTGGATCAGGCACAACAATATAACCTCTCTTTTTAAGCTCTAAAGCCCATTCTAAGCTTCTTATTTTAACTTCTCCACCGATGTTTTTAGCTCCCTGTCCCCATTTAATTTCGATACAGTTAACCCCTAATTTTTCTATGGCGTATTCAGCAGAACCAAGCCTCGAGTCCTCTACATTTTGTTGTAAAATAACCTCTCCGTAACCTTCATACCAATCTTTGAAAGCCTTAACCCTCCTTTCGAGCTCTGGAGACTTGGTTACTTTTCCATTTTTAAACGTGGCGTCAGGGTCCATACCTACTACATTTTCTCCAATAACCACCATAATACCGGAAATAGCAGCACCAATGGCTAACGCCTCCCAGTTATTTTTAGCAATATCGGTAGAACCTAAAGCACCGGTGAAAATAGGGATTCTAAGCTTAATTTTATAATTCTTTCCTATCTCTCTTTCGATGTTAACCGCAAGGAAGGTAGCCTTGTCTGGGTCTGGTTCAACACCTACTGCTCCTACACAGGTCCCTTGGATGTTAAGATGAGAATAATCTACAGGATACTTCTTGGTAGCACCAGCAGTGACTTTACCAAAAGGTTGAGGATAAAGAATTTCTCTTCCTCTAAAAGAAGATTTAGCAACCTCACAAAAACCTGGGCATCCGTCTAAACAGACAGAACAAATACCAGAATAAGGTGATGGGTCAGGAACCCTATTGCGAGTATTTGTGGCTGAACTAGCATTAGGTTGACCTGGATAAACGCTCATAATTACCCCCCTTATGTTTATTTTTGTATGTTTTTACGCAAAATTTATGCCTAAAAAAAATTAGTAAAAAATATGTAGTAGGACCGATTCCAATAATTTTCATAAAATTTAAATTTTGGGAAATGATGGCAAATTACGCTTGTGTTTGCTTCTTTTTATTAGGTTTTCTACATATATAATTCTTTCTAAGGGGATATTTAAATCCTTAGCTATATCCTTCTTTTTCATTTTTAAATCTATTAATCTATAAAGAATTTTATCAAGAAGATCATATTCTATTCCCAATTCATCTTCATCTGTTTGCCCTTCCCATAAACCTGCAGTAGGTTTTTTTGAAATGATTTTTTCGGAAACTCCCAATATTTTAGCTATTTCTTTTACTTCAGTTTTATATAAACCCAAAAGGGGAGCTATATCACTTGCTCCATCACCCCATTTAGTAAAATATCCTACTAAAAATTCAGTCTTATTTGAGGTACCTAAAACTAAATATTTTTTTGCATTAGCAATTCCATAAAGAATAACCATTCTACTCCTTACCATTAAATTACCCTTAGTTATTTTATCTATTTCAAATCCTAAAGCTTCCTCAAATTTATTAACTATCTCTTTTATACTTATTATTTTATAATCAATGTCTAAATTTTTACATACAAAAATTGCATCTTCAAGCTCTTGATTTTGATAATAAGGCATTATTACTCCTAAAACCTTTTCTTTGCCTAAGGATTTAACAGCAAGATAAGAAGCTGTTGCACTATCAATTCCACCACTTATCCCCAACACAACGCCTTTAGCTTTACTTTCTTTTACCTTTTTTCTTATAAAATTAACAATTTTTTCAATTACAAAATAATAATCAAGATTCCGCATAAATATTTTCTCCAAAATATCTGGCTTCTCAAAATCTTATTACAAAATTTATACCTGTCAAATTAATATTCCGATTTTTTTTAAAACTTTTTTATAAAATAAGCTATTTTTATTAAACAATTTTGTAGTAAAATTTGGGGGAAAAATCAAATAATTTAAATAGAAGAAGACGTTGTTACAAAATTGTTGCTTTAAACAATTTTGTAACAATGATTAAGGCTAAAAAAATTAAAATATCTATAAAAATTTGTAAGCACAGTTTTTGATATTAATTAAAAATTTTTTAAATTAAAAGAGGAGGGTTTACATGTTTCAAGAAAAGCCAAGGGATAAAAAAGATGTAATGGAGTTAGTGAAACAATATAATGTAAGATTCATAAAATTGTGGTTTACAGATGTTCTTGGAGAATTAAAAAGTTTTACTATCTCCGTAGGAGAATTAGAAGTAGCTTTTGAAGAGGGTATGGGATTTGATGGTTCATCTATTGAAGGATTTGCAAGGATTGAGGAATCGGATATGATTGCTCGACCTGATCCTACTACTTTTGCTATACTTCCATGGACACCCAAAGAGAAAGCTGTAGCAAGAATGTTTTGCGATATTTACAATCCCGATGGAACACCTTATGAAGGGGATCCGAGGTATGTTTTGAAAAAAAATTTAGAGAAAATGAGAAAAATGGGATTTACCCATTTTTACATTGGTCCTGAACTTGAATTTTTTTATTTTAAAAGTGACAAAGCTCCAGAAATTTTAGATAAAGGTAGTTATTTTGACTATTCTTTAGATGCAGCTGAAGAGCTAAGAAGAGAAACTATTTCTTGTTTAGAACAAATGGGAATTAGAGTTGAATATTCTCACCATGAGGTAGCTCCATCTCAACATGAGATAGATCTAAGATATGCTGAAGCTTTAGAAATGGCAGATATTGTAATGACCTGTAGAGTAGTTGTAAAAGAAGTTGCTAAAAAATATGGAGTTTATGCTACCTTTATGCCTAAACCAATTTTTGGGGTAAATGGAAGCGGAATGCATACTCATCAATCTTTATTTATAGGAGATAAAAACGCCTTTTTTGATCCCAATGATCCTCTTTACCTTTCTGATGTAGCCAAAAAATATATTGCAGGGCTATTAACTCACATTAAAGAAATAACTTTAGTATTAAATCAATGGGTAAATTCTTATAAAAGACTTGTTCCTGGTTATGAAGCTCCAGTTTATATTTCTTGGGCAAAAAGAAATCGTTCAACTCTTATAAGAGTTCCTATGTATAAGCCCGGTAAAGAAAAAGCAACACGTATTGAGTTAAGAAGTCCTGATCCAGCTTGTAATCCCTATTTAGCTTTTGCCTGTATGCTTGCTGCAGGACTTGAAGGTATTAAAAAAGGATATAAATTACCTGACCCTATTGAGAAAGATATTTATCATTTAAGTGAAGAAGAAAGAAAAGCTTTAGGAATAGATAATCTTCCTGGAAGTCTTGGTAAAGCTATAGAATATGCTGAAAAAAGTGAATTGTTAAGAGAAACTTTAGGAGAACATGTTTTTAGAGAACTTTTAAATAATAAAAAGCTTGAATGGGAGGAATATAGAATTCAAGTTTTTCCTTATGAAATAGAAAAATATTTACCTATTTTATAAAATGCATATTCACAAAAACCATAACTGTATGAAAAAGAAAGAAATAAAAGCAAAGTATTTAGTAAGTGAAAAAAATTATGAATGCTCTTGAAAGAAAGAATGCGGAATTAACAGCTCTTCTTGAAATAAGTAAAATTTTGAGTTCATCCTTTGAACTTGAAGAAAATATCTACAGAGCACTTAAAGTTCTTTCTGATTCTCTTCATATGACAAGAGGTACTGTAACTCTTCTTGATCCAGAAACATCAGAATTGAGAATAGCTGTAGCTTATGGTCTAACAAGAGAACAAATAGCAAGAGGAAAATACAAAATAGGGGAAGGTATTGTTGGAAAAGTTGTTGAAACAGGTTCGCCTATTGTTGTCCCTGATATTGGGAAAGAGCCTTTATTTTTAAACAGGACAAGAGCGAGAATTAATAAGGATAACATTTCTTTTCTTTGTGTGCCTATAAAGATAAAAGAAGAAATTCTTGGTGTCCTTTCTGTGGATAGAATTTTTGATAAAAGTATATCCTTTGAAGAGGACTTAAGGGTGCTAAATATTGTAGCCACTCTTATTGGACAGGCAATTAAACTTTATCGGAGGTTTTCAGAAGAAAAACTTAAAAGAGAGGAGCTTACCTTAGAGCTTAGAAATCGTTTCAGTTTTCAAAATATTATTACTGTTTCTGATAGGATGCATGAGGTTATAAAGACTGTGCTTAAGGTATCAAAAAGCAAGGCAACAGTGTTGCTAAGAGGTGAAAGTGGAACAGGAAAAGAGCTTATCGCTAAGGCAATTCATTTTGAAAGTCCCAGAGCAAAGGGACCTTTTATTGCTGTTAATTGTGCTGCTATTCCTGAAACTCTCCTTGAAGCAGAATTATTTGGATATGAAAGAGGAGCTTTTACAGGTGCAGTAACAGCAAAGCCAGGTAAATTTGAACTTGCCAATGGGGGAACCCTCTTTCTTGATGAGATTGGAGAAATGAGCCCTACCCTTCAAGCAAAACTTTTGAGAGTGATTCAAGAACATATCTTTGAAAGACTTGGTGGTACAAAATCAATAAATGTTGACGTTAGAATAATTGCAGCCACAAACAAAAATTTAGAGGATATGGTAAAGAAAGGGCTCTTTAGGGAAGACCTTTACTGGAGATTAAATGTAGTTTCTATATTTCTTCCACCTTTAAGAGAAAGAAAGGAAGATATACCCATACTTATAGAACACTTTCTAAAGAGATTTAATAAGGAATATGAAAGAAGAATATCTATTTCTTCTCAGGCTATGGAGAAACTAATAAGATATTCATGGCCTGGTAATGTTAGAGAACTTGAAAATACTATTGAAAGACTTGTTATCCTTGCTGAGAAAGAAGAAATTACTGTTGAGGATCTTCCCATTCATATTAAATCTGAAATGCTAAAGCCTTTCAATCCCAGTAATACCTATTCTTTAAAAAAAGAAATTGAGGAATTAGAGAAGAGAAGAATAGAGGAGGCTCTAAAAAAGTGTGATTATAATCAAGCCCTCGCTGCTCGCTTGCTCGGCATTACCCAAAGACAAATTGGGTATAAAATAAAAAAATATAAAATTTTAATTCCTTCATTTCGAGCTTCTGCCTCTCTTCAAGTAGGAAACATTAAGTAAAAAAGGCCTTGTAAAACAGATCCGCTCTTAGACGGTATCTTGGATAAAATTTTTCTGTATTTTTTAATATTTCTTGTAAGTCTTCTCTATCTTGAAACCATTCCTTTATGATATTAGGCGTAACCTCTATATGGAACTGAAGAGCATGGGAATTATTATACTAAGTTTTCCAAAGATCTTATCTCTTACTCCATCAATAGTTGGTTCAATTGGTAACCAACCAATCTCCTCCTTATGTCCTCGATATACTTTTGCACCAAGAACATAAGCTATTAATTGGGCACCAAGGCATATGCCAAGGACTTTTTTATTCATCTTAAGGGCCTTTTCTATTGTACTGGCTACATCTTTAAGGAAAGGATATTGCTCCATTTCATAAACAGCCATAGGGCCACCCATTATGACAATTGATGAGAAAGTATTCAGGGAAGGAATTGGCTCACCAAGGCCTGCCTCTACAACTCTAAAAGAAATATTATTGTTTTTCAAAAAATCGAGAATTGTTCCTGGTCCTTCCGAAACAACATTTTTTATAATTAAGACTTTCATAATAAACCTCAATTTAGTATCTTTTCAAAATATTGCTAGTTTTTATCTTGGGTCAGAGAGCCTCTTTACCTCTCTGTCCCGTTCTTATTCTAATAGCATCTTCAAGATTAAATATAAAAATTTTACCATCTCCTACCTCTCCTGTCTTTGCCTTTTCAATTATTACACTAATCGCCTTTTCTACAAGCTCGTCGTTCAACACTATCTCTATCTTAATCTTTGGTATAAATCTTATTTCATACTCTCTTCCTCTGTATATTTCCACAAATCCTTTTTGTCTTCCAAATCCCTTTACTTCTGTAATGGTCATACCACAAGTTATTCCTGCTTCAGAAAGTCCCTGAACAACCTCATCAAATTTAGTAGGTCTTATTATTGCCTCTATTTTTTTTCATCTTAAAACCTCCTTTTCTTAATTTCAATTAAAGACACAAAATCTATGCCTATTTGTAAGTAATTGATTTTTAGATAGTTTTTATAAAAGGACAGATTACAAAATTGTGTTTAATTACAAATTTGTCTGAAATTAATCATTTCAGTAAAAATATATCAAAATTTTGAAAAAATAAAATTGTTTTCCCCAAAAATTTCTAAATTCTATTTATTTTTTAAATAATTTATTCTTGATTTATAAATAAAGTTTTGTTAAAATTCTGAAAATTTTTTATTACCACTAAACCTTAAAAGTGAGGTGGATTATGTTTTTAAACATACTTTTAGCCATTTTATGTTTTATTTCCTGTTTGGTAGTAAAAGCTTATGGAGCTGGTATTGCTATCTATGAGCAAGGAGTAAGTGGAATTGGGAATGCCTATGCAGGAGCTGCAGCTTCTGCTGAAGACGGAAGCACCATTTTCTATAATCCTGCAGGCTTAACCAAACTCATTAAACCAGATGTTTCTCTTGGAGCCCATGTGATTATACCTAACGCTCATTTTAAAAATACAGGCTCTATAGGATATAACCCTATTACCAGATCTACCTATCCTCTTACTGGAAATAATGGGGGCAATGCAGGAGTAACAGTGGTAGTGCCTAATTTTTATTTTTCGGCTCCTGTAAGTGAGCGTTTAGTGTTAGGTTTAGGAGTTAATTCTCCTTTTGGGCTTCAGACTGAGTATGATAAAAACTGGGTAGGTCGTTATCATGCCATAAAATCTAAACTTATAACTATAAACCTTAATCCAACTATTGCTTATAAAGTAACTCCCAAATTTAGTTTAGGCTTAGGAATAAACTTTCAGTGGGCAGAGGCAGAATTAACTAATGCTTTAAACCCTATTGCTTTTTTAAGATTTGGAGACATAACTACTCAAGATGGTTTTGCTAAATTAGAGGGGGATGATTGGTCCTTTAATTGGAATGCAGGGCTTCTTTATGATCTTTCGGAGAAAACCAGAATTGGTCTTTCTTACCGAGCTAAACTAACCCATGTTTTTAGAGGCGAGGTTAATTTTTTAAACATTCCTTCAAATTCAACAAATGTCTTTAAAAAAGATGATGCTAAGGCAAGACTTAACCTTCCTCCAATGATTTCTTTTAGCGGGTTACATAAAATAAATAAAAACTGGACTATCCTTGCAGATGTTACCTGGACTGGCTGGAGTAGGTTTGAAGAACTAAGGATTAAGTATGAGACCCTCATTACAGGTGATACAGTTATTACTACTAAATGGGAAGATTGTTTTCGTTACTCCCTTGGACTCACTTATCAACCTAATTCCAAATGGACTTTTCGCACAGGAATAGCCTATGATGAAACTCCTATATCTTCTGATAAATACAGAACCCCGAGAATACCAGATACTGATAGATTTTGGTTAGCCTTTGGGTTAGGTTATAACCTTTCTGAAAATGCAAAGTTTGATTTAGGCTATGTGCACATTTTTTTTAAAAAATCTCATATAGACAAAGACCCGGTGGGAGAAGATCTTTTAAGGGGTGGATTAAAGGGTTATTACCGTGGGCATGTTGACATAATAAGCGTACAGCTACGTTATAATTTTTAAAACTTTAGAATAAGGTTAAGAAAGATGCAACTTCATGAAAAATTTATTTATACTGCTAAAACCTATTCTAATAAAATAGCTATTGTAGATAAGCTGATTGAAAAAAGATTTACCTACCAGCAAACTTTAATTGCAAGCCTTATTTTTTCTCGAAAAATAAAAAGGTTTAGAGAGCGGTTAATAGGGATTATGCTTCCAAACTCTGCTGTGGCTATTTTTACCGTTATAGGAACTCTTATGGCAGAAAAAATTCCTGTGATGCTTAACTATTCTACTGGAGCTGAATATAACCTAAAATATGCCAGAGAAAAGTGCAATTTTCGTACTGTGATTACTTCTCAAAAATTGCTTGAAAGGGTAAATTGCCCAATATTAGAAAACATGGAATTTATAGAAAATTGGATAGAAGAGATAGACCTAAAAGAGAAAGTTATAGCTTCTTTTATCTCAAAACTCCCCTTAAAGTTTTTGATGAGCTATTGTGGTGTTGATGGAGATCCTGAAAAAACAGCAGTTATTTTGTTTACCAGTGGAACTGAGAAGGATCCTAAAGCAGTAGAATTAAGTCATAAAAACATTCTTAGCAATATAGAAGGCTTTAGCCAAATGGCTAAACTTACTGAAAAAGATGTCATCATGTCTATTTTACCTTATTTTCATGTGTTTGGACTTACAGTAAATCTCTGGACCCCTCTTTATCATGGTATGACCTTAATTACCTATCCAACACCGCTTGATTACCAAAAAATATGTCAGATTGTCAAAGGAGAAAAACCTACACTTATGGCAGCTACTCCCAGTTTTTGGTGGGGATACCTTAAAAAATCAGAACCAGGTACCTTTGACAGCTTAAGGCTTATGATAAGTGGTGCAGATAAATGTCCTCAACCCCTTAGAGATACCTTTTGGGAAAAACATAAAAAACTTCTTTTAGAAGGTTATGGAACTACAGAAACTTCTCCTGTCATTTCCGTTAATATGCCCGATGCTTACAAACCTGGAAGTGTAGGAAAACCACTTCCCAATCTTGAAGTAATGATAGAAAACTATGAAACAGGAGAAAAATGTGGTCCTAATGAGATAGGAAGGATATTAGTAAGGGGTCCCAATGTTATGAAAGGTTATTTTAACGACTTAGAAGAAACATCTATGAGGATAAGACACGGATGGTATGATACAGGAGATATGGGATATTTAGACGAAGATGGGTATTTATGGCATGTAGGAAGACTTAAGAGGTTTGTCAAAATAGGTGGAGAGATGATTTCTTTAGTAAAGGTGGAAGACGAGTTAGAAAAGGTTTTGCCTAAGAATGTAGAATGTTGCGTAGTGGAAATACCTGACGAAGTAAAAGGAGCTAAAATTGTTGCTGTAGTAAGCCAAAAAATAGATGAAAAAGCAATTTTAAAACAACTTGCTAAGGTTCTTCCTAATTTAGCTATTCCAAAACACTTTGTAGTAATGGAAGACCTTCCTAAAATGGGGAGCGGAAAGATAGATTTTCGGAAGGTTCAAGAACTGATAATAGAAAAATTAGGTCTTAAAGTCTAAAATTTTTATTCTTCTTTCCAAGAGATTGCTCCTACAGGACAACTATTTATAGCTTCTTCACAATTACATTGAGAACAGGCATCTTGATTTTTTACTTGTGCTTTTTCAATTGATTCATTAAGCTCAAAAACCTCAGGACATATTTCTACACATGTTCCACATCCTATACAAAGTTCCTCATCAATAGTTAAAATTTTAGCCATTTCAAACCTCCTAAGTGTTTTTAAATCAAAAATAAATCATAAATTTAAAAAATCAATAACTTTACTAAATAAATTTTAAAAGTATTAAATTTTAATTTCTTTATAAAATCCTGAATCCCAGAGTTTTTTCCTAATAAAGATTATTTTAATTTCTTGAGCTATTTTTGAGGCAAGTTTATAATATAAATAATAATAAAATTTTTCTCCCCAGCCTCTATAACTTATTATCATAACAAGGGTTTTAAAATGCTTATTTTTAAGCTTTTTTAGAAAATAGGTTACAGGGGGGCAATTAAAAGTCCATTTAGGAAAACAAAGAATTATCGTATCATTTGAAGGAGGCTCAAAATTTGCTTTGAAAGGTAAATAAGGGATAAAAGAAAGGATAAGCCAAATAAAATAAGGTAATTTATAGGTTTTTATTTCTCTTGGTTTTATCTTAAATTTTTTGCCTAAATGATCTGCTATCTCTTTTGAAGTCCCTGTATAGGTAAAATAATAAATCTCCAATTTTAAGTACTTTTTAATTAATGAAGTTGCTTTTCTTTTAAATACTCTTCAATTAAGTTATCTGGGGTTTCAGTTGAAGTATCTGTAACCAAAACTTTTACTTCATTTTGAGAAAGAAAATCTGCTAATTCCTTTGAAGGATCAAAAAGAAGGACATGAGTAACTACCTGTTCTTTTAAAAAATCAATTAGTCCCTGATTTTCTGCCTTTTTTACTACATCCTTTACTAAAATTTTATTATTTTCTACATCATAAAGGGCAAAAAGTTCAAATTTTTCTGGATCAGTTTCAATTTTAGAGGGTGTGCTTATAGGAATAGCTATCCTCATAAATTTTTCTTCTAAAATATCTTTTCTCATCTCTTCTGTAGCAACAATTATGTTTCTAACCAATTCTTCAAAGGCTTTAGCGGTTACACTTTCCGGATAAGCTGCTATTAATGGTTTACCAGCATCTCCAGTATCTACAATACGTGGGTCTACAGGAATTCTACCTAAAAATCTAATTCCTAATTCATCAGCTAATTTTTGTCCCCCACCCTTTTTAAAAATATCTACAGGTTTCCCGCAATGGGGGCAAATAAAACCACTCATATTTTCAACTATACCGAGAATTCTTAATTTTATTTTTTGACAAAATTTTATTGCCTTTTTAACGTCTATTAAAGATACTTCTTGAGGGGTTGTTACTATAAGAGCATAGGCATCAGGTATAGTTTTAGCAACTGTTAAAGGTTCATCACCTGTTCCAGGAGGTGAATCAATTACTAAATAATCCAGTTCTCCCCAGTCTATATCTCCTATAAACTGCCTTATAGCAGAATGCTTAATAGGTCCTCTCCAGATGATAGCTGTATCTTCAGAAGGTAACAAAGGCTCAATAGAAAGAAACTTTAAATTAGGAGAGTATTTAATTGCACCCAATCTTCCATCAGGTCTTCTTGAAAGTTTCAAATCTCTTGCACCAAGCATTTTGGGAACATTAGGACCATGTAAATCCACGTCCAAAAGTCCTACCATAAAATCTTGTAAAGACAAACCTACAGCTATATTTACTGCTACAGTGCTTTTTCCAACCCCACCCTTTCCAGACATAACAAGTATTTTATGTTTTATTTTGGAAAGCTGTTCTCTTAATTTTTTATCTTGTTGTTCCATAATGAAACTTTTTTCTTTTTTAATCATTCATTTCACCCCCAATCAAAAAGATTGATCAATCAAATTCAGCTTGAGTATTTTAATACTAAGTTATCTTTTGTCAAATTTTTAAATATAAGAAAAATTAAGATCTCTTGAAATTATTTTAAATTCAATTATTATTTAAATAACTCTAAAATTAAATAATTTAGTAAAGAGGTGAACCTTTAGATGAATTTAGAAAACGTAAAAGAGGAAGTTATTACTAAAGAACTTGTATTTGAAGAATACCCTATTTTGCGTTCTCTTTATGGAGAAAGAGGGGCTCATTTTAAAATTTTGGAAAACTTTTTTAGAGTTCAGCTAAGTCTTAAAGGAAACCATGTTTTTATTACAGGAGAACCTATAGATTCAGAACTTGCAGAAAAAACTATAGAGGAATTATATTTTCTTATTAAATCAGGCTATAACCTTTATCCTTCAGATGTGGAATACGCATCAAGAATTATTTTAGAAAATCCCCATGCCAAACTTAAAGATATTTTTTTAGATACCATATTTGTAACCTCCGGAAGAAAGATAATAACCCCTAAGGGTGTAACCCAAAAGAAATATATAGAGGCTATAAGAAAATCTGAGATAGTTTTTGGAATAGGACCTGCTGGAACAGGAAAGACTTATCTTGCTGTAGCTATGGCTATTTCTGCTCTTATGAAAGGTGAGATAAACAGAATAATTTTAGTAAGACCTGCTGTTGAGGCTGGAGAAAAACTTGGATTTTTACCAGGAGATATTGCAGAAAAGGTAAATCCCTATTTAAGACCTCTTTATGATGCACTCTATGATATGCTTGCTTTTGATAAAGTAGTTAGACTTTTTCAAAAGGGAGCTATAGAAATAGCACCCCTTGCTTTTATGAGAGGAAGAACTTTAAATGAAGCCTTTATTATTCTTGATGAAGCTCAGAATACAACCTCAGAACAAATGAAAATGTTCCTTACCCGTTTAGGACAAAATTCAAAAGCTGTAATTACAGGAGATATAACTCAGATAGATCTTCCAGATCCTAAAAAATCAGGACTTCTTGAAGCTATAGAAATATTAGAAGGTATATCAGGAATTAGCTTTGTTTATTTTACTAAAAATGACGTGGTCAGGCATCCTATAGTACAAAAGATTATAGAAGCTTACGAAAGCAAAGGAAAATCTTTTGGCGCTTAGAAAATGTAATGAAAATTCTTTTAAACTCATTTATCCAATTGATAGACTTATTATTATCCGTTTATGTATGGATAATAATAGCGCGTGCTATAATTTCTTGGGTAAATCCTTCTCTTTATCATCCCTTAGTTAGATTTCTTTATAAAGTTACAGAACCAGTTTTAGCCCCTGTACGCAAAATAATTCCTCCCATTGGAGGAATTGATATAAGCCCTGTTATTGTTATTTTTATTATATTTATTATCCAAAATCTTTTACACCGTCTTTTAATAAATTTAATAATATTCTAAATGCTTTTAGAAATAAAAGTAAAACCAGGATCATCAAAAGATAAAATTCTTCAATTTAAAGAACCCAATTTTTTAGAAATTTCTTTAAAGGCACAACCTGAAAAGAACAAAGCTAATGAAAGTTTATGCGAGTTTTTGGGTAATATTTTTAAAATCCCTAAAAGGGAGATTAAAATTTTAAAAGGAAAAACTTCCAGAAATAAAATTGTAAAAATTGAGGGAATTACAGAAGAAAAAGCCATAAAGATAATTAAAGAAATATTAAATTTAAAGTAGTGAATCTCAAAAAAAGAACTTTTAATTATGAAGAATATTTTAGTAAATATGAAAATTTAATCCCTAATTATGAAAATTTCCTTTCCTTTTTAAAATTCCCTATTCCTCAATATTTTAGAATAAATACTCTAAAAGTTTCAACTAAGGAGGATCAAGATTATTTATTAGAGGTGCTTAAGGAGAAGGGGGTTATTTTTGAAAAAATTAAAGAGATCCCTTATTTTTATAGGGTGCTTAATAACGAAGAGATCTCCTTAGGAAATTTGGAAGAATATAGCTTAGGACTTATACACTCTATGACCCTTTCAAGTAGTTTACCTATAATTGCTCTTGATCCCAAACCGGGAGAGCTAATTTTAGATATGTGTGCAGCCCCTGGGGGGAAAACAGGTCTTATAGCTATGATGACAGAGGATAAGGCAATTATTGTTTCTAATGACAAGAGGATTGATAGGTTAACAGCTCTTGTAGCAAATATAAAAAGGCTGGGAATAACTTGCACCATTACTACAAGATACAGAGGGGAGCATTTTCCTTTTGGAATACCTTTCAATAAAATTTTAGTTGATGCCCCTTGTACAGGAGAAGGAAGGTATAGAGTAGGATTGGAAGGGGAGATTTTATATCAAAAAGGAAGTGGTAAAGCTAATTTACCCTCTATTCAAAAGGGGTTACTTGTTAGAGCTTTTGATTTAGTTGAACCTGGAGGAATAATAGTTTATAGTACCTGTACTATTAATCCTAAAGAAAATGAAGAAGTGGTTGATTATTTACTTAGAAAAAGGCAGGCAGAGCTACTTGATTGGGAATCTCCTCTACCCTTTCATCCTGGTGTCACTGAATGGGAAGGAAAACCCTATCATCCTTCATTAAAATTATCTAAACGTTATTATACTCATGAAATTCAAGCAGTAGGATTTTTTGTAGCAAAAATAAAAAGGGTTAGTTAAAATATCTTTGTAATCTTAAAACTTATGTTATAATACCTTCTTGGAACAGCAAGGGGGAAAATATGTCTGCATTAGTTATTGTAGGAACACAATGGGGAGATGAAGGGAAAGGTAAAGTAATTGACGTTCTTACAGAAAGAGCAGATTTAGTAGTCCGTTTTCAAGGTGGAAATAATGCTGGACATACTATAGTTATACATTCCAAAAAATATATTTTTCATCTAATTCCCTCAGGAATCTTATGGCCCCAGACTACTTGTATAATAGGTAACGGCGTAGTAGTAGATCCAGAAGTTTTAATTCATGAAATAGAAAAACTTGAAAAAGAGGGCTTTAAAATAGATCCCGGTAAACTTCTTATAAGTGAAAAAGCTCAAACTATAATGCCCTATCATAAAGCCCTTGATTTAGCAAGAGAAAAGAAAGCCAAAAAAAATAAAATAGGAACAACTGGTAGAGGAATTGGTCCCTGTTATGAAGATAAGGTTGCAAGAAAGGGCTTTAGATTGATAGACTTAACCTATCCAGAATTTTTTAAAGAGAAATTAAAAACTAT
>Ga0315298_1003359_pt1 | contig 25638 bp, 43 predicted proteins | sample WHS_1_MG_FD_203077 | JGI IMG/M metagenome (GOLD analysis project Ga0315298, IMG submission 203077) | Extremophilic microbial mat communities from Washburn Hot Springs, YNP, Wyoming, USA - WHS_1_MG | ecosystem: Environmental > Aquatic > Thermal springs > Hot (42-90C) | place: USA: Wyoming... | reverse complement strand
CAAATAGAAAGTGTCATTTTTTCACCTCCTTTCTGTTTATTTTAATTATAATTTATCAAATTATAAGTAAAAAGTCAATATCTTTTTATTTACATGAGAAAAGAGAAGTTATTGAAGAATAAGAATTATTTAAAAATTTTATAGTTTTATTAAAAAATTAAAACATTTTTTATAGGAATTGAAACAGGAAAGTATATATTATATTATCTTTCTGTTTTTTATAGAACATAGCTTTCTATATATAGTATAGTATATATCTATATTCTTTTCTTTTTTTCTTTTCTTTTTTTCTTTTCTTTTTTTCTTTTCTTTTTTTCTTTTCTTGTATTATATACAGAAAAAAATACTTTTACCAGAGAGAAAACGCTTCGTAGAATCCACCAGGAGAAGTTTTTTTCAGTGAGCCCATACTAAAATATGGGGGAATATTGAAAATCATTCTCAATTATATGCATTAGTATTCAGAATTCTTTTTATTAGGATACGGCAATTATTTGCCAAGATTAAATTATTTTTAAAAATCAATGAGTTATCTTTTTAAAAGCATGAAAATTTAACATAATCTGGCAATTTTGCTGAATACTTTATCGGATTTAACGGCAATGGATACGGCAAAAATGGGGGTATTTTGAAAAAAATTAGCACTAAAGAGATTTATTTTTTGTATTGAATTTTTTTCATCAATTCAGCAGTTCAGGATATCAGCATGTTGAAAATTTTATTTTCTTATCTCAGTTAGGCTCCAGTTTGGATGCTAATGGGCTTTTGCCTGCTAAAAATTTTGCCCTTATTCTTTTTCCCCAGGGGGTATATTTTTCTACAATTCTTTTATTTTTTTCTCAATTGAGCTATATTGAACAATTTTGAATTATATTGAACAATTAAGTATATTATTGGGGCTTGATTTTTTTATGAATTTATGTTAATAGAAAGTTAGGAATGCCGATATCGTTGCCACATAATTTTGCATTAATAACTCCTTCACAGGTTTCAGTAGTGAAGGGGCAGTATGCAATTCCTTTTAGCTGGTTAGATGATAATTTTAATCAATTAGCTAATGCAATAACAGTATCTTCAACTGCACCAACACCAAGTTATGCAGGGCAGTTATGGCTGGATATTTCAGTATCTCCGCCAGTGATAAAGCAATGGGATGGTTCTGCTTGGCAATCAAAAGTAAGTAATGCAGATAATGCAGATAAGGTAGATAATGCTCATGCTTCTTTAACGCCAACTGCTAATGCTATACCTATTGCTTTAAGTACTGGTAAATTAGATACAGGTTGGTTACATAATTTTAATCAGGTAGAATTTACAGCAAGTGGAACTTGGACAGTTCCTTCTGGAGTAACAAAAATTCAGGTTGTAGCTATTGCAGGAGGTGGAGGCGGAGCAGGTAGTGTAAGTAATGGTACCGGAATGGGAGGTTATGCTGGCAGTGCAGAAATAAAAATTTTGTCTGTCAGCTCAGGTGAAACATTAACCATTACAGTTGGTGCAGGTGGCTCTGGTGGAGCTCAGGGCAGTGTAGGTGGTGCAGGCGGGAATACTCTTATATCAGGAAGTGTCTCAGGAAGTTTATTATCATTAGATGGTGGTCCTGGCGGAAGTCTAATTGGGGCAAGTGTAGTTATTACCTCAAAAGGACAGGCTTCAATGTTTGGTAGAGGAGCTCCTGTAACGGCATCACCAGGTCCTGGTGCAGCAGGGGTATCGTATGGAAGTGGTGGTGGTGGAGCAAATGATGCATATGCAGGTGGTAATGGCAGACAAGGCTTTGTAAGAATTATATATTTAGCATAAGGAGGTAATTTATGAGAGTAGCTTGCATAAAAGATGGTGTGGTAATAAATGTGATTGAAGTAACTGATTTAAACAGCATACCAGATATTGTGGCAGTAGATGAAAATGGTAATTCTATAACAAAAGAGCAGGTCAAAATAGTTCAAACAGAAACAGGTTCAAAAGATGATTTATATATAGAAGGCAAAGGATTTTTTAGATTTGCAGGAGTATAAAAATTGAACTGGTTGTCGCAATCCCTTTTAAATGAGGTCAAGTTTCCTACCTCAATGTGGTGCAACAGGAGCAGCTTATGGAACAGCAACTGCTATTACTTCAACTTCTGGACCTTCTACAACAATAGCAGATGGAACAACTGCTTCTATTACTGCTGATACTGTAACAAGATAAGAAAGGAGTAAAGATGTCTGAAAGAACAAAAAGAACAGCAAGAAAAAGAAAATCAAGATGGATACCAATGAGAAGAGAATATGGAGCAATAGGAGGAAAAGTAAGAAGAAGAATAATAAGGAAATAAAGGAGGAGAAATGCCAAAACCAAGAAAAAGGAAAGGTGAAACAACTAAATCTTATAGAAGCAGATTAATTTCTCATTATATCAGAGAAGGTTATCCAAGAGAGCAAGCCGCCGCAATAGCTTACTCTGTAACAGGAACAGGAAGAGTTGGGAGAAAAAAGAAAGGAACAACTAAAAGAACAACAAGAAGGACAAGAAGATGATTGATGGATTAATTTATTTTGTTGCTGGTGTTAGTGTATTTGTTGTTGGTAATCTTATTCTAAATGGAATAAAAGGAAATAAAAAGATAACAACGGATACCTTCTATGTATTTACAAATGCAGTTGAAAAAAGATTTGATGCTATGGAAAGCAGGCTTACTTCAATAGAAGGAAGAATTGCAAGAATAGAAGAAATACTGCTACAAAGGAGGGATAAATGATACTTGGTGCAATCTTAGGTTTAGCAGGTTCATTTATACCAGAAATTATCAAAATATTTAAATCTCGGCAGGAACATAAACAGGAACTTGAGATGCTTGAGATGCAACTGAAATATCAAAGAGAAATGACAGAATTAAAAATTGAAGAAGCTAAAGCTATGGCTCAGGTTGAATTAGATAAACAAGTATATCAATATGCAGAACCACAGGAACTTAAAATAACAGGTAAATGGTGGCTTGATGCTATTCAGATTATTATGAATGCTTATAATCAATCTGTTAGACCAACTATTACTTATCTGGTTATTGGTGCATGGTTACTGCTAAAGTTTGCAATGTGGGAATCTGCTGGAGGGACTTTGCAAGCTATACCTCAAATATGGAGTAATGTTGAAAATGAATTTGTTAGTGTGGTGGTTACCTTCTGGATGGGTGGACGTCTTACGGGAAGAGTTTTTGGGAGGATAAAATGATGCTTGAATATGATGTAGTTGTTAAAATGCCACCAAAGAACCAGATTTTTATACGAGTAAAAGTAAAGAGCATACAAAAAGCTATACCAAAAATACTAAAAATAAATGACAGATAAATGTATAGAATTGGTAAAGAAATACGAAGGTTACAGGGCAGTTCCATACCTCTGTCCAGCAGGATATCTAACAGTGGGTTACGGGCATGTTATTATGAAAGAAGAAATATTACAATATCCTCTGAGCAGAGAATTTGCAGAACAGCTATTAATACAAGACTTGGTAAAAACAGAAATGTTGATTAAACCAATGATAAAAGTAGATATACATCCTTATATGCTTGATGCTTTAATTAGCTTTAGCTTTAATGTAGGAGCTTATGCTTTCAGAGCATCAACATTAAGAAGAAAGTTAAATAACCGTGAATGGTATGAATGTGCAGAACAGTTTTTAAGATGGATATATGCAGGAGGTAGAAAATTGTTAGGGCTTATTAGAAGAAGACAGGCAGAAAAAGAATTATTCCTTGAGGGTGTGCAATGTCTATAAAGAAAAACTTTTATATTATGAAGGATGCTAAAAAAAGGAAAGCTTATATTGATGATGTTTTAGAGGCATCCTATAATGCAGAAAAACAGGCAAATGAGTACAGACAAAGACTTCAAAAACTGCTGTCTCCTTCAGTTGATGAAAAAACAAAACAAAGAAAAGAAATTATACAGAAGGTTGATGTAAGTAAAATTAAATTGCCTGAGCGTTCTAAAGAAGAAATTGAGCTTTCTTTAAGAGAAACTTTTCAGTTGCTGAATAAAGATAAGCCAGTTTTTGCTGGACCAAGAATAATTACTGATGAGCATGGTAATGTTGTCCATGTTGATATGTATAAAACAGAAAGGCTATTTAGAAAATGAAAAAAATTATTCCACTTAAAAAACAGATACCTTTTGAAGAAAAACAGCTGAAAGAATATTTAGATTTTACTATCAGCAGAGCAAACTCACTTGGTGATATTGCAGAAAAATACCAGAGAATTTATTATCAGGGAGATGAAGCCGAGCTTTCTCCAATAAATAAGCTTTTTGGTGAAATTAACTCAATTGCATCACTTATTTATACTCCTGAAAAAATTCTGATTGATATTGTTAGAGCTGATGGTAGAACAAAAGAAACAACTCCTTCTGAAAGACAGTTACTGGATGCATTGAAAGAAAAACTTATTCATAACTTTTATACATATCATGAATTAGATGTTATTTCTGAAGTTGCAGTAAGAGATGCAATAATAACAGGTTATACTCCAGTTAAAGTTTACTGGAAACAAGGTGGAGTAAAAATAAAACAGATTGAAAATAAAAATTTTGCAGTTGTTTATGAAAATATTCCAATTGATGACCCACAGCAGATAATCATGCATAGAACATATCTAACTACACAAATGATTAAATTAAAATATGGTATCAGTATTCCTGAAACTATTTCTCCTGAAATTAAAACAACTACTAAAGGTAAAATTTTTGTTACTGCTAAGGAAAAATCAGTTGCTGATTTAACTCAATCAGTGGAAGATTTTTATCTTACTCCTGTATCTTACAGGGGATTGCAGGAAGTTTATGAGCTGTGGATTAATGAATATCCCTGGACAGGAAAAGATTTATGGCATCGCTTTGAAATACTTGGATATAATCGCCAGATTGTTAATCATGAAATATCAACCATCGGACATCCTTTTTTCATTATAAGACCTTATGTCCTATCCAATTCAGTTTATGGATTTTCTATAATTTCAATTATTAAAGCAATACAGCAAAAAAGAACACAAAGACTTAATGATATTTCAGCTCTTACAGATTTGTTAATGTATCCTCCACTGCTGATTACAGGACAGAATGTATCAAAAGAACAACTTAAAGAGGATGTTAAACAGCTCTGGACACCTGGAGGCTGGCTTGTTATTCAAGACCCGCAAGGTAAAATTCAGCCTGCTCCTCCTGCTGTTAATCTACAATCTGCTTACAGTGAAATAGAATTTTATGATGCCCAAATCAGACATATTACAGGATTACATGAAATCGTTCTTGGAGAAAGAGCTACTGGAACAAGAGCAACAGGTATGGCAACACTTTTAGCTCAATTTGCTTCAGCACCATTTCAGAGAATTGCATCACGGCTTCAAGCACAACTTGAAGAAATATTTACATACACTGCAAAGCTGTTTCAGATTAATGATAACACTCCAGTAAAAATTGGAGATAAATTCTTTTACTTTTCTACGATTCCATTTGATTTTAAAGTGGAAATTAAATCTGCTTCAATTTCTCCAATACAACTACAGACACATATTAAATTAGCCTATGAATTATTTTTACAGGGGTGGTTCCCACCTGATATATTTGTTGACTTGATTGATTTACCATATTCTGATAAAATCAAAGCGTATATGGAAGAACAGATGCAGTTAAAAGCACAACAAGCCCTCATTGAGGGTGAAAGAAAGGAGGGATAAAAGTGACAAAAACAAAGAAAATTGGCGGAAGAGTCCGCAAAGTTGGTAGACCCAGAAAAGTTGGACTCAGAGCTAAAAAAGCCACCAGAGTCAAAAGAGGGTAACTGAGCTGATACCACACTATCTTGCAAATGCGAGGTAGTGTGGTATAATTTAAAAGTATGAGCAAAAAAGATAGAAATATACGAAAGCTGTTAAGAAAAAAGCATAAAGGTTTTAAAAGAACAATAAAAAGAACAAGGAGGAGATAATGCCTTTAACAGATTTAGTAAAAGATACAGTTGAGACAGGCACTCCCCCACCGATTGAAAATTTAGGAATAATGGGGATGTCTGGAGAAGGAATAAAAGTTATTCCAAAAATAATTGGAGCAATTATCCATAGATTGGCAATGGTAGGGCAGTTTACAGCTTCAATATCTGGTGATGAAGAATTTGAAAGAGCTTTTGGTGCTATTTCAAGAAAAGCAAGTGGAATTGGTAAAGGAGTATCAATTGAGGATGTTAAAGGATTTATATCTACACTTGCTGACACATTAATGAAAGGCACACCTGCAACAAGTTTTCCTCCATTACCAATGGCAGGAGCTCCACTAACAAGTGCACCAGTAGGAACATTAGCAGAACTTGCAGGAGCACCATCACCCGCAGAAGCGGGAACTCCTGTAGGAATAAGATAAAGGAGGTGTAAAAATGGCAAGAAAAAATATTCAAGTACAACAGCCAAAGACTTCAAATCCTAAACCAAATCTGGCGATTAATCCACAAGTTAAATCTGATTTCTTTGAGCTTGATGAACAAACTACGGTTATGTGTGATAAGGTTAAACTTACAGGTGATATTGAACAGAAAAAGATAAAAAAATAGGAGGTAAGTTATGTTAACAGAAGCTGAACTTCAGGAACTTGAAGAACAGATGGGCAAACAGTATGCTGATAAAATAAGATTGATGCAGGCTGAGCTGTTGGAAAAAACAAAAACAACTCAAGAATTTCAGGATGTTATTCAGAAAGCTATGCTGAATAAAAAAGCTAAGAAACATCTTGAAGGGTTGGTGAATGAGCTTAAAATTCCGCTTGATATTCCAAAATATCCACATGAACAGGATATTGAGGATGTTAAAAAAGAAATGGAAGAAATGAAAAAACAGCAATATAAAGAAAAAATATTTGAGATTCTATCTTCTTATGGATTTACTCCAGAAGATTTACCAGAAATTGCTAAATTTCAAAAAGAACATGGCATCGTAGATGATATTGCAGCAATACGGCTTTGTGCAGAATTAAGAAGAAGAAAAGAAGAGCTTGAACCAGTTCCATCTGTTAATCCTTTTAAGTTGCCTGAAGAATTTAAAGAAGAAGATGCTTATAAAGCAGTCTTCAATGATTTAAAAAAAGAGAGATTAATAAGATAAGGAGGTAAAATATGCCATTAAGAATAACCGCAACAATACCTTTTACAACAAAGGTGGATTATGCTTTAGGAGTTAAACTTCCAATGAAGAATGTAGATGCAGCAAGTTACACTGCTACTATTGATGATTGTGTAATTTATAATGTTGATGCTTCAAAAGCATCAAGAACAGTTACATTACCTAAAGCATCTGATTGTTATGTAGGACAGATTTTTATAGTAAAAGCTGGAGCAATAGGAACAGATAAATCAGTTACAGTTACTACTGCAGGTGGAAATATTGATGGAAGTGCAAATGTTACAATTACTTCAGCAAATGGTGTAGTAAGAGTAGTTTCAGATGGTTCAAATTATTACATAATTTAATAGAAAGGAGGGATAAGAAATGCCATTAACAATACCAGTAACTGGAACAGGTTATTATCCAACAGCAGCACAGGCAGCAGATAGATACTTTGCTATCATTCACCGTAGATTTAATCCTTTCATTATTGATGCTACATTCAGGAAACAGCCAGTCTTTTTGTATCTCGTGTTAAGAGACCTTGCAGAGCGTTATGAAGGTGGATTTAACCCGATTAACCAGAACATCTACTTTACAGATTGGGGAGCTGTAATTAACAAAATGCAGTTTAAATCAGAATTTACTCCTTCTCCAGTTCAGATGCCAGCACTTGTTGCTCAATGGAATATAGCAGGGCTGATTGCCTCTATTGATACTTTGTTTACAGAATGGAGCATAATACAAGGAGCTGGTTCAGAATATGCACAGGTTGATGCAATTAAAACAAGATTTACAGATTACTATTTTGCTTTAACTGATTATGTTGATAGTAAAATTATGGCAACTGCTACCGCAACAGATGAATTTAATGGCTTATTGGATGCAGTGGATGATGGAACTAATGTAGCAACTTATGGTGGATTATCCAGAAGTGATTATCCAAATTGGGGGGCAGTTGTATACAGTAACACTGATACAACAACAGAAGCTTGGAAGCTTATAATTACTTACATGCACAAATATGCAAATGCTATAGGCAGAGTTCCATTCAATCTTATTCTTTGTAGCTACGGTGTATTTAACAAGATTGTGATGTCAATGACTTCAATTGAACGCAGCATTATTGCAACTCCTTCTGAAATTGATTTAACCCGTGGTATTGGAATTCAGAGCCTAAACATCAATGGAATAAATGTTGTAGCTAATCCAAAGATTACTGATGCAACGGTTTATTTCTTGAACTTTAGAAACTTCAAATTCCAGTATAATCCTGATGCTTTCTTTAGTCTTCTGGGACCTGAGAGCCTACTGCCTGTTAATGTAGCTGGTTGGAGAGCAGCTATTCTGTTTGCTGGGCAGTTTTACTGTGTAAACTGCAAAGAGAATATGAAGGTTACGGATTTCCAGTCAACTTCATTATAATAGTTGATTGAACAAAGGAGGATTAGTTATGAAGTGGATTAAAAATCCGTATAAGGTGGATTTTATACTCACATGGAATGGTACTGAACATGAACTTACTGCTGAAGATTACTCACCACTGCCAGATGAAGTTGTAACTGCTTTCTTTCCACAGCCTGAACAGATAGAAGCAATGTTACCTCCTGCAAATGATGCAAGAAGACCTTATACTTTAAGAACCTTGCTTGAGATTTATCTATGTAGATGGCGTGGGCAGTGGCAGAAATTTGTAAATTTAGCAGGTCCAGTGGGAAAGCAGAATGAGGCAATACTGAACTGGATGGGAAGCTTTGAGATATTATCTGAAAAACCGAAGAAAACAAAAGAAACACGATGATAGATGGCTACAACTGTAAGCACTTATATAACTGCTATTCAGAGCTTTATTCCAGCAAGTGTAAATATGCTGGACTATATAAAATTCCTGTTAGGGATAAATCTTGCAAGGCAGAAGATAGCACAGGAATTTGACCCGATTACTAAATATGTAAGCTTTAATTTAACAGAAGGAACAGGAGAATATAATCTTGCAACAGTAACAGGAATTGATATTACAAGGATAAATAAACTTCTTAATGTTACAATTACTTTTGGACAGTTAAAATATGAATTAAAACCAATCTATAAAGAAGAAATTCCACTTGTTACATTTATTTCCCTTCCAGTAAATTTTTATCATTTCAGGGACGGCTCAACATGGAAAATAGGTTTTTATCCACAACCTCAAGCTAATCTTTCAGCAACAGTTAAACTATCTTTAGCACCAGCTGATTTATCAGCTGGTGATACTGATAATGAAATTCCTGATTATCTTAGAGAGCTTGTTATACTACTTGCCTGCCATCATGTTGCTCACATGATTGGTAATGCTGATTTAGGAACTCATTTCTGGAATTGGTATTTAGCAAAAAGACAAACAATAAGAACTCCACAGGTATAGTATGCCACGGACAGCAACCGCAACATTTGAAAGTTCAAAAAGAGATATATACAGAAATTTCTATTTAACTATAAGTGGAATTACAGGAATTAATCAGAATTTTCCACCAAATGCAATTGCTGATACTGAATGTCAGCAAATATACAATTATGCTTATGCAGGTAAAGGCACTATAAGAAAAATTGTATCTGCAAAAAAACTTTTTTCAACCAGCACAACTGCAATTTATTGTATTACTGCAAATCTGAACGGCATTTATACACAACTTGTTTTTTTATCTGATGGTTCTGTTTATAAATGGGATGGTAGTTCTTTAACACAAATTGCAGGAGTAAACACACTTTCAGGAAATCCTGATACAATATCAGCTTGTGTATGGCAAAATCAGAAGATTTATATAATTGATAGCAAAGGATATTTTAAATGGGATGGTTCAACTTGGACACAAGTAAGCAGTAGTATTGTTGGGCATGATATTTGTGTATGGCAGGGAAGAGTTTTTGTTGCTAATGGTTCTGTAGTTTCATACACAGTTGCACTAAATCCTGAAGATTTTACTGGCACAGGTTCTGGATATTTTGATGTTGCAAGTTCTTTTCCTGATTTAAAAATTAAAGTTAAAAAACTAATTGGATATGTTGATAGCCTCATTATCTATGGTGATAATGCAACAGTAGCTTTAACTGGTTCAACAATATCAAATGACCCAAGCCAGTGGTATCTTACAGAAATAAGTAATATAACTGGAGTTCAGTACAAAAACAGTGTTGTAGTTTATAAAAATGAAATATTTTTTCAGAATTCAAAAGGTTTATTTAAAGGAACAATATCACAGCAGGAAAAATATGATTATAAAGTTAACCTGATTGATAATACAATCCAAAATGGACAATGTGCAGTTTATCCTGTTTATAATTTGCTTAATTATTTTATTCCCATTACTTCACATTCTCCTTTTAGAGCAGGAGTAACAAGAAATGGATTATTGTTTAATGTTGATTTAGGAGAATTTACTTTCATTGATATTGGAACTGATATTTATGGATTTTATTATTCCTTTGTTGAAGGCAAAGAAGATGCTTTATTAGCATTATGTTCTGATGGAGTTTACCAGCTTTTTTCAGGTACAGATAAAATGCCATCTTATATAAGAACAAAAATGTTTGACTTAGGGAGACCTCATATAGATAAATTCTGGTGGGCTTTTGCTTTAAAAACTTATCTTAAAGGAGATGTAACTTTTGAAGTAAGTATTGAAACTGATACACAGCTTATAAGAAATATAAAACAACAAAGCACAGATGTTCCTTTATTTTTATTTACAGATGGAACTGAAGTATATTACTGGACAGATGGAACTGAAATATATGCAAATTATTCAACTGTAACTGGTGCAGTAAGAGATATAATCTTTTTAAACAACACTGCGGGTAGTTATGCTGTCTATGAAATAAGAGAAAACACAGCAAGTGTATTTGATATTTATGGGATACAAATAAAAGGAATAATTGGGAGAGTTAAATTCTGATGGAACTTGTTATAAGCACAATTACAGATTATTTTGTTCCAGCTCAGGAAAGACAGCAACTTATATATTTTGCTGATTGGCAGAGCAAACATTTAACTGACCATGATAGATTTTATAAATTCATAAACAACATACTTAATTTTTTAAATAAACCTTTAATGAAACCGCATAAATTCAATTTTGGATTTGACCCACGAAATATTAGCAGTGTAAATATGTTTTTAAAAATTAATGATATAGAACATAAAGAAATTTATAGAAAAATTAACGAAATTGGTAGCACTTTAACTCCTGTGTTTTATGTTCAGCCAGTGCTTAATATGATAATGACTTTAAGTTATCCTGACAGAAGCATTTACAGTAAAATGCTATTTCATGAAAATAGAGTTCATACATTAACTGCAAGAGCTTTAAATCTTTTAGCGGAGGCATGCAACTACACACCATGATTGTTCCAGTTTGGAAAGAAGATTTGGATGAACAAACTTTAAAACAATGGTTCTTTAAAATCGCTCATTATATAGATATAAAAAATTTTTATGATGATATAAATAATCTTTCAATCTGGAAGAGTAAAGATTTTATATGTTGTGTAGAATTTAGCAATGGAGTATTATTTATAAGTCATTTAGCGAATTTGTCTGATTCAGGTAAAGTGAAGGATTTTCTTAAGGAACTCAGTGATATTTATAAGCCAGTTTTTATAATGGGTTTTAGAAAAGGCAGCCTGTTAGTGTATAATAACAATAGGATAAGAAAGATACCACGACAGATGGTAGAGATATTTTTACAAAATATTCAAAGAAAGGAGGAATAAAATGAGTGAAAAAGCATTAGGAATAGCAGGTTCAATTGTAAGTATTTTAGGTGGACTTTTTGGAATTGGGAAAGCTATATTTGAAAAAGGAGTTAAAATTCCAGAACCGCCAAAATTTACAATTCCTGAAGCAGATATGAGAAACTTAACACAACAGATACAGGCAAACACTGCCATATCAGAACAAGCAAGAGCATTAATAACAGCTAACCTTCAAGCTTATAATCAGGGAATTCTTACAGAAGCATATGCAAATGTTTATAATGATTATGCAAGAAAGTTACTTCAGGATGCTTTAAGAACGATAAATGAAAGAGCATCAGCACAGGGCTTTACCCCTGCAAGTACTCAGTATCAGGAACTTTACAGAACAGTAATGGCAGATGTTAATGCAAGGTTAGCTGAACTGAGAGTTAACCTGCTTGAAAAACAATTAGATGATGCTTTGAAATCAGCAGGGCTGGCTGAAACAACAATCAATGATTTAAAAACCAAATGGACTATGGAAACAGAAAAATATGGAATGGATATTGAAAAATGGAAAGGGGAAACTGAAGCAAAGCTATGGAGAAGATATCTTCAGGAAGAAAAAATGGGCAAACTTGGTCCATCTCTTGAAGCTTTAACCAAAGGATTGGAAGGTTTAGGGGAAGCATTACCTGCTAAAACTCCAGTTACACTATCTCCTGAAGCTCCTAAGCTTGGTGAACCTCTTTTAGGAAAAGATATTGGAGTAGAATTTGGACAGTGGCTATCCAAAAAAGGATATACTGGACCAGAATGGACAAAATGGTTAAGAGAGGGGATGTAAGATGCCAGAGGTAAAAAGTAAACTGCAAGATATAATAAATGTTATTGGAGCAAAAGCTTATGCTCCTTTTGAAACAAGAAAGCCTGAAATAACTATAACGCTGGCTGAATTGCCAGCTGTTAGTGAACCAACAATGATACCAGTTGAAAATCTTATACAGAAACAAATTTCTGAATTAGAAAAAAAATATCCTGCCTTTGTAGAAGCATATAAAGGAGAACCTCCATGGGGAATAATGCAAATGCCTGAATATAGTAGATATGAAGCCTTACAGCAAGCATTACAACTTCCATATTATAGAAAATATCCCTATTTGTCTCCTGAACAGTTAGTAGCGACAGCAGAAATAAAAAGGACCTGGGAACCCTTATTGCCAGAAAAAATAGAAAAATTTTTCCCAACTGTTGCTACTCCTTCTGAATACTTAAAAGAAAAAGTTAGAGCAAGATTAACTGAAAAAGCAAGAGAACTTAAACCAGAAGTTGAAAAACGAATTGGTGAACTTGCAGGTAAAATACCTCCAGAAGTTCAGTTAAGAGCAGGTGCTTATGAAAGACCAGCTTGGCTGGCAGGATATCGTGGAGAGCTTGCAGGTGAGAAAGCATCTGAGCAGGTAGCAGAGTGGAACAGAACAGTGAGAGAAAATATAGACAGAATTAATGAATTAAGAAGTTCCATAGATAAAATGATAAAATCTATGACTTCACCAGAAGCTTCATCTGCAATTGCCAGTGCAATAAATATGTATTTTGCTTATGATGTTGCAAAGGATGTAGCAAAACAAACAGGTGCGGATGTAAGTGCTGTTTATAATGCTTTACAGAGAAGCACAACTCAGGCAAGGGATTTTTTAATTCAGCTTCAAAAAACATTTAGCAATCTATTGCAGGCAAAAGTTGATTTATTAAGCTGGATGAGTGAATTCATCCCTGCATAAGGAGGAGAAATGCCAGAAAAAAAATCTATATTTGGTGTAATACAAGAAACTAAAAAAGGTTTAGAAAGAGAAAAAGAAGAATTTGGTAAAGAGTTAAAAGAAACCCATGAGAAAGTAACAATTCCTGCAATGAAAGGCTATGAAGAAGCATTTAGTAAGTTTAAAGAACATACGACTTCTCCTTTGCCAAAATTTCCAGAACTTGAGGGAATTCCCACTGCACCAAAAAAGCCTGATTTGAATAATGTATGGGAAGGGATGAGCTCTCTTGGTAAACTTGCTGTTAATTTAGCATTAATCGCTGTTACCTTAAAGCATGGTGGAGAAGCTTACTTAGATGCATTTAATAGTTTTGTTGATGCAGTTAGAAAAAGAAAAAAAGAAGATTTTGAGATTGCAAGAGCAGAATTTGAAGATAAACTTAAAGAAATATCAGCAAGAAATCAACAATTGATTGCTGAATTTAATGCACAACTTGAACTTGCAAAATTGGGTGATACAAGAGCAATCAACTGGCTTAATGCAAATTATCAAAATTATCAATTGGCACTTACAGCAGAAAATAACATAAGACAGCAGATAACTAAACTTGATGAAATAAAAGCAGGTATAGATAAAGCCATATTGCAAAGAGAAACAGAACTGGAAGTTGCAAAAATAAGAGCAAATGCAACAGAGGTAGCTGCAAAAATAAGAGCATCGGGCGATTTAACTGGTGCTAAAATGTTTGAGAAAACCGTTAATATGAATTTAAAATTAGCTGATAGTTATGCAAAAGCAGGCAGTCTTAAGGAAGCACAGAAATATCGTGACATAGCTGCAAACTTAGTAAAAGAAGCTAATAAAAAATATAAAACAACTCTTCCACCAGAAGAAGAAACCCCTATTATAACTCCTCCACCAGAGAAGAAAAAAGGACTTTTTGGAACACTTCAAGAAAGTATTGAAGGCTGGTATGGCGGTAAAAAATGAGTTTGATTAAAATAGCAGAAGATATAATAGGAGAAATAAAAAAGAGTATTCCCCCGCTGTGGCATACTCCAGAAAAGAAGGAAAAGGAAAGGCTTACTACTGCAATAAAAGGATATATAAGAGAAGCAGGAATAAAAGTTCCAAAAGAAACTCCAAAAGAAAGAAAAGAAATAATTAAAAAAGGAAGAGAGGCTCAAGCCGAACTTGGAAAAAAGTTATATGTAGATGATTGGGGGACTGCCACAGATATGTTAACATTTTTTGGCACTGGTGTAGGAACGGTAAAGATTACAGAAAAACTTCTATCTAAAGCAACAACTCCAAAACATTTAAAAGTTTATTTTGATAATTTACATCCTGCAGTAAAAAAGATAATTAATAGAATTAACCTTCGTTCTATGCTGGCTAATTTTACTGGATGGGCAACAGCAGGTGCAACTGTTGAAACTTACAGCTCTCTTAGAAAAGGAGAAAATTTTGATTCTGCTTTAAATAAAGGTATAGAAACAGGAACATTTAGCGGTACAATAGGTGCAATATTACCACTTTTAGGAATTTATGTAGGAGCAGTGTTTAATGTTGCTAAAGAACCTTTTAAAGTTTTAAAAACACCACTTAAGAAAGCTTATTCAGCTTTACCAGAAAGCATAAGAGAAAAAGTAACAGTGCAGAAAGCAAAATGGTTTCCATTGCTTCCTGAAGAAACGAAACATGAATTTATTGAGAATAAATCTTTTGCTGGTATGGCTCAAATGACTGCTAATGACGAAATTAAAAAAGCTAATGTTAATCTTATAAGAGATGCTTTTGAAAGACATAAAATTGAAATTGCAGAAAAAGGTAAAGTTCCACTTGAACAGATAGAGAAGTTTGATGATGGTAGCAAGTTGTGGGCTTTAATGCATTATGCTCCAGAAGAAGTAGAGAAAATTTTACCAGTAACTTACCAGTATTTTAAGGCTCATGAAGCAAAATATAAGCAATTAAATGATAAACTTAAATCTGCTTTTGAGAATGATGTTCTTAATACTACAAAAGAGCAAATAAGAAAAACAATTAATGGAATAACAAAAACAATTAAAGAAGCATTACAATCTGCCGAGAAAACTAAAGAAGCTTACAGATTAGCTCCTGTAATTTCTGAAGCGGAAAAAGATACAATTAATTATAGTATCCAGCAACTGTGGAAATTACAAGCAGGAGTAAAAAAAATAAAATCAGCTGAAGAATTTCCCCTTTTAGGGAAAGCTATAGATGAACTCCAAACAAGAGCTAAAGAGATTGAGAGATTTAAAATAAAGCTTAATATAGATAAGCAATTAGATAGAATTCAGAAAGTTTTTCTGAAACAACTTTCTAAGGTAGAAAGATTTAAAGAACCTTCTGCTGGATATTTAACATTTGCCAGAGAACCACTTAAAGCATTAGAAGAAAGATTAAAAACACCATTACAACATATATATGAAAGAAATTTACAAACAAAGATAATACCTGAAGTAGAAATCTCTTCTCAAGTAGCAAATACAATAGATTTCCGTAATAGCCTGTTTTTATTTGAAAAAGTTAAAGAGCATTTTGCAAATAAAGCTTTCAGTGTAGAAAGATTTAAGCATTTATTTACAGATATACCTAATTTGTATGAAATTCTTGAAAAACAAAACTATACTTTTCCAATGCTTATACGCTCATCAGTTGCTGAAATAAGAAGATTGCAGGATGCTTTCTCAAAAGCAGGAATGAATAAAAAAGATGCTATGTTTAGTGCACTTTCAGTTTATAGAAGGCTTTACAGTACTGCTGAAGAACTTAGCAATAAAGAAATTTCTACAATAGAAAAAGAACTTGTTTCTGTTTTAGAAAATCCAGAAAGGCTTAAAACTTCTGAACTGTATGGTATAGTTGAGATTGACAGCTTTGGTAATCCAGTTGTAGACTGGAAAGAACTTGAGAATTTAATTAATGCAAATGCAGGATATTTTACAGATGTTAGATATTTAAAACCTTTAAGATATTCAATAGATACAATTATTAATCCTGATGCAATTTTTAAGTATGAAGCAGATATGACAGGCAAATCTCTTCTTGGCTGGAACTTCTTAATGAAGTATGGATTGTTAGCTTTTGCTCCATTTCATGCAAGGGCTTTACTTGTATCAAAGGCTTTTTCTAATGCTGATTTATTTTCAATTATGCCTGATTATGTAAAAATAGTATCTCTTGCAAAAAAACCTCTGGAGAATTTTAGAAAACAAGCAAGTGAATATTTTCTATCTGCTCAGAAAATAGCACAAAAACATGGGATTACGCTTCCTATAACTTTTAATTTTCCAAAAGATTATATTACTGCAGAAAAAATTCTTTCTACCATTTTAGGAATGAGTAGAGAAAAAGCAAGAAAAATTGTTCCATACTTCTATGAATACAGAATTTTTGAAGCATTGTATCCTTACTTAAAAGCCAAAGATACATTTACTATTCTGAAAGGATTGGATAAAGGTATTTTTACAAAGCAGGAAGCAATGAGAAAATTATTAGATATTAACACAGTTTATGGTGGCATACCTGAATTGCTACTTATGCATCCAAAAATAAACTATGCATTAAGAATGGCTATATTAGCTCCTGATTGGCAGTTAAGTTTGATTAAACAGTTTATGGGTCCTGTTTTTGGTGATACAGAACACTGGCTTAGATACTGGAGTAGTATGTTAGCATGGAACTTTCTAATTACTATTAATTGGGATAGATTACAGCATCCTGAAAAATCTACTTCTGAATTGATTTCAGATTTTTTTGGCAGGATTAATGATTATCAAAAGCACCCATTTACATCAATGTTTACTATATCAAATGTTCCTGTTGTATTTGATTTTTTAGGATTTGAAGCTGAAGCTCCACAACTATTTCATCACTTATACAGGGCATTTGAAGATGCATTTAAAGGAGAAGATATTTTTACAAGTCTGTATAAGAATATGGGAGAGATTTTTTATAATCGCTCTTCTGCTATATTAAAAAACATCTTTAATCTTTATAGAACAATATCTCCAATGGAAAAACAGAAACCTTCTGCTCTGGAGTTTGCTCCTGTTCCTTTTGTGGTTTCTACATTTAATCGGCTATATCACACAGCAGAAGGAACTCCTGCTGATAAATTATTTGCATCAACAATTGGAGCTCTGGTTTCTTCAGGGGCGTTAGCCAGAGTAAAAGCTCTTGAATTAAAACATATTCCTTTTCAAAGTTTTCTTCATAATAGTATTGACCATAAGATGGATTATAATTATTTTGACCTTGTTAGAAGAGAAGCAAGATTTTCAAGAAAAACTATTTCACAGGTTCTTGCAGGGCATAAAGCTTCTGCTGAAGAATTTATATATCAGAGATTACCAGAAAAAAACATAATAATTGATGAGATTATAGACCGCTATGGAGAAGATTCTGAATTTTTATATCAGATTGATTCATATTTATTTGAAAAGCTTGAACTTTATATCAAAGATTACGAGAAAAAATACAATGAATATAGACAACTATGCAGAGAAAATGATATAAAATACCTACCATTAGGATTACCAGCACCAGCTGAACTTAGAAGGGGGTTAATTGGTAGATTCAAAAGAGATACATCAATGGATAAAAAAGAAGCTATAGAAAAATACATTTTCCATGAAAAAGAAGAAGAGGAGAAAGAATATGAAGAAGAAGAATAAAACTCTTGAAGAAAAACTATCTGATTTAATTGAGGATTTACTGGATAATGCTGATAAAATTGAGATGGATAAACTATTAGCTAAAATCCAGATTGGTAAAATTGCTATTGATTATCTTAAAATCAAGCGTGCTCCTGAAGATGATACAGCAGAGTTTTTAGCAGAATTAGAAGAAAAAACCAAAATCTTACAAACTGGAGGTTTAGATGAAGAAGAATAAGACAAATAATCAGATATCTACAGAAATACCTTCTACTAAGTTAATCGGAAAACTTCTTATACTTTATGATTTAATTGTTAAAAAACTTACAGTAATACTTAAAGCTTTAAGTGGTTATCTTTTTGCATATTTAGTGTTGCTGATTAATGCATACTTTGTTTATGAAAAAGTGCCACTGGAGTATGTAATTTGTTTTGCCTGTTTTTCTGCAATATTTTATATTATCGTGAGGGTAACCAGTGGAGATAAAAAAGTTTAGTCCTGCTTTTACTGGATTACTTGCAAAAGAAAAACAGGAGATTTTTAATGAACTGAAAAATAATGAAAGATTTATGAAGTTTGCTCATTTTTGTTGTAACATTATAATTGTTACAAAAGATTATGGTGCATTGTTTTTCAATCCTAATATATGGACACTGGCTCAATGGAAAGTTGCTCGGGCTTTGTTTTCAGATAAGGAAACAGTTTTTATTGTTAAACCAAGACAGGCTGGAATAACTACACTGCTACTTGCTTATGATTATTTTTGCCTTGCAACCCTGCCACATCTAAGAGCTATCCTTGCAGGTAGTGACTGGGAACAAATAAGAACTCCACTGTATCTATTCAGAGAGATGTATAAAAATCTACCTAAAGGATTGAAAATTAAAAGAGTAGAAAATAATGCAATGAGGCAGAGTTTTGCTAATGGTAATTTTTTAGTTTTTAAATATCCATCTTCCAGAATAAGTCAGTTTGGCAAAAAAGGTAGAGGTGAAGCATTAAACTATGCACATATAACAGAAGCTGCATTTTTTGCTAATGAAGAAGACCTTGCTTCTATAGAAGCTTCTTTTAGCTCACATTATCCATACAGAAAATACATCTATGAAAGCACACCAAATGGGTTTAATTTTTATTTCAGTAGATATGAAGCTTCAAAAGCTGACCCTAACACTGAAGTGGTTTTTTTAGGATGGTATTTTGTTGATTTTTATAAAGTATCAAATAAAGAAATAATTGATAAATTCAGCCAGAGTATTTTTTCATGGGAGGAAGAAAAAATAAAAGAAATAGAACAAAAGCTTGGATATAAAATAAAGCTTGAACAGCTTGCATGGTGGCGTAGAAAAGCATCATTTATGGGAGAAAGCTCTGCTCTGAAAGAGTTCCCTTGGACTGAAGAAGATGCTTTTGCTGGTTCAGCTAAAACATTCTTCCCAAAAGATAAAGTTGTGAAATTTGAACAGATGATTAAGCCACCAGCATATGCTTTTAATTTTTACAGTGGTAAAACATGGACTGAATTTAAATTAGAACCAAATTCTTTTGGATTGCTAAAAGTATGGGAACATTGGCAGGATAGAGACAAACATGCAAAATACTTCATTGGCATTGACCCAGCATACTCACTATCCCCACAATCAGATAATAGCTGTATTCAGGTTATAAAATGTTACAGGGACAAAACTTATCAGGTTGCTGAATTTGCTTATAATCTCATTGATACAAAAGCATTAGCATTGCTGGCAATGATACTGTCAGCATATTATGATGCAGTAGTAAATTGTGAACTGCAAGGTGGAGGTGGAACAGTTCTTTATGCGTTGCAAGACCACTGGAGAAAAATTCAACTGATACCAGATGGACAACTATCTGATGATTTAAAAAAAGTTAAAGCAACAGCTTTAAAAGAATATATATACCGTAGAAGAGACTCTTTAAGATTTGCAGCTGCTAAACATACATATACAACACGAGACATAAAACAAAAAATGCTCGGTATGGTTGTTGAAGGATTAAAAAATGATGAACTAATTATTAGAAGCAGAGCCTTATATGAAGAGCTAAAACATTTTATAATTCAAGAAGGGGATTATATTTATACTGGTAGAGGCTCTGAAGACAGAACAATGGCACTGGCACTGGCAGTGTTAGCTTCAAGAGATAACCCTGTAGAGGTATCTGAAGCTGAAGCACACTCAAAGAAAGAAGAAAAAAGGCAACAAACAATTATGGATATTTATAACAAGAACATCTATGCAAAGTGGCTCTCTGAATTACAAGAAACTTCATCAATTTAGCATTAACAGGCTTAAGGAACTCTGTCACCGTGACCCTGCATATTTATATCAGCTTTCATATTTTGCAGGTAAAAACAAAATAAAAAGATTTCTTAAACTTGCAGGATTAAAACACATAGAAGAATTTATACAGCAAGGACAGATACCATCAAATTATCATGAAGTTATTGATAGAATTTTTGAAAAAAACAATTTCAAAAAACTTATAAAACTTGATAGAGTAAGCAATTTTGCACTATATACTATACCACAATTTTATCTGGAATATTTAAACGCTTGTAAGATGATGAAACCTAAAACAACAAAAGAGCGATTTATTGTTTATTTAATGGTGCTTTCTGGTGTAGGTGGTATATTTGCTCAAAGTGTAAGAAACTGGACTAATACTTTTGAAAAACTTGAAAATGCAAACACAAAGAACAGAAAAACTTCTTAATATTTTAAAAGCTCTTACTTCTTCACAAGCAAAATACTGGGGAATTAATTATTATACTTTGCAGAATATTAAAAAAGGGAAAATTCCAAGAAGAGATTTTATAGAAAAATGGCTGAAAAAACTTCAGATAAAGTAAGATTTATAACAAAAATCTTTAAAAAGCTGTGGTATTCAATTTTTAAGAAAGCAGGATTTGACCTTATTATTACTTCTGGTATTTGCCTGCATAAGAAGCAATTTTTTAGAAAAATGGCAACAGGTAACACAATTCAGTATTACAAGATATTCCTTGCAAATGCTACCACTATTCAAATTATAGAATGTAGACCCATTTCAATGTATTTAACACGCTCAAAATATATTCCTCCATATGAAGATATAAAAGTAGGTGCTTATTATCTTGTGCTTGCAAGACCATGGGGAGGACACTGTAATCCAAAAGCAATCATTATAATAGAAACAAAAGATTTTATTAAAATTTCAGAATTAAAAAAAGTTATCTTAGAGAATTTCTAAGAATTTAATAGTTTTCTAAAAAACTATCATTGAGTTCGCAAACATTTTCTTTTGTGAGTTCATTTACCATTTTTTTAAGAGCTGAAGCATCAAGAATATAAAACCTATCTATTAATCCATACTTGCACCATACTTCACCTCTGTGAATTCTTAAATTACTGCAATAAAGACAGCTATTTCTATCTGCTTTTTTATAAAGTTTGTTTAAAACATCATTGATTGTTACCATTTTCTATATCCTCCCTTGTATCTGGAAGAATAACAACTTTTATTTCAATACAGGAAGGCTGGGGAATAATATCAAACTCTTTACTTATATATTTGCGTGCTGACAAATAGATTATCTGACTATCATTTTCAAAAATAACTCCCTGCATAGCATCATCTCTCCCAGTAAGGAATAAGACTGCCTAATTTTTTAGATATTTCCCCATAATCTTCATAAGGAATACCAAGACTTAATGCGATTTCTGCATCTTTTTTTCTTTGAATAACAAGAGTTAACTTTGAAAATTCTTGCGGATAATAAATCCGAAATCGTTTTAATTTTGTAATGCTCTTTCTATCAAACCAACCTTTAACTTCAATCCATCTATCTTCATCAGGTAAATAAAAGTCAGGTGTATAGGAGACACAGCCACGCTTTATTCCTTCAAAATAAAAATCTTTTGGTTCGTATATCCACTTAACACCACAGAAAGTTAAGAACCTTGCATAATTTGCTTCTACTGCACTACGAAAATAAATATTGTTTAAATCTGCTCTTTTACCAGATTTAGTTCGTGAATATGGATTGCTACAATGTCTCAATGGGTTAAGAGTTCCGTTTCTCCGTTTTGTTATTTCTCCAGCTTTCCAAATACTTTTAGTCTGATTGTATGCTGTTAATATTTGTTCGTCTACCATCACCATTTTTTCATTTTCTCCCACTTTTTTATTATATCATACATAATAATCCCATAAGCTCTCCCTTTCCTATAACTAACAGTAAATCTTGGTCTTTCCTGTGGTATGGGTTCTACATTAATAGTAAAAGTCCAAATTTTTGGTTTCATTTCTTTCCTTCCTTTTTTTTAATTAACACTTCTTTTATTTTCTCTGCTTCTTTTCTGGTAAGCCAAATACCATGAATAGTTCTTATATGTCCTTCTAATTCAGGTATTATTTTTTTTATTAAACTTACAAAAGAAACATATTTATTCATTGCTCTATTACTGAGCCCAAACATATCAGCATCGTTCCTTATTCTTGAATTAAAAAGTATTGTTTCTATACCAAAATCTTCATCCCCAACAGAATATTCTATATCTTTAATAATAGGCTTGCATATATCAATAATTAATTTACCTATTTCATCTGCATTATTTCTTGCCTGCTTACATAACTGATTATATCTTTCTGCTAATTTCTTAATATTTTTCATTCTTTCCATTGTTATCCCCTTTTTCTATAGCTAAATCATAGCCAACAACTATTAAAACAAGAATAAAATATATCAAAGTAAGAGCATCAAGAGTATCTGATATTTCTCTAAAAAAGAAATCCATTATACTTAAAAATGTCCACAGCAAAACTAACCATTTTAAAACTTGCATAATCATTTTTCTATCTCCTCCTTTCTGTAAACTATGCTTTACCTATGCTTTACACTACTACTTTTCTGTAAAACATAATTTACATATCCACAACACAATTCACTTCTAATCTGATAATTTGCTATTTGTGCATCTTTCTGTTTCAGTATCTGTTCGTAATTTCTATACACTTCTAACTTATCCTTCACTGCAAAATAATGCCAAGCATAGCCGAGCATCACTCCTATTATTATGCCTACCGATAACCAGCTAAATAACTTTTTCATTCTTTATCCTCCTTTATTCTTTTTATACCAAAAACATATTTAATCTCTTTATCCATTGCCTGATACAAAATTTCATTCTCTTTAGCAAGCTTCTTTGCTTTTGTTGTATCAATTTTTACACAACTTATAAAATCCTCTATATTAGCATCCCTGCATAATTTTAAGAATTCAACTGGATTAATTACTGTATATGCCCTTTCCCAGAAACCAAGTTGAATTTCACCAATCTGGATTGGCTCACCAGTTAACTCAATATGCTTTTTTAATATTTCTTCATACATATCAGCTCTTGCTTTCAAATACAACCATTCCTCTGCAACCAGCTGTAAGTTTGTTTCATCAATTGGTTTTATTCCATAATCACAACCACGCTTATATTCACAGTATTGACATTCTGAAGTTTTTACAATCATTCTTGGTATTCTTCTTTTAGCCTTCTGTATTTCAGCAAGAATAAAATCAACAGATAGTGGTTCAATACAAATCGTTGTTAATGGATAATGTTGATTATATACTGCATATATTCCAATGGTTGTGTTCTGGACGGGTTTTTCATGTTGTGCCATAGAAGCATAAATCATTAGTTGAAGCTTATCTTTATCAGTAATCGTTGCATCATATCTACATTTAATATCAATTATTAACCTACTAATTTCAGTTTCAATTACAACATCAGGATATGCCACAAATTCTATCTCTTCATTAGAAAATCTGTATTCTTTTTCTATAAAAATACTTGCATCTTTATACACAGAGAGAATGGGACTGTCAATTTCTCTTTTTAGAAATCTCTCTTCAATTTCCTCATGAATTCTTTTTGCCTGCTCAAATTCAGGAACTTCTGTATCTGGTGGAAGTTCCTGAATGTATCTTTTCTCAAAAGCGATCTTACAACCTCTTGTTGCCTCAATCTTACTAAAGCTCCATCTTTCCATTTTTATTCCTCCTTTAAACCAAATATGATTTTAATTTTGTTCCAATTTCAGTATTGGGATAATATTTTAGAATTGCTTTAAGAAATTCAGATAAAGCTTCATCATAATTATTGCTACTAAACATTTTCCGCCACAATGCTTCATTTTCATTTTTTTTATCAAGTAACTCAACTTCAATCCCTATAGAAGTCACTTCAATGAAAAAAGGTATTCTGCTTTTATAAATCTCTTTAAAAATATCAACAAACTTATCTGCCTTTTCTTCCTGTAAAAACTCTTTTTCTACCACAGCTAAAAAGGAATAAATCTGGTCAATTAGATACTGTTTCTCTTCCTTGTTCATTTTATACCCTTTTCTTTTCAATTGAATTTAATTGCAATATTACATCACCAATAACAATCCTTACCTGATGATAAGTAAAATTTCTATCTTCAGCATATGCATATTTACTTTGTTTAACATCCCTTAATCTTTCAATAATCTCCACTGGAACATTGTTAATAAAAATATGAATACCCTCTTTATTTATGAGAATATTAATCTTCTCACTTTCAAAATAGGCAGTTTCCATTTATCCCTCCTTAATCTGTTTCACCAATCTTCTTACTTCTTCTGCTATTTTTCTTACTTTTGTTACTTTTACTGGTTCTGAATATAAATATAACTCTGTATCTTTTACCATAATATCAAACTCATAATAATGCTCACCATCAAGAAATCTCTCTTTTACATCAAATCCTGCATCCTTCAGTGCAGTAAAAAACTTTTCTGGTAATCCATGAATGGATATATAAGTTCCCATTTTCACTCTCCTAAAAGTTATTGTAAGGTTTGCTATAATACCACCAACTCAGCTGGTCAGTAATTATATCAGATTTCTCTCCCATTTTATATGGACTGATTTCTTCAAGCTTTTTTCTTACCTGTTTTTGAAGTTCTGCTTCTTTTTCTCTCTCAAGCTCAATTTCTGTTATTCTGATGTTAATTAACTTCAGAATTTCAGTAAGATTTTCCGCTTCAGCAAGTTCCTTTACTTTCTTTAATAATTCTAATTCAGTTAAACTCCACATTTTTGCCTCCTTTAAAATGGTCCTTTTTTTAGTTTTGTTATTACCTTGCTTGCTTCTTCTTTAGTTAGACTATCTATTTTTTCAATTTCCCTTCCTGTAATTTCACTGATAACTCCCATAGCATCTCTATAAGACCACATTCTTTTTTCTATCATCAAATTTATATACCCTTTTTGTGCATCAGAAATAGGTTCAGAACTATCTTTTGTCTTTTTCGCTTTACCA
>Ga0315298_1003357_pt1 | contig 25648 bp, 18 predicted proteins | sample WHS_1_MG_FD_203077 | JGI IMG/M metagenome (GOLD analysis project Ga0315298, IMG submission 203077) | Extremophilic microbial mat communities from Washburn Hot Springs, YNP, Wyoming, USA - WHS_1_MG | ecosystem: Environmental > Aquatic > Thermal springs > Hot (42-90C) | place: USA: Wyoming... | reverse complement strand
AGCCTGCAACCGGTGACCTCTAAGCCAGCGGCTGAACCTTGTCCTGCACGGGAATGCCGACCCCTTTGGCCGCGGCGTCCGTGACGATCACAAGCTCGTAAGGATACTTCGTGCCCTTACGCCACTGGCCACCCACCTGCGGGGTCTTGTACACGTTCTCGTGTACATGACGCGGCCCTGTCTGCCACGGCGGTCCCGGCGGGTCCACCGGAGCAGTGAAGTCAATTAGCCCGCCGATGGTCTCCAGCTTGGTGGTCTTGATGGCTTCCAGGATGGCGGTCTTATCCTCAGGGTTGGTAGCTCGCTTTAGAGCATCCACCGCCATCTCAAATACGATGAAGTGCAGAAGCGGCTGGGTCCACTGGCCACCGGTCCGGCGGGTGAACTCATCGGCGAACTGCTGGCAGGTCTCACCGTTCAGAGATGACTTGAACGGGTGGAAAGGAGTCCACCAAACCTCGGTAGTAAGACCGCTACCGATGTCACCCAGAGCCTCGAGCGACTGGGGGAATAGTAGCGCCTTCCCAAAGCTAGCCACCTTAGGCTTCCAGCCCTGCTGCACCGCCTGCTTCCAGAAGGTTGTGAAGTCCGGTGGCACAAACATGCCAACGCCAATCTCGCAACCTTCCTTCTTGAACATATTAATCTGGGTGCTGAAGTCCTCAGTGCCCACGGTGAAATCGCTCGGAACAACGGCCGTGAGTCCCGCCTGCTCGAAGACTGGGGTCCACCCACCTCTCCACGCTTGGCCGTCAGCGTCGTTGGACCACATGGCGCCCACCTTCTTGTTGGTCGGCACCTGGTTCCACATGTCAAGGAAGTTCGCTATGACGTCCTCCAGGCCCCAGAAGGTGTGGTAGGTCCACTTGAAGGTAGCGTTCAAGTTGCCCGCCGCTCTGGTGGCCACGTACGCTTGCCACGGACAGTCGTTCGAGATGCACGGCGTCTGCATAGCCTCGGCCTGGTCGGCCACCGGGCACACCGTGTCTGGTGTGGAGGCAGTAACAATAAGATGCACCTTGTCGTTCTGAATCAGGTCGCCAGTGACCGCCGCTGCACGCGCCGTGTCGGACTGGCTGTCCTTGATGATGATCTTCACCGGATGCAGCTTCTTGTCTCCGCAAACGACACCTTCGCCGATTGCTTCCTGCGCCCGCTCCATGCAGTACTTGTCCGGCACGCCAAAGGAGGCGATGGCGCCGGTCAAGGGAGAGACAAAGCCGATCCTGATCTCGTTGCCTTTCTCCGGGCCAGCGCTGACGCTGGTAGTGCTACTCTGGGCCGCCGTGGTCGTTGGTCCTGCGGTGGTCGTGGTCGCCCCCGTCGCCGCCGTGGTGGTGGTCTCTTTCTCACCGCAAGCGGCAATCAGGCCACCAAGCCCCCCAGCCAGGCCTACAGCTGCTCCCGCGGCCCCTGCTATCTTGAGGAAGTCCCGACGGCTGACCGGCTTCCCGTCCAGCACGCTCTGGTCCTCTTCCTCTCTCATATTCCTGTCCTTGTCCGCCATGGTACTCCTTTCACATAACCTATCTCAGCTGCCAAGCCCCTATGCGGCAATACTAACAGCGCCTCTTTGCTTCTTCCACCTCCTGCATATTTTTTGATTAAACTCTCGTCTGGCGGCCCGTTTCTCAATCAACCGGCAGCTGGAAAAAGTGTCGTGGGTTGGTGTAGCAGACTTGGTCGATGGCCTCCCGCTCAAGACCAAAAAGCCTCATCGCCAGCATCACCCGCGGCACCATGAAATAGTCGTTGCCCTGGCCGCCTAACTCGGAGTTGACAATGATCCTCCCGCGCAACTCAGGATGCTCAATCACGTAACGGGCTGCTACTTCGGGCGGCATCTTGTCCCAGCACACGGAGAGCCCGATCATGCCCCCCGTTTGCGCACGCTGGTCTAGTGTCTCTTCGCCTGCGTGGTCGAAGACACACTTCTCAAGTGGGAAGGCTTCCTCCTTGAGAACCTCGATGATCTTGGAGAGCACCGTAACCGCCTGGGGTGCAAGCCGGATAGGAGTGTGGAGAATAACCGGTAGGTTGCGCCCCTTGGCAAGCCGCAGATGTTCGCGGAAAAGGTCCACCTCGAACTGCGTGCCGGTGTCAAGGCCTATCTCCCCCATGGCCACCACGCGCTCGTGCGCTAGGAAATCGGGCAAGACCGCGAGCGCCCGCTCCACGTCTCCTTGGCCCAGGCCCAGGAAAGGCACAGACAACGAGGCGTAGACTTCGTAGCCGAGCGTCTTTGCCGTGGTCACCTCAAAGGTAGTAAAACGCTCCCACAGACGGAGCACGCTGTCGGCAGTGTGACTCCCAATGAACATGTGGGGACTAGGAACAACGGCCGCCTCCATGCCCATCATGACCAGCTTCTGAAGCTGGACATGCTCGATCATGTCCGTATGTAGATGGGCGTCGATGAACCTCATCATCACTCCTTTGCCGGACGCCTAGACCTTCCCTCCCGGACGCCTAGACCTTCCACATTGGTATGTCGCCGACATTGATGTCCTTCTTGGTCACATCCACTGGCCCCACTTTTTCCGGCAGATAGCCGGGCTTCTCGATCAGCAGGGTGTAAACCCCATCCTTCAAGTCGCGGAGCCAGAAGTCACCGTAGCTGTCGGTCTTCGCTTGGATGGTCTCGCCCGTCTCAGTGTTGGTCGCGGTTACCACTGCGTCCTCCAGGCAAAGATCTTCCTCCTGGTCGTAAACCGCCCCAGCAATGAACTTCTTGGGGAGCCCGATGTAGTAGACGCGCGGTTTGAGATGAGCCAACTCCGGCTTGAGCAACTCCGCCTTAGCGATGAGCTCCTTGATCTTGGGGTCATCCTCATCGCCAAAGGTGAAAGCTCCCGTGGGACAGGCATCCACGCAACGCGGCTCGCTCCAGCCGTCATCCAAGAGATGGGCGCAGAAGGTGCACTTCTGCGCAATGTTGAGGTCGTCGTTGAAGTAGATGACGTTCTCAAACGGACATGCAGCAATACACATCTTGTTGCCCCGGCATTTCTCGGGGTCAATGATCACGATGCCGTCGTCGCGCTTGTAGATGGCGTGCGCCTTGCAGGCCTCTATGCACGGGGCCTCGTCGCAGTGCTGGCAGATGGAGTGCTCGTAGGTGACCTTCACCTTGGGCACCTGGCCACGCACGTTGTCGTAGACCTTGTTCCAGAACTGGCCGGTGTCAGGCTGCGGCTTGGCGATGGGCGACCAGTCGTTGCCGACGTGTTCGTCCTTGCAGGCTATCTGGCAGTTGTAGCAGCCGTTGCAGATGTCATAGTTGATGACCAGCACCTTGCCCATCAGTCCACCTCTCCCATGATACAAGCCTCCAGCCCAGGCCCAGCGCAGGGGTGATAAGGCCGGGCGAAGGCCTCTGGATACTTGCGCTTCAGTGCCTCGAGATCCGTCTTCTCGATGTCCACCAAGAAACCGCTGACCGCATGACCCACCGCGTTCTGGGAGGTGGTGTTGCGGGGAACGATGGTGTTGATGGCGCCGCCGCGATCGATGACACCTGGCTCGATGGGATCCCACTTGGCGCCATGGTCGATGTAAACCACGCCGGGCATGACTCGCTCGGTCACGTAGGCCCCGGCCAGGACAGTGCCGCGATCATTGAATATGGAGACCACGTCACCGTTCTGAATCCCGCGCGAGGCAGCTGTAGTGGGATGGAGCCAGACCGGATGGTACTGATACCCGTCCGGCCCGGTGACCTTACAGGTCGGGATCTCCCGCAGCCAGGTGATGTCCTCATGCTGTGAATGCACACTCCAGCGCGGATGGTTCGAGACCACGAGGAAGGGGTACTTCTTGGCCCGCTCGGTGCCTAGCGTCTCTTCGTGGCTGGGACCTTTGGGGATCCACTTCGGCACCGGCGGCCGCTCGGGGTCGTCCGGGAAGTGCTCAGCCAGCCCAGTGGACTCGAACTCGAGAAGCCCAGTAGGCGTGCTCAACGGATTAGCCTTGGGATCCTCGTAGAACTTCTGGAACCCAGCCGGCTCATTTTCCCACCCATCAGCGGTGGGCACCACATAGTAGCCCTTCTCGTTCAGCTCCTCCCAGCTGATGAGGTCAGCGCAACGGGACGTTTCCCAACCATACTTGATGAGGTCTGGAATGGTCTTTCCGCCCGTGTACTGCTCCAGCAACCCAAGACGCTCAGCGATCATGCAGACTATCTCGTAGTCGCTGTAGGACTCGGCGAGTGGCTCAATGCACTTATGCTCTAGAAAGAGCACGTTGAACTGGCCGCTGAAGATGTCGGCTCCGATGTCGTCTTCCTCCAGCTTGGTGTTCACCGGCAGGATGATGTCGGCAAGGAGAGCGTCGTTCTCCAGCCACGGGTGCTGAGCCAGCATGAACTCGATGTCAGGATGCCGCATAGCCCGCACGTAGTCATTCCCGCAGTTCCAGCAGGTAAGCCAAGAGGGAGAATCAGTCCACACCATGTGGATCTTGGAGCAGCCGGGGGCAGGATACACCCGCTTCACGAACTGGTCTTCGCGGGGAGCGGTCTCCGACTCGCAGCCATACCATTCGGCGTGACCCTCAAGGATGGCCTTGGGCACCAAGGTCTTGGGCAGAGACGGGAAGTTGGTGTCTGAAGGATGGCCGCCGGTGTAGGCCTTGCGCAGGTTGGGCACCCGCAGTGGCTTTGGCTGCGCATATTGGTCGGGGAAGTCAAAGAGGCCCCATTCAATCATCTTGACCTGATTCACCCCAGGTTTGCCAAGACCCTGCATGGCAAGGCAAATGCCCTGCAGTCGCGCAGCCTCGGTGGCATAGGGACCACGAATGCCAGGGCCGCCATTACCGATGACCACGCTGGTCCGCTTGGAGGCCCACTCCTTGGCCAAAGCCTTGATGACCCGGGCCGGCACACCGGTGATGGGCGCCGCCCACTCCGGAGTCTTAGGTACACCGTCTTCCTCGCCCATGACGTAGGCTTCGTACTTCTCGACGCCCACAGCGTGCGTGGCCAGGTACTCCTTATCGTAGGTGCCGTCTTTGAACCATTGGTAGGTAATCGCGAGATAAAGCGCCGCATCAGTGTTGGGAAGGATCGGGATCCAACGGTCAGCGTGCACTGCCGCTGCGTAGTTGAGATCTGGGCAGATGTAAATCTGCTTGATCCCCAGCTCGCTGTACCAGTAGCTTAAGCGGCTGGGGAGCTGCCCCTGCCAACCCCAGGGCGTGGTCTCCTGGTCGCAGCCCCAGAAGAGAAGGAGCTCGCAGTTCTTGGCTACATCGTAAAGTAGGTTGCTCTGCTTGCCCTGACCGACCGGCTCGCAGCCCCAGAAGTGTTTGCTGCCCCACCACCAGCCTTCCCAGCTATCCGGCTGACGAATCTGTAAGGTGTAGCCACCCCACAGGGGAAGCAGACGACGAGCCGCGCCATGGCAGGCCTGGACCACCTTGTTCTCTCCATGCTGGTCACACTGATAGAGAAGAGCGGTCGGGCCATAGGTGGCCTTGATGCGGTTCATCTCGCTGACGATGATGTCAAGCGCCTCGTCCCAGGAAATACGGACATACTTGCTCTTACCGCGGTTTTGGGTGTTACGTCCCCCCGGCCCAGTGGAGCCCGGAGCCCCGCTTGGGTCCCAATCGACCCGCTTGAGCGGGTAGCGAACCCGGGCGGGCGAGTAGACCCGCTTCTTGTAGGCGATGGAATAGGGCGGGATGAGGGTCTTCATGCTGGGTTCGAAGACTTTGCCGCGCACCTCCATCTTCCAGGGGTTCATGTGCTTCTGGGGGTCGTACTTCCAGTCGTAGTGTAAGGGGCGGATGCGGATGATCTTGCCGTCTTTGACATCAACCATGGACGCGTTGGAGCCGTTCTCCGGCACGCCGCAGAAGCTGATGTCGCGGATCAAAGTCCGCTCGCCTGACTTGCTGTTAGGGGCCCGGTCTTCTGCCATGCCGCCTCCCTTCTTGTCCGGGCTTTTGAATTGCAGGGGAACCCCTCCGGAACACGTAGGAGCTCCAGACTATTTCACTATGACATCCAGTTAGGTACCGGTCAATAGGTAGTTTAGCGAAAAAGTGGGAGTACCGGCTGGAAGCCGAGTCGGACTGTGTCCGAGAGTAATGAATGGTTCAACCCGCACGCCAGTCGACCTGCGGGCCCGTCAGAGAGGACAGCAGAAAGGACAGCGGTTCTTCGGTCTAGGAACGCCCCGAATAGCCCAGATAGGCGGAAAGCGCCGTTGCCGTCTCCTTGACCGCCTTGGCGTGCTCCTTGCGCTCCTTGGGACCAAAGCGACCGGCAGGCACCACCAGGGAGATAGCGGCTATCACCTTGCCCAGCTGATCCCTCACTGGCGCCGCCACCGCGCAAGTGCCCAGGTTACGCTCCTCCAGGTCAAAGGCCACTCCGTGCCGTCTCACGCGATCAAGTTCGCGGGCAAGTTCCTCGGGGTCGGTGATGGTATTAGGAGTGAGCTGGGGATGTTCCTGAGCCAGGATCTCGGCTCTCTCGGCCTCACTCTTGAAAGCGGCGAACACCTTGCCATTTGCGCTGGCCGTGTCGCCGATAATGCGGCCAAGTGCTACCTCCCGCCGGAAGGGACGGGGCGAGTCCACAAGATCGACACTCACTGCCACCCCGTCATATTCCACAGCCAGCGTGGAGGCCTCCCCGGTCTTCTCCGTCAGCTCGACCAGATAAGGGCGCGCGATGGAGGCGAGCTCGGCGTAGCCTCCGGACAGGTACATGGTGGCGAGCAATGCCGGGCCCAGATGGTAGCGGTTGGTCACCGGATCGCGAACCAGGTAGCGCGCCGCCTCCATGGTCCTGATCATGCGGTAAGCAGTCATGCGCGGCAGGCCGGCGCCTTCAGCGATCTCGTCCAGCGACCACTCCCGATGCTCCGCATCGAAGAGCCCCAGTATGGCTAGGCCCTTGGCTAAGGCCCTCACCATGAAGTCGCTGCCGCCTTCCGCCGACCTGCCGCGTCGTCTTGTTCCTGTTGTCGGTTGAGCCAAGTCAGCCGCTATCTTGGTCTGCTTGCGTTTTTCTTGATTCCCGCCACAAGTGTGCCTTCGCGCCAGGACGACCTCACACGAAGGCCATGGTGCCGCCGTCGGGATACAAGATGGACCCGGTGAAGAAGTCGGAGGCGGCTGAAGCCAAGAACACAGCCGGCCCGATAAGGTCCGCTACCGTGCACATGCGGCCCATGGGGATGTTGTTCAGCACCCTGGCGTAGCGCTCCGGCTCGCGCTTGATAGTCTCCTCTGTCATGGGCGTAATAATGATTACAGGTGCTAGAGCGTTCACAAGCACGTTCTTAGGGGCGAGCTCTACTGCAAGCTGCTTCGTGATCATGTCCACGGCTCCCTTGGTAGCGCAGTAACCCAAGTTGCCTCCTAGGGCTCCGCGCTGTCCGCGAATAGAGGACAGATTGATGATCTTGCCGCCGCCCTGCTCCACCATATGCTTGGCGAAGTGCTTGCAGCAGAGCATCACGCCGCGCACGTTCACCCGGAAGAGTTTGTCCCAAACCTCAACTGGAAACTCGGTAGCCGGAGCTTTGGCGTTGAAGCCTTGAGCGTTCACCAGTACGTGCACCCGGCCCATGTCAGCCACCGTCTTGGCCACTAGCTCCTCGACGCTGGACTCCTCGTCAGTATTGACCGGGTAGGTGCGTACCTGCTGACCAGTCGCCTCCTGAATCTCCTGGGCAGCAGTGTCCATGGCTTCCTGATTGATATCCGCCAGGGCAACTTGGGCTCCATACTGGACGAAACCGCGGGCTAGTCCGCGACCGATGCCACCTCCGCCCCCCACTACCACGATGTTCTTACCCTTCAGGGAGAAGAGATCTTCCATGGTTCCTCACTTTCCTTTCCTCACCAGGACCTTCTAGCGCTTGACCACGCCCAGGATCTGACGGGCCTCGTCTGGAGTGGTGGGCTCAATGTTTAGTTCCCGAGCAATGCGCACCGAACGTTCGACCAGTTGGGCATTGCTCTTAGCTAGCACGCCGCGCGAGTAGTAGATGTTGTCCTCCAGACCCACCCTAATGGCGCCGCCCATGATCATGGCCATCGTAGTGATGGGAAGCTGCGCCGCAGCAACCGCCGTGCAGTTGAAGTAGCAGTTATCGGGGAGAAACTCGTACATTGACCAGAGAGTGTGCGGGGTCGCGGGAATGGCGCCCTGATAGCGCATGCCCAGCACGAAGTTCACATAGTACGGCGGCTTAAGCAGGTCTTTGGCGATGAGGTTGTTCACATCCACAAACATGGCCTGGGAGTAGCACTCCATCTCCGGCTTGATGTCGAGTTCCTTCATCTTGGCCGCCCAGGCCTCGATGTCCTTGGTCAAGTTAGAGAAGGGCGTACCGGCATACGGCCCCGTCTGGCGCATGAGCGTGCCCATGTTAAGCGAAGCCATTTCCGGCAGAGCATCCAGACACCGAACGCGCTCTTCAATGGTGAGATTCGCCCCGCCCCCGGTGGAGAACTGGATGATGATGTCCTTGCATTTGGCGCGGACGGCAGCCATGATCTCCTCGAACTTCTCCTTGGTGCCGGTTGGCTTGCCGGACTCGTCGCGGGCGTGGATGTGCACGATAGAGGCGCCAGCGTTGTAGCAATCGAGAGCGTCGCGGGCAATTTCGTCAGGCTGCTCGGGAACGTTGGGGTTCATGTCTTTGGTGACAAAAGCCCCGTTCAGCGAGGCGGTGATGATGACTTTCCCTTCAGGCATCCTCAGTTTCATGGCTAACTCCTAAGTCCGGACTAGATACGGCTGTAGATAAGGTCTTTCACGCACTTCAAGACTTTGATGAGCTGCTTATCCCGCTCCTTGAGAACTTCCTCCAGTGGCCGGTCGCTATAGTCAAAGAACCCTTTCCCTGTCTTGACCCCCAGGTCCCCTCGGTCGATCAGCTCTTTTAGACTGCGCGGGTTGTTGTCGATAGGAGGCTCGATGAAGTCCGGGTTCTGTAGGTTGCCGTAACTTAAGTCAATCCCGGTGAAGTCATAGCGCTGCACGAAACCAAGAACCATGGCTCTGGGAATGATGCTGGCTTTGACCGCCAGATCGAGCTGGTCGGCCGTCATGTACCCGTTGTCCAGCAGGAAGAAGACCTCGCGACCGATGATGCGAAGCAGACGGTTGATGCAGAAACCGGGCACGAATTTTTCCATGATGACAGGCACCCGATCCACCTTCTTGAGCAGCGCGACCACCAGGTCAACCGTCTCCTGAGTGGTCTCCGGACCCTTGACCACTTCCACCAAGGGCAGGATGTGCGGCGGAGCAAACCAATGGGCAATCACGGTTCTGGGTAGCCGCCGGGCTGGCATGACTTCGTAGATGTTGAGGTACGAGGTGTTGCTAGTAAGTATGGCGTCTTCCCGGCAAATATTGTCCAGAGCCTCGTAAAGCTCGCGCTTGGCGTCAAGCTTCTCCGCTATGGTCTCGATGACGAAGTCGGCTTCCTTCCCTGCCTCCTCCACGGACTGCGTGGTTTTGACCCGTTCGAGAATGCCCGGAATCTGGTCCTCGGACAGCATCTCGTTCTCGACAAAGGTGGAAAGGTTTGTGCGCAGGACGGAAAGCGCCTTCTGGATGGTCTCTGCCTTGCGGGAGTACATGGTCACGTCGTACCCAGCCGTGGCAAACACCTGAGCAAGGCCGGGGCCCATCGTCCCTGCCCCGTAAATGGCGATTTTCTTGATGTCTGCTAGTTCCACAACGGTTCTCCTCTATCCGGCGTCACAGTGGCGAACGAACGGGCTTTCTTGGTATGAGTATATCGTAATACAAAGAGACGATTTCGTTAATGTCCTTAGTGGAGGGGACGGGCAGGAAAGGACGCAAACTAGCGGACAAACTGCGCTTCTGTACGGCTTGCAAATTCGCCATAGCTAGTCTACGATATTGCCATTATTATTGTGTAATATCGGCGTATCGTAACTTTGGTCCTGGGCGGGGATCCTGCTAGCCCCCACAGCCCAAGTCGAGCGAGGACTAAAACGGCCGGATACGACTTACAACACGTTCTTCCGACTTGCCACCACAACGGGAGTGGGAGAGTTGCCCGGGCGGGAAGGTTTCGCCCCGTTGCTGGGGCACTTGCTGCCCACAGCGCAGCAGCCACCTGCGGCTCCTCTGCCCCCTATCCTGTCACTTATCCTCTCTTGCGTAAAGTCCACACAATCTCTTCCTTGTCGTAGTGACCTAGAACCGAGGGAGAAGACAATATGAGATGGGGTATGGTCATTAACCTAGCCAAGTGCACCCGTTGCCACGCCTGCGTAGCGGCCTGCAGGATCGAGCACTTCCTGCCGCTGCGTGTGACATGGCCCCGGCTCATCGCTCTGGAGGTGGAGGACGAGTTTGCGGTGGACGTATCCACCTGGCCAGTGCGCTGCAACCAGTGCAAAGAGGCTCCCTGCGTGGAGGTGTGTCCCACTAACGCGTCTTACAAGCGGGAAGATGGCATCGTGGCCATCGACTCAAACAAGTGCTTCGGCTGCCGATACTGCGTGATCGCTTGTCCGTACCAGAACCGCACGTATGTGTCGCGCAAGAGAGCCGTCAACTACTTCCCCGGCTACCCGCTCACCAGGTTTGAGAAGAAAGGCAGGGAGCTCTACCCCCACCAAGTGGGTACTACGGAGAAATGTAATTTCTGCATGGAAAGGATCGATGCCGGACTGGCCAAGGGACTCAAGCCAGGGATTGACCGGGAAGCTACGCCGGCCTGCGTCAACATATGCCAGCCACGGGCGCTTACCTTTGGAGATTTGGACGACCCAAACAGCAATGTGTCCAAGTTGATCCGCGAGCGCAACGGGTTCGTCCTGCATCCCGAGTATGGCACGGAGCCGTCCGTGTATTACATCGACTACCGACTCGGCGGGGCGCCTTCCAACAAAGCCCCCAGAGAGGCTCAGACCGGGCATCACATTCAGCACCTGAGCACGGTGTATGAGCCCATGAAAGAAAAGTTAGCCAAGAAGCACTTCGACTAAAGACGGAGGGAGCTGCCACATGAAGATACAGACAGCCCGTCAATGGATGGTCACCCACGAGTGGATGATCAAGCCCATGGCCCAGACCGAATGGATCGTGGGCAAAGGCGTACTGGTCTGGTTGGCTGAGGTCTTCTCCGCCCTCGGCACCGGTCTTTACATTGCTTCCCTTTTCTTCTTTAAGTCTGCTCCCCTCACCGCCTTTTGGGGACTAGTGTTCGGCTGGATCATGATCGCCGTGTTCAAGCTGCCCCTGCACCTGGCCTTCCTAGGCAAACCTTGGCGGTTCTGGCGAGCCTTCCCCCCGTTTAGTAACGCTTGGAGGACTTCTTGGTTCTCCCGCGGCATTGTGTTCACCATGATCTTTCTCGTGCTGGCCGCGGTCCAGATGGTCCTGCAGGGGCTTATCGCCTACAACGCGGTCAGCGAGGGGGGAGCACACTGGGGCGGTGTGTACGCGTCCAACTGGGTGTTCATGATCATCGCCGGCATCTTTTGCGCGCTCACTGGTATCTACTGCGGGTTCGCCATGAGCTACTGTAAGAGCGTGCCCTTCTGGAACACCGGGCTTCTACCCATCGTGTTCTTGATCATGGGTATCGCCGACGGACTGGCCCTCTTGATGGGAGTAGGACTGGTGACCGGCGAGGGCGTGATACCCCCAGCAGAGTCGGCAACTCGGATCATCTTGATCATCAACGCCTTACTCATCCTGGTCTACCTAGTCAACGCCAACTACCAGTCCACCGTGGCTGAGCTTTCCGTCAAGGAACTGATCGTCGGCAAGCTAGCTTGGGTGTTCTGGCTGGGGATCGTGATCTTCGGCATAGTGATCCCCTTTGTGGTCTCGGTGGCAAGCTACTTCACGGGGGAGGAGGCTTCGGCCGGGCTCCTTGTGTTTGCCATCGTCTGCCACACGATCGGGGCCTTTTCTCTCAAATACGGCGTGCTTAAGGTCGGCATCTACAGACCGCTGCTGCCCAAGGGCACCGCTTACTAGGCATAGGGTTCCAGCGAGGAGAGACTTATGGGAAAACGTGAAGTCATATACAGCACCTGCAAGAGCTGTCACGGCGGGTGTGGAGTAAAGGTCACCAAGGAAGACGGCGTCATCGTCCACATCGAGGGCAACCCGAACTCCCTCACCGAGGGCACGATGTGCTCCAAGGGGCTGTCAAGCATTCAGCACATCGACAACCCCTACCGCCTCAAGTACCCTATGAAGCGGATAGGTCCCAAGGGCAGTGGCAAGTGGAAGAGGATCTCCTGGGACGAGGCCCTTGACACCATCGCGGCAAAGGTGAACGAAGCCCGCGACAAATATGGTGCCCACACTGTCGCGGTCTCTCAGGGCACCGGCCGCGGGTACAACCGCTACACGCACCGCCTGGCCCGGTCCATCGGCACCGCCAACGTCATCACCCCTGGGTATGTGTGCCACAGCCCGCGGCTTGGCCTTTATGGCTTGGTTACCGGATACGGCCGCCTCTACTGCGACTACCACGGCTGGGGTGGGGAGTTTCCCAAGACCCAGATCATGTGGGCTAAGCAGCTTGAGATCTCAAGCGCAGACTCAGAGATGTGCTTCTGGTTTGAGCGGTCGCTGGACTACTGCAAGAACCTCATCATCATCGACCCGCGTGCTAGCGCCTATGCCACCCGCGCCACCCTCTGGATCCAACCACGGCCGGGGACCGACTGCGCCCTGGCCATGGGCATGATGAACGTCATCATAGAAGAGGAGCTTTGGGACAAGGAGTTCGTCGAGAAGTGGACGTTTGGGTTTGACGAGCTGCGGGAGCGGGTCAAGCCTTACACCCCTGAGAAGGTCGCTGACATTTGCTGGATACCTAAAGAGCAAGTTATTGAAGCCGCGCGGATGTGGGCCATCGACACGCCTGGCTGCATCCAGGTGGGTAGCTCTCTTGAGCGGCAGGCTAACTGCGGCAACACCCTGCGCGCTATCACCTGCCTCATGGGCCTGGCAGGCAACATCGAGCGCCCGGGTAGCATGATTCACTGGGTACTCCCAGCAACCGGACTTATCGAGGACTTTTTCCTCGAGATCCCCATGACTGATGAGATGAAGAAGCACATCATCGGGGGCGACAAATTCAAGATGGGGGCAGCGCGCACTTGTAACCCCGACACCCTCATCAAGAAGATTCTGGCCGGCGAAGAGCCTTGTCCAATCCAGGTGTGGATTAGCATTGGTGGCCAGCAAATCGTGCATATGGCCAACACCAAGGAAGTAGTGGCCGCCATAGAGAGAGTTCCGTTTATGGCTCATGCCGACCAGTTCATGGGACCCATGGCTGAAGCCGCGGACATTGTCCTCCCTGCCGCCCATTGGCTGGAAATCGACGACATCTACGACATGCACCCACGTTTCATGATCGAGGCCCACAACAAGGTGATCGATCCGCCCGGTGAAGCCAAGTCTGATGCCTGGATCTTTAATGAGATTGGAAAGCGGGTAGCGCCGCAATACTGGTTTGACACCGTGGAAGAGATGCTCGACTACCAGCTGCGTAAGGGCAATATCACCTGGAAAGAGTTCAGCCAGAATCTAGTAAGTGGCTGCTATGGACCAGACCAGGTCTACTACAAGTACAAGACCGACTACTGGAGAGAGGGCGGCGGGTTCCCGACCCCGACCGGCAAGTTTGAGTTTTGGTCCAAGCATCTTGAATCTCTAGGATACGATCCGCTACCGGACTTCCGGGAACCGGGCGAGAGCCCATACTCTACACCGGAGTTGTTCAAGGAGTATCCAATTGTGCTCACTACCGGCTACCGTATGCCCTACTACTTCCTGAGCCAGTACCGCAACCTGCCCTGGTTGCGTGGGTTCACGGAGTTCCCGACCTGCCAGATGCACCCCGACACCTGCAAGCAGTATGGAGTGGAGGACGGCGACATTGTCTGGATCGAGTCGCCGCGGGGACGAATCAGGCAAAAGCTCCGTGCCACCCCGGGCATCAAGCGCGGTGTCTGTATGGCTATGGCCAATTGCTACTATCCGGAGGAGCCGGCCCAGGGCTACCACGGGTTGTTCATCTCCAACCCCAATGTGCTTACCAACAACAACCACCTCGACCCCATGTATGGCTCACCGGACCTGACCTGCCTGCTTTGCAAGGTCTACAAGGCTAAGCCGGAGGAACTTAAGGAGCACGTGTTCCAGACCGAAGAATACGGGAACGTGCCCACGGCTGAGGAGGAGGAGTAGAGTCGGGGATAGTCTCAAACGTCCCCGTGGGTCTCTGCTGGTGAGGCCCGGGCCGCGAGAGCGGCCCGGGCCTCACCTTTCCCCGTCTACGTCAGTCGCACTCCGCCACTGCGGACCGAGGGAGAAACAGGGACAGCAGCGACCCAACGAAGAAGACGGCCGCCGCAAGTAGGTATGAATTCTGCAGGGACCCAAATATGTCCGCCATCTTTCCAGCGAGATAGGGACCCAGCACCTGTCCCACCCCAAGGAAGATGGTGACCAGGCCTAGCGAAGCTGAAGCCAGCACTGCCCCGAAGTGGTCCCCACACGCTGCCCCCACAATTCCCGGCACCGCAAGTGAGGTCAACCCGTAAAGCGTGACTGAGACTATGAGACCTGGCGTCGCCGGCCACCAGGCAAATAGGACAGCCGCTACCGCTTGCAAGAAGAAGGTGAGGGCTAGAGCTCGTCCTCGGCCGATTCGGTCGGAAACCGTTCCCCACAAGACCCCACAGAAGATGCTGAAGATCCCCACCAGCAAGAAGAGGTTGCCAGCCGCCCCACTGGTCATGGCTACATCGGCAATAAGCCGCTTTTGGAAAAAGGTGAAGTAGATCATGTAGGCAAACCCGAAGGTCAAGTAAACAAAGCCCAAGTGCCAGGCATAGCCAGAACGGACTATCCGGGCAAGATCCACTTTGCTCCGCCTGGCGCGGCGTCGCACCGCTGACCACGTGGAAAGAGCCACGGCGATGGCTGCCTCGTCGGGCGTGCACGCATGTCTGGGAACGCCAGGGTCCGCCGTCCAAATCGACTCCGCCGATGCTGACGGCTCGCTAGAGGCAGGACGATTCCGCTGTAGGGCAAAAGTCAGCAAGCCCACAACAAAAGTCAGGCCAGCAAAGAAGTACCACGCCGACCTCCAGCCATCGGCACCTCCTGCCTCAATTATGCGCGGGACAACTGGTCCAGCTATCACTAGGGCCAGCGAACTGCCTGAACTCACAACCGCAGAAGCCATACCCCTCTGCGCGATCCCGAACCAAGCCGACATGAGCGCCACTGACGGCACCAGCACCATGCCGGCCCCCAGGCCAGTGAGAAGACGTCCCGCTGACGCAGCCACTAGCTCGTTGGCCAGCCCCGTGCATAGCATTCCCACCGCCGCTACAACCGAGCCGATCCCTACCACCAAACGTGGGCCAAACCGGGAGGCCAAGATGCCACCAACCGCGGCGGAGGTCACATACCCGGCCAAATTCCAGGAAGCAAGACCACCAGCAGCCGCGCTCGTGATGCCCAGCGCCTCCTGCATCGCTGGCAGAATGGCGCTGTACCCAAAGCGGCCCAGCCCAATAGCGCCAAAAACGGCGAGAAAGGCCATTCCCAGTACCAGCCACCGATAGGAAGCCCGCTGGCTGAACCGAGTCCGGCCAGCATGACGCACGCCTAGGCGTCCGCGACCCCCGCGGTCCTCACCCCTGACCTGTCGCACAGCAGGTCTCCAAAGCTAGCTGGTCTTGCTGCTTGCAGCCGAAAGCGCGCTTTCCACTCCCAGCCGGAAGGCCGCCAAGTTCACCTCCACTGTCTTCGGCGGCACAGCCTTCCGGATAACTTCCTCCCAGGTCTCGCGAGCAAAGGGTAGCGAGGGTGAAACAGCCCCCAACATAGCCACGTTAGCCGCCCTGCCCGTACCCGCCTGCACCGCCAGGCTGTAGGCGTCCACACACTGGACATTTGGCCATGCCGCCCTTATCAGCTCATCAATGTTGGGCGGATACTCAGCTAGGCCAGCCGACACTGGGCTTGGGTTGATGCGAAGAGCGTTGTACACAAGCCTGCCCCCGGGTCTCAGCCAATGGACGTAGCGCAGGCCCTCCAACGCCTCAAAAGCCATCAGCAGATCCACCGTCCCTGGCGCGCAAAGTGGTGACCAGACCTTCTCACCAAATCGGAAATGGCTGACTACGCTGCCCCCGCGCTGAGCCATGCCGTGCACTTCGCTCTGCTTCACGTCATAACCTTCGGCCATGGCCACATGACTGAGCACGTAGCTTGCTAGCACTACCCCCTGGCCGCCCACCCCGGTCAGGAGCATGTTGAAAGTACGACGGGCGCTCATCGAGATCCCTCCTCCGCGGCCGACTCCGGCCGGATGATCGCGTTCTCCTTGCACAGTTGCGAACAGACGCCGCAACCGTTGCACTGGTCGGCCAGTATCTCCACCTTGCGGTCGCCGTTCGCGTCCGTGTACAGGTTGAGGGCGACGCAGCCAGCCTGCAGACACCGCTTACAACCAATACACAACTCTGCGTCGACCTGATAGGGCGGGCGGCGAATCTTGTACTGAAGCACGCAAGGCGCTTTGGCAATAATCACAGAAGGCTCGTTAGCAGCCAGTTCCTCGCGAAGTACACGCTCAATCTCTTCCAAGTTATAAGGATCGATGGTGGTGACCCGCTTCAATCCCAGAGCTCGACAGAGAGCAGGCAGATCGACCGCAGTGGAGGGCTCGCCTAGTAGGGTTTTGCCGGTTCCCGGGTGGTCTTGGCCTCCAGTCATAGCTGTGGTGCTGTTGTCCACAATTATGTTGACTGTAGCGCCTTTGTTGTAGACCACGTCCATCAGGGAGGTTATCCCCGAGTGGTAGAAGGTGCTGTCGCCGATTATGGCCACCAGCTTGTGGCGCGGATCGACCGGCTTATCGTCGGTCGGACGCTCAAGCACCTTCGACATGCCATGACCCATACTGATGCTGGCGCCCATGCAGGTGCTGCAATGAACCGAGTTAAACGGCGGGAGCGCTCCCATGGTATAGCAGCCGATGTCGCCGCAAACAAAGGTGCGCAGTTTCTTCAAAACAACAAAGATGCCGCGGTGCGAACAACCCGGGCAGAAGGTAGGAGGCCGTCCGGGAAGACCGGTGGCCGCGGGCCTGAGCTCTCCCAACAACTCCTCGTTGACCCCAGGAACTCCCGCCTCTGCCAGAGATCTCGCGATCAGACGGGCATCCAGCTCACCAAGAAGGGTGTTCATCTCCTTGCCGCCGTTAATCTGGATGCCCATCAGGCGCACTTGTTCTTCCAGGAAGGGATCAAGCTCCTCCACCACGTAGAGCTTGTCCACGCGCGCGCGAAACTCAGCAATGAGCTTGCGAGGAAGTGGGTAGGAAAGACCTATCTTGAGGAAGCTTGCCCCAGGTATGGCCTCTCGGGCATAACCATAGATCACTCCGGAGGTGATGATGCCCACTCGGGTGTCGCCCATCTCCACCCGGTTGAATGGACAGTCCTCCGCGTACTCAGCCAGGTCGCGAATCCGCTGCTCGATAAGCGGATGCCGAGCAATAGCGTTCTGGGGCATCATGGTGTACTTACTCCAGTTCCGCTTGAGCTCGGTCACCGGCGGCCTTTCTTGCCTTTCCCCCAGCGTGACCAGGCTCTTGGAGTGAGAGGTGCGGGTGGTAGTCCTTATGAGAACTGGGGTGTCGAAGCGCTCAGAAAGCTCATAGCCCAGCAGAGTGAACTCCTTGGCCTCGCCGCTATCCGCAGGCTCCAAGACCGGAACCCGAGCGAACTTGGCATAGTTGCGGTTGTCCTGCTCGTCCTGGGAGCTGTGCATCCCCGGGTCATCGGCGGACACTACCACCAAGCCACCGTCCACACCTACGTAGGAAGCGGAGAAGAAGGGGTCAGCGGCTACGTTCAGCCCTACATGCTTCATGCAGACCAGAGCCCGCCCGCCGGCCATGGCGGCCCCCAGCCCCACTTCCATGGCCACTTTCTCGTTGGGCGCCCATTCGCAATAAACATCTTTATACCCAGCTAGAGTTTCCAGAATTTCCGTGCTTGGCGTGCCCGGATAAGCCGCAGCCACCTTCACCCCGGCCTCCCAGGCACCCCGCGCTATGGCCTCGTTGCCGGAAAGGATCTCAATGCTCTCCTTTTTTTCGACCGTCTCCGGCTCCTGCAGCTTCCTACTCATCTCTCCTCCGCCTACAACTGGGGATTGACACGACGTCGATAAGCCGCATACCACGCCATCCTGTCCAACGCCAGCGTTGCCGCCTGGACCGAAGGTAGGACAATCGGCTTGTACTTCTTGCCAAAGTCAAACACCGACCCACCTATGGGCAGGTCGGGCACGTTGATGATGGGCTTCCCCGTGCTTTCCATGAGTTCTGCCACCAGGGCCAGGAAGGAGTTCTCCCAGGACGTCAAACCAGCGAATTCCCCTAGCTCTGACATCTTGCGCACCTCGCCCCCGCTCGTAGGCACCCCCAGGATGGACAGAACCAGAACCGCATCCACCGCCTCGCAGCGAACAACTGCCTCCACAACCCGCGGAGCGGCTTCGCGCTGCGTTACCAGGTCCAAGGGGTTACGCCGGCTCCAGAACGGTGGCAGGAATTCATTTAACGAAGCGTACAGTTCCGCGGGAAGATCGGCGAGCACCAGCCCGCGACGAGCCGCTTCGTCGGCAGCAAGAACGCCGGCTCCTCCCCCAGCGGTTATGATGGCCAACCGCGGCCCCATAGGGAGAGGCAGGTAGGCTAGACACGTGCCTAGGGTAACCACATCTTGTTGCGCCGTGCAGGTGACCACCCCGGCTTGCCGGGCCGCCGCTTCCCAGACCGCCGCCGAGCCCGCCATGGCCCCAGTGTGGGAGGCCGCCGCCTTGCTCCCATACTCGGTGAGACCGCCTCGCAGCACCACCACCGGCTTTTCCGCCGAGGCCTTACGCGCCACCTCCAGGAACCGTCGGCCGTCGTCAAGACCCTCGATATACATCATCACACAGGTGGTGTTCGGGTCATCACGCAGGTACTCAAGCACCTCTACTGCCCCGATCTGAGCTTCATTGCCTACGCTCGCAAATTTGTCGATCCCGATTCCGCGACGCTGGCACTCGTAGGTCGTTTGTACACCAAGGTTCCCCGACTGCGAGACGAAACTGAGCGTCCCCTTGGGAGGATGAAGAGTTACAAAGCCCAGGGCGTGCAGACTAACCTCATTCGAGATCAAGCCTATGCAGTTAGGCCCCATGAGGGTTACGCCCCCCTCAGTCGCCAGGCGAGCGATTTCCTCCTCGGCCTCGGCTCCGGATTCCCCCGTCTCGGAGAATCCGGCAGCGATAGCGATAGCCGAGCGCACTCCCTTGCGCGCACACTGCTCCAGCATAGGGGCAACTTGCTGTCCGCCCACAGCCAAGAGTGCCAGGTCCGGCGCCTCGGGAAGCTCCTCTATGCTCGTGTACACTGGAAGACCGAAAAACTCTCCACCCTTAGGATTCACCGGATAAACCTTGCCCTTGTAGCCCCCGTCCAAGATGTTGCGTAGAGCCGATCCTCCCCACTTGGTGACATCGCCAGAGGCCCCGACCACAGCCATCGACTGCGGGGCGAGAAGAGCCTTTAGATTGGGAGCAAAACCGGTCTTCTTGACTCGCGGTGGAGACGGTGGAGAGAGGATCACAAGGGCATCGGCGGCTACCGGTCGGTCTCCTGCCACCAGCACGGGGTTCACATCTATTTCCGCGATCTCCGGATGGTCGAGAGCCATCTGCCCGATGGCTTGGATAATTTTGGCTACAGCTTGCCGGTCGACCGGTGGGTAGCCGCGGAAGGACCCCAGGATGCGCTTTGCCTTGATCAGCTCAGGAAGCTCAAGCGCCTCCTCGTCGTCAACAGGAGCGACCGCCAGAACAATGTCACCGAGAGCCTCGGTCAGCACTCCCCCTAGACCAAAAAGCACGGTGGGGCCAAAGGCGGCATCACGCTTCATGCCCACCATGAGCTCCCGATTGCTAGCGACCATCTCCTCCACCAGGACGCCAGCCAGGGCTCCGCCGGCTCGCTCTATAAGTAAGTCGTAGGTCTCACCAACAGCCTCGGTCCCTTGCAGTCCCAGCACCACCAGACCCGCTTCGGTCTTGTGATGAATCTCCCCGCCCACGCCTTTCATGACCACCTTGCCCCCAAGACGTGAGGCGATCTCTTGTGCTTCCTGTTTGCTTCGGGCTAGCCCGCCTCTCGGCACCGGTATGCCATAAGCGGCGAACACCTTCTTCGCTTGCCACTCGTCGAGCGCTCGGGCTCCGGAGTCGAGGACAGCAGCGATCAGCTCCCTGGCCTCTGCAACAGCAGCAGCGTCTCTGTTATGCCTGACTTCTTCCATGGCTTTGGTCTCCCACGCCTCCCAACGTGTGCCGGCCTACAGTCTAGCGGTCTATATGATAACTCTTCATACCATTAGCGCAAGACCAACTTGAGGTAGGCGCCCTTGGTCTTTTGGTATAGTTTTCGTGCCATACCGGATGTGTTCGACAGCCTTAGCGGCATGACCAGGTGAAAGGCTGTGAAAGCAGAAGCAATGAAGCGAGCTCTTTGGGAGGATCGCCGTCTTTTCTCAGACGGTTTTTCACTGGGCGCTGAAACGGCCACAGACAGCGCTGTCCGCTTCTTGCGCGCTCTCATTTTCTCCGGTGAGCTTGGCCCGGGGGATCGCTTGCCGCCGGAAAGAGAGCTGAGCGCTCGCCTTGGCATATCGCGTGTCACGGTCCGCCTGGCCTTGAAGGCACTGGAGAGCACAGGCTACATCGTAACCACCCGGGGAGCACGCGGGGGGTCGCGGGTAGCCGATATTGCGGCCCTCATTGAGTGCTGGAAGACCTGGATGCGCCAACACCTGCAGGATCTGGACGACATATTTGAACTGCGACTCACCGTGGAGACAAGACTGGCGGCGCTAGCCGCAGAAAGACGGACAGAAGAAGACCTCGCCAGCATCGAGGCACTTGTGGCTCAAGACCGCGACTCGCGCGCCTGGTCTTCGCTTTTTCGTAACGATGTAGAGATCCACCGTAGCATCGCTCGCGCTGCTCGGAGTCCGCGCCTGGAACAGGCCATACTAGGCGCACGGGCGGAGTTCTTTGTCCCCGTGGATCTGGCCAAGCTTGAGGAGCGCAAGCATCAGGTGCACGACTCTCACATAGGCATTCTCGAGGCCATACGAGCTAGAGATCCTGAAGCAGCCTCCCAGCAGATGCGGCAGCACATCCTGCTGATCAAGGACCTCACCGACAGGGCCTTGCGCGCAGCCGGGATTGAAAGCCCTCAGAACTAGCCGCGGATAGCCCGCCAGCACTCAAGCGCGCTGGCGGGCTATCCCACGAGCGTCCGCCTTGGGCAGCCTCTGCCGGCCTCACTTTTCCTCGGGCTGCACCACCCAGGCGCTGAAGCGTAGACCCGAGCTCGGATGGTAGTCCTTGGCAAAGGCCTCTGGGTACTTCTCTTTCCACTCCTGCCACTCGGCCAAGCTGAGCTTCTCCACCTCCACTAGGTAACCGCTGGTCGCCTGGCCCGAGGCATTCTTGGAGCTTGTGTTCATAGGAGAGATGAGGTTGATAGCCCCTCCGCGGTCGATCTCTCCCATCTTGATCCAGTCGCAGCGAGCGCCGTGATCCATGTAGGCCACTTGCGGCCGTATGCGCTCAGTGACGTAAGCGCCCCCTAGAACAACGCCCCGCTCGTTAAAGACCTTGACAATGTCTCCTGTCTTGATACCCCGCTTTTCCGCTTCCACCGGGTGTAGCCACACTGGCTCATACAGATAGCCGTCAAAGCCTTTCACCTTACAAGTGGGAATCTCGCGGGTCCAAGGGATGTCGTCGCACTGCGCATGCAACCGCCAGCGCGGATGGTTGGAACACATTAGGAGCGGATACTTCCTGGCTCGTACGCTTGACAAGCGCTCGTTGTGGGTCTCACCTTGCTCCACCCACTTGGGAATGGGCGGACGCTCCGAGTCGCAAGGGAAGGCTTTAGCTAGCGACTCCGAGTAGATCTCGAGTAAACCGGTGGGTGTCTCTAGTGGATGAGCTTTGGGATCTTCGGCAAAGGCACGGAGCCCGGGTTTGTCCTTCTCCCAGTCTGATGCGGTGGGAATCACGTAGTACTTCTTCTCTTTGAGCTCCTCCCAGCTCACCAGATCCTTCACTCCCGAAAGCTCGTAGGCGATTCTAATCCACTCCCCAATGGTGCGCCCCTTGGTGTAGTCGCCAAAAAGCCCCATAGCCCGAGCCACTTCACACACCGCTTCGTAGTCGCTCTTGGACTCGCCGATAGGCTCGATGCTCTTTTCTTCCACAAACACGCTAAAGTACTGGGCGTCCCGGTCGATGCCGAAGTCCTCTTCCTCTAGCTTGGTGTTGACCGGCAGGATGATGTCGGCAAACAGGGTGTCATTCTCCAGCCAGGGATGCTGCACCACCACGCACTCGATCTTGGGACTGCGCAGTCCTTCGGCCACTCGGTTGCCGTGCCCCCAGCAAGTGGTGCGGCAGGGAGTATCACTCCAGATCATGTGGATCTCGCTACCACCCTCTTCTTTGGGGATGGGATAGGTGTATTTCTTGAACTGGTCTGAGGTCGGGCAGATCTGCGCGCCGCTTCCGTAAAAGGTTAGAGGCCCTTCAGCAAAGATAGCCCTTTCAATAAGAGTCTTGGGCAGCACTTGCGGCGGTGGCGGCCAGAAATACCCGTACATGGAACCTTGGCGCGCCTCGGTCGCTTCGTTGGGAGTCACGACCGAGCGTGGGAAGCCCTTCCACCAGCTTTCCTGATGCACACCAGGCTTGCCCAGCCCCTGCATGGCCAGAAGCACTACTTCCAGCCGGGCAGGCTCATGAGAGTAGGGGCTCCGGATCATGCCGCCGCCAAAGGAGTGCATGATAGAGGTAACCTTCCTGGCAAACTCCCGCGCCAAGGCCTTGATGGTGTAGCTGGGGACACCGCACTTGCCCTCAGCCCACTTGGGCGTCTTGGGTATGCCGTCCTCCTCGCCAAGAACGTAGGCTTTCAGCTGATCAAAGCCTACGGTGTGGCTTTCTACATATTCCTGGTCGTAGGTACCTTCCGTGATCCACACGTAGATGATGGCTAACTGCAAGGCGGCATCAGTGTTAGGCAGGATGGGGATCCATTTGTCGGCGTGCACTGCCGCCCCGTAGTTAAGATCAGGACAGATGTAAACCTGCTTGATGCCAAGCTCCTGGTAGTAGAACATGAGCCTACTCGGCAGCCCGGCTAGGTAGAACCAAGGGGTGGTCTCGGGATCGCATCCCCAGAACAATAGTTGCTGGCAGTGCTCCGCCATGTCCTTGACGATGTTGGTCTTGGGATGCATGAGACCCACGGTCGAGTCCATGCCCCACACGTGCTTGGCTCCCCAGTACCAGCCTTCCCAGCTATCTGGAGTGCGGAACTGATAAGTGCTACCGCCGGTCAGCTTCAAGAACTCATACTGGCAGCCATGCGCTGCGTGCACGATCTTTGACTCGCCATGCCCATCCCCCTGGGAGAGGATAGCGTAGGGACCGTATACCCGCTTCACTCGCTTTATCTCAGCGGCAATGATCTCAGCTGCTTCATCCCAAGAGATGCGCACAAACTTGCTCTTGCCGCGGTTCTGGGTGTTCCGGCCCCCCGGGCCAGTGGAACCCGGAGCCCCGTTGGGATCCCAGTCCACCCGTTTTAGCGGATAAAGGATGCGGTTAGGGGAGTACACCCGCTTCTTGTAGGCAAGGCTGAAGGGAGCAAGAGCGATCTTATACCCGGGGTCGAACTCCTTGCCGCGCACCACCATCTTCCAGGCGTTGAACTCTCTAGGGTCGTATTTCTCGTCCAGGTGGAGAGGACGGATGCGGACTATGCGGCCGTTCAGGGTGTCGACCAGGGCAGGCATGGCCCCATGACCTCCCAAGGCCATACCTTTGACGGTGGTCTTATCCTTGGTCTTAAGAGGCTTCATGGGCTTGGCCATCACGGTCTCCTTTCCGCAAAAGCCCCGGGAAGTGCGATATCGCCCAGGTTGATGTCGGTGGAAGTCCTCAGTCCCTCAAACACAGTGGAGACGCCGTCCGCCTCCAGCCGCAGAATGAAGGTCCGGTCCTGGGGCAGGTCCCGAAACCAGAAGTCGCCATAGCCGTCAGTCTCGGTGGTGAAGGTCTCGCCGCTTTCCTGGTCGGTGAGTCTGCAGCGGGCGCCAATGATGACCTCGTCGGCGTCCGGGTCAAAGATCGTGCCCCCAATGAAGCGCTTGGGAAGATTGAGGTAGTAGACCCTGGTCTTAAGCCCCAGCTCCGGGCGATAGGGCTCAGCCCGAGCGATCCAGTCGGCAAGATCAGCCTCCTCCCCAAAGCGAAGTGCCTCGGTGGGACAGGCGTCCACGCAGCGAGGCACACGCCAGCCGTCGTCCAGAAGATGGGCACAACCAGTGCACTTTTGGGCCAGGTTAAGCTCCTCGTTAAAAAAGAGAGCGCCGTAGGGGCAGCTATCTTCACAGAGCCGGCAGCCGGTGCATAGCTCGGGGTCGATGACCACCAAACCGTCGGGGCGCTGGTAGATCGCGCCCTCTACCGGGCAGGACTGCTGACAGGGAGCCTCCTCGCAGTGCATGCAGATGTTGGGGAAATAGGAGACCTTAACCCGCGGAATGGTGCCCCGGACTTCCTCCTTGACCCCGATCCAGAACTGCCCGGTCTCCGGTTGGGGCCGAGCATATGGCGTCCAGTCGTTACCCACATGCTCATCTTTACAGGCGATCTGGCAGCAATAGCAGCCAGTGCACCGGGAAAGATCGATAACAAAGGCCTTCATTCACCGTCTCCCTTCTTAGGGGTCTCCGACCCCTGGTCGAACTGGAACCCTTGGCAGTCGCCTCGCCCAACACAGGAGTTGGATCAGCGCATGTCCTGGAAAACCACGTCTTCGTAGTGCTCAACCGGAACCCACGCCATGCGGTCACCCACCATCTGGGTCTCGAGTATCCAAAGATTTCCCTTCCCCACCCACGCGTCCTGGTACTCCACGAAACTAAGTGGTCCCATGGGCGTGTCCAGGGAACTATCAGCGAGAGCCTCTATCAGCGCCTTGGGCGAAGTGTTGCCCTTGGTCTTCTTGACCGCTTCAGCAAACAAGTTGACCGCTATCCAACCGGCCGCACTCTGAGCCTGAGGGTACCCCCCATCCCACTGAGCGCGGTAATCGGCCACGAATTGCCTGTTAATCTGGTTATCCAGTTGTGGAGTGTAGTAATCGATCGCAACTTGGCCGAGCGCTATATCCCCCAGCTCCGCCATTTGCGCCTCAGTGAGGTTGAGGGACATTGGACTTATCAAGGGAGCAGCAATACCGTAATCATGGTATTGCTGGATGAAACGGGTAAGCGCCGGACCAAACACCCAGTACAAGGTGGCATCAGCTTTGGGCAGCGTGGTGAGGTAGGCACTGAAATCCATCGTGTCTAAAGGCACATATTGGCAGGCCAGTATCCGCCCTCCAGCCTCCTCAAGACCTCTCTGAAAACCAGCCTGAATCTCATACGCGGCAGTATCCTCGAGATATAGCGCGCTTACAGTCTTGTAGTGCAGCTTCTC
>Ga0315298_1003355_pt1 | contig 25666 bp, 24 predicted proteins | sample WHS_1_MG_FD_203077 | JGI IMG/M metagenome (GOLD analysis project Ga0315298, IMG submission 203077) | Extremophilic microbial mat communities from Washburn Hot Springs, YNP, Wyoming, USA - WHS_1_MG | ecosystem: Environmental > Aquatic > Thermal springs > Hot (42-90C) | place: USA: Wyoming... | reverse complement strand
AAGACAAGCCCAGAAAAACTTGCAAGAACCGTTGAGGAAGTAATGTCAAAAAACGTTGTGGCTTGTTCTCCAGAAGATGATGTGGATAACATTTGGCGTTTAATGCAAACCAAATCCCTCGGAGGCGTGCCAGTCGTGAAAGATAATAGGCTTGTGGGAATTGTCACACAGAAAGACCTCATCCAAAGTGGAGCATTATTGCCAACATTTGAGTCTAAAAAGGGACGCTTTCGGGGTTCATCCAAAATCTCTTCGGTTATGAATGCGCAAGTTATAGCCGTAGAACCCTCAATAAGGGCAATCAGAGTTGCCAAAATCATGGTTTCAAAGGATATAGGCAGAGTTCCAGTGATAGATAAGAATAGTAGGTTGATTGGCATAGTTGACAGGGAGGATATTGCCAAAATAATTGTTAAATGAAAGAGGATGATGTTTTGAGCAGAGAAACCTTCAGAAGAACACTAAAGGAGAAGGGTCAGCTTTCTTTAAGGGTTCACCCATCAAAAAAACGCGAAAGCGAAATAATGCACATTGCAAAAAGCCCAGTTGTAACCATGGCGCCTACCACACCAATTTATGATGCAATCAGAATAATGTCAAAAGAAGGATTCCGCAGAATACCAATAGCCAACCCTGGAACCAAAGCCCTAGAAGGAATCATAACAGCCACAGACATAATAGATTATCTTGGCGGCGGGAAAAAATTCGAAATAATCCAGCAGAAACATAGCGGAAACTTTTTCAAAGCCATAAACGAGCCAGTTAGACTCATAATGACAAAAAATGTTGCTTCCGTTAAAACTTCTTCAAAAATAAGCGAAGCAGTAAAAATTATGAAAGAGAAAAACCTTGGCGGTTTACCAGTAGTTGACGAAGAAAACCGCGTCAGAGCAATAATCACGGAAAGAGACATAGCAAACATGTTTGCCGACAGAATGAGCGGCGTAAAAGTTTCCAAATTAATGTCAGAAAAAGTTGTCACAGCTTTGCCCAGAACAACAATTTTTGAAGCGGAAAAAACAATGGCAACCCAAGGGTTCAGAAGACTACCAATAATATCCGACAGCAAAATAATGGGTATAATAACAGCAATGGACATCATAAGGTTCTTCGGCTCAGGAAAAGTCTTCACATATCTGCAGTCAGGAAACATAATACAAGTTTTGAACACGCTTGCCATAGAAATAGCAACAAAAGAAGTTGCAACAATCGAACCAAATGCAGACATTGGTAAGGCAGCAAAAATTATGCGAGAGAAAAATGTTGGCGCTTTACCAGTTGTTGAAAACGAAAAACTTGTAGGAATTCTAACGGAAAGAGACTTCTTCAAAATAATAGAGTAAACTTTTAACAACCCATCCTATACTTTAAAGAAAAGAGAGAGCCTAACTTGACTGTCGACTTAGTTCTAAACAACACGAAAGCCTACATAAACAAAAAGATAGCGGAATGCAGCCTCGCCATAGAAAACGGCAAAATCTACAAAATAGGCAAAGAAACGAACATGCCAAAAGCAGAAGAGAAAATAGATTTAAAAAATCTTTTAGTTTTGCCTGGTTTAATAGACGTTCACACGCATTTGAGGGATGAAGGAAAAGCCTACAAAGAAGATTTTTACACTGGAACAGCGGCGGCTGCAGCTGGTGGAATAACAACAGTTTTAGACATGCCAAACAACGACCCAGTAACCATGAACGCTGAAACTTTAAGAAAGCGCATGGAAATTGCTGAAAAGAAAATTTTGGTTAACGTTGGCTTTTACTCCGAATTTCCAAAAAGAACGAGTGAAATCCCTGCAATCATTAAAGAAGGAGCCGTAGCCTTCAAACTTTTTATGATGGAACAAGTGGGCGGATTAAACATCGATGACGACAACGCCTTATCAGAGGCATTCAAAATTGTCAAAAAATCCAAAGCTTTAGTGGCTGTTCACGCAGAAGACAAAGAAACAATAAAAAAGGCTGAAGAAAAATTTAAACGGCTTAACAGCAATGACATTGAGGCATTTTTGAAAGCGCACTCAGAAATTGCAGAGTGGAAGGCAGTAAACCGTTTAATAAACATCGTCAAACAAACTCATACACCTTTGCACTTTTGCCACGTAAGCACAAAAAAAGGATTAGAAACAATAATAGAAGGCAAAAAATCAGACTTGCCAATAAGCTGCGAAGCCACGCCGCATCACATGTTTTTATCAGTTAAAGACTCGAGGAAAATTGGCGCTTTAACGCTGACTTTGCCACCAGTTCGAGAGAAAAAGCATACTGCAGCCCTTTTGGAAGGTGTCAAAAATGGTTGGATTGACATTTTAGCTTCAGACCATGCCCCCCACACTATGGCTGAGAAAAAAGTTGAAAATGTTTGGAATGTTAAGGTGGGAATACCAGGATTAGAAACAACACTTCTGCTACTACTTACAGAAGTCAACCGCAAAAAATTATCAATAGGAGATGTTGTCAGGCTGATGGCAGAAAACCCCGTTAGAATTTTTAAACTTAAGGGCAGAGGATACTTAGAAAAAGGAAACATGGCAGACTTGACAGTTATAGATTTAAAAAGAAAAGACAAGATAGAAGCATCGAAATTTCACTCAAAAGCAAAATATTCTCCCTTCGACGGGTGGAAGGTTAAAGGAAAACCTGTTAAAACCTTCGTCAAAGGACAATTAATTATGGATGAAAATGAAATAGTCGCAAAGGCTGGAAGCGGAGAAATAATTCGGAGAGAATAAAATTGAAGTTCATCGCCGACGGCATGCTTGGAAAACTTACACGTTGGCTTCGCATGCTAGGACACAACGTGAAATACTCAAGCAAACTTGACGACAACCAACTAATCACAATAGCAAAAAAGGAAAGAAGAATCCTTCTCACAAGAGATTTCGAGCTTTACCAGCAAGCCACAGCAAAGGGAGTTAACGCCTTCTACCTCGAAGGAAAAACAGAAGCAGAAAGACTCGCACAAATTGCCAAAAGATTCAAAATTGAATTAGACATAGACATGGCAACATCCAGATGCCCAAAATGCAACACAAGAGTAAAACCAATACCGAAAGAAAAAGCAGCAGACAAAGTAGAAAAAGACACATTCATCTACTACAACGAATTTTGGGAATGTCCAAAATGCGAAAAAATCTACTGGCAAGGGGCCCACTGGACAAGAATCAGAAAAACACTTGAACAAGCAAAGGAAAACTTGGAGAGTCTTAAAAGAGCGAATGACAAATTAAAAACGTAAATTATTAAAACAGTTGAACACCATAAATATGAATTAAATGTCCGAATCAAAGCCCACACGTGAATTATCCATTGAAGAAAACATTTCCTTAACACTTAGATTATACCTTAATAACTTTGGCACCTTCTTCATACCATACTTGATGTTTAACATAATCTCAGCCTTGTTAAGCCTCCCAATACTCACTTACATACAAGAAATTACAAAAATAGATTTCACGAGTCCTCCAGAAGTTGTTTGGCCCAAACTTTTGAACATACTCTTAACTCTTATGGCTTTAGCGTTTATTATCGCAATACTTTCATGGATTATAGGCACTGTTGTCTCTGGAATTTTGATTAAATCCGCTTCTGACATCATTGAGAAGGGAAAAACAAGCTTGAGCGACTCCTTCAAATTCGCTGTTTCCAAGCTTCCTTCCCTTTTAGTTGCATCGCTGATAGTTGGCATCCTAACAATGTTAGGTTTGCTGCTCTTAATAATCCCAGGTATAATAATATCCATAATGTTCTATCTTGTAATTCCAGTTATTGTAATAGAAGGGAAGGGAGCCCTTGAAAGCCTAACCAGAAGCAGAGAGCTTGTAAGCAACAGATGGCTTAAGACATTTGCCCTTTCATTAATAATTGGGTTGATAATTGGAGTTTTAGCTTTTGTAGTAAATCTAATTTTGGCTCCGTTTGGAATGTACAGTGCATTAGCCAGCACAATCATTAGTTCAGTAATTGCACCAATATCTCCAATTGCATCTACATTCTACTACTATTCTATGCACGCAAAAGAAGAAAACAGAAGGATTCCGCCACCGCCGCCCCCACCATTCTAAGCTACGTTTCCTCTAGCAACCATTTAAGCGGGATGTCTTGGTATGTGCCGTCTGGCAATGTTCGTCTAATAGTCATTGGCAAAATTCCAGCATCAAGCTCCTTTAAAGCTATGTCTATTGGACTTGAAAAGCCCTCTGAAACCTCGACAAGAATTGGAGCGCCCATGGATATTTGCAGAGCCCTAGCCCCCACTATCCTAGCCTTTTCGAAACGAGTAAGCTTAGGAGGACCTATCAAAATTTTCTTCTCTTTTTTAGACGTATTCTAATACTCCCCAGCGCCTGGATACCCAGCTCCCGGTGGGCCACCCGGCGGTGTTGGAGGAGCTTTCATTTTTCCAGCAGCAATCACGTCATCAATTTTAAGTATCATTGAGGCAGCTTCTCCGGCGGATTTGACTATTTGCTTCTTAACAGCCAAAGGCTCGAAGACTCCGGCTTCGCTCATGTCTTGAACTTTTCCAGAGTTAACTTCTATTCCAGCCCATGTTTCACCTTTTTCGTGGCGTGCCCTCAACTCTGACAGTATGTCTATTGGGTCTAAACCAGCATTTTCTGTTAGCGTTACTGGAACCACTTCAAGGGCTTCTGCGAAGCTTTTAACTGCAAGCTGCTCCCTTCCAGGAAGGGTTTCAGCATATTTTTTGAGCATACGAGAAATTTCAAGCTCCGGCGCTCCACCCCCAGCTAAGATTTTTGGTTCTTCAACCACATCTCGAACTACGCATAATGCATCATGCAATGAGCGTTCTGCCTCGTCCACTATGCGTTCCGTTCCACCCCTTATCAGAATCGTAACCGCCCTTGGATGTTTACATCCTTCAACGAAGGTCATTTTATCGTCGCCTATCTTGCGTTCTTCAACAAGGCTTGCGTATCCCAAGTCGGATGAGCTCATGTCATCTATGTTGGTTATTATTTTTCCACCAGTGGCTTTTGAAAGTTTTTCCATGTCTGACTTTTTGATTCTGCGAACTGCAAGAATTCCTTTCCTAGCCAAGAAATGTTGAGCCATGTCATCTATGCCCTTCTGGCATAAAACAACATTGGCGCCTATTGCCTCTATCTTTTCAACCATCTCCCGAAGCATTTCCTCTTCCTGCTTGAGGAAAGCATCCATTTGCTCTGGACTTTCAATGTTTATTTTAGCGTCAAACTCAGTCTTCTCAATCTCCAACGCCGTGTCCAATAAGGCTATTTTGGCTTTTTCCACCCGCTTAGGCATTCCAGAATGAACAACTTCCTTGTCCAAAACTATGCCTTGAATGAGCTTAGTATCTCTTAAAGATTCGCCGGGTTTCTTTTCAACCTTAATGTCGTCAATGTCCACTTTGTATTTTCCATTTTCTTTTTCTGCAACCTCAAGAACAGCCTTAACCGCAAGTTCAGCCAAGTATTCTTTATGTTCAGCCACTAACTTGCTTGCCATGGAAGTCATGGCAACCTTTTTCAAATATTCTTCACGGTTTGACTCCGTTGGCATTGCTATTTTCTCTAAAACTTCCAATGCTTTTTCGCTGGCTTTTTTATATCCGTCTATTATTATTGTTGGGTGAACGTTTTTTCCTATGAGTTCTTCTGCTTTGTTGAGGAGTTCTCCTGCTAGGACTACGGCTGTTGTTGTTCCGTCGCCAGCTTCGTTGTCTTGCGTTTTCGCAACTTCAACCATCATTTTAGCCGCTGGATGCTGAATATCCATCTCATCTAAAATTGTGCGTCCATCACTTGTTATTGTTGTATCACCGAAGCTGTCCACAAGCATTTTATCCATACCTTTCGGGCCGAGAGCACTTTTAACGGTTTCAGCCACTATTCTGGCAGCCATTATGTTTGCGTGCTGCGCTTCCCTTCCTCTGCTTCGGCTTGAACCTTCTTTTAATATCAAGACTGGGACTCCTCCAGCTTGTGCAGTTGATGACAAACCAAACAACCTCCTAATGCGTCTCAATGAGAAACAGCATTACAATATAAATTTTTCTAAAGCAAAAGCGGAAAAGTTGATTTTTTAATGGAAACTATTACGTGAATGTCGTTAGCGTGGTTTAAGCATTGTTTTCAAACCCATCCCAGTAAGAATTATAAGAGTTTCGTCGCTTTTTGACGCTTCTTTATTTAAGAGTTGTTTCTTGTAAGCGGCGTAAGCAACAGCGGAGCTTGGTTCAACAAAAAACCCTTTTCCAGCAAGCTCCATAAAAGCTTCAAATATTTCGCTTTCGCCAACCATAACAGCATCGCCTTTCGCTTCTCTTAACTTTTTAACCATAATCTCTAAAAGCGGAGGATTTAGGCTCACTAAAGCATCAGCTATGGATGTTACCTTTTCAGGAGGGGCATAGCTTAAGTTTTTGAACCGATGATAAAGGGGGGAAACTTGCTGTGTTTGGCAAGCCACAATTTTTGGCATACCTTCTATAATGTTTGAGTCGATAAGATGCTTAAACCCATCAATTACGCCTAAAAGTAGGGTGCCAGCTGAAACTGGCAAGTAAATGCGTTCTGGAACACGCCAACCAAACTGTTCAGTTATCTCATAAGCGAGACTTCTTATTCCATCCCTAAACAATGGATGCAAAATGTGTCCAACATAGAATTTTCTCGCTTCAGTTTTTTGCGCTTCCTCAGCAACCTTGCTACGGCTTCCAGAAACCTTAACGACGTCTGCACCATAAAATTGAATTTGATTAAATTTCGGTCCAGAAACATTTTCTGGAACATAAATTTTCGCTTTAAAACCTGCCCGAGCAGCGTAAGCAGCCATAGAAGCCCCAGCATTACCAGAAGAATCCTCAGATACGTATCCACCAGCCCTTTTCACAAGTCTATGTAAGGCGGAAAAAAGCACCGTCGAGCCTCTGTCTTTGAAAGAACCAGTGGGGTTAAGACTTTCAAGTTTGAAATAAACATTGTCTGAAAAATTGACAAGGGGAGTCCAACCTTCTCCTAAAGTGATAATTTCCTCTCTTTTCACGTAGGGGAAAAATTTTGCATACCGCCAAATAGTATAGTCTTTGGTTATGATTTTTTCAGGTTCAAATTTGACAAAATTCTGAATCTCTAAAGGCTGACCACATTTGGGACATTTAAAATCTAACAGATTGGTTGAAAGTTGCCCGCAAATGCTACATTTAATTTTATATTCCACAAAGACCACCGAAATTGTGTTTAAACTTTAATGTAGGTTATATTAACTCTTGACCCTTCTCGAAGGCTTTCAAGTTGGCGCTTAATGTTTTTGCAGGAACAACTTCCTCGATGACTTTCTTCATAGTTTCGTCACTAACCAATTTGGTTAGTTTGGTTAAAACTCCAAGCATCATCATGTTTGCATATATTGCTTCTCCAAACATTTTCTTACAGGTTTCAGTTATGGGAACTTTGTAGATTTTCGCCTTTGTTTCAGGAATTTCTTGCACGTTGGTGCTGTCAACTATCAGCAGCCCATCATCCTTAAGGTAGTGCAAATTCGCATTCAAAGATTCCTGGTTCATAGCCACTAGTATGTCGCATTTTCTAACCGCTGGAAAACCTATCGGGTTTTCTGAAATTATTACTTCGCTTCTTGCTAGGCTTCCTCTCGCTTCAGCGCCATAGCTCTGCGTTTGCAGAACTTTTCGTCCTTCATATGCAACAGCCTTTCCCAATATTTGCCCAGCTAAGACAACACCTTGACCGCCACTTCCACCCATTATTATTTCAATCCTTTTTGCCACCTTTCTGCGCCTCCTTCAACAGAGCACGAACATTTTCCACAAGTGTTGGACGTTTTCTTTCCACAAACTCTCCAACAACAATTTTACCCTCCAATTCTTCTTCGCTCATTCCTTCCGCCTGCTTGACCGGAATGGAGTTTTCCTTAAACCATCTCAACATTTCTCCAACATTTTTAAACCCAACCCGCCTACCATAGGCTGTGGGACATTGAGTTACAACTTCTATGAATCTGAAGCCTTGCAGTTGTATCGCCTTCTTAATTGACCCCTTCAATTCGCTAAGATGGGCTGTTGTCCACCTGGCTACGTAGGCTGCGCCTGCTGCCACTGCAAGTTTTGCAGCGTCTAAGGGATGCTCAAAACTTCCATAGGGGGTTGTGGTTGTGTGGGCTTTGTATGGTGTTGTGGGTGCAACTTGGCCACCAGTCATGCCATAAACCATGTTGTTCCCCATTATTACAAGAATGTCCGTGTTTCTCCTTGCAGCATGTATGAAGTGGCTTAAACCTATGCCAACTATATCGCCGTCCCCTCCAAAGACGACAACGTGAAAATCGGGTTTTAGGAGTTTTATGCTGGTTGCTGGCGGTATGCTTCTTCCATGAAGGGTGTGAACGGAATCAGCCTTGAAATATGGCGAAGGAATCCAAGATGTACAGCCTATCCCGCTTGTGAAAATGAAATTGCTTAAGTCCTTATACCCCAATTCATAGACAGCCCTCAGAAAGGTGTCACTTAAAGCGAACAAACCACATCCGGGACAGAAAGGCAATTTCAAATCTCTCATATAACTGCGACTTGAAAACGCTTCACCCATACCATTCACCGTCCTCTTAAAATTTCAGCTGAAATCTCCTCGGGCGTAATCATTTCTCCTCCGCCAATCTTATTCAGTGGAACAACATCCCTTGAGCACGCTATCCTTTTAACTTCATGATATAACTGTCCCAGATTCATCTCCGGAACAATTATTCTTTCAGCAGACTCTGCTAACCGCCTGATTTGTTTCTCTGGTAATGGCCAGATGGTTTTTAGACGAACATAACCCGCTTTTATTCCCTTGGCTTCTGCAGCTTCAACAGCTTCGTAAACTGCTCGGGATGTGCATCCGAAAGAAACTATGCCCACTCTGCAGTCGTCAATGTTATAGTTTTCAACTTCCACAATGTCATCCACGCTTTTCTTTATCTTGTTATTAATGGCTTCCACCATCCGCCTATGCACTTTCGGGTCTGCCGTAAATCGAACTCCATATTCATCATGGGTTGAAGCGGTGACGGCAACATTGAAGCCTTCGCCGACGGATGGCATTGGTGCTACGTTCTCTAAACCAAAGAAGATTTTGTCTTCAGCCTTGGGCTTTTTTCTGTTTATTATCGTGACATCTTCTAATGGTGGGATTACAACTTGCTCCCTAACATGGGCGATGATTTCGTCGGTTAAGACAATGACTGGCGTGCGATATTTTTCAGCCAAGTTAAAAGCCCTAATTGTAACTTCAAACATTTCTTGGACAGAATTGGGAGAAAGCGCTATAACGGAATAGTCACCATGGGTTCCCCAACGAGCCTGCATTACATCGCCTTGAGCAGCCTTAGTGGCTTGTCCAGTGCCAGGTCCAACCCTCTGAACATCCACAACAACGCACGGCGTCTCAGTCATGAAACCCCAGCCAAGGGTCTCTTGCATTAAACTGAAACCTGGCCCAGAAGTTGCTGTCATAGCCTTTTCTCCGCACCAACTCGCCCCCATAACAGCACCAATGGAAGCTATCTCATCCTCCATCTGCATGAAGATACCGCCAACTTTCGGCAGACGCTCCGCCATATACTCAGAAATCTCGTTTGCAGGAGATATGGGATAACCAGCGAAAAAACGGCAGCCAGCAATTATTGCTGCTTCAACGCAAGCCTCGTTTCCCTGCCAGAAAAATGTTTTAGAAGCCACTTTTCATATCGCCCCTTTCCATTTTGTTTGACATTAAAATAAAACTTTATTCTAATATTTTATGTTTCAACACTTCCAAAAATATTGTTTAAACCCTTCACTTCTTAATTTCATTCTCGTAGATTTCGGAAACAAACTCGCCAATAGCTGGCGCCGCCGTCAAACCCGGAGACTCTATGCCTATAAGATTTATGAAGCCAAAAAAGCCCCTATCAGCCTCATGTCTTACGACAAAATCCCTAAATCCCTCCCTTGGACCTTGAAGTTTGGGTCTGACTCCAGCAAAATCGGGTGTGAGTTCATAGTTGCGGATGCATGGCAAGAATCTTTTGACATCTTCCCTAAACTCCTGTTCACTAGAGTTCACTTCATAGCTGATGTTATCCACATAGTAGGCGTTTGGTCCCAATTTCACCACTCCCGCAAGGTCTGGAGTCAAGTGAATTCCCAATCCTGCTCCTTTCGGAACTGGATAAACAAGCATTTTTACTGGAGCTTTGCCAATAAGCCTAAAGTAATCGCCTTTGCAATAATGCAATTTATAACCAATTTTTTCCACATCCAATCCAATAAGCATGGCTATTTTGTCTGAGTAAAGGCCAGCACAATTTATCACACTTTTTGCTTTAACAGTGAATTTCTCACCCAAACTGGTTCCGCTTAATTCGTAAATGTCGTTCGTTTTCCTTAGCCCTAACACCTCTGTTTGTGTAGCCAAAACTGCACCATTCTGAGAAGCCTTAGCATAAAAATAGTTCATAAGCTCATCTGGTTCAACTATGCCAGTGGAAGGCGAATAAAGCGCTTTTTCAACCTCAACATTTGGCTCCAACCGTTTAACATCCTCCTTTTCTAAAATCTTTAAACCCTCAACGCCGTTTGCTTCTCCCCAACGCCTCAGCTTTTCCAACTCTTCCATCTCTTCATCTTCAATAGCCACGGTTAATTTTCCTAATGGCTTATAGGGAATCTTATATTTCTCGCAGATTTTGTAAATCATCAAATTGCCCTCAACGCACAATTTAGCCTTAAGAGAGCCGGGCGGATAATGAATACCAGAGTGAATCACTCCACTGTTATGCGTACTTGTTTCCTGTCCAAACTTTGCATTTTTCTCTAAAATATAGACTCCTTCGTTGCTTTCAGAAAGTTTTGCAGCTACAGCTAAGCCAACTATTCCAGCGCCTATAATAACTATGTTCGCTTCTTCCATGGAGAGACTTTAAAAAACATACACTAATAAATTTTTATGCACACTCACTTCCTTTCCGCAACAAAATTGCACCATTAAAACGTTAGAGTTATCAGAGCAAAAGTTTTTTACAAGCACGGGAAATTTAGGTTTTCTAACAAACCCACTGTCAGAAGGGAGAAATTGTTGAATAGAATAATTGTTTGCCTTAAACAAGCAATTGACGTTTCACAGTTAAAAGTTGACCCAACAACAAGACAATTAATAACTGCAGGTGCAGCCAAAAAAATAAGCGATTTTGACAAAAATGCCCTAGAAGAAGCCATAAGAATTAAGGAAAAACTTGGCAACATTGAAATATTAACGGTAACAGTCACCGCTGAAGATGCAAAAACTGTTTTGCGGGAAGCCCTCGCCATGGGAGCAGACAAGGCTTACATGGTTATGGACCCCAACTTTAAAGAAGTTGACACCTTAGGCACAGCTTACATTCTCGCAGAAGCAATCAAAAAAATCGGAGCCTTTGACTTAATATTATGCGGCGAAACCTCATTAGACAGTTTTTCAGGACTTGTCAGTTCAAGATTGGCGGAGCTTCTCGGCTTGTCGCAAGCGACTTCTGTTAGAAAAATCTCTTTTGAAGGTGATGTAGTTATTGCGGAAAGAGCCCTTGAAGAAGCAATTGAAACTGTAAAAGTGAAAATGCCAGCGTTAATATCGGTTACAAGAGAAATAAACCAGCCGAGAATCCCATCACTTATGATGATAATGAAAGCTTCTAAAAAGGAAATAATAACATGGACTGCTGCAGACTTGAACCTTCAAAAAGAAAAGCTTGACACAAAAATTGAGATACTGGAAGTTTTAGCTCCAAAAACAGAACGCAAAAGAGTGAAAATAACAGGCGAAACAGCGCAAGAGATTGCCGACAAATTGGTTAAGGCTTTGGTTGAGGAAGGAGTTGTTGGAAGGTGAAAGACATGATTCTGGTTTATTCTGAAAAGCACGATTTGGCTCTGGAAATGCTTGGGAAAGGAAGAGAAATAGCGGATAAATTGCAAAAAGAGTTGGCGACTGTTCTGATTGGATATAACGTTCAAGAAAGGGCAAATGAGTTAATAAAACATGGAGCAGACAAAGTTTTTCTAATCGACAATCAAGCCTTAACACATTTTCAAATGGAACCATACCTTAGCATTTTACACAGTCTCGTAATAGATTACAAACCTGAAATAATACTAATAGGCTCAACAAGAAATGGAAAACCCCTCGCAGCCAAACTTGCAACTCGCCTCCAAACCGGATGCATCCCCGACTGTAATAGACTAAGCGTTGACGAACAGGGAAGGCTAATAAGCGAAAGAATAACATACGGCGGAAACGCCACTGCAAAAATAACCTTCAAAACAAAACCACAAATAGCAACAATTCCACCAAGAACATTTGAAAAACTTCAGCCAAAAGACCGCAATGGACAAATAATAAAATTTGAAGCAAAAATTGAAGCACCAAAAACAGAAACCATAGAAACAAAACCACTTGAAATTTCAAGCGTAAGAATTGAAGATGCAGATGTAATAGTCAGCTGCGGAAGAGGATTAGAAAAGAAAGAAGACGTTGCCTTACTAGAAGAGTTGGCAAAAATTCTGAACGGACAAGTTGGCAACACACGACCCTTAGCTGAAGATAGAAAATGGTTCACAGAATGGGTTGGATTGTCTGGACATAAAGTTAAGCCAAAACTTTACATAGCATGCGGAATCTCCGGCGTAATACAACATGTGGCTGGAATCCGAGACGCAAAAATAATAGTGGCTATTAACAAGGATGAGAATGCGCCAATATTCGAGGTTGCAGACTACGGCGTTGTAGGCAACTTATATGAAATACTGCCAGCATTGAAAGAAGCATTAAAGAAACAACTACAATAACAACATACTTTTGACGCAAAAAACAACCAATACGGACCTCCCCCTCTAGGTTTTCGCTAAAATAGACTAAATAAATGGGTTGTTATTTTGTAACAGTTTATGATATCCAGAGATGAAGCCTTAAGGCTTGTTAGGGGTACAAGCAAGTATGCTCATCCGTTAATGGTTTCCTGCATGATGAAGGAACTGGCGAAAACATTAAACTTCATTAAAAAGAAAATGTGAATAATGGGACTATTTGTAGGGTATGTAGTCTTTGCCTAAAAGTTCTCTTGCTATAACTATTCTTTGAATGTTTGTGGCTCCTTCAGCTCCGACGCAGTAGGACATTATTCCGCGCAATCCCATTTCTAATGGGCACTCTTTTGTGTAGCCGTAAGCGCCAAGCCAAATCATGGCATGCTTGAAAACGTCGAAGGCGAAATGCGGCGTCATCAGTTTGCAAGCAGCAATCATTCTGCTTACTTCTAATGGTGTGAATTTGCCTTCTTTGTAGCGTTTGTCTTGCATCCAAGCCGTGCGATAAGTCAGTGAACGCAAAGCTTCAAGTTGCGCCCAGTCATCCGCCAATTCAAACTGTATTCCCTCAAACTTGCCTATGGGCCTGCCGAAAGCCTTCCGCTCTTTAATGTATTCCATTCCGATGTCAAGCGCCCTTCTCGCAGCTCCAATACAAACGGCAGCTATCAATATTCTTGCATTGTCAAAACCTTCCATGGTTAAATAGAAGCCCTTATCCACTTCGCCGATGCGGTATGCGTCGGGTATCCTAACATTTTTCATCATAAAACCGCCCGTGGAAATCGCCATCCTTCCCATGTCATCAAAGCGTTTGTTAATTTCAACTCCAGAAGCATCTATTGGCAAGTAAAAGCCCGTCATTCCACGATGGGGCGCTTCTGGCGGTGCAGGCGAAGTTCTAGCGATAACAAAGTAGCCTCCGCCGAGTTTTTTAGCTTCTTCAGTTCCACTGATATACATTTTCTCTCCATTCAAAACCCAATCATTTCCCTCCTTACGGGCTGTGGATTTGAAGGCTGCCACATCGGAACCTCCGCCAGATTCTGTGGAGGCAATGCCGATGAAGGCTTCGCCTTTTATGGCTGGACGAATAACTGCCTCACGCACTTTTTCTGTGCAGTATCTGTCAACAACAAAGCCCCAAGAGGATTCCACAAGCCAAAAAACTGGAATAGCAATGCTAATGTCCGCATAACCCAACTCTTCTCCAGCAATACAAGCAGTAACCCAGTCAGCGCCCGTTCCGCCATGCTCCTGCGGCGCAGTCATGACAAGCAAGCCCAAATCAGCCATGCCCTTCAAAATTTCTCTGGGAATTTCGCCTTTACTATCCATCTCTCTAATTTTTTCAAGAGGCAAATTCTTTTCGCACCATTCTTTCAACGCTTTGCGGAAAAGCTCTTGTTCCTCTGTGAAACTGAAATCTACCATAAACTTTCACCTTGAAAGCTTCTATTTTTAAACTTGGAATATAAAAGTTGTTTAGCGTTTAAGCAGAAATTTTCATTAAAAGCTGCTCCACAGGACTCTGGTTAAGATGCAAACCAAGTTTTTCCACTTCAACATTCAAGGCTAAACCAAGAAGCTGCGTATAATAAATTACTGGAAGACTGGCTTTTGCTCCAACAGTTGCCACTGCATCCTTCTGCCTAAAATCAAACATCAAACCACAATCAGGACAAGAAATAACCAAACCGTCAACACCCAAACTCTGTAAGGCTTTAATTTTAGCACCAGCAAGAGAAAGAGCAGAACTGGAATGACTATACATTAAAGGCGCACCACAACAATCCAGCTTTTCAGCGTAATCCACAGTTTTCGCTCCAAGAACCTCCACTAACTCATCAAGTTTTCGAGGATTCTCCGCATCATCAACCCTTCCAAGGTCGCTGTAACGAATGATTTGGCAACCAACATGCGTTGCCAACCTCAAATCCTTAAGAGGCTTTTGTGTTGCTTTTTTAATAGAATCTAAACCAATAAAGTCGTGCAAGAAGTCGATTACGTGCCAAATTTTAATGTGAGAGTTGTATTCTAATTCTTCTTCCCTCAGCAAACCCTTAATTTTGTCGTTAAGATTCTTATTTTTATTCACAACATTTTTTGCTTCCGAAATAGCAAAATGACAACGATTGCATGGCACAAGCAAACCATCTAAACCCGTCGCGTTTGCTAGGGCTAAAACTCTAATGGCTAAATAGTTTGCCGCGGAGTCTTTTATGCTTTTTATTGGGTCTCCACAACAATTAGCCTCAGACAAATCTACAAGTTCTATGTTTAGTTTTTTGAAAACTTCTCGAACCGACATTTCATAAGCGTACTGACTTGTTAATATGCGACAGCCCCAGAAAACAGCAAGTTTCAACTATTTTTCCTCCATAATTTTCATAAACGCCGCCTGAAAACTCTCCCGTGGGAAGCTGATTTTTGGCAAATTTAGACTTTTACGATCAAAAACTTCCATTTTCCTAGTCGTAACCTCTTGAGATGCTTCAGCCAAGCCAGTTTCAAGAATTCTTGAGAAAGCTTTCAAGTATTCTTCAGGTATCTGCACTTCCTTTTCAACAGCCATATTCCTAAGAACCATTATTGTGTGGTATGGTGAGGCTTTTTGTGGGCATCGTTGTACACATTTTAGGCATGTTACACAAGTCCAAATTATGTCGGATGACGCCAACTCATCCACAAATCCAAGGTTGACAAGTTTAACTATTTCATGAGGCTTCAACTCCAAAAGTTTTAATGCTGTGCATCCGCTGGTGCATTTTAAACATTGAAAACAGTTGACGAGTTCTTTGTTGCCGAGTTTTGACAAAAATTTTTCACGGGCTTCTATGTTGGGTTTAGCCATGGACATTAAATCTGTTAAACCCACACCCATCTACCTCCATCTTGTTTTCTCTTCAGAACAGCATGCTTCAACTTGGGCCAGAAATTGCTCGTCAGTGTAATGTTGCATTTTGATTGCTTTGGTGGGACAAGCTGAAACGCAGAGACCACAGCCTTGACACATGGCTTCTACAATTTCCGCTTTAACCTTTTCCACACCTTCTACAGTTTCCTTTTTCATTTCAATCGCAGAAAATGGACAGAGGGATTCGCAAATCTGACAACCACTGCACAAGTTCTTATCAATAACCGCCGTTAAAGGTTCAAGCTCAATTACCCCGCTCATCAAAAGGTCTATCACTTTTGCTGCCGCTCCGCTGGCTTGGGCAACAGTATCGGGTATATCCTTAGGTCCTTGACAAGAACCAGCAATGAAAATTCCAGCAGTTAAACTCTCTAGAGGCCGCAGTTTTGGATGCGCCTCCAAAAGAAAACCATCAGCGCTCCTTGAAACATGGAATAGGGCACTTATTTTTTCAAGGTCACTGTTTGGAACTAATCCATTCGCTAGAACAATTAAGTCTGGTTTTATTTCCAAAAGCTTGTTTGTTCCCTTATCATAAACATCAAAGTAAAGTGAACCGTCTGGAGCGCTTCGGATGTCTGAAGGCAACCCTGCAACAAATTCTATGTCCAACTCTCTTGCTCGTCTATAAAACTCGTCATATCCCTTGCCGAAAGCACGCATATCATTAAAGCAAACATAAATTTTCACGTTTCTCCCCAGCTTTTCTCGAACAAGAATTGCTTGCTTTAAAGTTGCCATACACCCAACACGACAGCAATATTCATTGAAACGTTTGTCTCTGGAACCCACACATTGAACAAAAACAACAGTTTTCGAAGATACGCCGCTTTGCGGGCTAAAAATTTCTCCTTTAGTAGGTCCAGAAGCATTCAGAATCCTTTCAAATTCTATGTTGGATATTACATTCTTGTATCGTTTATATCCCAACTCTGGCATTTTAGAAGCATCAAAAACTTCCGCCCCCACAGCCAAAATTATAGCGCCCACTTTAAGCCTAAGTTCTTCTGGTTGCTGTGCAAAGTTTATGGCTTTTGCCTCGCATGCGCTTAAGCATTTACCGCAAACATCCTTATCATATTTCAATCTGAGGCAATGGTTTGGGTTTATTATGGCTATTTTTGGCACGGCATAGGGCGAATAAACTGATATCGCACGTGTCTGGCTTAAACCTTCATTAAATTCGTCTGGAACCTTAACTGGACAAACTTGAGTGCACAGTTCGCAACCAACACATTTTTTCTCATCCACATAACGAGGCTTCTTTACAACTGAAACTTCATAATTTCCAACAAATCCACTAACATTTGTAACCTCAGAATTTGTCAACAATGTTATGTTGGGGTGTCTTGCAACATCAACCATTTTAGGAGTAAGAATGCAAGCACTGCAATCAAGAGTTGGAAAAGTCTTATCCAATTGTGCCATACGTCCACCAATGCTAGGCGCCTTCTCAACAAGATAAACTCCAAAACCAGCATCAGCCAAATCCAACGAAGCCTGTATCCCAGCAATTCCACCACCAACAACTAAAACACTTTTCTCAACACTAACCCTTCGTTTTTCCAAAGGCTCCAAAAGTTTAACCCGAGCCACACCCATCTTCACAAGGTTTTTAGCTTTCTCCGTTGCTTTTTCTGGCTCTTCGCTGTGAACCCAAGAGACATGCTCTCTCAAATTTACAATTTCAAGCAAATAGGGGTTTAAGCCCGCCTCAGCCACAGTTCTGCGGAAAGTCTCTTCATGCATTCTCGGCGAACACGTAGCGATAACTATTCTATCAAGGTTATGCGCTTTAATGTCTTCTTTTATCATGCGCTGTCCAGTTTCAGAACACATGTAAACATAATGCCTAGCCACTACAACATCTGGCAACTTCTCAGCATAATCAGCCACCTTTTCTACATCAACAACTCCGGCTATGTTTAAGCCGCAGTGGCAAACATAAACGCCTATCCTAGGCATCTACAAACCCCAAGCGATTGATTCACTCAACAAACTCTTTATTATTCATAGCGGTTAAAAACATCAACCCATAACATAAAACATTTAATAAATTGAAACTTTAGCCACACCCTTTATTTTTAGAAATTCTGGAATCAATTCGCCAGGAATTTTTCTCTCAACAATCAAAGTTAATTTAGGCTCAGGTGACAACTCTGGATCATCAACTATCGCTTGCCTTATACTTAAACCAGCATTCGCAAGAATTGAGGCGGAGCTTGCAAGTATGCCCGGAATTCGTGCATCAACAGGGGTTATTTCAACAACTCCCAAATCCAAATGTTTAGCAATTTCCTTTAAAGAGTGGCCGGCAGACCTTAACCCTTCAAAAATTGGTTTAAGTTCGCGGTTTGTGCGAATAGCATTCAGCGTCTCGTTCACTGTTCTTCTGTCTACTCCAGCAACTCTTGCTATGCGAACCGGTGGAACTTCAATTTCGTTAAGATAGATTTTCCCGTTTCTCACGCTCAACCCATTTTCTACGAGAACTCGAGCTACTTTGAGTCTTTCGGGATAGTCTTCTAGGCATTTTGCAATTTTGCTCCACATGTTACAGATTCCTTCATGTACTTTTTTGTGCAGTAAAGTATAAATATGTTCGTGTTATCTTGAGTATAATATCATACACAAATGAACAAAAATATACATAAGAGGACATCTGTATGCATCCAAAAATTAATGAAAGCTTCACACAGCTAAACCCAGAGGAAATACCCAAAGAATGGTACAACATCCAAGCAGACCTCCCAGAACCTTTACCGCCACCATTAGACCCAACAACCTTAAAACCCATAAGCCCACAACTATTAGAGAGAATATTCGCAAAAGAACTCATAAAACAAGAAGTTTCCACAGAACGTTACATAAAAATACCAGATGAAATACTCGATGCATACCTAAGGCTTCCACGTCCAACACCGCTTTACAGAGCTAAACGCCTAGAAAATTATTTGAAAACACCAGTCCAGATATACTTCAAATGTGAAAACTTCAGTCCAACAGGAAGCCACAAAACTAATACTGCCATTGCACAAGTCTACTACAACAAACAACAAGGAATCAAAAGATTAGTGACGGAAACTGGAGCTGGACAGTGGGGCACAGCCCTAGCCTTTTCATGCACTATTTTCGGACTGAAATGCCGAATCTACATGGTTAAAACAAGCTATTACCAAAAGCCAGGCAGAAGAATCATAGCACAGATTTACGGAGCAGAAATGTTCCCATCACCAAGCGAACAGACAAATTTCGGCAGAAAACTGCTCAAAGAAAACCCAGAGAATCCTGGGACTTTGGGAATAGCCATCACAGAAGCTATTGAAGATGCGCTTACAAACGAAGATACACGATATTCCTTAGGCTCCGTGCTGAATCACGTTCTCATGCACCAAACAATAGTAGGCTTAGAAGCAAAAAAACAGTTCGAACTTATGGACATTTACCCAGACATAGTTTGTGGATGCATAGGCGGAGGCTCTAACTATTCAGGATTCGCATTCCCCTTCATGATGGATAAGCTCAAAGGCAAAACAAAAACAGAATTTGTTGCTTGCGAATCAAAAGCCGTTCCACACACAACCAGAGGAGTCTACACATATGATTATGGAGACACAGGCAAGATGACGCCGCTTCTGAAAATGTTAACAATTGGACATGGATATGCCTGTCCACCCATACATGCTGGCGGTCTGAGATATCATGGAATGGCGCCTTTGCTATCTTACCTGATATATAAGGGGTATATGCGCTCTTTGGCTTATACTCAAAACGAAGTTTTCGAAGCCGCAAAGATTCTAGCCAAAACAGAAGGATTGATAATAGCTCCTGAAACCGCCCACAGCCTAAAATATGTAATAGATGAGGCATTAAAATGCAAGAAAACAGGCGAGAAAAAAGTAATCGCAATGAATTATAGTGGACACGGGTTGCTTGACCTAACGGCTTACGAGCAGTTTCTCAGCGGCAAACTGGTAGATTATGAACCTGAAAAAATTGAAGTTCCAACCTTTAGCCACTAAGGTAAAGAGCATGACAGAAAAAGAGGATTTAAAAATTGTTTTACTTCCCATAAACTCTTTAAAACCCCACGAAAGAGGCTCTCCATTATATTTGGAACTGCTTAAACAAGAAATCCTTAGAGACGGCTTGCTAAAGTATCCAATAATAGCTGATGAAAAAACCCATGTCATCCTAGACGGAATGCATCGGTGGCTTGCTTTAAAAAGCCTTGGTTACACTCTAATACCAGTCATACTTGTTGATGCCTTCCAAAATCCAAAAATACGAGTCGGAAAGAGAAGGATTCACCGTTACATAGGCAATCCCGCCGAAGAAATAACTGTTGATAAGGTTCTCTCAGCGGGGCTTAGTGGACGCCTCATGAAGCCACGTTCAACCAAACATTTCTTCTCTTTTTCGAAATTTCAAAGAATAAATTGTCCCCTTCACTTGTTAGGAAAGCGTAATCCAGAAGATGTTTCCAAATATCTCGCAAAAATGACACGAGAAGAATGCAATTTAGCCATAAAAGAGTGGATAGATGAAATATCGGAGGAGTTAGAGTTTTTGGCGAAGAGAAAGGAAGAAGTGGAAAAAGAAATGGAGGAATTCCTAAACAGAATCAAAAGTTTAAACAACTTTCCAACCATTTAACTTAGTTTTTAACACAACCCAAATTTATTCAAACACAGAAATTATTAACATCAAACAGCATACTAGCATGACGGTGAAAAACTGTGATTCCAATAAACGCTCCACAAATTGGAAAGGAAGAAATTGAAGCCGTCACAGAAGTTTTGAAAAGCGGCATATTAACCCACGCCCTCGGCGCTGGACCCATGGTTAAAAAGTTTGAGGAAGCTTTCGCAAAATACGCAGAGGCAAAACATGCCATAGCCGTAAACAGCGGAACAGCAGCCTTACATTTAGCAATGATTGGGGCTGGAATAAAACCACGAGACGAAGTGATTTTGCCAAGTTTCACTTTTGTGGCAACAGCCGAGGCTATCATTATGGCTGGAGCGAAACCAGTCTTTGTAGACATAGACCCAGAAACATACAACATTTCTCCCCAAAAAATTGAAAGGGCAATTACAAAAAAGACAAAAGCCATAGTTCCCGTTGACCTTTATGGTTTACCAGCTGACATGCAGCCAATAAGGGAAATCGCCAACAAACACGCATTACTGATAATTGAAGACGCAGCCCAAGCCCACGGCGCAACCTATAAAGGCAAACCTGCAGGAGCATTCGCTGATGTTGCATGTTGGAGTTTATACGCAAGCAAAAACATTACCACAGGCGAAGGCGGCATAGTAACAACAAACAATGAAGAAATTGCTGAAAAGATTCGAATTATGAGAAGCCATGGAGAAAAAGAGAAGTACAAATCCACTATGCTTGGCTACAACTATCGCATGCCAGAAATAGAAGCAGCCATAGGAAGTGTGCAACTTCAAAAGTTGCCTAAATTTTTAGCCAAACGACGCCAAAACGCCATGAGACTAACGAAAAAACTTACAAACACAAAAAATTTACAACTGCCAAAAGAAACAAAAGATTGCAAACACAGCTGGTACCTCTATACGGTTAGGCTAAAGAATGCAAGTGAAAAAGAAAGAAACAAAATTTTAGAAGAATTGAGGCGAAAGGGAATAGGAGCAGAAGCATACTACGTAAACCCAATCCATCTCATGCCCTATTACATAAAATTTGGAAAGTATACGCTTCCAGAAACAGAGAAAACCTCAAAACAAGTATTTTCATTACCAGTTCACCCCGGCGTCACAGCAGAGCAAATAAATTTCATAGGCGACACAGTTTTACATCTGGTAGGATAGGTTTACATGTTAAGGTTTATATGGAATGATTAAGTAGTATTGAACCCACTTGTTAGAGATTCTCACGAGGAGAGATGTGTTATGAAGAAAGTTAAGGTTATTATAATGGGAGCGGCGGGTAGAGACTTCCACAACTTCAATGTTTACTTCCGAAACAATGACGCCTATGAAGTTGTCGCCTTCACAGCTACGCAGATTCCTGGCATAGAAGGCAGAATCTATCCCGCAGAGCTTGCAGGTCCAAATTACCCAAAGGGTATACCAATTTATCCAGAAGAAACCTTACCCAAACTAATACGTGAACATGATGTTGACCAAGTTGTTTTCGCCTACAGCGATGTCTCTCACGAATATGTCATGCATAAAGCTTCTATAGCATTGGCAAACGGAGCAGACTTCCGCTTAATGGGACCGAAAACAACAATGCTGAAAGCAAAAGTTCCAATTGTTTCAGTGGGTGCTGTCAGAACTGGTTCAGGAAAAAGCCAAACTTCAAGACAAGTTGCAAAAATTCTCAAAAACAAGGGTTTAAGGGTTGTCGCCATTAGACACCCAATGCCATACGGCGACTTAACAAAGCAGATTTGCCAAAGATTCGCCTCGTATGAAGATTTAGACAAATACGAATGCACAATCGAAGAAAGAGAAGAATATGAACCCCACATTGACAATGGCATAATTGTTTATGCTGGCGTTGACTACGAAAAGATTCTGCGTGAAGCTGAAAAGGAAGCGGATATAATAGTTTGGGATGGAGGCAACAACGACTTACCATTCTACAAACCAGACCTGCACATAGTTGTAGCTGACCCACATAGGGCGGGACACGAACTTACTTATCATCCTGGAGAAGCCAATTTGCGAATGGCAAATGTTGTGATAATAAACAAAGTTGACACCGCAGAGCCAGAAAACGTGAAAAAAGTTAAAGAAAACGTGAGAAACGTTAACCCAAACGCCATAATATTGGAGGCAGCTTCGCCAGTAACAGCCGACAACCCTGAACTGATTAAGGGAAAACGTGTCCTAGTAATCGAGGATGGCCCAACATTAACGCATGGAAACATGCCCTATGGAGCTGCAACAATAATGGCAAAAAAGTCTGGAGCAAGCGAAATTGTTGACCCAAGACCATACGCTGTCGGTTCAATAAGGGAAGCTTATAAAAAATATGCCCATTTAGGACCAATCCTTCCCGCTTTGGGTTATGGCGAGAAACAAATAGCCGAGCTTAAAGAAACAATTGACCGAACACCTTGCGATGTTGTGGTGATAGGAACACCCATCGACTTGAGAAGGGTCATGACGCTGAACAAGCCAACAGTAAGAGTGAAATATGAACTCCAAGTTTTGGGGCCAACAACGCTTGAACAAATATTGGAAGAATTTCTCAAAAAAGGTGGAAAATGGTGAGCAATGAAGAGCAAGAGATTTCGCGTGTAAAAATAAAATTTATAATTGAAGGATTAGGGGAAGCGGAAGGAGAGCTCGTACGCTTTTTGGCGCCAAGAACCGTGGACATGATTGTTAGAAAACTTCCAATAGAAGGCAGAGCAGCCCTGTGGAAAGAGGAAGTCTATTTTGAAACACCGATTAAAATGGGAGAAGAAAAAGCCAAAAGCACCGTTGAAAAAGGAACAATAGCCTTTTGGCCTATGGGAAGCGCCATATGCATATTCTATGGAGAATCGCAACCATACAGCCCCGTAAACATTCTTGGACAAGTGACAAAAAATCTTGAACTGTTTAGTGATGTGAAGAGTGGGACGAAAATTAGAGTGGAGAAATGTTAGAGCCTAAGCTGTGAGCAGTTTCTTTTTCGCTATTACCTTTTCTATCCTCTTTTTCGCATCGGCTTTTTGATATATCATCAGAGCTTGGTCTAGAAGTGAGTAGGCTTTTTCTTTATCGCCCTCTCCATTTCTTTCCAGATACATCAAGCCGTATTCGTACAGAATTTCTGCGTATTGGAAGACGTGCCATTTTTGTGCGTTTAGGGCTTTGGCTTCTTGAAGGCTTTTCTCAAAGTGCTGCATAGATTGTTCCCAGCTTTTCTGTTTTCTGAAAAGCATTGCTTTCAACAACTCAGCGTCACAGACAGCCAATCTGTTTTTTGCTTTTGTTGCATATTCGTAGATTTTCTCAATCAGAGCTGTGGCTTTGTCAATTTCGTCTTTTTCCAGATATAATCTTGAAAGAGCCGGTAGTGGCGCAGTCATTTGACTGTCTGTATCTCCTGCTTTCTCAAAGATGCTGTTGCTTTCATTGAGGTATTTCTCAGCTTCATCGTAGTCTTCCATTTCCATATATAGCATTCCAAGCTCCGAGGCGGTATTTCCCGTTTCTTGATACTCTCCAGCTTCCCTAGCAAGGTCAAAGGCCTCCTTAAAGCAATTAAGGCTCCTATCCCATTCTCCAAGATAACGATAACATATGCCAAGCGTCCCCAATGCGCTCCCGATGAAAGCCCTATATTTGATTCGCTTGACCAATGCGAGATTGTCCTCAGCTACGGAAAGGGCTTTTTGCAGGTCCCCCATGTATCCATAAGAAGCACATAGCATCATATCAAACCAAGGCAGAGAGTACAAGGAGCCAACTTTCTTGGCCATATCGGAGCCTTCTTGAGCAGTCTCAAAAACCTTCTGCAACTCTCCTGTCGAGAGATAGAGGGCGCAGAGGTTATTGTAAAAGGTGAGGGCATCATATAGAAGTTTGTTCTCAAGGTCTAATTTCAGTCCTTGCCTAAGGTATTCTGCAGCCTTGTCGAATTCTCCAGACTTCATGCTGAGCACGCCTAGATTGTTGTAACAGCGTGCAAGAACATCGGGGGCGTTGAGTCTTTCTGCCAGTGCAAGGGCTTTCTGTGTCCAAATCAATGCTTCATCAGATTTGCCAGTTCGCCAAAGCATGTGAGAAATATCTTCATACAAACTAGATAGTTCCACACTTTCAGGCTCTTTCTCAAGTATCTCCAAAGCCATATGATGATGCTCAGAAGCCTTAACCTTGTCACCTAATCCATGCCAAAGCACAAGCGCCATTCTAGTATGAAGCCTAGCGATATTCTTCTTATCTCCCAGCTGATCCCACAAAGCCAACGCTTTATCATAGTATTCCATTGCAACATCAGTCCCTATCCAAAAGTTAAGGTCGCCAAGTTTCTCAACTATTCGAACTTTTTGTTCAAGACTGGCTCCTTTCTCTTCAAGCAGTTCAAGCGCATGTTGGAAATAAGAGAAGGCTTCATTGTGGGCATACACTGTCTGTGCTTTTTCCCCTGCCTTTAAGAAATAATCAAGCGCCTTTTCTTTGTCGCCGCCTTCGAGAAAATGATAGGCAAGTTCGCCCAGATGCTCGTCAATCTTTTTAGCGTAAACCTTCTCTAAGGCATTTCCAACACTACTGTGAAGCTTCCTATGCCTTAAATGGCTAACTTCCTCATGCACAACATCCCTCACTATCACATCGGCAAAACAATAGACATCTTCTCCGCGAACAACCCTCTCTTTAACCAGTCCAGTTTTAAGCAATTTCTCCATCAGTTCAAGCAATTTATTCTCTTCAATGTTGGTGACCCCACATATCGCCTCAAAAGAAAAATCGTTCCCAACAAAAGAAGCTAAAGTCAAAATATTCTGGCATTCTTCATCAAGCCGACTTATTCTCGCCTTTATAACACTCTTAACAGTCTTAGGAAATTCAATTTTAGAAACTTCCTTAATCTTCCACCGATTCTCCTCACGAAAGATAACCTCTTCTTCCTTGAGAGATTTTATCACTTCTTCAACAAAGAAAGGATTACCCTTCGTTTTCTCATAGACAATTTCACAAAACTCTCTTGGAACATCGTCTTGCTCCAAAATCTGCTTAATCATTTCCTGAACATCATTGAAAGACATGCGCTTCAATTGGGCAGATTGAAGCAAGCGTTCCCTATTCAGTTCTGTCAAAACAGGAGACAAAGGATGCCGCTCATCAATATCAGTGTCACGGTACGCACCCAAAAGAAGCAAAGGCTCCCTGTAAACACCCCGAGCCAAAT
>Ga0315298_1003354_pt1 | contig 25683 bp, 23 predicted proteins | sample WHS_1_MG_FD_203077 | JGI IMG/M metagenome (GOLD analysis project Ga0315298, IMG submission 203077) | Extremophilic microbial mat communities from Washburn Hot Springs, YNP, Wyoming, USA - WHS_1_MG | ecosystem: Environmental > Aquatic > Thermal springs > Hot (42-90C) | place: USA: Wyoming... | reverse complement strand
TTGTGCGTAAAAAGTCTCGGGCTTCTTCTGAGGATTTTAACATTTTTATAGGTTCTCCATATTTTGGAATGTCTCCCATTGTAAGCACAAGTCCATCAAGAGCTAGAGCATCTGCGGCTAAAGCTAAGCCTCCAACTTCAACAGGTCCCTTGTAATGGAGTATGAATATTGGTATTACAATTTTCTCTGGGTATTTAGCTTTAAGGACGCAACCCACAGCCGTACCGCTTGGCGCAGGCATTCCAGCAGCGCTGTCAGTTATGTTCCATCCATCAACTAGATCCTTAACTTCTTCAGCAAATTTTAGAAATTTGCGTGTTGGAACAAACTCATGTAATATTTTCATTCAGACACCATCTCTCTTTTAAAAGAGAAGCATAACATAATTAAAACTTTTCATACAAGTAGAACTGTAAGGTTTAATACGTTATTCTAGATTTTAATGTTTCATCCTATGACATTAAAACGTATGTAAGTAGGTTATGAAAATGTTAGGCTGCTATGTTACGGGAACCCTTCCCAGACCAAAGGAGCTTATTGAAGCAACCAGAGCCTACGACAGAAAAAGGATCAGTAAAAAAGAGTTGGAAAAAGCCTTCAAAGAAGCCACAATCGAGGTCATAAAGGCTCAAACATCTGCGAGGCTCAGTTACGTTACTGATGGCATGCTTAATTGGCAAGACCTTTTAAGACCTTTCACTGAAAACTTGGGGGGCGTGAAAATTGGAGCCCTCGCCAGATGGTTCAATAACAACACATTTTATAGAAAACCCATAGTTTCAGGGAGGATACTGCATAAAAAAGGCATAACTGTAGAAATGGCAAACGTGGAATGTTTACCGAGGAATGTTCCATGGAAAGCAGTTTTGCCGGCACCTTATACGCTTACAAAATTGTCTGAAAACCACTTTTACAAAAAGGAGACAGAATTGCTGTTTAGATATGCCGAAATTCTGAGAGATGAAATTAGAAACTTGACTGGAAATGGTTTCAAATATGTTCAGCTAAGCGATCCAGCACTTGTCTATAACCCCTTTAAAAAATCAATTTCAAAAGACATGCTGAGCGACGTTAACAGCGCATTAGAAACAACTGTGAAAGGGGTAACGGTAAGGGTGTGTTTACAAACGTTTTTCGGAGATTTTACTCAAATTCTTCCAGAAGCCCTAAACTTTCCAGTAGATGATTTTGGCATAGACCTATATGAGACAAGTTTGGAGAAACTGAAAGAGTTCACCTTCGACAAAGGCGTGGCTTTGGGGCTTGTGGACGCCCGCAGTTCTTTATTGGAAGACGAAAAAGAGCTTACGGCAGTTGCTAAAGAGCTGATAGAATCAATTTATCCAGCAAAAACATGCGACGTTTTCATTTGCCCAAACTGCGACTTAGAGTTCCTGCCTTGGGAGAGAGCGAAAGAGAAGATTAGAATTATCGCCAAAGTAGCAAAAAACCTCCAGAGCGAGTTGAGCTGAAATGGATAAGCTTTTTCCAACACAAGAAATAGGAAGCCTCGCCAAACCAGCATGGAGGGTCAAAGGCTATAGGGGAGAACCTCTCTCAAAGGAAGAAATTGCAGAAGCGGTGAGTTGGGGTAAAAGGCTAAACATAGAAAATTTAGATGTACTAATTGAAATTTTAAAGAAGAAAAAAGAGCGAACTTCTGAAGACAGACGCGCTTTACTTCAATGGTCTGCTAAGTTTGTCATTCGCTTTTTTGAGGTTGCTGGGCTAGATGTGGTGTTTGATGGGGAGCAGTGGCGTTCGGAGATGTATGAGCATGTCATAAGAAATGTGGAAGGTTTCAAGTTTTTAGGTTATGTGAAATCCTTCGACTATAGATACTTTAACAAGGCTGCATGCGTAGACAAACCAAAATATACGAAATCCTTCTATGTTGAAGAGTTTATTTTCGCTAAAGAGAATGCCGAAAAAATGGTAAAAGTGCCCTTTACAGGACCTTACACGCTTGTTGATTGGACATTTAACGAATACTATGAACGAAAGGCTGGAAGCAAAATAAAAGACTTTAAACAGAGGAAAACTGCGGCGAGAAGGGAATTCCTTTTCGACCTAATAAAGGAAGTTGTTAGACAGGAAATAAGTCGTCTAATAGAGGCTGGAGCGAAATGGATTCAGATAGACGAACCAGCGGCAACAACAAATCCTTCCACTGAAGAAATGGAATTGTTTGTGGAGGCTTTTAACGAAACTGTTAAGGGGTTTAACTGCACATTCAGTCTCCATAACTGCTACAGCAATTATGAGATACTGGCTAAATATGCTAGTCAATTGCGAAACTGCAGTCAACTAGCCCTTGAATTCGCCAACAGGGACAGCAGACAAGCGGGAAGAGGAGAAACTAGGGTAGGCTATAAAGAGTTAAAATTTTTTGAGGACCACGGCTTCCGTGGAAAATATGGGTTAGGAGTTGTAGATGTCCACACAGACTTCGTTGAACCGCCAGAGCTTATAAGAGACAGAATACTCCACGCCGTAAGCATCGTAGACGACCCAAGCAGAATATATGTGAGCACAGACTGTGGCTTAAGAACACGAACATGGGAAATAAGCTTTGCAAAACTCAAAAACATGGTTTTTGGAGCTGAACTGGCAAGAAAGGAGTTGTCATAGAGAACATCTGCTAAGCTGCAAAGGTAATTGTTGAGGTCTATGACACATTTTTTGGTTTAGCATCCGCTGCAGTATTGTCAGGAGTTTCTGTAATAGTCCTGCTTTTAATTGGTCAAAACAAAAGTTAGGCTTTTTTAGGAAATGTAAATAAGCTTGCAAAATTTAACCAAAACGGGGAAAAATGTGAAAATTGCGGTTTCCGGCAAGGGTGGTGTTGGAAAAACCTTAATTGCTGGCGGTCTTGCCTATGGGTTTTCCAAAAGAGGATTGAAGACTATAGCCATCGACGCTGATCCTTCCCCGAATCTTGCATTAACTTTGGGTTTGTCTCCAGAAGAAGCGAGGAAAATACTGCCAATATCTGAAAACAAAGAGTTAATCGAGTCAAAAACAAGTACGGGGTATGCTGGTGTTTTCCGCTTGTCATTTAGCGTTGATGATATAATTCGCGATTACTCTGTGAAAACTCCATTTGGCGTAAACCTAGTCGTTATGGGAACAGTTAAATCAATGGGTTCCGGCTGCACATGCCCAGCAAACGCTGTTATCCGTGCATTACTTCGTCATCTAGTAGTTGAACGAGACGAGATGGTTGTGCTAGATATGGAGGCTGGCGTGGAGCACATGGGAAGAGGAACAGCCCAACATGTAGATGAGATGCTTGTAGTTGCTGACGCGAACATGAAATCTCTTGATGTGGCCAAACGAATCCGTGAACTAGGATTCAAGGCTGGAATGAAGCAGATTCACCTTATCGGAAACAAAGTTGAGAATGAAGCCCAAAAAGAGGCTATTGAAAGCTTCGCCAAAGAAAATGATTTAGAAGTCTTTGGTTTCCTACCATTTGACTCGATGGTTGTCGAGGCTGAAATGCATGGAGAAACCCCGCTTAAATATGTAAATGCTGATGCTGTAAAAGCCATAGGGAGGTTATGCAGTAAACTTTTACAAGGTAACGCTCTAATAAGATTGAAATAGTTTAATATTGGCGATGTAGAGGTCTACCTTTATGAAGATTCTTGTTACAATGGGTCGGGGTGGAACGGGAAAAACGAGTTTTGTCGCCTTGATGGCTAAATACTTTATTGAAAATGGAGAAACCCCGCTTCTTTTGGTGGATTCCGACCCTGACCAAAACCTTGGGGAAATGGTCGGCGTGGACTTGCATGAACATGGGAAAAAGACAATATCAGAACTGCTTATCGAAACTTTCTTAGAGCAGGGCGGAACCCTAGTTGGCGTTCCGCCAAGCGAACGCATAGAAAGTCGCATATGGGCTCAGGGAATGTATGAGGGCGAACACTTCGATTTCATTGCTGTTGGAACAAAATGGATTGAGGGATGCTACTGCCTTCCAGACGCAGCTTTAAAAGGTGCCCTAGAATCGTTAACAAAAAATTACAGATACGTCCTAGTCGACTCGCCAGCTGGTTTGGAACATCTTAACCGGCGAATAACGTCAAAAGTGGACGACATCTTCGACGTAATAGACCCATCAAAAAAGTCCTTCGACCATGTACAACGCGCTTATCGTGTAGCCAAGGAGGTTAAAATAGAATTCAAAAACTTATACGTAGTTGGAGGATTTAGATTTCCAGAAAACCTAGAAGATCAAGCCAAAAATGCGTTACCATTCAGATTTTTAGGAAGAATTTCCTATGATGAGAACGTTGAGGAGTATGTTCTTTCTGGAAAATCCCTTTTGGAGTTGCCGCAGGATTCTTCAGCATATGTTTCTGTTAAGAGTTTGATGGGAAGAGCTGGATATTTGAAGTAGCCTTAGCGTTTAAGTCACTTTTGACGCATACCTAATAGAGAATAATTCTAGAAAAGCTTAAAATAGCATGTCGCGAAACTTACATTTTCTGAATCTTTTGAGTTGGTGAGGCTTGAACAGAAAAGGAGTACATGTGAAGATTGATGAGCTAAAGACAGACATTGGCACTGTCAAAAACCTTGAGCTTTCCATCGGTAAACTCTTCGAGGAAGCATGGGCTGAGCCCATGGGACCAACACCTTTTCCATCATTAACTACTTTAAGAGAATGGGATTTAAAGCTTTTACAGCGTTATAAGCCTTTTTACATGCCCTTCTGCGATGTTTGCTGTCTATGCACCTTTGGGAAATGTGACTTAACGGGCGACAAGCGTGGAGCTTGCGGAATAAACATGTCGGCTCAACAGTCAAGAATAGTCCTGCTTGCCTGCTGTATTGGAGCCGCAACCCACATAGGACATGCCCGCCATTTAGTTGAGCATTTGATTGAGAAGTTCGGGCACAACTATCCGTTAGATGTCGGCGGCTTAAACATTGATGTTGAGGCTCCAGTTACCCGTTTAGTCTGCGGTATTAGACCAAAAACTCTTGGAGACTTGGAAGAAGTTTTAGATTATTTGGAAACCCAAGTTACACACCTTTTGTCCGTAACTCATACTGGGCAGGAGGGCAGTAACATAGACTTCGAGTCAAAGGTTCTACATGCAGGTATGATAGATCAGGTTGGCATGGAAGTTGCCGATATTGCACAGATTTCGGCTTTCGGCTTTCCAAAAGCTGATCCTGAAGCGCCCCTTGTAGAGTTGGGTCTTGGAGTTGTAGACTCCTCGAAACCAGTCATACTTGTTATAGGGCATAATGTTCCTCCAGCCGTCGAAATTGCAGACTATCTTGAGGAAAATGGCTTATTTGGCGAGGTTGAAGTTTGCGGTATATGCTGCACAGCCCACGACATAACAAGGTATAACCCTAAAGCAAAAATAATTGGACCGATATCTTGGCAGCTTCGCTTTATTAGAAGCGGGGTTCCAGACGTTATAGTTGTAGACGAGCAATGCATTCGGGCGGATGCGCTTGTTGAGGCGCAGAAGATTAAGGCGCCTGTAATAGCTTCAAGTGAGAAAAACTGTTTAGGATTGCCGGATATGACGCGTGACCCATCGGACAAGATTGTTGAAGACCTAATAAGCGAAAAAACACCGGGAGCACTTATACTTGACCCGCTTAAAGTTGGCGAAGTAGCGGTAAGAACAGCCTTGAAAGTTGCTCCCCAAAGGAAAAAGTTCAAGGTTATCCCAAACACGGAAGATGTGGTTAAAGGAGCCGAGAAATGTAGAAAATGCAACGGGTGCAGAAGAGCTTGCCCAAATGACTTGCCAATTCCTGAGGCAATCAGCGAAGCTGCAAAAGGAAACCTGGCTAAACTAGCAGACCTTTACGAGCCTTGCATAGGATGCGCCCGCTGCGAAGGAGCCTGCCCAGAAGATCTGCCCATACACAGCTTCATTATAAAGGCGGCAGACAAGAAGTTTAAGGAAGAAAAGTTTAGGATTCGCGCTGGAAGAGGAGCCATACAAGATGTTGAAATTAGAAACGTCGGTGGACCCATAGTTCTGGGAGAAATCCCGGGAGTAGTCGCCTTTGTAGGCTGCGCCAACTACCCAAACGGCGGAAAGGAAATAGCAGAAATGTGCAAAGAATTTGCGAATCGCCGCTACATTGTGATCACTTCAGGGTGCGCTGCCATGTCAGCAGCCATGTATAAGGACGAAGAGGGGAAAACTCCATATGAAACCTTTTCAGGCGCATTTGACGCTGGAGGTTTACTAAATGTGGGTTCATGCGTGTCTAATCCACATATCGCCGGTGCAGCAATCAAAATTGCAAGCATATTCGCCAAGAGAAAGCTTCGGGCTAACTATGAGGAGATCGCCGACTACGTCCTAAACAGGGTTGGCGCCGTAGGAGTTGCTTGGGGAGCGATGTCGCAGAAAGCCGCCTCGATCGCAAGCGGCTTCTGGCGTCTAGGCGTTCCAGTAATAGTCGGTCCTCACGGCACAAAGTATAGACGTATGCTCCTCGGAAGGGCTGACCATGAGGAAGACTGGTATGTTTATGATGCTCGCACAGGAGAACGCGTTTACGTTGGGCCCACTCCCGAGCATTTATTTGCCGCTGCTGAAACTAAGGAGGAAGCCATGGTTATGATAGCTAAGCTTTGTATGCGCCCCAACGACACCACAAAGGGAAGAGCCATAAAACTTACCCACTACATCGACTTGCACAAGCGATTGTTTGGAATAATGCCGGAAGACATACACTTGTTTGTGCGAACAGTCGCCGACGTACCCGTGACGATGAAGGATGAAATAATCCGAATTCTTGAGGAAAAAGGGTGGAAAGAAACGGTTATTCCGGACCCAACGCTTTTGCCACGGCTAATCAGAAAACGCAGGGAGTGAAGCATATGGCCGCTGAACCTTGGCAAACTGCGGAAATTCCTGGACCGAAAAAGGCTCTAGTCATAACAAAGCCTGAAGTAGCGGCTGCGATGATAAGGAGGGCGAAACGACCAATACTTATAGTTGGCCACAAGGCTGCAGAAATAGAGCTAGAAGATAAAAAACTTATCGAATTTGCCATCGAGTTGGCGAAGAAAGCTAAAATTCCCGTTGTGGCCACAGCTCATACAATAAGCGAATTCTTAAATAGGGGCTATAAGCCAGATGGGTGGATGCCCGCCGTAGACATTGGAAATCGCCTTGCTGATCGCGAGTGGAATGGACTTGATGGTGATGGACCATATGATTTGGCTTTATTTTTGGGTCTTCCATACCATATGGGGTGGACAATCCTAAACGGCTTGAAGCATTTTGCCCCGCACATTAAAACAATAACTTTAGACAATGTTTACCAGCCGAACGCAAGCTGGTCTTTCCCGAACATCACAGTTAAAGATTGGATTGAAAGTCTTAAAGTAATAATTGGAAAAATTGAAGGTGGCACATGAAAATGTCAATGTTTGAAGACATACCGGTAGATGTGGGAGTAATCTATGAAGGCGAGAGAATACGCAGAAACGACATGTACGTTGAGCTCGGCGGACCTGACATAAAGGAAAAATTTGAGTTGGCAAGAGTGAAAAAGCCTGAAGAAGTTGAAGATGGAAAAATAAACATAATTGGACCAGACTTGAAAGATATGGAAGAGGGGAAAAGCTACCCGTTTGGGATACTCATTGAGGTTGCTGGTCCACAGCTGGAAGAAGAACTTGAAGGCGTAATAGAAAGACGCATACATGAATACTGCAACTTCATTGAGGGTTTCATGCACCTAAACCAGCGCTACGACATTTGGCTTAGGCTAAGCAAAAAATCCTTCCAAAAAGGTTTAAACTCTTTCCAATTCATTGGAAAGGTCTTACATAGACTTTTCAAAAGTGAACTGCCAATAATTGAGAAGATGCAGGTGACATTCATAACAGATCCAGCCAAAGTGAAAGAGCTCTACAGCGAAGCATTGAAAATCTATGAGGCAAGGGATGCCAGAGCACGAGGCTTGAAGGATGAGGAGGTTGACAAGTTTTATGGGTGCATTCTATGCCAATCTTTCGCTCCAACGCATGTGTGCGTGATTACGCCACAGAGGTACTCGAACTGTGGCGCCATAAGCTGGTTTGACGGCAGAGCAGCTGCAAGCATAGACCCTAAAGGGCCAGTCTTCACGATTGAAAAGGGTGAGCTCCTCGATCCAGTTAAGGGCGAGTATTCAGGCGTGAACGAGGCTGTTAAGAAGAAGTCCCTCGGCGAAATCACGCGAGTTTGGCTTTATACAGCGTTTGGCTACCCGCATACCTCGTGTGGGTGCTTTGAAGGTGTAGCTTTCTACATTCCAGAGGTTGACGGCTTCGGCATTGTGCATAGGGGCTATAGGGACCTAGCCGTAAATGGTTTGGCTTTCTCAACGCTTGCGGATTCCACGGCTGGCGGACGCCAAGTAGACGGTTTCCACGGAATATCAATCGAGTACATGCGCTCTCCAAAGTTTCTGCAAGCAGATGGCGGATGGAGTCGAGTTGTTTGGCTTCCAAAAGAAGTTAAGGAAAGGGTGAAAAGTTTCATTCCAGCAGAGCTTGTTGATAAAATTGCCACAGAAGAAAATGCAAAAACGATTGACGAATTAAAAGCGTTTCTTAAAGAGCGCAACCACCCAGTTGTTGAACGATGGAAAGAAGAGGTGACTGTGGCGATAGAGGAAGCAGCGCCTGCTGAGGCAAAAGAAGGGGGGTCTTCAGCAGTTCCAGTCGTGACTGCCGCGGCTTTGCCGATAACGGCTGGAGGCTTCAAAATAATTCTGAAAGATGCAAAAATCTACGCCAAAAAAGTGGTTATCCGATCGCTAAAGAGTGAAAAAGCCGAGAAAGGGTGAAAAGTTTGTCCGAAAATGAGAGGAAAGATGAAGCTTTAGGTTTAAAGTTAAGCCCGCGATTGCTAGAAATCCTAGCGAAGCTTCAAGAAATTGAGCTTGAGGATTTCGAGATGGAGATTGGAGATTTAGAATTATGGCTGCAGCCAGGCACAATCGCTGCACCGGCTGTTGCTCCAGTGAAAGCGGCTCCACCGTTAAAGGTTAAGCCAACCCAGATTATCGAGACGGAATTTACGCCTCCAGTTGAAACTTATCCGGGAAGAGTTGTTGAGGTGAAGCTTGGAGCTAAGAAGGGTGAAGGTGGAACTCGTGGAAAATCCGTAGTTATCGGTGGCGAGACAGCACCAGCCTTTTACACTTTTGAAAAGCCTATGCCTAACCGTCCAGTGATTGCTGTGGACGTTTTTGACATGAAGGTTCCCTTACCGAAGGCTGTTAAAATGCATGTAAAGGAAGTTTTGGAGGACCCAGCAGCTTGGGCGAAATTGGCTGTTGAAAAGTTTGAGGCTGACCTTTTAACAGTGCATTTGATAAGCATCGACCCGCTTGTTAAGGACGCTTCGCCGAAAGAAGCCGTTAAAACAGTTGAAGAGGTGGCGCAGGCAGTTGACACGCCCCTAATAATTGGAGGCTGCGGAGATCCAAAGAAGGACGCGGCTGTTTTTGAGGCAGTTGCTGAAACTTTCGCTGGAGAACGCTTCCTGATAAGCTCAATAACAAGGGATATGGATGTTGAAAAATGTGCGAAGTTCGTGAAGAAGTACGGGCATGTAGCCTTATCTTTTACGCCTATGGATTTGAATCTTGCCAGAGAATTAAACCGCATATTGTATGATTTCCTGCCAAAAGAAGACATAGTTATGGATCTAACCACGGCGGCTTTAGGCTACGGCTTGGATTACGCCTTCACAAACATGGAAAGGGCTAGACTTGCAGCTTTGATGGGCGACCCTGAACTTGCGCATCCTATGTCTTCCGGGACGACAAACGCTTGGGCTGCTCGTGAGGCTTGGCTTGAAATGGCGCCTGAATGGGAACCTCGCGAGTTAAGGGGACCATTGTGGGAAGTTATAACAGCTTCGACGCTTCTGCTTGCTGGTGTTGACTTGTTTATGATGATGCATCCAGCAGCTGTGAAAACAATTAAGAGCATAATCGATCAGCTTTTGGGCGGCAATGTTGGAAACGCTGAGAGGCTTGCTGAATGGGTTTCAATGAAAGTTTAGGGTGGGAAACGCGTCTATGAGTGAGAGGGAAGTTAAGGGAAAGGTTGGAATAAGAGAACTAAGCCCGATAGACGTTTACAAGCTCCTTCCACGTACTAACTGCAAGGAGTGCGGCGAAGAAAACTGCATGGCTTTCGCCACAAAGGTTGTAAACCGTGAAGTGCCAATTGAAAAGTGTCCCCCACTGCTGACAAGGGAGTTTGAAAATGCCTACAATCAGCTGAAAGAAATGCTAAAGCCAGCCATAAAAGAGGTTATTATAGGCGTTGGAGACCGTGCAGTTAGGGTTGGCGGAAAACTTGTAATGTACCGCCACGAATTCACATATTTTAATCCAACGGCAATAGCAATAGACGTAACAGATGAGATGACCGACGAGGAAATAATGAACCGTATAAGAAGGACTGAACAGTTCAAATTTGAATACATTGGTCAAATATTAAAACTCGACATGATAGCGGTACGATCAACATCGAACAATCCTGAAAGGTTCAAGGCAACCGTTAAAAAAGTCTCTGAAAACACAAATCTACCATTAATTCTATGCTCGCTAACCCCCGATGTCTTAAAAGCTGGACTTGAGGTTGCTGCAAAAGCGCGTCCGCTGCTGTATGCGGCGACTGAAGAAAATTGGCGGGAAACGGCTGAGCTTGCCGTTTCCCATAATTGTCCATTAACGGTTTTTGCGCCAAATGACTTGAAAATGCTAAAGTCTTTGGCTAAGACGCTTATCGAATATGGCGTCACCGACCTAGTTTTAGATCCAGGCACTTTTCCAGAGGATGGTCTGGCTGACACCTTAAACAACTTCACCATGGTTCGTAGGGCCTCGTGCAAACGTGGCGACGAGGTTTTAGGCTTTCCGCTGCTAGGTGTGCCTATGACCGCTTGGATTGGACGAGGCGAAACTCCAGATGATGTTGCAAAATGGAGGGAAGCCTACTTGGCTGCCATGCTTATTGTTCGCTTTGCGGACATTGTATTAATGCATAATGTTGATGGATGGGCGCTGCTGCCAAACGTTATATTGCGGCAAAACATCTACACAGACCCACGTAAACCAGTGGCTGTCGAGCCGGGCTTAAAGGTTTTCGGCGCTCCAGACGAAACCTCTCCTGTAATGTTCACAACAAACTTTGCCTTAACATATTATACTGTAGCTTCAGACATTGAAAGCGCAAAAGTAGACGCTTATCTACTGGTTGTTGACACCGAAGGCATAGCAGTTGACAGCGCAGTAGCAGGAAGAAAACTCACAGCCGAAAAGGTAGCTGAGGCCATTAAAACTTCTGGAATTGAAAACAAGGTTAAACATAGAAAGCTTATAATTCCTGGAAAGGCTGCGCGTCTGAGTGGAGAAATCGAAGAACTTAGCGGGTGGCAAGTTCTAGTTGGACCAAGAGACTCATCGGATATTCCGAAATTCCTACAGGAGAAATGGCAAAAGCGAGCATAGGCTCCTTTTCTATTTTGACATGGTGGGCTTATATTTTCTAATGTAGGTTTCTGGTTTTGGAAAAACTGTCAATGCCCGTTGAAAACGCTTTTTTGAGCCGATATTTTGTTGCAGAATCAGGAAGTCTCTCGGTTTACTGTAAACTTCCGTTTCGTTTGTTTCCCTCTTCCGCGTTACCTTTATGCAGTCGTCAACTATGCAGTTTATAACACAAGCGCCACAGTAAATGCACAGTTCCTCTGTTATGCCGACCTCCCCAGTTTTCCAGTATAATGCGTTTGTTGGGCAAGCCTTTATGCAAAGTTTACATTCAACTCCCCTGCATGTCCTCTTGTTTATGGATATTTTTCCAGCGACGAAGAACTCTTTGATTCCAAGTGGCGCCAGAAGTTCTTCTCTACGCTTCTTTTTCGCTTTTTCAGCAGTCTCCGTTAAGATTTTGAATATGTCTGCGCTAGACGTTTTTTCGCTTTTCCCCAGCATTTGCTTCATCTTTAAACTAATATGCGATTACGAAATGTATAACCTATAACCCTCATGGATTATAATTATTTATCCCAAATATGCATTGAGAATGCGTTAAAACTTAAGTTTATAACCAACCTTTATTTTATTATTGTTGGTTGAAAAGAAATGTGTGAGTTTAAAGTATTCCTTGACGGAAAAACAGTATTCAAAGACGTAATATACGCCAAAACAGAAAGCAACAACGTAATAGTCAAAGACGTCCTCGGAGAACCTAAAGAATTTAGAAACTGCAAAATAGTAGAAGTTGACGTTAACTCAACGCGCCTAGTTTTGGCAAAAGCCTAAATCCCTACAAACCCAAAAACGACGCCAAAAAGCCAGCAGCCAAGCCGAAAATTATTGGAAATGGTAGTCCAGGAAACATCTCTTTCTTTTCAACCATTTTGAAAGTTAGTAGGCATCCAAACAATATGCCCACAATGGATGCTATGCAGGAAGTCAACCCAAAGCTTAGGAGCATGTGCCCCGAAAGCATTGAGTAAAATGTTAGGTCTCCCAAGCCCATTTGGATATCCCTAAAGGAGAAGCTTAAGCCCTTAAGCTGTTCCAAACCGCTGTGGGCTATTTTTCCAACTGGTCCACGATAGACAGCAAATGCGTCGTAAACAGCTAGAAAAATTAAAATCAGTACCGTGCTTAGTGTTGGTGTTGATATTCCGAGAAATGCGCCTAGTGCTCCACCTAAACCAAGAATAACAATGTGGCACGCTGCGCTTTTGCTTCGGAAAACTGCATAGTCCGCTGCGAAGGTTATAAGTATGGATGATGCCAAGACAAGGGCATCCGCATCATAAATCATAAAGATTGCGAAAAGCGCTGATAGGTACATGAATGAGAAGATGAAGAATGCTGTTGTCAAAGCAAATCCGGTAATCAAACTTATTATTTTTTGATTTTTCTTTTTGATTAGGAAATATATGAGCCCCGCGCCCACTCCAACCAGAATAACAAAGTACACGGCGTTGCCTATAGAGCCAACCCCCTCATCGAAGGGTGTGACTGAATAAATTTGTAGCGGCGAAGTTAGAAGGAGAAAAGCACAAAATACGCTAAATATTAGACTTGCCAAAATAGGAGTTAAAACTAAAATTTTAGCCCTAAACTTCGGGTTCAATTTTTCACTCACGCTTAAAAGTTAATTCAATTTTCGTTTGACACTTGTTACAGAATAAACTTTGCTTTCTGTCGGTTTCGAAGATGGAATTGGAAAAGTACATGACGCAGAAAGGGTTAGAGCAATGAGCCAAACCCATTGTGTGTCCCAGCTCGTGAACTGCTTCTTTAGTCGCTCTTTCCGCGAGAAGCTCTACATTTTGTGTTTTCCCATAAAACTCAGGTTTAAGCCTAAACAGCGAGACAAGCGCTGCCTTTCCTGGGCATTCTGCTTCCCCAAAAACGAAATTTAATTCTGGAACAAAAATGTCTACGTTCGCTATTCCCAAAACGCGGTCAAACATCTTTGCCTTTTCCGCGTAGATATGTATATGGCTTAAAATGATGTCTGAACGGTATTGCCCTCTGGATTTATCAAAGGTTTCGCTTGGAACTGGTAAGACGTCATTTATCGATGTGCACTTTGATTTCGGAAAGGTTATTCTCAGATTTTCTTCAACTCTATCTATGATTTCCTTTTCCACTTTCCCCACCCTTAATATTCCAATTTTCATGTTTTCCACTCTAAACTTCGAATATGTCCCCCGTCCTTGGGGCAACAGCGTCCAATCCAAGCTCGCTTTTTATCCACTTGGCAAAAAGTTCGCAGTTTCCTTCTGCGCCGTGAACCACATAGATCTTGGGCTTTCCCCTAAGACTTTTCACGGCATCCTTGAGCTGGCCTGCTCCACAGTGGGATGAGAAATCAAAATGTTCAACTCTAGCTTTGACTTTTCGCATTTTCCCGTCGATTAAGCATACGCCTTTCTCTAAGAGCTCTCTTCCCGGTGTCCCTGGGATCTGATAACTAACAAGAAAAATTGCGTTCTGCGATTTCTTGCCAACTTTAGACGTGTAAAAGACGGCTGGACCGCCTTTAAGCATGCCTGCTGGCGCAATTATAACGCCAGGCGTTTTCGTTGCTCTTCTTCGGTCTCTCCAACCTTCAACCCAGTCGATGGCGTGCATGGCGTCAACAAAAAGTTTCGGGTCTCTTAAAAACTCCTTATAGGTCATCATTATTTTACTTGCCTCCCGCGCCATTCCATCTATGGTGACGGGATATTCAAAATGGTGCGCTGCTAAAACGCATGCGATTTCCTGTGACCTGCCGACGCCGAATGCGGGAACCAGGACTGTTCCTCCGCTTTCAACAACTTCTGTCACTCCTTCTACGAATCTTCTTTCCAGTTCCAGTCGTTCCGTGTGATCTTCATTTGCATATGTGCTTTCAATTATAACAGCATCTAAATCTGCGTAGTTCATCTTTGCTCCTTCGAGAAGCCTAGTGTTTATTGTGTTGAAGTCTCCTGTATAAAGAAGTTTTTTTCCTTCCGCTTCAATGAGTATTTGCGCGCTTCCAGGTGTGTGTCCAGCGTTTAGCAGTTGGATTTTCATGTCTCCTATTTCCTCGTCAACCCCGAAATCTATATGCTTGTTACTCCTCATCATAGACCTTAACTCGAGATATTCAAATGGCAAGTAATAGCTTGAGAGGTGGATGAAATCCGAAATTAGCAGTTGAGTTAATTCGAGGTTCAGTCTATTCGTGTATAGTGGTTTTTTGCCATGGATATAGAATATTGGTATCGCTCCAGAATGGTCTAGGTGACTGTGTGTTAAAATTATGGCGTCAACATCCTTTGGCGGTATATGCATGGGAAATCCTGGTTCATGGTTTAACATGACTCCGCAGTCAAGCAAGACTTGCTTCTTCTCGGTCTTTACCGCTATGGCTATTCTGCCAACTTCACGTGTTCCGCCTAAAAACCTTATTTGCAATCCGAACTCATTCCTTTTGCGTCAACTAACGCACTATCATGCTTTTTCCTCTTTTAAAAATGTATTGACTTTCCAGTCGAAGAGGCAACTCTAACAAGCCCACTTTTTATCGCTTTCAAAATTTCTTCAGTGTCAAGTGTCGCTTGAACTTCTGTGTAGGCAGTCCATAACTCATCAACCGTATGAGCGTCGCTTCCAGCAACACCTGGCAAACTCATTGTTTTAGCCAAATTTTCAGCCAACTTATTCGCGATTGGCGAGGTGGCGCCATTTAAAACTTCTATGGCGTCAACATCATAGTTTCTGGCTGAATCGCCTAAACCATACGCCCTATAGGGGTGAGCAACGACAACTATGCCGCCATTTTCCCTTGCAAAATCAATTGCACATCTAACAGTCCAAGGTTTCGGCGGGAGCCCCTCAACACCTAAAAGTATGAGGTCACCCTCGACGGTGGCTAATTCAACTCCAGGAATTATCAGTATATCTTCATATGTTTTGGATAGTTCTTGTACCTTATGGTATCCTTCAATTGTGTTGTGGTCTGTTATGGCTACTGCCTTTATGAACGGATGAGCATAAAGTCCTTCAACGATGGTTTTCGGCTGAATTGACGCGTCAAATGAGTATTTCGTATGCACATGTAAGTCCGCTATTATCAATTTTGCTCCACTCATTTTTCTATAACTTCTCTAAGCCAAGCTATAACGGCTTTGTTTTGTTTTCCCTTAAAATTTGAATGCTTAAATCTTATTTTCCTCTTTAAACAAGCTTTTCTGCAGGCTTTCAGAATCGCATCACCCCAATTTTCTCTGTCTTGGAAAAGCAAAACCGCCTCGTAGTCCATGCGGCTTACATACGCTTCAACGTGATTTGCCACGTGCTCTTTTGTTTCTATGTCTAGTGGGAAAACTGTTTCATATTGAGAAAGAGGGTAAACTTCGTCAAGTTCTATTGGGATTACGCCAAAAGGAGCAGCATAAACGCATACATGAATTTTGCTTAACTCTTGCTTAAGGGATTCATGCAGAAGCTTCATTATTTCCTTGAACTCTCCGGCTTTGTGGAATGGTTTTGTCTGAGTCATTGGCGTTAATAAAAGAACCTTTGTTTCATCAGGTTTTGAATATCTCTCTTTTATTCGCATTCTATGCCTAACAACTTCTGGTCGCGAAAGCCCCAAAGAACTGTAGAAGAATAAGCCGCTTTTCTTTACTGTTGGCGAGTGTTTCTCAATAAACTCTTCATATTGCTTCAACTTTTTAATGGCTTGAAGCAGAGATGGATGTCCGTGCGCTCTCATTTCAAGATGTTCCCATAACCTACCATCTCTTACGGATTGTTTTATACGCTTCAACTCCGAGAGGCAAACGTAAAGGTTGTGCTCAGCGAGGAAAGCTTCTCTATCTTTTGGATGGCTTTCCAAGATCTCCTTCGGAGTGGCTGTGGAACATTTTGGGCATGTACATGGAAAATATTCCAGTTCATTAAGTCTCCATGTGCCAGCCTCCGTCATGTAGCGGTTTTCTCTCGCGTATATGGCGTACGCGGCAGAATCGAAAAGGTCGCATCCAAGGGCGACAGCCAGCGAGAACATCATTGGGTGTCCAGCGCCGAATAGGTGGAGGGGTTTATCAATTGGCAAGTTCATTTTTGCAGTAATAATCATGTCAACAAGAACATCAAAGCGGTGGCGTTCCATAACTTCTGTTGGGCTTCCCAAAGCGTAAATCTGGAATGGAAGCTTTCCCATCTCAATTGCTGATTCTGCGACAAGTTTTAGGTGTTTTCCTCCTTGTACTGGTCCAACCCATAAAATGTCTTCGCGGGTTTTCAGTTTAAAGAATTCCTCTGCCCTTCGCAGTGTTTCCCTAACTGTTTGTTCAGCACTTTTTTCTGAAACTTTCCAGCCTGTTGGTAAGTCCAGAATTGTGGCTATGTCTGCGCCTATGCGCTCTTGATAATAAATAATTTCCTGTGGGCTTATTTCTATATCTCCATAAACAAGAATTTGGTAGGCTCCTGAATCGGTCATGATAACTCCATCGTAATCAAGAAACTTGTGCAGTCCCTCTTCTGCTGGCCTGTTCCGGAAGTGTTTTTGCAGTATGTAGGCGTTCGTTATCAATGCTTCGAAACCTAATTCCCGAATTTTTCTCGGGAGAATCGGCTGCATTGCCGGGTTTATCACTGGAAACAAAAGTGGGGTTTCAACGGTGCCACTTTTAGTTTTCATTTTACCAATTCTTGCAAGTAAGTCCTTCTCCTTAACTTCGAAAGCCATAATACAAGACCTTAAACAAAATCAGCTAAACACACTTATATCGCATTTTCTTTTATTCACCTAAAACGTGTCATAGGAAGTGTTCATGTGGTCTGCATTATACAAATTCATGAGCGGCCAAAATTGAACGACCCTATTCTGATTGAAGGCTTACCTGGAATAGGCTTTGTAGCTAACATAGCTGCTTTACACTTGATACATGAGTTAAAGGCGAAGCTATTTGCTGAAGTATTTTCTGACGCCTTTCAAGATTTGGCTGTAACCACGGAGACTGGTGGGACTCGTTCTCCAATAAATGAGCTTTACTATTGTAAACGTGGCGGTGGCGGTCGCGACTTTATAGTGTGGTATGGCAACACTCAAGCCTTAACAACTTTTGGGCAGTATGAGCTCTGCGGTCGAGTTTTGGATGTAGCTCAAGAGTTAGGTTGCCGCTTCCTAATAACTTTGGGTGGCTTTAAAGTTGAGGAAGCAAAAACAACTCCGCAAGTTTATTGCGCAGCTACGGATGCTGAAACTTTGAATGAAGTCTTAAACCTGGGTGTAAAAACGATGGTTGGACAGATTTTTGGTGTGGCTGGAATTCTTTTAGGTTTGGGAAGGCTAAGGGGACTTAGGGGTTTTTCGCTTTTAGTTGAAACTTTAGGCACGTATCCAGATGTTAATGCTACGCGTCACGCCTTGTCGGTGCTGAGTGGCTTCCTTAAATTAGATGTTGACACGTCAAAGTTGGATACTGCAGCGGAGAAAACTCAAAAAATACTTGAATCTTTTGGTTTAATTAAAACAATCAGGGAAGAGCAGAAGAAAGAAGAGCAGCAGTTCCGCTGGTTTGTCTAGTTATCAACGTATGCCCCGAAATATCTTATTTCGTTGATGATGTTCTCTAAAGCGGAATGCGGTTTCATTTCCTCTCTCCACTCCATTGGAAGTTTTCTTCGAAAGTTTCCAGCTGCACGGCCATCCATAATCACGATAATTCCTCTATCCTCTGGGCTTCGTATTAGCCTTCCAGCGGATTGTGCCAGCGCATTTAAACACGGTATGTCATTTGCGTATTCCATGGCCTTTTCTCCAAATTTTTCCGCAAAATATTTGTAAAGCGCCTCTTGAAGCTCTGTTTTCTTCGGATAGGGTAAACCAACAATTATTACGGCTGAAAGCATACTCCGCCCTTCCATAGTCATATCAACTCCTTCGCTTATTTTGCCTCTGGCAACGCCGAAAACGGCGCATTTTCTGTTCTTCTTCAAAAATTGGAGCACATCCAGAATCTTTGTTCTCTCCGTCTCAGCCACTATTGGAAAGTTGAACTTTGCAATTTTTAGAACTTCGTGCATCACCTCGTAGGATGGGAAGTAAACAGCAGCGTTTCCATCGATTTCAGCCATTATCCGTGTTAGGTGAGATGCGATTTTTTTCCATTGTTCCTCGTTGCGTTCCTTGAATTTTGTCGTTACAGCCTTATCCACTATTATAAGTCTATTTTCAGACGAGAACGGGCTTGGAAGCTCCATGGTTTCGCAGCGTTTTCTCTCTATTCCTAAAACGTCCATGTAATAGTTCATATGCCATAATGTTCCAGACATAAGTATAGCCGAACGCAGCTCGTTAATCACCTCAGCGGCTAAAGCTGGGTCAAGGCATCTAACTCCAAGCTTTACGCGCTTCCCTTCGTTCCTGGCATTCTCAACTTTCAAGTATCTCACATAACTTGAGCCGGTGAGACTTACAAAGTTTGATAGGAAAGCTGTGCATCTGGAAGTGTATGAAACTGGGTTTCTGCCCATTTCAGCTCTTTTTTGGCGAATCACCTCGCCAACGTCTGCAAGTTCAGAAATAATCTCCAAAAGCCTATCGATGTTAACGCCCAATTTTTTAAGTAAAGCGTTAATGAACTCTTCTCTTCCAATGACGTGTTCAACGTCAAATCCATAATTCCTATAAACATTCTTTCCAAACTGCACGGTCACGCTGCGTAACGCTTCCAAAAAGCCGAAATCTTCCAAACCGAAGTATCTAATCTCCCTCTGCGCCCTCAACACCGACGTTGTGGATAACTCATCAGACAATAAGCCAGCGGCATAATATGGTAGACTATGCGCCTCATCAAAAACGCAGTTTATGCTTCCGGTTTTTATTCCCGCCCTTCCTAAGATGGAGCCTCTGATGGCATCAACGAGAATGTAGTTGTAGTTGCCAATAATAACGTCCGCGTATCTTGTGAGAATCCTTGTAACCTCATATGGGCAAAGCTCCTCGTCTCTGCAAATTTTATAAACCTCTTCCGGTAAAAGTGGCCCAGCGCTTTTTATTTTGTTAACAACATTTTGGGCAAGCCAGCTTGGCTTCCAGCCGTTGTAGGTTCTCTCATAAAACTTGCAAGTTTCGCCGAACATGCCTTCTTTTAAGCCTTTGCAGTAATGCAGAAAGTCACGGTAGCTTACATCTTTAAGTTTGCGGTTTTCGAATGCATGTGGGCACATTTCCTTTTTGCTTTTGAAAACTGACGCGACGAGGCTTATGTTGCTGTTCTCCTTTATGCCTTTAAGTTCTCTGCAGTAAATTTCAAGCTGGTTTTTTGTTCTTGTTAAGGCGAGAAGCTTTCCAACAGCGTTGTTTGATTTTTTAGCCATAAAGAACGCTGTTAAAACAGAAATGGACTTTCCAGTTCCGCAAGGTGAAGAAAGCAAACCTATCTTCCCGTTTCTAAAAACGTTGAAGGCGAATCTTATCGCGTCCAGTTGGAATGGGCGAAAACTTGGGTAAGGAAAGATTTCCCTAACACATCCTTCAAAATCAACGATGCTTTTATTTTCAGCCACAATTTTTTGGGAGCCTAAATCTGAAACTTTTCTAAGTAATGTTCCACATTTTCCACAGAAGTGGCTTTTTTGGTAATCTTCAAGCGAATATTTTTCGCCGCATTTTCTGCAAGCGTATATCACTTCAACCATGCTTATCATTCTTGGCCAGCGTGTTTAAACAAGAAAAGAGAAAATGGTGCGGCATTTAAATTGTTATTGCCCTTTTATTTCGCTGACAAACTGTTCATAGACTTTCTGCACGCGCTCTGCTGCTGGACCTGAACCTTCTACTACGCCTTTCTCCGTCACCTTAACCTTGTCCATCACCCATATGAACCCTTTATCTTCGTAAAGCTTAACCATTGTTGGGAAAACTTTTTCAAGGCGGTCTGCCAAGGCTTTTAGGTTGAATGGTTTTTCCACGCTTAATATCTGTGCAACCACGTTTCCATTCAAGAAGACTCTGTGCAAAATCTTTCCTTCCTCATCCTTTGCCTCAGCCAATACAAGGCTTAAATTGTCAGGGTTTACTCCTATAAGCGTTCCACTATATGTTTTTCCAGTTGTGGTTAAGGCAATTACCGTCTTATCTACCAGTGCCGCTACTTCGCTGAAGAACTTTCTCTGCGCTACAGACAATTTTTATCCTCCTTTTCTCGTAATGAAATTGTGAAACAACTATTTAGAATTTAACAAATAAACCATGTGCTAAAAGGACCTGCTTTTGACATTCTGTTTGGCAAGAAAAATTTTGTTTGAAGGCAAATCCCTAGTAACAGTTAAGTTTGGACCAACCCAACTGTTTACACCTACTTTTACTCCTGGCATGAAAAGAGCATTTATGCCCGTCTTAACGTTGTCGCCTAAAATTGCTCCAAGTTTCCTTTTTCCACTGTCTACAACTTCGCCTTTCACCATCATCTTTACTGTTTTTCCATCAAGCCTATAATTGGCGGTGATCGTTCCAGCGCCCAAGTTGCAGTTTTCGCCAATTATGCTGTCTCCAACATAAGAGAGGTGGCCAATATGCACATTATCCATTATAATGCTGTTTTTTATTTCGCACGCGTTCCCTATGCGCACTCTTTTGCCAATGCTAGTGTGTGGGCGAATGTAACAGTTCGGTCCTACGTCGCTTTCCTCGTCGATAAAGGCTGGGCCTTCTATGTATGCACCTGAGCGTATTCTGGCATTCTCGGCAACTGTTACCGGTCCTACCAGGTGCGCGCCATCCTCAATGTTTCCTAAAACCCTATGCTTCATCCGCTTCAAAACCCAGCTGTTTGCCTCAAGCAAATCCCAGGGTCTTCCAATGTCCATCCACCCCCCTCTTGGAATCTCTGCTGCCAAAACCTTTTTTCCCTCTTTTAGAAATAGCGAAACTGCATCTGTTATTTCAAATTCACCTCTGACAGACGCTTCTGTTTTCCTTATTTTTTCAAAGATCTCAGTTGAAAATACGTATATTCCCGCGTTAGCCAAATTTGTAGGCGCTTCATCTCTCTTCGGCTTTTCAAAAATTCTCATCACTTTTTCATCGTTTTCCAATTCAACTATTCCATAGTTTTCCGGACTTTCAACAGGGACAACAGCCATGACAGCCGCTGCCTTCTCCTTCTTATGCAAGTTTAGAACTTTTTCTATTGCTTCACCAGAGAACAATAAGTCGCCGTAAACAAGTAGAAAATCGTCTTTCACATATGGCTCAACAGTGCTAACAGCGTTGCCTGTTCCAAGAACCTCTTTTTGCTCCAAATACTCGACTTGCAATCCAAACTTTTTTCCATCACCAAAATAATCGCGGATAACGTTTCCCACGTGGTGTATGACTATTAAAACCTCATTTATCCCGGAAGCCTTTATCGCGTTTAAACAGTGTTCAAGAAGTGGTTTTCCACCAACTTTTATCATGTGTTTTGGCCTCGTCAAAGTGATGGGTTGAAGTCTAACGCCTTCTCCAGCTGCTAAAACCACCGCCTTCATTTTTTCACCTCTGCAATCGATTTTTTAACGCCTTCCACTGCCATTTTCATTATCTCTTTTGTATGTTTTAACGATTTGCCCTCAACAGTTAACCTTACAAGGGGTTCCGTACCAGAAGCCCTAACTAAAATCCAGCCTTCAGAAAATGATAGGCGGACGCCGTCGACCATTGAAAAATCCTTGTATTGTGGAAATGCAGACTTTAAGCGTTCAGCTGCTTTTTCAACGACTTTATGTTTTGCTTCATTCTCGCAGGCGATGTTCTCTCTGATAATAGCGTATTTTGGTGCTTCGGCGACGAAGTCTGACAGGCATTTTTCCTCTTTTTCTAAAGCTTTTAGAAGTAGAGTTGAGGACAAGATTCCATCTGGACAGTAATGAAATTTCGGATGTATCCACGCTCCGCACGGTTCTCCGCCGAAAATCGCCTTATGCATCATCATGGATTCCGTAATGTATATGTCACCAACCTTCGTTCTAACAACTTTCCCGCCGTTAGCGCTCACCATTTCGTCGATGCACATCGAAGCTTCAACATTAGTAACAACGGTGCCGCCGCCATTTTGCCCAACAACATAAGCAGCATAAGCCGCTAGCGCATGATCAAAATCTACAAAGCGTCCTTTCTCATCAACAAATGCGACTCTGTCGCCGTCGCCGTCATAAGCTACGCCTAAATCCGCCTTGAGTTCGCGAACAACCTTTGCTAATGGCACCAGCGATTCGACGTCTGGCTCTGGGCTTCGCGCAGGAAAGAAGCCGTCTGGATTTGCATTTATCGCCGTTACTTTGCAGCCTAAAACTCTGAAAACTGTTGGGGCAATACTGTGGGTCGCCCCACATCCAGGGTCGACGACAATGTGCCACCTTTTGCGCAGCTTTATAGCCTTACATATCGCCTCAATGTATTTTTGTTTCCCATCTACGGCGAAAGCGTTGCCAATTTTTTGCCAACCTGCGAAAGTGAAGCTTTCATTTTTAATTATTTTCTCAATTTTGTCCTGTTCTTCTTCGTTATATGATGTGCTGTTAGCATCGAAAATTTTTATTCCATTATATTGGGGTGGGTTATGCGACGCGGTTATCATGATTCCAACGTCAGCATTCAAGCGCTTAGTTAAATAGGCTAAAACAGGAGTTGGCAAAACATCTAGACAATAAACGTTTGCTCCCCCAGCCAAAAGTCCGGAAACCAATGCTTTTTCAAGCATTAAACCAGAAACTCTCGTGTCTCTTGCCACGAGCACTTTTCTTTTTTTGCCGAATGTTGCGATGGCTAAGCCGACTTTAACTGCAAGCGTCGGCGTTAAATCAGCATTAACTATACCACGGATTCCGGAACTGCCAAACAGTTTCGCTTTCAACAATTTTCACCTAAATGCACTTTTATGGTTAAATTGGAATTTTACTTAAATAGTTATGCGATAAAACGTAAAATCAGCGGTTCTTTAACCCTTCACAAAAACGCAGGAGCCTTTTCCTTGTAGGGTGTTTCCCCTCAGGGCTTGAGATGTAGTAAGCGGCGACGGCATTAGCCAAAGTTAATCTTCCCTCATCTGAAAGTTTGAAGGCGTCTCCTAAAATGTTTCCAGCATTCCACGCGTCGCCAGCGCCTGTAGCCCGTAAAACCTGAACCTTGAACGCTGGAGCAACGACGCATTCTTTCTTTGTTAAAGTTGCCGAAAAGCATGTTGTGTGCAGGTCCACCCGTGCAGATATTTTTGAAGCTAAAGCTTTTGCAGAAGCTTTCGCCAACTCCTCAATTGTCGAACCTTCATGCATGTTGCTTTTGCTTGTTATTTGTCGTGCATAGCAGATTGCCTCATTTTCGTTAACGCTTAGTATGTCCAAGTTTCTATTCTGCAAAACTCGCTTCACCAAATTTGGAATTTTCTCCTTGTTTGGGGTTGGATCAGCTGTGTCATAATATGTTTTGCCACTGCCATTTTTTTTAACGTAGCGGAAAACTTTTTCTGCTAATTCTGTTCCAAAACGCCTTGTTCCAGCCCAGTTGAAAACGCAGACATAATCCGCCATTTTTAGTGTTTCAAAATCATGTTCATCTAATAGTTCTTGGCTGAAATCAGCGAGTGAGCCTACATCCCTAAGCATAACATTGGTTTTTCCGCTTTCAGTTTTGATTTCTAGGGCTGTTGTTATTGATGGTTTTTTGCATACTTTCACGTGTGAAAGGTCAACTTTGAGCCGCTTAAAATGGAGTCTTAATAGGCGTGCCCCAAGCTTATCTGTGCAAATTATTGGCGTAACCTTTACTCCTAGGTTTGCTAGGGCTGAGGCCGTGTTCGCCGCGTTTCCCCCTCTAAACTCTGTCTGTTTTACGTTGTCTATGCTTCCGCCTTTCCTTTCAACAACAGTTCCAACTTTTCTAAAAAAGGTTTCCAAGTTGCAGTCCAAGCGTATTAGGCGATCAAGGAAAAAATCTGGCATCACAACCACTTTGAGTCCTTCTATATCGCTTTTTAGGAACTCTATAACTTCCTTGATGGAATCGGCATGCAACTTTGTTCACTTAAGTAGATGATAAATGCCAAACATAAATAACGCTTATTAATGGATTTATGCGAAGAGCGCACTTTCCAGCTTTAACTTTTCGTTCTATTGTTAAAGCACAAAGTTGATGCACGTCCAGATTATGTCGCCGTAAAAAAGGGTGATGATCAGCCCAGCCGTCATGAAAATAAGCATTGGCAGTCCTGGAGACGCCCAAACTGCGTCTTGAATTTCTCCAGTTTCAGCCGCGCTTTCAAGTCTTTCAACTATGGCGTTTCTACCTTCATCTTTGGGCAGGACCACAAGTTTTCTTTTAGTTTTGCCTTCCGTTTTTTCCACATCCTCAAGCGGGTAGATGTGCCATTTTTCCTTAATCCTTTTTACTGAAATCTTGTAGCCAGTTATCAGGATAAGCATCTTCTTGCCGATCGGCTCGTTTCTCTGTTCACCTTCAAAAAGCGTCTTTCCAGTTCTTATTCGCCATATGAGATTGTAGATGAGAATGTAAACAGCTGTTAACGCTGCAAGCAAAACTGAGTTGCTGAAAACAGTAATCGGGAAAAACTGTTGCATGATAGGCGAAATTTCTCCTGAAAGCGGCGCTAACAGTTCTCGTGGATAAAATGGCAAGGAAAGTGCTAGGCACATCAGAGCCTTCGCGTCTGCTCCACCAAAACCTCCAGAGTAGAAGAGTATTAAAGCGAATGCTGTTGTCAAGCCGAAGCATAAACCATAAAGTTGCATGGCAAGGAAGTCTAAGTCAAAAATGAAAAGTTCAGTGAGAGTTAAGGCAATGGCTGGAGGGGCGAAGAGAATCCAAACGTTGTTGCTAACTTCACGCGTTTTATAATCGCTCCAAGAAGAGTAAATGAAAAAGGCTAGGGAAATTAAAATGCGTAATGCTTCAATTACTTCCTTCATTGTTTGCATGCGTCCCTAAGCTATCTTAGGTCATGTATAAAAAATAAATTCTTTGAAATTAAAGAGTGAAGTTTACGGCGCGCTTTCTTGGAATACCAGTGCTTCGCCAACTTTGGGGACTATTCTGAAGTAGTATGTTGTTTTAGGGGTCCATGAATATGTGACGGTGATATTTATGTTTCCACCATTTTTCTCGAC